>Ga0209023_10002392_pt1 | contig 23492 bp, 17 predicted proteins | sample LakOneMetagenome_FD_187468 | JGI IMG/M metagenome (GOLD analysis project Ga0209023, IMG submission 187468) | Freshwater and sediment microbial communities from Lake Erie, Canada (SPAdes) (version 2) | ecosystem: Environmental > Aquatic > Freshwater > Lentic | place: Lake Erie, Canada... | reverse complement strand
GTCCGGCCGAGCCGATCGGAGAACTTGAAACCGAGCGCATCGCGGATGAACCGCTCGGTCTTGCCGAGGCCGCGAGCCTTGATCGAGACGTGCTCGAACTTGGTCGGCCGATCGCCGTCCGGCAGCGCCCCTCCCTCCTCCATTCCGCAGAAGAGCTTGAAGACGTGACCACCCGGGCCGCGGAGGAACGCGGCGCGGTCGACACCGGGCTCACCATCGAAGGTCGATCCGATCAACTCTCCTCCGGCGGCAGCGACGCCCGAGCGGATCCGCTCGAGGGCGGTCGGGTCGGGAACCTCGAGGCCGATGTGGTCGTAACCCCGCTCGGAAGCCTCGATCAGCACGAGCTCGTGATGGCGTGAGTTGCAGGTCAGGTAGCTGGTGCGCCCGACCCGCTCCGTCTCGACGAGCCCGAGCACGTCCTGCTGAAACTCGACCGCTGCGTCGAGATCGCGCACCCGATGCGCCATGTGGCCGACCCGGGAAACCATCTTTCGTCCTCACCTCCGCTAGTTGAAGAAACTCTCAGTTTTGAAGAGTAGCTCATTTTGCTGGTAGAGTCCCCCATGCATGGCGATCGACACCGAAACGCGGGGTACGAGGCGGCGGGAGCGGACCCGCAACGCGCTGCTATCCGCGACCCGTGAGCTCATCGCCGAGGGCGGGGTCGACGGGGTCCGGACCGGTGAGATCACCGAGCGCGCCGACGTCGCGGCCGGCTCGTTCTACAACCACTTCGCCGACAAGCAGGAGATCGTCGAAGCCGTGCTGACCGAGGTCAGCGAGGAGCAGGGCAAGGTCGTCGATCTGATGACCGCGGAGCTCGAGGACCCCGCCGAGGTCGTCGCCTGCGCGCATCGCCACTTCGTCGACCTCGCCGCCGCCGACCCCTCTTTCGCCCAGCTCGTCGTCAAGCTCAACGCCTCCCACCAGTTGCTCATGGGCACCCTCGGGCCGCGCGCCGTCCGCGACGTCCAGCGGGGAATCGACGAGGGGCGCTTCCGGGCCGAGGACGTCTCGCTCGCCGTCTATGCGACCGGGGGGGCGCTGATCGGCACGATGCAGGGAGTCCTCGACGGGACGCTCGGCCCGAACGCCTCCGAGCTCAACGCCGCATCCGTACTGCGCATGCTCGGCATCCCCTACGACGAGGCCGCCGAGATCTCCCGCCGCCCCCTCCCCTCCCCCTCGGACCGGGCGGCATGAGCGGCCCGCGGGTCCGGCCCGCCACCCGCACCGAGCTCGGGTTGCTCAACTACCTGATCGCGCGGATCTCGGCGCGAGCGGCGAAGACGACGGCTCCCCTCAATCTGTTCACGACGATGGGACGGAACCGGGTCATGTTCCGCCGCTGGCTCCGATTCGCGGGGACGCTGATGCCGCGCGGCGGCCTGCCCAGAGTCGACACCGAGCTGGTGATCCTCCGGGTCTCGCACCGCACCGGCGCCGAATACGAGGCGGTCCACCACCGCGGGATGGGGCGCCGGGCCGGGTTGAGCGCAGAGCAGGTCGAGGCGGTGGCCGCCGAGGCGATCGACTCAGGCCCGTGGACGGCGCGTCAGCTGCTCTTGCTCAGGGCCGTCGACGAGCTTCACAATCACGACCGCATCTCCGAGGAGACCTTCGACGGGCTCCGAAGCGAGCTCAGCGACCAGGATCTGGTCGAGCTCTGCATGCTCGCCGGCCACTACTCGATGCTCGCGGGGCTGATCAACTCGCTCGGCATCGAGTCGGACGTCCATCGCTGAGGGGTCAGCGCGGGGGCGGCACCAGGTAGCGGGCGACGTAGATGTCGTTGCCCGCCGAGCCGGCCACGACGATCCGACGTGAATCCGGCCCGCGATGCGATTCCACCCGCGCGACGGCGTTGACGGCGACGTTCTGTGGCTGGGCGATCTCGACCATGCCGCCCGGTCCGAATGCGGACCGCCGGGCGCCGCGGGCGGTGAGGTGGACGAGGGTCGAGCCGACTCCGGCGATCAGGCCGTCGTTCGCCGTCCCGGTGGCTCCGCAGGTCGTGAAGTCACCGTCGGGCAGGCCCTCCGTCATCACGGTTCCGGTCCCCGCCCTGCCGAAGGTCGGATCGGGAACTCCGCCCGGAGTCAATCGGGTGGTCAGCAGGGCGGAGCCCGTGTTGCCGGTCCCGTCGCCGGTGACCGTGACGCGTCCGGTCCCGTCGACGCCCATCGCGCACGGGAACCAGAAGGCCGGCACGCCGGTCTTGAGCTCGAAGTCGACCTCGGTGTGGCCCGCGGTCCCGTACCGCTGCACCAGCTGTCCGGTCGGGGTCAGCTTGAAGATGCCGGCGCTGCCGTGGCCGTCGGAGCCGATGTAGTCGAGATGCCCGAAGCCGACCATGCCGCCCGCGGGCGTCGGGTACATCGCGCTGACGCCGGCACTGGCGGCGAGGGTGGGATTCCAGAACAGGATCTGGGCCTGTCCCCCGGTTCCGTAGCCGGTGTCGGGGGTTCCGTCCGGCTGCAACCGGGCGACGACCATCGGCCGCCCGTTCGCGTTCGCGTTCGAGCCGCCGAGCAGGATGCTCCCGTCGAACGGGTTGACCATGAGCGATTGCCCGATGCCGCCGGCGGGGACGACCGTCTTCCCCGGGCCGTCCGAGCCGAAGCTGCCGTCGAGGCGACCGCCGTGCGTCAGCCTCAGTGCCAGCATCGATCCCTGGCCGTATCCGCCGCCGATCACGAGCTTGCGGGAGTTACGCGGCTGGGCGATGCTCGTGGCGAGGAATGGGCCGTCGGCCTCCGGGAACGACGAGGTGAACACGCCGTCTTCGCCGAAGCCCGGGTCCGGAGTGCCGTCCCGCCTGTAGCGCGCGACGACGATCTGCGAGTTGCCGTTGTCGTCGAATGCCTGGCCGGCGACCGCCGTCTTCCCGTTGCGCAGGACGATGCCCGCGTAGGCGAGCGAGCCTTCGCCGGGAATGGTCGTTGTCACCCAACCGCCGTCGCCGAAGGCAGGGTCGAGGTGGGCGTCGCGGGCGGACGCCGAGGCAGGAAGCGCGAGCGCGAGCGCTACGAAGGCTGCTGCCAGGGCGGCGAGGCGGGTTCTTCCCTGCATCACCCGCGCAGACTATTCGGCTGCCGACCCGCCCGGGTCCCCTTCGTCCGTCAGGTTCGGCAGCGCGATCTCCAGCTCGACGACCCCGCCGCAGAAGCCCGTCCGCCGCGTCGTCCCGAGCTCGTCGAAGAGCTTCAGCATCTCGGCGTTGTCGGCGAAGCAACTGGCCGCGAAACGCCGGACCCCGGCCGCGGCGGCGGCCGTCGCCAGCCGGCGAAGGAGGATCGTCCCGACACCCCTCCCCTGCCATTCGTCGGCCACGGTCACGGCAACCTCGGCAACCTCCCGGTCATCGGAGTCGTGGCCGTAACGCGCCACGCCGATCAGCTCGCCGCGAGCGTCGACGGCGACGATCGCGTCGGCGTCCCGATGGTCGAGGTTGGTGAAGTCGGTGAGTTCCTTCTCGCTCAGCTGCCGGACCGAGTGGAGGAAGCGCTTGTACCTCGTCTCCGGGCTCAGGCCGGCGACGAACGCCGCGAGCCGGTCGCGATCGGACGGCGATATCTCCCGGATCCCGAACTCGCGGTCGTCGCGACCATGGACCGTCTCGACCGGCGCCTCGCTCAGTCGGAGGCGCGGCATACGAGGACGGGCTGCGCCGCATGGTGGGCGACAGCAGTCGCAACGCTGCCCAGCAACGCCGAGCCGATCGCCCCACGGCCGTGCGAGCCGACCACGATCAGATCCGCCCCGTTCGCATCGGCGGTGTCGACGATGCACCTCCAGACCGGATCGCCGGACTCGACGACTGCCTTCGCCTCGAAGCCGGCGGCATCGGCTAGTGCGACGCCCTCGGCGGCGAGCTTCTCGGATTGCCGCATGGCGACCTGGAGCAGCTCCTCTGGGAACCGAGCCATCGCCGGGCCCCAGAAGGGCATGTCCTCGAGCGGAGTCCAGACGGTCAGGACGATGGCCGGCCTCGGGGTCTCGAGCTGGCCACCCGCGACCTCGATGGCCGCGCGGGCGGCGTCGGAGCCGTCGAAGGCGATCAGGACGGGAGGTCGGTCACTCATGTCACCGAGGCTACGCCCGCTCCGAGGACGAGTCATCAGCGGGGGGCCGCGATCCCTCTCGGTAGTCCCTGCGGAGCCCCGAACCATCGGGTCAGCGCCTCGGGCAGGCCGGCCGTCGTCCCCGCCCCGACCCAGGCCACGTACCCGTCCGGCCTGATCAACGTCGCCGTGGGAGCCGGGACCGACCCGAGCACGGGCAGCTCCCAGCCGCCCTCGACTTCGCAGCCCGCGTCCACCAGCTGGACGCGCTCGCTCCAAGCGCCGAGGTCGACTGCACCCGGCTCTCCCAGGTTGAGCAGCACCGGCCTCGCTTCGTGCAGCAGCTCGAACACCCGGGTCGGTCCGTCGGCCGTGGTCAGGTCGAGGTCGGGCATCCGGCGCCCGAGCAGCTCGTGTCCTTTGCCGAGGTCGTAGTGGATGTCGAGCCCCGAGATCGTCCCGGCGACCCGCTTGCGCGGCTCATCCATCGTCCCGAGCTCCGCGACGAGATCGACGAGGGCCTGCGTCCTGTCGTCGCGACGCTGGAGCGCGGCCTGGGCCAGCGTGTGCTGGATCGCTCGGGCGGCGGCCGGATGGCGCTCGTCGCGGTAGGTGTCGAGGAGGCTCTCCGGTGAGGTCCCTCGGACGACCTGGGCAAGCTTCCAGCCGAGGTTGACCGAGTCCTGGATGCCGAGACCGAGGCCCTGCCCGCCAGCCGGGTAGTGGACGTGGGCGGAGTCGCCGGCGAGCAGGACCCGGCCCTCGCGGTAGTCCGCCGCCTGGCGGGTGGCGTCGGTGAACCTGGAGATCCAGGTCGGGTCGTGGGCGCCGAAGTCGGTGCCGTAGACGGCGATGAGCCCCTCGCGCAGTTCGTCGAGAGTGGGCTCGTCGGCGGTCGAGCCGACGGTGCGCTCGGTCAGCATGACCCGGACCGGACCCTCGTCGGCGTAGACGACCTCGCCGTCGACGATCTCGTAGTCGAGCCTGCCGAGCCCGTGGATCCCGTCGGCGTCGTGACGCACACCCAGTTCCGGCTCCTCCTCCATCGCGACCTCGGCGATCAGGTTGCTCGTCGTCGCGTCCAGGCCGGGGAAGTCGATGCCCGTCGTCCTGCGGACGACGCTCCTCCCTCCGTCGCACCCGACCAGGTACTGCGCCCGCATCGACCCACCGCCGGCCAGCTCGACGTCGACGCCGCACTCGTCCTGCGTGAAGCCAGTCACCTCGGTCTCGTAGAGCACCCGCACCGGCAGCTCCGCGATCCACCCGGCCAGGATCCGCTCGATGTGGTTCTGCCAGATCCCGAGCGAGTAGGGATGGCGGGTCGGGAAGTCGCTCATGTCCAGGACGGTCGTCGCCAGGGACGCCGCCTGGGCCACCTGGCCCTCGGCGAGGAAGCGGTCGGCGACCCCCCGCTGGTCGAGCACCTCGATCGTCCGCGAGTGGAGGCCGCCGGCCCGCGAACCGGCGAGATCGTGGTCGGGACGCCGCTCGACGACCGCGACATCGACGCCGGCCAGTGCCAGCTCGGCCGCCAGCATCATCCCGGCCGGACCTCCTCCGGCGATCACCACAGCGTGCTCTTCCGTCTGCATTCGTGCCCTCCCATTTCCGTCGACTCGGACTTGCGCCGGATGAGTATGGGGCACATCCGAAGCCCTCATGAGGGCTTCGTTCGCGGTATAAATTGAGAGTGGCGGAGGGGGGTTCGGCCGGCGTCGAATGCGGCGCGGCAGCAGGCTGAGGCGGGATAATGGTCAGATGAATCCCGGATCTCCGAAGCCAGCCGATGACCGCAACTCCTCCGAGGACGTACAGCGCGTCGTCCTCCCCATCCCCGACCGCGAGCACGTCGGAGCGACGACCTACGACGCACGCGACCCGGACACGTCATTTCCGCCGATCGAGCCGCTCCGACCCCCCGCGGGTGCGCCGAACGTCCTGATCGTGATGCTCGACGACATCGGGTTCGGAGCCGCCAGCGCGTTCGGGGGGCCGTGCAACACCCCGGTGGCCGAGCGACTCGCAGCCGGAGGGCTGAAGTACAACCGCTTCCACACCACGGCGCTGTGCTCCCCTTCCCGCCAGTCCCTGCTGACCGGTCGCAACCACCACTCCGTCGGGATGGGGGGCGTCACCGAGATCGCCACCTCGGCACCGGGGTACAGCTCGGTGCGGCCCAACACGGCGGCGCCGCTTGCCGAGGTGCTGCGTCTGAACGGGTTCTCGACCGCCCAGTTCGGCAAGTGTCACGAGGTGCCGGTCTGGGAGACGAGCCCGATGGGCCCGTTCGACGCCTGGCCCAGCCGCGGTGGCGGGTTCGAGCACTTCTACGGCTTCGTCGGCGGCGAGACCAACCAGTACGCCCCTGCCCTCTACTCCGGGACGACGCCGGTCGAGCCGGACCGCACCCCCGAGGAGGGCTACCACCTGACCGAGGACATCGCCGACCGGTCGGTCAACTGGATGCGGCAGCAGAAGGCGCTGATGCCCGACAAGCCCTTCTTCCTCTACTTCGCCCCGGGGGCGACGCACGCCCCCCACCATGTCCCCAGGCAGTGGTCGGATCGCTACCGCGGGAAGTTCGACGACGGCTGGGACGCGTTGCGGCGGCGAACGCTGGAAAGACAGAAGGAGCTGGGGGTCGTCCCCGCGGATGCGGAGCTGACTGCCCGCCCGGAGGAGATCCCGTCCTGGGACGAGATGCCCGACGAGCTCAAGCCGATCCTCGCCCGTCAGATGGAGGTCTACGCCGGGTTCATGGAGCACACCGATCATCAGGTCGGCAGGCTCATCGAGACGCTCGAGGACCTGGAGATCCTCGACGAGACGCTCGTCTACTACATCATCGGCGACAACGGGGCGTCCGCGGAGGGCACCGTCAACGGCACCTTCAACGAGGGTTTCGTCCTGAACGGCGCGGCCGCTTTCGAGACGACCGAGTTCATGGCGTCTCAGATCGAGAACTTCGGCACGCCGGAGGCCAACAACCATTACGCCGTCGGCTGGGCACACGCGATGGACACGCCGTATCAGTGGACCAAGCAGGTGGCATCGCACTGGGGCGGCACCCGGAACGGGACGATCGTCCACTGGCCGCAGGGCATCGAATCGACCGGTGAGATCCGTACGCAGTTCCACCACATCATCGACGTCGCGAAGACGGTGCTGGACGCGACCGGACTGCCGGAGCCGACCTTCGTCAACGGCGTCCAGCAGATGCCCCTGCACGGCGTCAGCATGCGCGGCTCGTTCGACGACGCGGATGCCCCCGAGGTCCGTGAGACCCAGTACTTCGAGATGTTCGTAAACCGCGGCATCTACCACCAGGGATGGACCGCGTGCACCCGCCACTCGACGCCCTGGATCGTCGCGCCGGGTGTCCCGATCGACGAGGACGAGTGGGAGCTCTACGCCCCCGACGACTGGACGCAGGCCAACGACGTCGCAGCCGAGCACCCCGACAAGCTCGCGCACCTGCAGCGGATGTTCCTCATCGAGGCCGCCAAATACAAGGTCCTGCCCCTGGACGACCGGCGAGTCGAGCGCTTCGATCCCGAACAGGCCGGGCGGCCGCAGCTGGTCACCGGAAAGCGCCAGATGCTGTTCGGCGGGATGGGCCGGCTGACCGAGAACACCGTGCTGCCGCTGAAGAACCGCTCCCACGCGGTGACGGCGCAGATCGACGTCCCCGACGGCGGTGCCTCAGGGGTGATCGTCGCCCAGGGCGGGCGCTTCGGCGGCTGGTCGCTCTACCTGCTCGAAGGCCGACCGGTCTATTGCTACAACCTCTTCGGAATGCAGCGATTCAAGGTCGCCGCAGACGAGGTCGTTCCGCAGGGCGAACACCAGGTGAGGATGGAGTTCGCTTACGACGGCGGCGGGCTCGCCAAAGGTGGGACCGCGACGCTCTTTCTGGACGGGCGTGAGGTCGCGGCGGGAAGGATCGAACGGACCGTCCCGCTCATCTTCTCCGCGGACGAGACCACGGACGTAGGGGCGGACGGGGGCACGCCGGTCAGCGACGACTACGGCGCCGAGACCCACCGCTTCGACGGGCGCGTCCACTGGGTGCAGCTGGATGTCGACGAGAGCGCCGAGGACGCCGACCACCTGATCACCGCCGACGAGCGCTGGCGCGTCGCGATGGCGCGCCAGTAGTAGCCGCTCAGGCGCTCAGTTCACCCTGGCCGCCGAAGGCGCCAGGACGTGCGCGCAACCCTCAGAAGGGGTTGACGGTCTCGCAGCCGGTTGACGCCGGATCGTCGATCGCGCCCGGCGGGTTGCCGTCGACATCGGCCGTGTCGGCCGCGCCGTCGCCGCAATCGATGGCCGTGTCGATCTCGCCGTCATCCGCCTGGATGTCGTCGTCATCGTCGCCGCCGTTGAAGGTGTCGGCTCCGGAGCTGCCGATCAGCAGGTCGTCGCCTTCGTCGCCCGACAGCGTGTCGGGGCCGGCGTTGCCGTGCAGGATGTCGGCTTCGGTGCCGCCGTTGAGGATGTCCGCGCCGGTGCCGTTGCCGCCGATCAGGAAGTCGAGGCCGCCGTCGCCGTCGACGGTGTCGTCGTCGATACCGCCGTTGACGGTGTCGTCGTCGGCGCCGCCGGAGATCGTGTCGTCGCCGCTGCTGCCGATGATGTTGTCGTCCCCGGCATCGCCGTTCAGCACGTCGTCACCGGAGACGCCGTTGATCGAGTCGTCTCCGTCGCCGCCGTTGATCGTGTCGATCCCCCCGCCGCCGTTGAGGGTGTCCGCAGAGTCCCCTCCGTTGACGAGGTCGGCGCCGTTGCCGGCGATCAGGTTGTCCGGCCCGACTCCACCGGTGAGGGTGTCGTCGCCGAAGCTGCCCCTGAGGTCGCTGCCGGCCGCGTTGGCGGTCAGCGAGTCGTCCGCCGTTCCTCCGGTGACCTTCTCGACCGTGGTCGTGACGTTGTCGGCCGCGGGTCCGGGGCCCGTGGTGGTGTCGACGTTGACCGAGCCGTCGTCGGCGACCCCGTCGATAGTCACCAGGACGGGGACGAGGCGCGACTGGTAACTGACTGCGTCGAACCCGGCGTCGCCGTTGAGCACGTCGGCGCTGCTGCCGCCGTCGAGGCTGTCGTTGTCGTCGCCGCCGTTGAGCGTGTCGATGCCGTCGCCGCCGTTGAGCTTGTCGTTGCCGACCTCTCCGTTGAGCGTGTCCGAGCCGTCGCCGCCGCTGATCTTGTCGTCGTCGCCGCCGCCGTTGAGTTCGTCGACGCCGGCGCCGCCGTTGAGCTTGTCGTTGCCGTTGCCGCCGTCCAGCTCGTCAGAGGCCCCCAGCCCCTTGAGGATGTCGTCGCCGCCGAGGCCGCAGATCACGTCGGTGCCGGCCGTTCCGACCAGAACGTCGGGGCCGGCCGTTCCCTGAATGGTGCACTGGGCAGCCGAAGCGCTGCCGGGAACGACGATGACCGCGGCGACAGCCGCGACTACAAGCAGAGTCAGCCGCTTAACGAAACTCATTCCGAATGAACTCCCCGTGTGGGTGGTAGAAGGCAAAAGCGCATTCCAGAGCGCGACGTGGGCCGACGATACCACAGGTCCCGTATCCCTATTCCGGTTATAGGGCGCATATGTTCGCCCGTGGATGAGGAGGTTCCTACGGGTCGGTGGAGGCGAGCGGAGGGGGAGGGATTCGAACCCTCGATACGCCTAATCGACGTATAACAGTTTTCGAGACTGCCGCATTCAACCGCTCTGCCACCCCTCCGAGGGCGCCGTGGCGCGGTGCGGAAGGGTATCGCGGCGAGACAACCGAGGATGCGCGAGCTTCGAGGTATTAGGCTGGCCGCGTCGATGATCACGAGAGGGAGAGCGGGCATGAAGCGGGTTCGGTTGATCGGGGTTCTGGGAGCGGTTTCGATGGTGGCTCTGACGAGCCTCGCGTTCGGGGCGAAGCTGAAGAACGGAAACTTCGAGAAGGGCAACTTCAGCGGCTGGACGACCCTGTCCTCAGATGCCGCCAAGTGGAAGATCTACGACAAGCAACACACTGTCGTTACGCCCCCGATGAAGGCCGACCGGCTCAACGTCGGCATCGAGCTCCCGAAGCCCATCGGCAAGTACAGCCCGTTCATCGACATGTTCGACCAGAGCAACGGATTCCTCTCGCGAGAGATCAAGATCCCCGGCGACGCGAAGTCACTGACGCTGAAGGCCTTCTGGCACAACGCGGCAGAACGCTGGACACAGGAGGGCACCTACACCAACCCCGGTCCCGACGATCAATACTTCAGCATCGATCTGATCAAACCCGGAGCATCGCCCCGCACCTCCGACGAGGGCGACGTCCTCACCAACATCTATGCCCCGAGGAAGGACCGCGGCATCCCGGAGATGAAGGTTGCGCGGGGCAACTACGTCAACGACTGGAAGACCTTCAAGACGAGCGTCAAGAAGTACCGCGGCGAGAAGGTCGTGCTGCGGGTCGCGGAGATCTCGATGAGCGCCGTCAACTACGTCGGCATCGACAACGTCAAGGTCAAGTAGGCGCTCAGAGCGGTCCGCCGAGACGCCACCGGGGCGATCGTTCGGCATAATTGCGCGGCACGCTCGAGATCCGATAGCGCGCCGTCCTCGGCCGGTCCGAGGGAGAGGCTCCGGTCACGTGCAGCCGGGTGTTTCGCAGGATCTTCAATCACCGAGCTACGGCTCCATGACCGATAGGAGATTCTCAATGGGAACCACCGAAACCACAGCGCCGGAAACCACCAACCTCGACTACAAGGTCGCCGACCTCGGCCTCGCCGAACTGGGTCGCAAGGAGATCCAACTGGCCGAGCACGAGATGCCCGGACTGATGAAGACGCGCGAGGAATTCGCCGCTTCCCAGCCTCTCGCCGGTGCCAGGATCACGGGCTCCCTGCACATGACGGTCCAGACCGCCGTGCTGATCGAGACCCTCACCGCGCTGGGCGCGGAGGTCCGCTGGGCCAGCTGCAACATCTTCTCGACCCAGGACCCCGCCGCGGCGGCCATCGTCGTCGGCCCCGAGGGCACTCCGGACGACCCGAAGGGCGTCCCCGTCTTCGCCTGGAAGGGTGAGACGCTCGAGGAGTACTGGTGGTGCACCGAGCAGGCGCTGACCTGGCCGGACACGGATTCGGGCGGACCCAACCTGATCCTCGACGACGGCGGCGACGCCACGATGCTCGTCCACAAGGGCACCGAGTTCGAGGCGGCCGGTTCGGCCCCCGACCCCTCGACCGGCGAGTCGGAGGAGTTCAAGGTCTTCCTGGCCCTGCTCAACGATTCCCTCGAGCGCGACCCGGGCAAGTGGACGCGCATCGGCGAGGGCATCGTCGGCGTCACCGAGGAGACCACCACCGGGGTCATGCGTCTCTACGAGATGCAGAGGGACGGCAAGCTGCTGTTCCCCGCCATCAACGTCAACGACTCGGTGACGAAGTCGAAGTTCGACAACATCTACGGCTGCCGGCACTCGCTGATCGACGGGATCAACCGTGCGACCGACGTGATGATCGGCGGCAAGGTCGCCGTCATCCTCGGCTTCGGCGATGTCGGCAAGGGTTGCGCCGAATCGCTGCGCGGCCAGGGTGCCCGGGTCAAGGTCACCGAGATCGACCCGATCTGCGCGCTCCAGGCCGCGATGCAGGGCTACGAGGTCGTGACCCTCGAGGACGTGGTCGAGACCGCCGACATCTTCATCACCGCCACCGGCAACCGGGACGTGATCTCGGCCGAGCAGATGGGCCGCATGAAGCACCAGGCGATCGTCGGCAACATCGGTCACTTCGACAACGAGATCGACATCGCCGGCCTCGAGAACGACGACTCGGTCGAGCGGATCAACATCAAGCCGCAGGTCGACGAGTGGCGCTACCCCGACGGCCACGCCGTGATCGTGCTCTCCGAGGGCCGGCTGCTCAACCTGGGCAACGCGACCGGGCACCCGAGCTTCGTGATGTCGAACTCGTTCACCAACCAGGTGATCGCCCAGATCGAACTGCACACCAAGCTGGACGACTATCCGCTCGACGTCTACGTGCTGCCCAAGCACCTCGACGAGAAGGTCGCGAGGCTCCACCTCGACGCCCTCGGCATCCACCTGACGGAGTTGACTCCCGAGCAGGCCGACTACCTCGGCGTGCCGCAGGACGGCCCGTACAAGTCGGACCACTACCGCTACTAGAGGGCTACAGCCGGCCCTCGATCGCGTAGCGGAGGATCGCGACCACCTGCTCGGGCTCCCGGCAGGTGGCGAGCGCCGCCCTGTTGACCTCCTTGAGAGCGTGATCGAGCTCGGGCGGATGGAGGGTGATCAGCGGCTTGGAGAGCGCCGCCGCCTGGCCGGCGTCGAAGGCGGCGTTCCATTGCTTGTACTGCTCGCCGAATCGGACGACGACGATGTCGGCGTCGCGGAGCAGCGTGTAGGTGCGAACGGCATTGACCCCCGCGCCCTTGTGGTCATGCCAGAACTTGACGTCCTCGGCTCCGAGGATCTCGACCCCGCAGTCGTCGCTCGCACCGTGGTCGGTCACCGGTGAGGTGAGGACGACGGGTAGCCCGCCCTCTTCCACACCAGCGGCGATCCGCTCACGCCAGTCGGTGTGGATCTCGCCGGCCAGATAGACGTTCCAGGTGCGCTCGCTCAAGATGGTCTCCTCGCTGTGATTTGCCCGAACGCCAAACCTACGGCAGTCGGACGCGGATCAGGAGTAGCGCGCGTACAGGTCGGGCAGGAGCTCGGCCAGGTTGGCGTACTCCTCCGTGCAGTGATGAGCGACGGCCCTCGGCAGGTCCGTGGGAAGGAGCCGGGTGCGCGCTGCCCTCGTGTTCATCAGCGGGACCAGCGGGGCTGCAAGCGGGCCGGGTAGGTAGGGGCGCATCAGAGCGCCGAACCAGAACCGGCTGCGCAGGACGACGCCGCCCCCCTCGTTCAGGAACACGTGGACCATGAGCGTGTGCCGGGAGCGGCGGCGATCGTCGCCGACGTGACCGCCGACGATCGTCCCCACCTCCGGCAGATCCAGCGCGTCGGTGGAGAAGCCGATCTGGGTCGGCCTCATGAACGAGATCCGCGCGTGGGCCACGCCGACGCCGACGTCCTCGACCGGGTGGTGGATCGCGCCCCAGTGAGGCTTCTCGCGCGGCGCGGGCGGCGGCTCGAGGCGGTTGGCGACATGAGCGAGCGGGTGCCAGACCCGGTAACGGATCGACTCCCGCGGATGCCAGTCGAACCACCAGTCGATCATCTCGGCCGTGACCCCGGGCATCGGCGTCCGCGCGGCGACGTAGCCGACGCCATCGGCGAGTGTGCACCAACCGGTCTCGACGTCGACGGGATGCGGGTCGAGCAGGCGATCGAGTCCGTCGGGACCGAGCGCGTCGGCGGGACGCATCGGGCCGGCGGCGACGGCCGCGCTCGCCTCGGGGTCGGGTGCGGCGATCGGGCGGTCGAGCAAATCCTCGAGGTAGGCGTCGCCCATCGGCCTGCGCTCAGGGCCTTCCCAGCCAGGGGTGGAAGCGGCCCTCGGGATCCCACTCCGCCCTGACGCGGTCGAGCCGGTCCATGTTGTCGTCGGCTGCGAAACGGGCGGGGCGGTTGACCAGGTTCTCGTCGGCGAGCTGGATCCCCGAGGCGAGAGGCTCCATCGCCCGCATGTTTTCGGTCGCCCATCCGGTGTTGGCCTCGTCGTCGGCGGGGTCCTCCCAGACCGCGTAGAGCGCGATGTAGGTCGTGTCCTCGACGCTGTAGGCCATGTCGGGCCGCTCGGGAGCCTGGCCCCAGTTCATCCAGAGCATGTGCGAGGGCGCGCCCGGCAGTCCCTCGGCTATCCGGCGGATACCGGGCAGCAGATCCTCGACCGGCGCGTGGGTCCACATGTTGTCGACCCCGTAGCGGTGGTCGTCGGGGTAGCTGGAATGAACCCCGGCATAGAGGTCCTCCATGCGCACGTCGACGCGTGGCACGGCGAGCTTGGCGCGGTCGAGCACCGGGCAGGTCTCGAGGATCGCGAGGGCTTGGCGGGCCTCCTCCTCGTCCGCCGCGAGGACCGGGCCCGTCACCGCGACCTCCGTCTCCCCCTCCGCGTCGCGGTGGATGAAGACCATCAGCTCCATGATCGGCGCGACGGATGGCCCGATCTCGGCCGCCCAGGTGAACACGGCCTCGAGCTCCTCGAGCGGGAAGGTGTAGACGGCGTTGGCGACGACGGCCGGGCGCTCGTAGACGCGGAGGTGGAAGCGCGTCACGACGCCGAAGAAGCCCGGACCGGAGCCGCGGGCCGCCCAGAAGAGGTCGGCGTTCTCCTCGGCGGAAGCGGTGATCGGCTCGCCCGCGGCGGTGACGACGTCGATCGCCTCGACGCTCATGCAGGCCGGTCCGTGGACGCGGCCGTTCCAGCCGAAGCCGCCCTGCAGCAGGTAGCCGCCGAGCGCGACGCCGGGACAGTGGCCGGCGGGGAAGAAGAGCCCCTCGCCCTCGAGCGCGGCGAGCAGCTCGTTGCCGGGGCAGCCCGGCTGGGCCGTCGCGGTCATCGAGTCGGCGTCGACGGTCGCCTCCCGGAGCCGCGAGACGTCCAGCAGCAAGCCGCCGTCGCGTACGTGGTTGCCCGCCCAGCTGTGGCCGCCAGAGCGGACCCCGATCGTCATGCCCTCCCTCCCTGCGAGCCGGACGGCCTCGATCACGTCGCGCTCGGTGGCGGCCTGGACCACCAGGTCGGGATACCGCTCCGGCGTCCGGGCGTTCCAGACCGCCGAGCTGCGCGCCTGCTCGTACCCGTCCCGATCGCGGGCGAATGCATGACCGTCGAAGTTGAAATCCGTCATCTTCGTTCTGGTTCCACCATACAGTATGTTGATTCCGTGATGCGGAACAGCTCCTCGGCGCAGAATGCCGGCCGGAACGGCGTCCAGGCGATCGCCCGGGCGGCATCGGTCCTACGGGCCCTCGAGGCCTCGCCCGAGGGGATCGGGCCAAGTGAACTGGCCACGGGCGTCGGCCTGCCGAAGACCACCGTGCACCGGATCCTCGGCGCGCTGGCCGACGAGGATCTCGTCCGCGTCGCGCCCGACGGAACCGCTCGGCTCGGCAGCGCGCTCGTCCGACTCGGCGCCTCGACCCGTCGCGGGCTCCGGTTCCAGCTGGCCCCGGTGATGCTGGGGCTGCGACGCGAACTCGACGAGACGGTCGACCTCGCCGTGCTGGAGGGCGACTCGGTGACTTTCGTCGAACAGTTCGCCGCCCCGCACCGGCTGCGGGCCGTCTCGGCGGTCGGGACGGCCTTCCCCGCGCATTGCACGGCCAACGGCAAGGCACTGTTGAGCGCCCTTCCCGACGAGGAGATCGAACTCATACTCCCCGCTCGCCTCGAGCGCTTCACGGCGCGGACGATCACCTCTCGCGACGAGCTGCTCGCCGAGCTGGCTGTGATCCGTGAACGCGGTACCGCCTTCGACGAGGAGGAGTACACGGAGGGAATCTGCGCGGTCGGTGCGGTCGTCTTCGACCCGGCGGGCCCCGCCGGCGCGATCTCGGTACCGGCCCCGACGCAGCGTTTCGCCGAGCGCCGGGACGAGTACGCCGAGCGGGTCGCCGAGGCGGCCGCGGACGGCACCCGGGCGCTCGGCGGATAATCAGGGCGTGTCCGAAATCGACAGATCGCTGGCGCTCCGGGCCGGGCTGATCCAGCTGGCAGCGGTCGCGGCGATCTCGATCGTCCTGGCCGTCCTCCTCCCCCACTCGTTCTTCGAGGACTGGGGCTGGCTGAGCGGGCCGGGCGCATGGGCCGCCTGTTCGCTGATCACGGCGACCATGCTCCGGCTGCCGCTCGCCCTCACCCTGCTCGGCGCCGTGCTCGCCGGTCTACCGAGCCTGCTCGCGGTCGTCGCCGGCCTGCACTGGCTCGGGGCCCTGGTCGCGATCGGCCTGTTCGCGCTCTGGTGCGGCAGGCTCGAGCCACGGGTATCGTCCACGCCTCACCTGGAGGGGTGACCGAGTGGCTTAAGGTGCACGATTGGAAATCGTGTGGGCGGTGAAAACTGCCTCGTGGGTTCGAATCCCACCCTCTCCGCTGATCGACCCTGACGCGTCGCCCGGGTCTCCCGACACCCTCGATCCATATGTAATACGTTCTCGACAATTCACGATGTCAGTTTCGTGAGTTGGGATGGAGAGGAGCCGGGGGCACGACGCCCCCGGGAACAGAGTTCCCGGTATGCATGGACGCCTCGGGGGATATACGTCGGAGGAACAATGCGTAAGACCGTTCTCGGCCTCGTCGTCGCGCTGGCACTGCTGCTGGCCCCGTCGGCGAATGCTGCAATCCCGTCGGTGTTCAACAACACCGGCAGCCCCGTGACGTGCACCGTCCAGGCAAGCGGTGCGACCACCGGACAGCGCTTCTGCGGTACGAGCACCGCGCGCGTGCCCAGCTGGGACACGAGCCCGATCGACGTCTCCGTCACCTTCCCGCCGGTCCCGGCATCGGGCCCGGACGGCAACTTCCCGCTCGTCGGCATCTACCACGGCTGGGGCGGCTCGAAGGTCACCCCCTCGAATGCGGCAACCCAACGTTGGGTGACCCAGGGCTACGCGGTCTTCTCGATCTCCGATCGCGGCTGGGGTCAGTCGTGCGGCGCCCTCGCCATCCCGAAGCCGGCGGCCTGCACGGGCCGCGGCTACATCCACCTGATGTCGAACGCCTACGAGGTGCGCGACGCCCAGTACCTGATGGGTCAGCTCGCCGACGACGGCGTCATCGACCCGCAGCGGATCGGCGCGACCGGCGGCTCATACGGCGGCGGCATGTCCGCGGCTCTCGCGGCGCTCAAGAACCGCACCGAGCTGCCCGACGGTTCGCTCGTCCCCTGGAAGAGCCCGAACGGCCTCGACATGCAGATCGCGGCGGCCGCGCCCGAGTACCCGTGGACGGACATCGCGCAGTCGCTGGTTCCGAACGGAAGCACGCTCGACTACGTCGCCAAGGCGCCGTACAGCGGTCCGATGGGTGATCACCGCTTCGGCATCCAGAAGCAGAACTGGAACAGCACCCTGTACTCGGCCGGCTCCCTGCTCGGCTTCTACGCACCGACGACCGGGGTCAACTGCCCCGGCGGCGCTTGCCCGGATCCCACGGCGGACATGACCGACTGGAACACCTGGATCAACACCGGCGGTCCCTACGACTCGGATCCGAAGTTCCAGACGATGCTGACCGAGCTGAAGAACCATCACTCGTCGTACTACATCGACGATTCGGTGGCTCCGGCTCCGATGCTGCTCTCGAGCGGCTGGAACGACGACCTGTTCCCGGTCGACGAGACGATCCGCCTCTACAACAAGATCCGTGCGGATCATCCGAACACCCCGGTGCAGATGTTCCATCTCGACTTCGGCCACTCACCGCGGGCGGCAACGCCCCCGGCGGCCGATTCGAACCAGCTGGTCGCTGCCGAGAACGCCTGGTTCGCCAAGTACGTGATGGGCACGGGTTCGACCCCGAGCAACGCGGTCGGCGGCGTCAGCGTCCTGACCAGCCACTGCCCGACGACGGCAGCCGGCACGCTGTACACGGCTCCGAACTGGGCGTCGATCGCCCCGGGAGAGATCCGTTACTCGAGTGCTCCGACGCAGACGATCGTTGCTCCGGGCACGGCCCCGAGCAACGCGTTCACGTCGGGGACGATCTGCACGACGACGTCGGGGGCCGACAACGCCTCGGCGGCGACGTACAAGCTCGATCCGGCTCCGGCCGGCGGGTTCACGATCGTCGGCGCTCCGACGGTGACTGCCGACATGACGGTCAACTCGGCCAACGACGGCGTCTACGCCCGGATCTACGACGTCGATCCGGGCACCAACACCGAGCAGCTGATCGGTCGCCAGCTCTACCGCCCGACGGGCGTGGGGACGGCGAACGCTCCGCAGCTCTTCCAGCTGCATCCGCAGGCCTGGAAGGTGGCGGCCGGACATGTCGTCAAGCTCGAGTTGCTCGCGCAGGACTCCCAGTACGGGAGGACAGCAGCTGCAGCGGCGCCGCAGCAGAGCATCAGCGTCTCGAACCTGAAGCTGAGCCTGCCCGTCGTCGACTCGCCGGGATCGCTCGACGGGCTCGTCCAGAGCCCGGCCCCGAAGATCCTGACGGAGGGCTACCAGATCTCGCGTGATGCGGATCAGGCGCCGGACGTCAGCAACGACGCCCCCGGCGGCACGGTCACCGTGGCCGACGACGGCACAGCGCCCGACCTCACGGTCACGGCGTCCGACGAGGACTCCGAGGGCGCGGATCTGACCCTGACCTCGGTCACCGGGCTCCCGGACGGGATCACGCTCGATGCAGACACGCAGTCAGGTACGGCGGTGTACCCGGGTACGGACACCTGGAAGCTCGCCGGTACGACGACCGACGATCCCGGCACGTACAACGTGACGGCGAAGGTGGTGGACGACTGGGGCCTCGAGGGGACGACGTCATTCGACGTCGTCATCCGGGCCTCGCAGACGATCGACTTCCCGTCGATCGACGACCACCTCCTGACCGACGGCGACTTCGATCCGGGGGCAAGCGCCTCCTCGGGCCTCGGCGTCTCCTACTCGGCGAGCGGTCCCTGCAGCATCGTCTCCGGGAACGTGCACATCACCGGCCTCGGTTCCTGCGAGGTGACCGCGAGCCAGGCGGGCAACGCCAACTACAAGGCGGCGTCCGACGTCTCGAAGACGTTCCTGATCCAGCGCGAGACCGCGGTCGAGATCAAGGGCCAGCGAGTGACCAAGACGACGGTCAAGAAGGGCGCCAAGATCCCGGCGAAGGCCAAGGTGACCGCGATCGGGGTCAAGAAGGTCGGCGTCGGGCACATCACGTTCACCATCGACGGCGACCCCGTCGGCGGCACGGATGTGAACGCCGGCGGCATCGCCGCGATCCGCGACATCGACACGAGCGGCCTCTCGGTCGGTGCGCACACGTTCCGAGCGAAGTACAGCAGCGGCGCCGGTGCCTACGCACCGGCGATGGATTCGGTCCCGCTGAACATCGCCCCCAAGCACTGATAACCGGAAAGCCCCTGGCCCTCACCGGGCCAGGGGCCGACCGGGGATTAGCCGGCCCGCGGTTGGGTAAGGTCGGGGCATCGTCCAAATCGATGCTGGGAGGCTCACTTGGTCCGTCGGATCAGCCGGTACGTATTTCCGTTCGCCGCCGTCGCACTACTGGCGGTCGCTGGGATCGCTGCCGCCGCCGGCACCCACGGGACCGGTGCGTCCACGCCCGCGGACACGGTCCGTCCCCACTCCGGAGTCGCTGACGGATTCGTCCCCGCCGCGCTCGCGTCCGAGCGGAGCCTCGGCCGCTACATCGTCGTCATGGACGGCCCATCGGTCGCCTCCGCGACGGAGGACGGCAACCTCTCCGGTGACGCCGAGAAGCAGGTAGCCGCAGAGGCCAGGCTGAGCCAGAAGGGCGCCCTCAGGGCCGCCCGCGCCGCCGGGGGCGATGTCGTCTACCGCTACGACACTCTGCTGAACGGCTTCTCCGCCCAGATGTCCGCCAAGGCCGCCTCGGAGCTCGCCGGCCGTTCGGACGTCGCCTCGGTGCAGCTCGTCTCGATCGTGCAGAAGCTCAACGAGACGAGCGTGCCCTTCATCGGCGCCACGAAGGTCTGGAAGAAGCTCAAGGCACAGGGTCAAGGCATCGTCGTCGCCGATGTTGACGACGGCATCGACTACACCCACAAGAACTTCGGCGGTCCCGGCACAGTGGCCGCCTACGAGAAGAACGACCCGAACGTGATCGAGCCCGGCACCTTCCCGACGAAGAAGGTGATCGGCGGCTACGACTTCGTCGGCTCCAACTACGACGTCCTGGACGAAGACACGTCCAACGACATCCCCCGCCCCGATCCCGATCCGCTCGACGGCGCCGACGACGATCACGGCTCCCACACCTCCGGCACCTGCTGCGGGAACGGCGTCAAGGGACAGATCGGCCCGGGCGTAGCCCCGAAGTCGAAGCTGCTCGCGATCAAGGTCTGGGACGAAGGCGACTCCACCGACGACGTTCTCGTCGCCGGCTATGAGCGCGCGATGGACCCGAACAACGACGGCAAGACGAACGACGCGGCGGACGTCCTCACCTTCTCCGGCGGTGTCGACTACGGCACCGAGAACTCCGCCGAGGCGGTGGCCGCCCAGCACGTCGTCGACATGGGCACCGTGTTCGTCGCCGCGGCCGGCAACTCGGGCAATCAGCCCGTGGGCGGCTCAGCATACATCGCCGGGACCCCGGCCAACTCGCCGGGCGTGATCTCCGTCGCGGCGTCGATCGACCAGTTCACGGCGCAGACGATCTCGATCAACAGCCCGTCCTCGCTCGATCTCCCCGACGACGGGATCATGGTCGTCCAGGACTTCGGCGGCGGTTTCCCCGACGACGGGATCACCTCCGACCTCTACGACGGGCGCCAGCTCGACCCGCCGGCCGACCCGGGCAACGAGACGCCCGCAGACGCCCAGTTCTGCACGCCCCTTCCCGGCGGATCGCTCACCGGCAAGACCGTGCTCGTCTTCAAGGGCGCGACCGGCGAGGGCGACTGCGCCGGCTCGGCCAAGGCCTACAACGCCCAGCAGGCGGGCGCGCAGGCAGTCGTCCTGATCTCGCTGTTCGGCGGCGCGCCGAGCGGCCTGAGCAGCGACGGCGAGCCGATCACCATCCCGGTCGTGATGATCAGCGGCAACGACGGCTACGCGATCCTCGACGAGCTCAGCCCGGGCAACTCCTACAACTCCGGCACGGTCAACGCGACCCTGAACGCCGACACGACCGTGATCCCCTCCTACACGGACGCGATGACCGACTTCACGTCGGAGGGACCGGCCCGCCTGACGAACGACCTGAAGCCGGACATCTCGGCCCCCGGCTACGACATCAAGTCGACGGATGCCGGCACCGGCAACAAGGGCGTGAAGTTCTCCGGCACGTCGATGGCGACCCCGCACGTCGCCGGAGTGGCGGCGCTGCTCGTGCAGCTCCATCCGAAGTGGAGCCCCGATCAGATCAAGGCGGCCCTGATGAACCAGGCGAATCAAGATCTGAAGGACAACCTGCTCGGTCAGCCGGTCTCGGCGACCGTGATGGGCTCCGGCAGGGTCGATGCGTTCGCCTCCGCCAAGGCGGTCTCGCTCGCCTCGCCCGCGAGCCTTTCCTACGGGCTCGACATCGCCAAGGGCCCCGTCGAGGAAACCCGTTCGTTCACCGTGACGAACAAGGGCCGCAAGAAGCACGGCTACAAGATCACCGGAGGCAACCCCCGCTACTCCGACTTCAGCGGTAACCCGGCGCGCGTCGTGGTCTCCGGGGACAAGAAGTCCTACGCCAAGACACTTCGGTTCGATCTGAAGCCCAAGGCCTCGCACAAGGTCTACGTGCGCATGTCGCTCGATCCCTCGAAGATCCATGCGGCGGCGCAGGAGTACGGCCGCTACTACTTCCACCCGAACATCGACGGGAACGTGGGGATCGCGCAGGACGGCGCCAAGGGAGAGAAGGCCGACGACCTGCACGTGCCCTGGCACGTTGCCCCGCTCGCCGCCTCCGACGACTCGCTGTCGAAGTCCGAGCTCGATCTGACCGGCGGCCCGGACACGATGACCGTCGATCCGGGTGACGGAGCCGGCGTCAGCGAGGCGGACCTCTATCTGCTCGGAGCGACCGACGACTACGAGAGCGGCGGCGAGGAGGACCTCGTCGCGGTCGGTGCCCGCTCGTTCACCGGCAGCGACCTAAGCGACGACTCCGCCGAGGGAGTTCCCGGCGGCAACGACGCGTTCGGCGGCATCTCCTGGCTCGACTTCCTGGCCGACCCGGACGCCCCGGCGGAGCCGGTCGAGTTCGGCGTCCAGACATCCGGGATCCACAACACGACCGAGACGCTCGAGGTCGACGTGCTCGTCGATGCGGGGGCCGACGGCGTCTACGCCGGCGACGACGAGGACATCCCGGCCGACTACCTGCTCGTCAAGCAGGCGGCGCCCGGAGGCGAGGTCTGCGTATTCGACCTGTCGCAGCCGGACGCGCTGGACGATTGTGCCGAGACGTACTTCGCCGACTACTCGAACTACAACTCGAACGTGATCGGCCTCCCGGTGAGCGCCGCCGACATCGGGCTCTCGAACGGCGACTCGAAGCTCGCCTACCAGGTGACTGCCTGCACGGGCACGTTCTCGGGCGACGTCCCGGGCCAGTTCTGCGACACGGCGGGCAAGCCCGACGAGGACACCGGCATCTACGACGCTCAAATCGACGTCGCCGATCCGGCGTTGGCGATCGACCCGCTCATCTGCGGCGGGTTCTGGGGCGGCGGGAGCTGCGACTCCGGTGACCCGATCGAGGTCTCACCCGGCGGCTCCCCGGGAGACGATCCGTCGATCCTGGCGCTCTTCCCGAACAACAAGCCGTCGTCGCACCCGACGATCGTCACGACCGACGTCCCCTAGCCCGGCGAACAGACAAGGGTCGCGGCCACTCGCGGCGAAGAGGTCGCGGTGGAAGCCGCGACCGGCAACAACGACGTGCGCAGGCCGGATCGCCGATTCGCCGGATCGCCGGCCGAAGGTGCCGTGCCGCAGGCCCGGGGCTTTGCGGGGTCGGCACCGATCGTCCTGCCCGATCGCGCCAAGCCTCGGCCCGCCGCGACCCCGACGCCGTCGGAGCTCGAGGATCTGGGTCGCCGCACGGCGAGCGTCGCCCACGACTTCAACAACCTCCTCTCGGTGATCATGGTCTGCGCCGGCGAGATCGTCCACGGGCCCGACGACGGGACCTATCGCGAGCGAGCCGAGGAGATCAGGGAGGCTGCCGAGCGCGGAGCCGAGCTGAGCCGCAAGCTGCTGGCGGGCAAGGGCCGCGTCGAGCGTGCCGAGGACGAGCCGGGGCCGCGCGCCACCGGCACGGCGATCATCGGCGCGATGAAGCTGCTCGAGCGGACGGTCGGGCCGGGTATCCAGGTCAGCCTCGCCTCCGAGGGTCACCTCCCCCAGGTCCGTCTCGCCCCCGGCGAGATCGAGCGGATCCTCCTCAACCTCGCGGCCAACTCGCGCGACGCGATGCCCCACGGCGGGTCGATCGAGATCCGTACCGGCGTGGTCTCGATCCCGCCGGGTGACCCCAGCCTCGGCACCGGATGGCACGTCAGGATCGCGTTCGCCGACGACGGCATCGGAATGGAGCCCGAGGTCGCGCAGCGGGCGATCGAGCCGTACTTCTCGACGAAGGGCCAGGGCGAGGGCACAGGGCTCGGCCTGGCGAGCGTCCAGGCGCTCGTCCGCGGCGCGGGCGGCGACGTCCGGATCAACTCCCGGATCGGCAGCGGGACGACCGTCTCCGTCTACCTGCCCGCGCTCGACGGCCTCGGCAGGCCGCTCGCGCTACCCGGTCGGCTGATTA
>Ga0209023_10002391_pt1 | contig 23495 bp, 24 predicted proteins | sample LakOneMetagenome_FD_187468 | JGI IMG/M metagenome (GOLD analysis project Ga0209023, IMG submission 187468) | Freshwater and sediment microbial communities from Lake Erie, Canada (SPAdes) (version 2) | ecosystem: Environmental > Aquatic > Freshwater > Lentic | place: Lake Erie, Canada... | reverse complement strand
CAGGCGGGTCTGCCAGTCCTTGCGCAGCAGGTTCTTCTCGGCCAGGGCGTCGATGTCGTAGCCGAGGGCGAGGGTGACGACGTCTGCTTCCAGGCCGTCGATCACCGAGCGCGCCTGCTTGCCCGAGCCGCCGTGCGACTGCTTGATCTTGACGTTGTCGCCGCTTTTCGCTTTCCACGACTTGGCGAAGGCAGCGTTCACGTCCTGGTACAGCTCGCGGGTCGGGTCGTAGGACACGTTCAGCAGGTTCACGTCTGCGGCGAAGGCCGGTTGCAGGAGGGCGGTGGCGGCCAGCAGGACCAGCAATTTTTTCTTGATCATGGTTGTTTCTTAAGAGAAGTCATCAGTAGGAACACCTTACTGGCGGCGGCCCTGGCGTGTGAACGAAGCTTTTTGACCATGCGTATTTGTTTTTCGCATAAGAAGAGGCTTGCCGGGGCAAGAGGCGTGCGCGATGCGGTAAACTGCGCGGCTCGTTCTAAACATATAGAGAAAGTGTATGAAGTCGCTCCCTATCGAGCTGCGCGAAGCGGCGCTGGCCTGCCTGCTGGAATGCGATTCGGCAGCCAAGGTGGGCATGGTGTTCGCCATGGCACAGCAGCACCGCGCCGGCAACTGGACCGTGGACAGCGCCGCATTGGTGGCGCCGCCGCCCGGCATCCCCGGGCGCCCTGCGAAACCGGACCTGGTGCCGCCGCTGCAGGTCGGACGGCGTTCGATGGCCACTACCGAGGGCAGGGCGATGCTGGTCCACGCGCTGGCCCACATCGAGTTCAATGCGGTGAACCTGGCGCTGGATGCCCTGTGGCGCTTCCCCGGCTTGCCGGACACCTATTACACCGACTGGCTGCGCGTGGCAAAGGAAGAGGTGACGCACTTCGACATGCTCTCGCAGCACCTGGCCACGCTGGGCCACGCGTATGGCGACTTCCCGGCCCACAACAGCCTGTGGGAGATGGTGGAAAAGACGAGCGGCGACGTGGTGGCGCGCATGGCGCTGGTGCCACGCACCCTGGAGGCACGCGGCCTGGACGCGATTCCGCCGCTGCGCGCAAAACTGGCCCAGGCCGGCGACCTGGCCGCTGCCGCCATCCTCGACATCCTGCTGGTCGAGGAAGAAGGCCATGTAGAGATCGGCAACCGCTGGTTCTTCCACCTGTGCGCCGAGCGCCGCCTGGAACCGATGGCCACCTATGACGAGCTCACCGTGCGCTACAAGGCGCCGGTTTTGAAGGGGCCGTTCAACATCGACGCCCGGCGCCGTGCGGGCTTCAGCGAAGCGGAGCTGGCCCGCTTCGGCTGATCAACGCTGGTTCACACCGGCGTGCGCACCGACTTGGTGCTGGCCATCAGTTCGCCGGCCCAGTAGAGCAGGGCCAGCGCCGGGAAGGCCATGCCCAGCAGCAGGGCGGCATGCCAGCCGTACTGCGAGAATACCCAGGCGCCCGAGGCCGAACCCACTGCGCCGCCGACGAAGAACAGCGAGAAGTACAGGCCGTTCAGGCGGCTGCGCACCTCGGCCGGCAGTGAGAAGATGGCGCGCTGGCCCAGCACCATGTTGCCGGCCACGCCCATGTCGATCACGATCGAGGCGACTACCAGAAGGGCCAGGGCGATATTCCGCGACTCCGGTGCGAACAGCGGCAAGGCAAAGCCGGTGATGGCCAGCAGCATGGCGCAGGCAGTGGCGGGCAGCGTGTGGCCGCGGTCGGCCAGCTTGCCGGCGATCGGCGACGCGACGGCGCCGGACACGCCGACCAGGGCGAAGATGGCGATACCGGTCTGCGACAGGTGGAAGGCGGGACCGGACAGCATCATCGGTGTGACGGTCCAGAACAGGCTGAAGCACGCGAACATGGCGGCGTGGTAGGCGGCGCGCCGGCGCAGGACCGGCGTGCTGGCGAACAGGTGGCCGAGCGAGGCGATCAGGCGGGCATAGGACATGCTGTGCGCGGGACGGCGCTCCGGCAGGCGGGTGCGCAGCACAAAGGCGAGCACCATCACGATGAGGGCGGCGGCGCCGAACACGGTGTGCCAGCCGCCATGGTCGGCCACCAGGCTGGAGACCGGACGCGCCAGCATGATCCCGAGCAGCAGGCCGCTGACCACCTTGCCGACCGTGTGGCCGCGCTTTTCCTCGCGCGACAGATGGGCGGCGAACGGCACCAGCACCTGGGCCGCCACCGAGCCTAGCCCGATGCCGAGCGAACTGGCGAGGAACAGCCAGGCGTTGCTGCTGAAGGCGGCGCAGGCGAGGGCTGCGGCGGTGCCGAGCAGCAGGCAGAACACGAGCTGGCGGTTTTCCAGCAGGTCGCCGAGCGGCACGATGAAGAACAGGCCGAGCGCGTAGCCGATCTGGGTCAGCGTGACGATCAGGCCGGCGGCGCCCTCCGACAGGCCGGTGCTGGCGGCGATCGGGCCGACCAGGGTTTGCGAGTAGTAGAGGTTGGCGACGATCAGGCCGGCGGACAGCGCCAGCAGGCGCACCATGCCGGGCGCGATGTCGGCGCCGGGTGTGGCTGGGTGGTTCATGGATTCTCCTGTGGGATGGACAAATGATGTGTCCATTCTAGAAAGGCCGGCGCAAAAGATAATCCACCGTCCGGCCTCCCTTACAATTCATATTATCTGAACAATCACGACCATGCTGGAGGGTGCTCGATTTGGACCGTATCAAAGCCATGCAGACCTTCGTCCGCATCGTCGAGGCCAGCAGCTTCTCGCGCGCCGCCGAGAGCCTGGACTTGCCGCGCGCCTCGCTGACGGCAACCATGCAGAACCTGGAAGCCTACCTGGGCTGCACACTGCTGCAGCGGACCACGCGCAGCGTGTCGCTCACCAGCGATGGGGCGGCCTACTATGAACACTGCATCGCCATCCTGGCCGCCCTCGACGCGGCCGAGGCGCCGTTCCGCATGGCGGATGCGCCGCCCCAGGGCCGCCTGCGCGTCGAACTGCCCGGGGCGCTGGGCCGGAATGTGGTCATGCCGCGCCTCGCCGAATTCCACGCCGCCTACCCGGAGGTCGAACTGGTGGTCGGCCTGAGCGACAGACTGGCGGACCTGAACCGCGACGGCATCGACTGCGCCCTGCGCGTCGGCGAACTCGAGGACTCGGCCCTGATCGGGCGCCGCATCGGCAGCATGCGCTTCATCACCTGCGCGGCGCCTGGCTACCTGGAGCGCCACGGCAGGCCGGAGACCATCGCCGATCTCGAGGGCCACGTCGCGGTCGTGCATTTCTCGGGCCGTACCGGGCGTGCCTTCGACTGGGATTTCGCGGTCGATGGCGAGGTGCGGCGCATGACATTCGCCGGACCGGTGGCGGTGAACGACGCCGATGCCTATGTCTGCGCCGGCCTGCAGGGCCTGGGCCTGATCCAGGCGGCCAGCTACCAAGTGGCAGCGCACCTGCGCAGCGGCGCGCTGGTGCCGCTGCTCTCGGAATTCCCCTGTGCGGCGATGCCGGTCTCGCTGGTCTATCCTAAGGGGCAAATGGCGGCGCCCAAGCTGCGCGTCTTCAACGCCTGGATCGAGGCGCTGTTCGCCGCCCACCCGCAACTGCATCCTTGAACTGACAATGGAATCGAACATGAACGAACACATCCAGGCCGTCCCGCTCGAAAAAGCCTACCGCCTGCTGACCCATGGGCCGACCGTGCTGGTCTCGGCCCGCCACGACGGCATCGACAACGTGATGGCCGCCGCCTGGGCCTGCGCCCTCGACTTCGCCCCGCCGAAACTCACCGTGGTGCTCGACAAGAGCACCCGCACGCGCGAGCTGATCGAAGCCAGCGGCGGCTTCGTGATCCAGGTGCCGACCGCGCAGCTGCTGCAGCTGACGCACGAGGTGGGGACGCGCAGCCGTGCGCGCGAACCCGGGAAACTGGACGCGATCGGTGTGGAACTGATCCGGCTGGGCGCCAGCGGCATGCCGTTCGTGGCCGGCTGCTCGGCCTGGCTCGAATGCCGGCTGATTCCCGAGCCGCACAACCAGCAGGTCTACGACCTGTTCATCGGCGAAGTCACCGCTGCCTGGGCCGACGACCGCGTGTTCCGCAATGGGCACTGGGAGTTCGAGCAGGCGGGGCCGGAATGGCGCAGCATTCATCACGTGGCGGGCGGGCATTTCTACGCGATCGGCGAGACGATGGCGGTGCACGTGGTGGACCCCGAATAGGCGTCCAATGATCGTTCGAAAATTTCGACGATAAAGCGGCAAACTACTCGCTTTTTGATCTGGGCGAGACGTCGCATAATGACTCCATCGACAACGCGGCCACAGCGCAAACGGCAAGTCGAACGACACGCCGGCGCCGATGTTCGAACAGTTCGAACGGCCCACAATAAAAGGAGCAGATCATGTTGAAAGTACGTAAAAGCGAAGAACGCGGCATTGCCAACCTGGGTTGGCTCGATTCGAAGCACACCTTCTCGTTCGGCCACTACCACGACCCGGCCCACATGGGCGTCGGTCCGCTGCGTGTGATCAACGAAGACCGGGTGCACGCCGGCCGCGGCTTCGACGCCCACGGCCACCGCGACATGGAAATCATCTCCTATGTCCTGGATGGCGCGCTGGAGCACAAGGACAGCATGGGTAACGGCTCGGTCCTGCGCTACGGCGACGTGCAGCGCATGAGTGCGGGCAAGGGCGTGGTGCACAGCGAATTTAACGGTTCGAAGACCGACCCGGTGCACTTCCTGCAGATCTGGATCCAGCCGAACCAGATCGGCGCTCCGGCCGGTTACGAAGAAAAGCACTTCGACCGGGCATCGAAACTGGGCCGGCTGCGCCTGGTGGCGTCAAGCGACGGCCGCGAGGGATCGGTGACGATCCGCCAGGACGCGGCGCTGTACGCCGGCATCCTGACCGGCAGCGACGAAGTCAGCTTCCCGCTGCAGGCCGGCCGCATCGGCTACCTGCACGTGGCCCAGGGCGCGCTGACCGTGAACGGCATCGCGCTGAAGGCGGGCGATGCGGTGCGGGTCGACGACGAAGCGGCGATCGTGCTCAATGGTGCGGATAACGCGGAAGTGCTGCTGTTCGATTTGCCGCACTGAGCGAGGTAGGGGGCCGGTGGTGGCAATGGTGGGTTCGAGAACCCACCCTACGAGCGGTAGCGGGCTGGTGGTGAGAATGGTGGGTTCGACAACCCACCGTACAGCCCGCGCGCCGGGGCCGAAAGCGGTGGCCGGCCCGTTTTTTCACCGGCCTGCCGTCAGGAGCGCAGGAAGTCGAGCAGGTCGGCGTTGATGCGGTCCTTGTGCGTGGTGGGAATGCCATGCGGCGCACCTTCGTAGACGACCAGCCTGGCCTGGGGCAGCAGCTCTACCGCGTGCCGGGCGCTCGCGCCGATCGGGACGATCTGGTCGTCGTCGCCGTGCAGCAGCAGGGTCGGGATCGTCATCTTCGCCAGGTCGGCCGTGAAGTCGGTCTCCGAGAATTGCGCGATGCAGGCATGCGCGCTGCGGATGCTGCATTGCATGCCCTGCAGCCAGAAGGTGTCGATCACGCCTTGCAAGGGCGTCGCGCCGGGCCGGTTGTAGCCGTAGAAGGGCAATGCAAGATCCTTGAAGTATTGCGAGCGGTCGGCCAGCACGCCGGCGCGGATGGCGTCGAAGACTTCCATCGGCAGGCCCTCGGGATTGGCGTCGGTGCGCAGCATCTGCGGCGGCACCGCGCTGATCAGCACGGCCCTGGCCACGCGCGCCGTGCCGTGGCGGCCGATGTAGCGCGTGACTTCGCCGCCGCCGGTGGAGTGGCCGACCAGCGTGGCGCCCTGCAGGTCGAGCGCGTCGAGCAGGTCGGCCAGGTCGTCGGTGTAGGTGTCCATGTGGTTGCCGTCCCAGGGCTTACCGGACAGGCCATGGCCGCGGCGGTCGTGGGCGATCACGCGGTAGCCGTGTTCGGCCAGGAACAGCATCTGGTCTTCCCAGGCGTCGCCCTGCAGCGGCCAGCCGTGGGAAAAGACCACGGGCCTGCCCTGGCCCCAGTCCTTGTAGTAGATCGACGTGCCGTCGCGGGTGGTAACCGTGCTGCTGGAAGTGCTCGTGCTCATGGCGTCCTCGCAGGTTCGTTAGCTCATGCGATTGGACTTGCGGCGCCGTGTTTCGTTCCGGCGCAGGAGAAGATTGCCGCCTAGCGCGGCCCGCGCCGCAGCATCTCGGCGACCGTGTCGGATTCGCGCAAACGGTCTTTCCACCATGCCAGCGCCGCGCCTTCTTCGCCGGTGCGCCAGGCCAGGTGCAGGGTCTCGTCCGGTTTCGGTTCGTCCACCGTTTTGGCCATGAAGCGGCCCTGCGCCAAGTCGTCGCGCACCCAGGGTTCGGGCAGGAAGCCGAAGCCCAGGCCGGCGCGCTGGAAGTCGTACTTGGTCTGCATGTCGGGCACGGCCAGGGTGTCCTGGCCGAACAGCAGGCCGACGGTGCGCGCCTGAAGCTGGCGCGCGGAATCCGATACCGACACCGCGCGCCAGGCGCTGAGGTCGGCTTTCGACAGCGGGCGGTCGATGGCGGCCAGCGGGTGGCCGGGCGCCACCACGAAGACGAACGAGACGGTCGCCAGCGGCAGCGAGGTATAGCCGCCGCCCGACGGGCCGCTGCCGGCCGCGCCCACCAGCAAGTCGGCGCGGCGGTCGAGCAGGGCTTCCCAGGTGCCGGACAAAGCGTCCTTCAGCAGGCGCAGGCGGGTCTGGTCGGCCACTTCGTAGAACGCCTGGATATCGCCCATCAATGCGCCCGGGTCGAGCATCGAGTCGATGGCGATGGTGAATTCGGTTTCCCAGCCCGAGGCGACGCGGCGTACGCGGCGTTCCAGGTCGCCGGCCGCTTTCAAGAGATAGCGGCCTTCCTTGAGCAGCTCTTCGCCGGCGTCGGTGAGCGTCACGCGCGGGCCGAAGCGCTCGAACAGCTGCACGCCCAGGTCTTCCTCGAGCTTGGCGACCGTGTACGAAATCGTCGACGGCACCCGGAAGAGTTCCTTGGCGGCGGCCGCGAACGAACCGCGGCGGGCGATGGTGTCGACGGTGAGCAGGGCGTCGAGGCTGAGTTTCAACATGGTCTCATGCAGGCGCCGCACGGGGCGGCGCCGTGGTTTTCAGAAGCAGCTTACAGGTAGAAGTTGGCGAAGATGCCGACGTGGTCACCCTTGACCTTGCCGCCGTAGTACTTTTCCTTGAACTCGTCGTTCGCGTAGCGCAGCTTCAGGCCCATGCGCGGCGAGAACAGGTATTCGATCTCGGCCACCGCGCTGGTGGTGTCCTTGAACTTGTAGTCGCCGATGTCGCCCGCGCCGCTGCTGCGGAACTTGACGCCGGTGACGTAGCGCAGGCCGCCGCCGACGCGCACCTTGTCGTTCACATGATAGTAGCCCAGCAGCTCGAAGGGAATGCGTTCGAAGCGCATGTCGCCGTTGTCGGCGCCGGCGCGGTCGACGTGGTAGCCGACGGTGCCTTGCACCGAGAAGTCCTGGTTGATGCGGTAATCCACGCCCGCCACCAGGGCCACCAGGTCGCCGGCCTTCAGGTCGACTTCGTCGCCGTCGTCGTAGTAGGCGGTGGCCAGCTTGTCGCCGCCGAAGGTCGCGCCGATGCCGAGGACGAAGCGCAGCGGCTTGGCGCCGACCGGTTCGTACTGGACGGCAGGGGCCGCGACGGGCGCCGATTCAACGGTTTGTGCCTGGGCGCCGAAGGCGGCCAGGGCCAGGGAAAGTGCGAATGCACGTTTTTTCATTGGTCGATATCGTTATTGTAATGACGGCAGTGCGCGGGCTTGCGCATTCCCGTGGACCGGTATTGTAAAGATGCCATTTCTTCTTTGCAATTTCTTTTGCAGAGATCGGGCCAAAGGCGGGAAATGTTGCAGCGGCAGGACGCCGCTGCAGAAAGCTGCGCGACCGGAGCGGCCGCGCAGTGGAGCTGGTGCGGTACTTAGAACACGCGCTGCAGCCAGCCGTGCTTGTCTTCGGCGCGGCCGTTCTGGATGTCGAGCAGGGCCGCTTTCAGCCTGGTGGTCACTTCGCCGGCGCCGCCGGTGCCGATGGTCGCTTCGAAGCTGCTGCCCTTGACCTTGCCGATCGGGGTGACAACCGCCGCGGTGCCGCAGGCAAAGGCTTCGGTCAGGCGGCCGCTGGCGGCGTCCGCGCGCCACTGGTCGATCGAGTACGCTTCTTCGCGCACGGTGATGCCCATGTCGCGCGCCAGGGTGATCAGCGAGTCGCGGGTGATGCCCGGCAGGATGGTGCCGGTCAGCGGCGGGGTCTGGATCGAGCCGTCTTCGAACACGAAGAAGACGTTCATGCCGCCCAGCTCTTCCACGTACTTGCGCTCGACGGCGTCGAGGAAGACGACCTGGTCGCAGCCCTGGCGGATCGCCTCGGCCTGCGCCGCCAGGCTGGCGGCGTAGTTGCCGCCGCACTTGGCGTCACCGGTGCCGCCGGGCGCGGCGCGGATGTAGTTTTCCGAGACCCACAGGGTCACGCCGGCGGCGCCGGCCTTGAAGTAGGAACCGACCGGCGAGGCGATCACGCAGTACAGGTATTCGCTGGCCGGCTTCACGCCCAGGGCCGCTTCGGTGGCGATCATGAACGGACGCAGGTAGAGGGCCGAGCCTTCGGCTTCCGGGATCCAGTCGCGGTCTTCGCTGACCAGGGCGTGCACCGATTCCAGGAACAGCTCGTCCGGCAGCGGCGCCATGGCCAGGCGGCGCGCCGAGTTGGCGAAGCGGCGCGCGTTGGCGTCCGGACGGAACAGGGCGGCGCCGCCTTGCGGCAGGCGGTAGGCCTTCAGGCCCTCGAAGATTTCCTGCGCATAGTGCAGGACCATGGTCGACGGATCGAGCGGCAGGTTGGCGCGCGCCTCGACCTTGCCGTCATGCCAGCCCTTGCCTTCGGTGTAGCGGATCGTGACCATGTGGTCGCTGAACGCGCGGCCGAAGCCCGGGTTTTGCAGCAGCGCCGAGCGCTCCGCCGGCGGCAGGGGAATCAAGCATTTTTCGATCGACAGCGTCGATTGGCCTTCTTTGGTCATACAGTCTCCAGAAACGGCGGGTGGGCGCTCAGTGCTGCCCGGCTGGCCCGCAAAACCACTATTATCGGTCAATTCGCCGGGTTTGTTGCAAGCGCCATTTTGAAAGCGTCAACATTGCCTGAATGGCCGCTTTGGCTGCGTATAATTCGGTGTCGCCCCCAAGGAGCTCGTGCTTGTTCCAGATACCGCCAGTGCAGACGCCGACTGCGCCGCCGTTACCCGCCGCGCCGGCGCTCCTGTTGCGAGCGCTGTTCAAACGCGGCGCCCAGGCCGGCGCTGCGCCGCAGGTGCCCGCCACCGTGTTCGACTGCACGGCGCCCAATGCGGCCGCACTCGGGCGCTACAACGCGCTGCTCGGCTTTGCGCCGGACGCCTTGCCCGTGAGTGCGCATTACCTGCTGGCGCAGCGCGCCCATCTCGCCACCATGCTGTCGCCGCGTTTTCCGTTCCGGCTGCTGGGGATGGTGCATGTGGAAAACAGCATCGCCGAGCATGCGATGGTCGTGCCGGGCCGGCTGCTGCGCCTGGCAACGACGGTGCGGGTGGAAGCGCCGACCCGCACCGGCGCGCGCTTCTGCGTGCTCGAGACCACGGCCTCGGACGGCGCCAGGAGCGTGTTCGTCTGTACCAGCAGATACCTGGCGCTGGCGGGCCGCAAGGACGCTGCACGCAGCGCGCCGCAAGCCATGCCTGCGCTGCCGGAATGTGGCGGCTGGCAGCTTGGCCGCGGCGATGGCCGGGCCTACGCGCGGGTCTCGGGCGACTGGAATCCGATCCACCTGGCGCGGCCGGCGGCACGCCTGTTCGGCCTGCGCGCGCCAATCATCCACGGCATGCATTCGGTGGCCAGGGCCCTGGCGTTGCTCGAAGCGCAGGGTGGTCGCGCCAGTGCGGTCGCGGTGCGCTTCCGCTCGCCGGTGCCGCTCGGATCGTGCGTGCGCCTGCTGCATGCGCCGGGTACGCCCGACTTCGTGCTCGTTTGCGGCGGAAAGGTGGCGGTCGAGGGCAGCGTGGTTTTCGCCCAAGGCTGAGATTGCGATTCAGAAAGTAAATCCGATTGCCGCTACAATAAGTCTTTACACATCGACTCGCAGGACTGCACCATGAACGACCAGCACGGACGCCCGATCCACGAACTGACCATGACGGTCCTGATGACGCCGGACATGGCGAATTTCTCGGGCAACGTCCACGGCGGCACCATCCTGAAATTCCTCGACAGCGTGGCCTATGCCTGCGCCAGCCGCTATTCGGGCTCGTATGTCGTGACGCTGTCGGTGGACCAGGTGATGTTCCTGGAACCGATCCACGTGGGCGAGCTGGTGACCTTCCTCGCTTCGGTGAACTACACCGGCAACAGCTCGATGGAAGTCGGCATCCGCGTGGTGACCGAGAACATCCAGGCGCGCACGGTGCGCCATGCGAACAGCTGCTACTTCACGATGGTGGCGGTGGACGAGAATCGAAAGCCGCAGGCGGTGCCGAAGCTGGTGCCCGAAGGCGAGGACCAGCTGCGGCGCTTTGAGAAGGCCGAAGAGCGCAAGCGCTCGCGCCAGGCGCTGCACGGCCGCAAGCGCTGAGGCTTTACTCGAGGTTTTCGTGGTGGTCGGCCACGCCCTGTTTCCAGTAGGCCGAGACGCGCATCGCTTCCTTGGCGATGCCTTTTTCCTCGGCCAGCACGGCGCGCAGGCGGCGCATCGCGGCCGCTTCGCCGGCGCCCCAGGCAAAGCCTTCGCCCGCCGGCACGCTGAAGGCACGCACCCGTTCGACCAGGGCGTCTTCGCTGTCGACCCAGTGCACCTCGACCTGCGCCGCGCTGGTGAAGGGCAGGCGGTCGCCGGCGCCGGCAAACGCGACCACGGTGGCGCGCACCTGCGCCGGCAGTTCTTCCAGGCGGCGCCGCATGGCCGGCAGGGCGGTGCTGTCGCCGGCCAGCAGGTGCCAGTCGAAGTCCGGCGGCACGATCATCGAGCCGCGCGGGCCGCCGACGATGGCGCGGTCGCCCGGCCTGGCGTTGCGCGCCCAGCTCGAAGCCGCGCCGTCGCCATGCAAGGCGAATTCGATCGTCAGCGCGCGCGATTGCGCGCTGAAGCGGCGCGGCGTATAGTCGCGCCGCACCTGCTTGCCGGCGCCGTCGTCGAACATGAATTTCACATGGTCGTCGAACGACAGCGAGACGAAGTCGGCCAGCGCCTCGCCCTGGAAGGTAATGCTGGCGAAGTGTTCGCCGACCGGCGTGACGCTGGCGACGGTGACCTCGCGCATGCGCAGCTCATGGCGCACGCGGTGGACGGTCTTGCGTTGTTGCTGTTCCATGATTCACACTTTCATCGAGATTGGTTGATAATGTCACCTATTATGCGAAAACAAGTTGATAAAGTCAACCAAAAGCCGTCCGGGACCGTGGGCGACGTGTTCGATGCCATCCATTCGATCATGCACCTCTACCGCTCGCAGCAGTTCCGCGCCTTTGCCGGCGCCGAACACGAGCTGACCCACATGGAGAGCAAGGTGTTGCGCTTCTTCGCCCGCCAGCCCGGAGCGACGCTGAGCGACCTGGTGGCGCACTCGGGGCGCGACAAGGCGCAGCTGACGCGCCTGATCAAGGGTTTGCGCGACCGCGGCCTGCTCGACGCCAGCGCCGACGCGGCCGACCGCCGCAGCACGCGCCTGCAGCTGAGCGAGGCGGGCAGGGCGTTGCACGAACGGCTGCACGACATCGGGGCGGCATTGTCGGGCGTGGCGCTGGATGGACTCGGTGAGGCGGAGCGCGCGCAGTTGTATGCGCTGTTGCAGCGGGTGCGGGCGAACCTGGCGGGTTCGTCGGAGACGTAAACGGTCTTCTTACGGCTGGTGGGTTCGAGAACCCACCCTACGGGCAGACAGGTAGGAGTCCGTAGATACGAGCAGACAGGTAGGGTGGGTTCTCGAACCCACCAATCCGGAATGGATAACTGGTCGCCGCCGGGCGGCCGGCTTAGAATGCCGCCTCCACCTCGATCAAGGAAGGAAGATGGACATCCTGCGCACCTCCAGACTGGCCTTGCGTACCTGGCGCGACGATGACATCGACGAATTCGTCCGCGTATGTGCCGATCCCGCGGTCTACGATTATCTGCCCGGGCCGTGGACGCGCGCCAAGGTCGAGGCCCTGGCGGCGGCCCAGAACGTCCAGTACGAACGCCACGGCACCTGCTACTTCGCCGCGACCCTGCGCGGGACCGGGGCGCTGCTGGGTTTCATCGGCTTGAAGTACCAGGACTTCGACCGTCCCTTCACCCCGTGCTTCGAGCTGGGCTGGTGCCTGGGAAGCGAACACTGGGGCCAGGGCTATGCCAGCGAAGGGGCGCTCGCCTGCATCGCGCACGGCTTCGATGCGCTCGGCCTGGACGAGATCGTCTCGTTCACGGTGCCGGCCAACCTGCGTTCGCGCGCGGTGATGGCGCGCCTGGGCCTGCGCCACCACCCTGAAGACGACTTCGATCATCCGGCGCTACCGCCCGGACACCGGTTGTCGCGGCACGTGCTGTACCGGATCGCACGGGCGACCAGGGCCTGAGCGGCGACCTCATCAGCGCTGCGGCGCCGGCTGCTGGCTGCGCAGGTAGGCCAGCAGGTCGCCGACCTGCTTCCCGTTGCTCATGCCCCAAAAGCGCATCTTGGTGCCGGGAACCAGCTCGCCCGGGTCGTCGAGGAAGGCCGCCAGGGTCTTGTCGGACCAGACGATGTTCGAACGCTTCATGGCGGGCGAAAAGGCGTAGCCGGGCGTGCTGCCGGCGCGCCGGCCGAACAGGCCGTTCAGTTGCGGGCCGAAGCCGTTGCTGGCCGCGGGGCCGACGGCGTGGCAGGAGGAGCAGCGCGCGCCGAACAGGCGCTGGCCGTTGCTCAGGTCTGCGGCGTGCGCACCGAGGTGCAGGCCAAGCAGCAGGAGCAGACTAAGTTTCTTCATCGTCGGGGCAAGTTCAGGAAACGGGCGCGGCGGCGCCATAGGCCGCCAGGAAGACCGCCACGGCGCGCGCCGCTGCTGCCGCGAGCTGGTCCGCGCCTGGCGCGCCGGCTGCCTGGAACAGCAGGCGCTCGCTCCATTCGGCATCGAACAGGCCCTTCAGGTGGCGCGCCGCCAGTTCGCTGCCGGCTTCGCGCAGCCGGCCGTCGTCCATGGCCGCGTGCAGCAGGGCGGCGAGGGCGGCGATCACCCGCGCCGGACCCAGATCGTAGCATTGCTGCCCCAGCCCGGCGCGTCCGGCTTCGGCCAGCATCAGCCGGCGCGCCGCCAGCGTGGCGGGCGCGCAGGCGTGGGCCAGGTAGCGCTGTCCGGTGTGTTCGAGCGCGGCCTGGAGCCCGGCGGGCGCCGCGCCGAGCGCCGCGCGTACGGCCTCGAACTCGGCTTCGGCGGCGTCGAGGGCAATCGCCACCAGCAGTTCTTCCTTCGATTTGAAATAGGCGTACACCGTCGCCTTCGAATAGCCGACGCGGTTGCAAATGTCGGACATCGAGGCGCGGTCGAAGCCGGCCTCGTGGAACACCTCGGTGGCTGTGCGCAGGATGGCCTCGCGCCGGGCTTCGCTTTTGGTCATGGGTTCCGTTGGTGGCGCCGGCGCGGGGCCGGCTTGCGCAGGGCTTACTGGATGCGGCGCACGCGCGCCATGGGGTTCTGGCCGACGACCTGGAAGTACAGCACGCCGAACACACCGCGCTTGATGCGCACGGCGGGATTGGTCTGCTGCGGCAAGACGGCGCTGCTGCCGTCGACGACGCGCCAGACCTGGCCGTTGGCCAGCTTGATCGTGGTATTGCCTTCCCAACCGCTGAACGTGCCGACGACCGTGCTTTCCATGAAGTCCGCCTCGTCCTTCTTCTTGGCCTTTTCCATGCCAAAGTTCTGCTCGGCCGTGCGGGCAGCGGCGGCAGCGGTTGCCGGCGCCGCGGCAGGGGCGGCTGCCGACGGGGCGGCGGGGACGGCGCCAGGAACGGAAGCCGGCGCTGCGGCGCCGACCGGCATGGCGTCATAGCAGGCCAGGCGCTGGGCGGTATCGAGCAGGGTACGGCATTTCAGGACCGCGGCGTCGTCCGCGAGGGCTGCGTTCGACGCGAGCAGGAACAAAGGCAGGTACAGGGCTTTCTTCATGGGCTTTCCGGTAGATGAACGCGCCGCGCCACGTGCACGGCTGAGCCCAATTATATCGATACCGGAAGCCCGGCGGGCAGCGCCGTTGCCGGAAGCGGCGGCTGCCCGTTGTGCGCCGTGTCAGGCGGCGATCGGCGTGCTTGCTTCGCTCTGCGCGGCCATGTGGCGGTTCACCGCCGACAGCACGGCGCGGAACGAAGCGGTGACGATGTTGCTGTCGATGCCGGCGCCGAACAGGGTCGGGCCGTTCCCCACGCGCAGCTCGACGTAGCAGGCCGCACGCGCATTCGCGCCGGAGCCGATCGAGTGCTCGTGGTAGTCCATCAGGCGGATGTCGAGGCCGAGCGCGTTCACGAAGGCGTCGATCGGGCCGTTGCCGGCGCCGCGGCGCACCGCCTGTACGCGGTCCTGCATCGCCGTGACCTCGATCTGCACCGGCTGTTCACCGGTGCTGTCTTCGTTCATGCGGTGCGAGATATAACGGTAGGGCGTTTCGTGCTCCAGGTACTCACGCCCGAACAGGGCGTGGATGTCGCCCGCGGCGATCTCGCGGCCGCTGCTGTCGGCCAGCTGCTGCACCACGCGCGAGAATTCGATCTGCAGGCGGCGCGGCAGCTGCAAGCCGTATTCCTGTTCCAGCAGGTAGGCCATGCCGCCCTTTCCCGACTGGCTGTTCACGCGGATCACCGCGTCGTAGCTGCGGCCCAGGTCCGCCGGGTCGATCGGCAGGTAGGGCACTTCCCAGATGGCGTCCGGCTGTTGCTGGGCGAAGCCTTTCTTGATCGCGTCCTGGTGCGAACCGGAGAAGGCGGTAAAGACCAGGTCGCCCGCATACGGATGGCGCGGGTGCACCGGCAACTGGTTGCATTCCTCGACCAGCTGGCGCACGGCGTCGATGTCGGAGAAGTCCAGGCCCGGGTGCACGCCTTGCGTGTAGAGGTTCATGGCCAGCGTTACCAGGTCGACGTTGCCGGTGCGCTCGCCGTTCCCGAACAGGCAGCCTTCCACGCGGTCGGCGCCGGCCATCACGGCCAGTTCGGCGGCCGCCACGGCGGTGCCGCGGTCGTTGTGCGGGTGCACGCTGATGACCAGCGACTCGCGGTTGTTCAGGTTGCGGCACATCCATTCGATCTGGTCGGCGTACACGTTCGGCGTGCTCGCTTCCACCGTCGACGGCAGGTTGACGATCATCTTGTTATCCGGCGTCGGCTGCCACACGGCGCTCACCGCATCGGTGATCTGCTTCGAGAAATCGAGTTCGGTGGTGGAGAAGGATTCTGGCGAATACTCCAGGCCCCATTGCGTTTGCGGGTGCTGGCTGACCAATTCCTTGATCAGGCGGGTGCCGTTGACGGCGATCTGCACGATCTCCTCGCGCTCCATGCCGAACACCACGCGGCGGAACACCGGCGCCACCGAGTTGTAGATGTGGACAATGGCGCGCTTGGCGCCAACCGCCGACTCCACGGTGCGGCGAATCAGCTCGTCGCGCGCCTGGGTCAGGACGATGATGGTGACGTCGTCGGGGATGTGCCCGTCTTCGACCAGCATGCGCACGAAATCGAAGTCGGTCTGCGAGGCAGACGGGAAACCGACTTCGATTTCCTTCAGGCCGATCTGCACCAGGGTCTGGAAGAAGCGCAGCTTCTTGTCCACGCTCATCGGCTCGATCAGGGCCTGGTTACCGTCGCGCAGGTCGGTGCTCATCCAGATCGGCGGGCGGGTGATGGTGTTGCCGGGCCACTGGCGGTTGTCGAGCGGGACGGCGGCGAACGGACGGTATTTGGCGGATGGGTTGGTCAACATGATCGGTACTCCTGCTTGTTCGGTAAAAATGGTGCCGCTTCATCGGTATGCGAAGCGGCGGGGAGTGGCGAAGGCTGCCGGACGGGCCACGAGACGCTAGGCCCGGCAACCGATCGCTAGGGTTAGCGCGGCGCGTGCGCCGGCCGGCAGGAACGCGTCCTGGCAAGGAAATACGGGCTGGAGATTCGGGAAGACTGGCATCGTACAACTTTCCTATGACTACTTTGAAGGCTCCGGCGAGGGTGGCCGGACTCGGACGCGGCGGATTAAGCGCGTAGTAGGTGCGACGCCCGCGATAGCGCGGCGTGCGATAGGACAGTTAGCAGATGCAATTGGGTAGACATTGATACGACTGTAGGCCGAATATAGTTTGGTGTCAACCCTCTATTTTGAACAGGTGTTGCGCTCGCGCCATTCAGGGCTGGGGTGGCTGGCTCAGGAAAAGCCAGGCGACGGCGATCACGACCATGCCCGTGGCCGTCACGCAGCTCCAGGTAAAGAACCAGGCCGAGAGCAGCGTTGCCTGCAGTGCGCGCTCGAGCAGGAAGCCGAGCGCGAAGTCGAGGGCGGTAAGGAAAGACCAGCGCCGCAGGTAGACCGGCAGGTACTTGCTCATGCGCCGGTTGTGCTGGAAAGCGGCGTGGCGCTCGATGGCCGTGCGCGCGCCGCCGACGTCCTTGAACAGCCAGTCGAAGAAGATGAAGCGGTAGAGCAGGGTGCAAAACGGCAGCTCCTCGACCTGCTGTGCGGTCGTGGGCGGTGTGCGCTGTGGTTCCGGGGTGGTCGTCATGGTCAACTTTCGTCCAGGGCGGGCAAACGAAACCCCAGTATGCCGGAAGCGGCGCGGCTGCTGCTCGGCAGCGTCAAACCGTGCGGAAACAAAATCCCAGGGGCAATTCTGCGTGGCAACTGCACCACGGCTGGGCAAATGCGGGGCGAGCCGCTAGGATGGCGTCTTTGACCATTCGATCCAGCATGACCACGCGCGCACCCATCCTGATCCGAGCCATCCGCGAGGACGACCTCGACGCTGTCCTCCAGGTCCAGGCAGCCTGTTATCCGCCGGCGATGCAGGAGCCGCGCGCGGTGGTGCTGTCGCGCCTGCGGGCGGCGGGCGACACGACCCTGGTTGCCTTGCACGGCAACGCCGTGTGTGCCTATGTGTTCGCCTACCGCAGCGACGCCGGCGCGGTGACACCGCTGGACGCGCCGTTCGAAGTCAAGGGAGCCGGCGACACTCTCTACATCCATGACCTGTCGGTCGCGCCGACCGCCGCCGGGCTTGGCATCGCCAGGGAGCTGGTCGCCAGGTTGCGCTCTCTCGCGGCCGGCGCGAAGCTGGCACAGTGCGCGCTCGTATCGGTCCAGGATTCGAAGGCGTTCTGGGAAGGACTGGGGTTTGCCGAGCGAGCCTGCGCCGGCGATGCCGCCCGGCTGGCGCTGGCCAGCTACCCGTCCGTCGCCATCTACATGTGCAGTGAACTTTCCGGCGAAACGCAGAGATGAAGATCGACGCTTCCCGGGCGCAGACGGTGTTGCTGCTTCTTGCTATCGGCCTGCTTGTGGTTTCGCTGTGTTTGCCTGCCACCGAAGACAGCCGTGGCAGACAGATTCCGGGCTGGGCCGCCATGATGCTGGCACTGGTGTACGGCGCTGGAATGCTGGTAAACATGTTCAGCAAACCCGAGAATTTTCACGCAGTCCTGCTGTTGCCATTCCTGGCAGCAGTACTGAACCTGAATTTTATCGTGACAGCGATCTGCCTGAACGGCCGGAAATGCGAAGGGATACTGCCGCGCTGGCTGCCGGGCGCCGCACTGTGCGGGGCGATCCTTGCTATAGTTTCGCCTTTCGCGTTACACGGCAGCGATACCCTTGCTGCAGGCTTCTACACATGGCTCCTCGCCCATGGGTGCCTGATAGCGGCTGTCGTCTCGGCCCGCCACGTCCATCACAAGACTCATCGATAAGGAAACAATGAAGAAGTACGCCATCGCCGCCGCCATCCTGTCCGTCGCCGGACTCGCCACTGCCCAGGAGGTGGTCAGGATCGGCCACTCGGCCGCCGTCACCGGCCCCGTCTCCTACTTCGGCAAGGACACCGAAAACGGCGCCCGCATGGCGATCGAGGCCCTGAATGCGCGTGGCGTCGTCATCGGCGGCAAGAAGGTGCGCTTCGAGCTGGTGGCCGAAGACGACGGCGGCGATCCGAAGCAGGCCACCAGCGTGGCCCAGAAGCTGGTCGACGGCCGCGTGAACGGCGTGGTCGGGCACGAGACCTCGGGCACCACGATTCCGGCTTCGAAGATCTACAACCAGGCCGGCATCCCGCAGATTTCGCCGTCGAGCACCAGCCCGGTCTATACCAAGCAGGGCTTCAACACCGCCTTCCGCGTGGTCGCCAACGACGTGCAGCTGGGCCAGGCGCTGGGCCATTACGCGGTGCAGAAGATGGGGGCGCGCCGCGTGGCTGTGATCGACGACCGCACCGCCTACGGCCAGGGCCTGGTCACCGAATTCAGCAAGGGCCTGCGCGACCAGGGCGCCGCCATCGTCGCGCGCGAGTTCACGCACGACAAGGCCAGCGACTTCAATGCGATCCTGACCAAGATTCGCGCATCGAAACCGGACCTGGTGTTCTTCGGCGGCATGAGCGCCGTGGCCGGCCCGATGCTGCGCCAGATGAAGCAGCTCGGCATGAACGTCAAGATGATGGGCGGCGACGGAATCTGCTCGGACGAGATCCACAAGCTGGCGGGCGGCGCCATGGCCGATGGGCAGGTGTTCTGTGCCGAGGCTGGCGGTGTCGATGCGGCCGGCAAGCCGGCGCTCGACAAGTTCCGCGCCGACTACAGGAAGCGCTTCGGCATCGACGTGCAGATCAACGCGCCCTACGCCTATGACGCGGTGATGACGATGGCCGAGGCCATGGTCAAGGCCGGTTCCAGCGCCCCGGCGAAGTACCTGCCGGTGCTGGCAAAGATCGAGACCAAGGGCGTGACCGGCCCGATCGCGTTCGACGCGCGCGGCGATATCCGCGACGGCACGATCACCCTGTACACCTTCAAGGGCGGACGCCGTACGGTGCTGGCCGTCACGAAGTAAGCTCCCGAGCAAGCCTGCGAACAGGGCGCTGAACGCCGCGGGATTTCCCAGGAATAGTTGTTCTTTTCCTGATGCAGACGGGCAAGGGCTTTTTTCATCTTGCCGGCCTGCGGTGCTCCCGTGGCAGTCGAACGGGGGTACACTCGCCGCTGGTGCGGCTTGTTCGCGCCGGTGGCAAGGGAGGTGGCATGCGCAAGACGGCGCGGGCGGCATCGGCCGCTCCGGGACAGCTCGATAGCCTGTGGACGCTGATCGATAACCTCAATGCGTGTTTTTACGTCAAGGATCTCGACGGGCGCTACCGGTTTGCCAACCGCGCGCTCGGCGTCGCCTTCGATGCCGACCCCGCCGACATCGTCGGCCGCACCGACGCCGATTTCGTCGACGTCGAGGCCTGCGACATGCTGCTCGTCAGCGACCGCGAAGTCTTCGCCAGCGGCGCCAGGCTGGAACGCGACGAGGAACTCTGCATGCCGGACGGCGCGCACCGTGTGTTTCGCACCGTCAAGCTGCCGCTGTTCGATGCGGCGCGCCGCGTGACCGGCCTGTGCGGCATCTCAACCGACGTCACCGAGCAGCAGCGCGCCGTCGAGAAGCTCATCGGGCGCAATACCCTGCTCGACACCATCCTCTCGAACGTCGAGATCTCGATCTACATGAAGGACATCGAGGGCCGCTACCTGTACGCCAACGGCCAGGTGCTGAAGCTGCTCGGCCTGAAGCTGGAAGACATGCTGGGCCGCACCGACAACGAGATCCTGCCGCCCGAGCAGGCGCGCCAGGTGATCGAGAACGACCGTGCGGTGATGGCCGGCGGCGCGCGCAGCGGCATCGAGGAAAGCGTGTTCGGCGTGGATGGGCGCAAACACCATTTCTGGTCGCGCAAGATGCCCTTGCATCTGCCCGGCCAGCCGACTTGCCTGATCGGCTTTTCGACCGAGATCACCGAGCTGCGCGGCCTGCGCAAGCGCATCGAGCACGACCGCATCACCGATTCCCTCACCGGCCTGGCCAACCGCGTCATGTTCGAGTCGGCGCTCGACGAGCAGCTGCTGATGGCCAGGCTCGGGAACACCCGCCTGCCGGTGGTGATGGTCGATCTCGACCAGTTCAAGTACATCAACAATAACTTCGGCCAGGCCGTCGGCGACGGGCTGATCCAGGCGGTGGGCGCGCGCTTGCAGCAGTGCGGCGTGAGCATCGGCAGCCTGGCGCGGCTGTCCGGCGACGAGTTCGGCTTTACCCTGCCGCAGGCCGACACGGTGGAGGAGGTGGCTTGCCAGGTCGAGCAGATCCGCGCCTTCCTGTCGCAACCCTATGTGGTGCAGGAGCCGCCGCTGCACCTGACCTTCAGCGCCGGGATCGCCCTCTCGGGCGAAGACGGCAACAGCGCCGACGCCTTGCTGAGCCGCGCCGAGGCGGCCATGTATTCGGCCAAGGACAACGGGCGCGACCAGTACCGCTTCTATTCGCCCCAGCTCGGCTCCACGGTGGCCGAGCGGGTGGCGCTCGAACGCGACCTGCGCGCCGCCATGGGCTCGCGCGAATTCACGCTGCACTACCAGCCGAAGATGCGGCGCGACGGCACCGTCGCCGGCTTCGAGGCGCTGATCCGCTGGAACCGGCCGGGTGTTGGCCTGGTGTCGCCCGATAAATTTATCCCCCTGGCCGAGCAGCTCGGCCTGCTGCTGGGCCTGGGCCGCTGGGTGATCGACGAAGCCTGCCGCCAGGTGGCAAGCTGGCGCGAGCAGGGCATGGGCGACGTGCCGGTGGCGGTCAATTTGTCGACCAGCCAGCTCGCCAGCGCCGCGCTGCCGGACTTCGTGTTCGAGCGCATGCGCGCGCACGGCGTGGCCGACGGCTGCCTGGAGATGGAATTGACCGAGTCGATGATGATGTCCGATCCGGAGCGGGCGATCGCCATCCTGAACCGCTTGCGCGAAGGCGGCATCGCGCTGTCGATCGACGATTTCGGGACCGGGTTTTCCTCGATGGCCTACCTGCGCCAGCTGCCGGTGAATACCCTGAAGCTGGATCGCTCGTTCGTGCGCAACATCGCGGTCGACGCCAAGGACGCCGACCTGTGCGCCGGCATCATGGCGCTCGCGCACAAGCTCGACATGCACGTGGTGGCCGAGGGCGTGGAGACGCGCGAGCAGCACGATGCGCTGGCGGCGGCGAACTGCGATCTGTTCCAGGGCTACCTGTTCAGCAGGCCGCTGCCGGCGGCGCAGGCGACGGATTTCCTGAGCCGCTGAGGCGTTATCCAAGGTACACCGCGCCTGTGCTTGTGTAGGGTGGACACCTGTGTCCACGCTGTCCGGCCGCCGGAAAATGCGAGGCGCTTACCGGAACGACCCCGGTAGCAGCGTGGCTTTCGACCGGTCAGACAGGGTGGACTCGGGAGTCCACCCTGCAACGGCATCACTGGCAACTGAAGCTGGCCGCATCCTCCACGCTGCCACTGCCCTTGTAGCGCGCCACCTTCGGATACGGACACAGCGGCCGCGACCGCGCAGCCGACCACGCCGCCGGCAGGTCCGCATTCACCCCGCCCGCATTCCCGGTGCCGCGCGCGCTTGCCAGCACGCTGTCCGGCGCCTGGCCCTTTTCGACCCAGTTCACCAGCGGCGTCAGCATGTCGAACTGGTCCGTCGCCGGGCCGCCAGAGCAGTGGTTCATGCCCGGCACCCGGAAGAAGCGCGCGAAGTTCGATGCGTCGCCGCTGTTGGCCGCGCGCAGCGCCTCGTACCAGCCGGTCGTGTCGTCGCTGGAGAAGATCGGGTCGCTGGTGCCGTGGTAGACCAGCATCTTCGCCCCACGGTTCTTCAGCCGCGCCAGGTTGGCGCCGTCGGGCGGCGTCATGAAGGAGGTGCCGGATTCGGTATAGGTGGCGTTGGTCGCGTTCACCCGTCCCAGCAGGCTCGCCAGGTTCACGTTCAGCACGAAGTCGCGCCCATTGAAGGTGGCCGGGTCTTCCGGCGGCACCGCCCAGATGAAGGCGGCGGCGCCCGAGTCGCGGTCGATCGGGGCGCCGAACTTCCAGCTGGCCCAGCCGTTCGTGCCGAAGCCGGCATCGTAGGGGAAACTGGTATAGACCGTGGCGCCGCTCTCGGTCTTCGCCCCCGTGAAGAGCGCCGCGATGCCGGTCTTTTGGGCGGCGGAAAGGCAAGTGCCGTCGCGCGTGCCGCTGCAGGTGGGCACGTCGCGCTCCAGGTTGAAGGCGGCCTGGCAGGCGCCGGTGTCCTGGACCAGGCCATCGGCCGCGCCGTCGAGCGCATCGCACTTGCCCAGCACCGCGTTCGACACCAGGCTGCGTTCGGCCTGGGTGAAACCGGTGGTCAGGTCGCCCGGCGTCGTGGCCAGCGCCGCATAGCTCTTGGCGCCGGCGATGTTCGCCAGCGCCGCCAGCGGCAGGCGGTAGCCGGGATTGCCGGCCAGGTAGCCGTCGTACTGCTCGGCGTAGCGCGCCGCGGCCACCATGGTGTGGCGTCCGCCGTTCGAGCAGCCGCCGATATACGAGCGGTCGGGCGCCTTGCCGTAGGCAGTCTGGATCAGGGTCTTCGCCATCGGCGTCAGCTTGCCGACGGCCTGGTAACCGTAGTCGAGCCGCGCCTGCGGGTCGATGCCGAAGAAGGGCGTCGGGGCACCGTGGCCGGCGTCGGAACTGATCACGGCAAAGCCTTGATTGAGCGCGTTATCGAGCGGGCCGCCGCCGCCCACCGGGCCGGTGGCGGTGACCACGCTGCCGTCCACGCCGCCATTGGCCTGGTAGAAGAAGCGGCCGTTCCAGTTGCGCGGCAGGCGCATTTCGAAACCGATCGCGTAGCTCTTGCCGTCGACCGGGCTGACCCGCCGGAACATCTGGCCCAGCACCTGGCAGTGCGCCGCAACGGGTTTACCGGCGACGGTGAGGGTGCCGGCCGCGATCTCGTTGGCGGCGGTGATGGTGGTGTCCGCGATGTTGACGCGGGTGGCCAGCTCGGTGCAGGCGCCGAGCGTGGCGCCGACGGCGGGGCTCAGTTGCGGCAACTGGGCCACCGGTGGCGGCGCCGGGGTGTCCGGTTCGTCGTGGTCGTTGTCGCTGCAGCCGGCGAGGCCGAGCAGGGCGAGGGCGGCGAGGCCGGTGATGTGCTGGATCTTCATGCGTGTTGTCTCCTGTCGTGAAACCGGTTGGATTTGCAAAACGTCGGGACGAACCGGTCCGCGCAGCCCTTTGACGGGGCTGCGGCGGACCTGCACTGCGGGGAGAAGGCTGATTAGTCGGGCATCACGTCCTTGAGGACGCCGATCGGCTGGTTCACCAGCTTGCCGTTGACTTTCTTGACTTCGCGGATGTACATGTTCTGTACGATGTCGCGGGTTTTCGGATCGATGCTGATCGGGCCGCGCGGGCTGTTCCACTTCATGCCGCTCAGGGTCTTGACG
>Ga0209023_10002390_pt1 | contig 23499 bp, 19 predicted proteins | sample LakOneMetagenome_FD_187468 | JGI IMG/M metagenome (GOLD analysis project Ga0209023, IMG submission 187468) | Freshwater and sediment microbial communities from Lake Erie, Canada (SPAdes) (version 2) | ecosystem: Environmental > Aquatic > Freshwater > Lentic | place: Lake Erie, Canada... | reverse complement strand
GAGCCGCACGGTGCAGAAGCGGAAGCTCGCCACCTCATGCCGCAGCGGACGCAGCAGCGCGACGGCGACCGGGGCCGCGCCGGCCGCCTCGAGCGCCGCGCCCATCACGTCGATGTCATCGAGCAGGCGGTCGGCGTTGGCGTAGCCGCGTTCGTTCGCGCCGCGCTGCAGCTTCGCCTGCTCCAGCGTCGCATCGAGCCGCGCGAGCATGCAGCCCAGGTACTGCCGGAACAGCTCGCCCGGATTGCGCGCCGCGATCGCTTCGCCCCCGGGCGTGGCGGCGAGCGCGTCGCGCACCGCATCGCGGAACGAGCCCGGAAGCGCGAGCGCCTGCGCGGCGATGCTGAGGTGGCGCACCAGCTCGAGCAACCGCAGGCGATAGCGCTGCAGGCACGCGACCCGCATGTCCCAGAGCGCGTCGCGCGTGACCGCGCTCGTGACATAGGGATTTCCGTCACGGTCGCCGCCGATCCAGGAACCGAACTGGAAGAACGGGGGCGCCTCGAAGGATTGAGCCGGGAAGTGCGCGCGGAATTCCCGCTCGACGCTCGCGAGCAGCTGCGGCACGACGTCGAACAGGTTCTCGTCGAAGAAGTACCGGCCCCACGCGATCTCCTGCGCCACAGTCGGCTTGTCGAGCCGCAACTCGCCGGTCAGCCACAGCACCTCGATCTCGCTGCCGAGTGCCGCGACGAGTTCCTCGCGCTCGCGGTCGGTCCAGCGCGGCGACTCGAGTTCATAGAGGCGCCGGTAGATGCGCCGATAGCGCTCGAGCACGGTCACGCGCTTGCTCTCGGTCGGATGCGCGGTCAGCACCGGCCGTATGCGCAACCCCTGGATCGCGGCGCGGATCTCCGCGGAACCGATGCCGGCCGCGACCGCGGTGGACAGCACCTGCGCGAGCGTACCGGGCACGTGGTTGCGCCCGCGCTCGCGCTCGACGGCGCGCCGCTGGCGCATGTCGCGGTTCTGTTCCGCGACGGCCAGCAGCTGCAGCCAGGTGCCTTGCGCCTGCACCGCGCGGGCCAGCAACGCCGGTGACATGCCATCGGTCGTGCCATGGCCGCGCAGCACGGCCGCGACGGCCGGCTCGTATCGTTCGATGACGCCGGCGAGCAGGTCGAACAGCAATCCGGAGCGGGAGAATCCGTCGAATGCCCCGGCGCCGTCGAGTTCGACATCGTCCGGCGCCGGGCCGCCGGTCACCTGCCTGGGGCCTTTTGGAGTGCGCGCGCGACCGTCGCACCGAGTTCGGCGGCACTGGGTGCGACCAGCAGTCCGTGCGAGCGCATGATCTCGGCTTTCTCCGCAGCGGTGTCGCCCTCCGCGGAGATGATCGCGCCGGCGTGGCCCATGCGGCGGCCTTTCGGCGCAGTGACGCCCGCGACATAGCCGATCACCGGCTTGCTCATGTTGTGCTGCGCCCAGGCCGCGGCCTCGGCCTCCTGCGGCCCGCCGATCTCGCCGATCATCACCACGGCGCGCGTTTCGTCGTCGGCCTCGAACAGCTCGAGGTGGTCGAGGAACGAGCTGCCGTTGATCGGATCGCCGCCGATGCCGACGCTGGTCGTGACGCCGAGCCCGAGCGCGGTGAGCTGCGCCGCCGCCTCGTAGCCGAGCGTGCCGGAGCGCGAGACCACGCCGACCGAGCCACGCCGGTAGATATGGCCGGGCATGATGCCGAGCATCGCGCGGCCCGCGCTGATGATGCCGGCGCAGTTCGGACCGACGATCAGCGTGCGCTTGTCGCGCGGATAGCGCCGCAGGTAGCGCTTGACGCGCATCATGTCCTGCGCCGGGATGCCGTCGGTGATGATGCAGACGAGCCGGAGCGAGGCATCCGCGGCCTCCATCAGCGAGTCGGCGGCGAAGGTCGGCGGCACGAACACGATGCTCGCCTCGGCGCCGGTGGCCTGCACGGCTGCCTTGACGGTGTCGAACACGGGGCGTCCCAGGTGCTCGCGGCCGCCCTTGCCGGGCGTCACGCCGCCCACGACGTTGGTGCCGTAGGCGATCATTTCCTTCGCGTGGAACGTCGCCTTGTCGCCCGTGAATCCCTGCACGAGCACGCGCGTGTGTTCGTCGATCAGGATGCTCATGTCCAATGCTCCAGCATGACGACGGCGGCCCGGCGCTACGCAGCGCGGCCGCTGCGCGCCGCCGCCACGGCGCGGTCGGCCGCCTCGGCGAGCGTGTCGGCGGTGATGATCGGCAGGCCGGACTCGCGCACGATGCGCTGGCCCGCCTCGACGTTGGTGCCGGCCAGCCGCACGATGAGCGGCACGCGCAGATCCTTTGCCGCCTGCACGACGCCGCTCGCGACCCAGTCGCAACGATTGATGCCGGCGAAAATGTTGACGAGGATGGCCCGCACGTTCGGATCGGAGAGCACGAGGCGGAACGCGGCGCCGACGCGCTCGGGCGAGGCGCCGCCGCCGATGTCGAGGAAGTTCGCCGGCTCGCCGCCCGCGTGCTTGATGCTGTCCATCGTCGCCATGGCCAGCCCGGCGCCATTGATGATGCAGCCGATGTCGCCGCTCAAGCCCACGTAGTTGAGCCCGAACGCGGCGGCCTGCGCCTCGCGCGGATCTTCCTCGGCCGGATCGCGCATCTCGGCGACGCGCGGCCGGCGAAACAACGCGTTGTCGTCGAAGCTCATCTTGGCATCGAGCGCAATGACGCGGTCATCGCGCGTCACGACCAGCGGATTGATCTCGACCATCGTGGCGTCGAGGTCGCGGAACGCGCGATAGCAGCCGAGGATCGCCGTCACGGCCTGGCTCACCTGCTTCATGTTCAGGCCGAGACCGAAGGCGAGCTCGCGCGCCTGGAAATTCTGCAGGCCCGTGGCGGGGTCGACCTCCTGTTGCAGGAGGCTTCCGGGCCGGAGCCTGACGAGTTCCTCGATCGCCATGCCGCCTTCGCGCGAGGCGACGATGCGGATGCGCTCGGTCTTGCGATCGAGCACCAGGCCCAGGTAGATCTCGCGCTCGAAGGCTTCCGCAGCCTCGACGTACACGCGGTGCACGACCTTGCCCGCCGGGCCCGTCTGCTCGGTGACGAGTGTCGCGCCGAGCAGTGCCTTGGCGGCCTCGGCCACCTCGTGGTAGGTGCGGCACAGCCGCACGCCGCCCGCCTTGCCGCGCGCACCGGAATGGATCTGCGCCTTGACGGCCCAATGCCAGCCGCCGAGCCCCGTCGCCACGTAGACGGCCTGGTCGGGGCTGTAGGCCACGCCGCCGGGCGGCACCGCGACGCCGAAACCGGCGAGCAGCTCCTTGGCCTGGTACTCGTGGATCTCCATGTGTGTGCCCCTGCTCCCGCAAGTCTCAGGATAGATGACGCGGCGGGTTCCGCGCCACAGCGGCGCGCACCGCACGCGCTTCGTCGAGTTCGACCAACAGGTCGGCGTAGGCAGGCATGTCCTCGAGCACGTGGCGGGTGATGCGCTCGTAGTGCATCACGAAGCGCGCGACCTGCGCATCGCTCATGACCCTCGATGCCCCGGTGTCGGCGCCAGCCGCGCGCAGGCGGGCGGCGAGCTTGTGCTCCTGCTCCTGGCGCCAGGCCACGACGCACTCGAAACGCGGCGCACGCAGCAGCACGAGCCGGTCGATGTGGTGGAACAGGCGCCGATAGGGACCGTCCAGCTGCTCGTTGACATGGCCACGCCAGCGCCCCTGCGCGTCGTCGACCCGCTCGAGTTCATTGACCGGCTCCGCCAGCGCACTGGCCGGCTGCGGCCGGGCGCCGACACACCATCCTTCGAACACCAGCACGTCGGGGCGTCCCACCACACGCGCTTCGGCGCCCGGCTCGACCGGCTCGTCCGTGGCCTTGTCGAAGCGCGGCAGGCAGGTCACCGTCGCCGCATCGGCGCCCGCCAGGCTGTCGATCACGGCGAGTCCGCGTGCCACGTCGTGCGTGCCCGGAACGCCACGCGTGGCGAACAGCGGGTGGACGTCGCGGGCGAGCGCCGCCCGGGCTGCACGCGACAGGTACAGGTCATCGAGCGACAGCGCAACGATCGACAATCCCGCGAGCTCGCACAGCGCATCGTGCACGACGCGTGCAGTCGTCGACTTGCCCGATCCCTGCGCGCCGCACAGGCCGAGCACGATGAGGCGTCCCGGCGCCGCCTGCACCGCCGCCAGTGCCTGCCCGGCGATCGCAAGGTAGCTGTCGAGCAGGGCCTCGCCCGCCGTGCCGGCCAGCTGTGCGGCGCTGATTCCCTCGGATACGAAAACCCGACGGGCGACGTCGGCCAATGCGGCCCGGTTCGGCGTCACGTTCGCGCCGGCCGGGTCATTTGGCGGAGCACGCCTCGCCCGAGCGCGTCGATTGGTTGTTCGACACGCTCGCAGCTGGGTAAACTCAAATCGCAGTGGGGAGATTGAACCATTGCAAAATCTTGCCTAGGCAGCTGCCTGAACCAACCTCGAGTCTCTCAAGGAGTCTAATAGATGGCTGGCCGGAATTTCCTGTTCGTGCCCGGACCCACCAATATTCCGGACCGCATCGTGCGCGCCATGGCGGTGGCCAGCGAAGACCATCGCTCGAGCGCATTCCCGGCGCTGGCGCTGGCCTGCATCAACGGCCTCAAGCCCATCTTCAAGACGACGCGGGCGACGCCGATCATATTCCCCGCCTCCGGAACGGGATGCTGGGAAGCCGCTCTCACCAATGCCTTAAGTCCGGGCGACCGGGTGCTGGCCTCGCGCTTCGGGCAGTTCGGCCACCTGTGGATCGACATGGCGCAGCGGCTCGGCTTCGAGGTCGAGATCCTCGAAGCGGAATGGGGCGAAGCCGCGCCGATCGACCGCTATGCGAAGGCGCTGGCGGCCGACCGCGGCCACAAGATCAAGGCGGCGCTCATCACGCACAACGAAACGGCCACCGGCGTCACGAGTGACGTGCCGGCACTGCGCGCCGCGCTCGACGCCGCGAAGCACCCGGCGCTGCTGATGGTGGACTCGGTGAGCGCGCTGGCGAGTATCGACTTCCGCATGGATGAGTGGGGCGTCGACGTGTGCGTCAGCGGATCGCAGAAGGGACTGATGATGCCCGCGGGCCTGGGCGTGACCTGCGTCAGCGAGAAGGCGCTCGAGGCCGGCAAGAGCGCGCAGAGCCGCCGCGCTTACTTCAGCTACGACGACATGGCGAAGGCGGCGGCGACCGGCTATTTCCCGTACACGCCGTCCATTCCACTGCTGTACGGCCTGCGCGAGGCGATCGCGATGCTGACCGAAGAAGGCCTCGAGGCGGTGTTCGCGCGCCACCATCGCCTGGCCGAGGGCGTGCGTGCGGCCGTGCTCGAGGGCTGGAAGCTGAAGCTGTGCGCACGCGACCCGAAGAGCTATTCCGATACGGTGTCCGCGGTCATGGTGCCGGAAGGCGCCGACGGCGCGAAGATCATCGCGCATGCCTTCAAGCGCTATAACCTGGCGCTGGGCGCCGGACTCGCGCGCGTTGCCGGCAAGCTGTTCCGCATCGGCCATCTGGGCGATCTCAACGAGGTGATGCTGCTCGGCGCGATCGCCGGCGCCGAAATGGCCATGCTCGACTGCGGCGTCCGCATCGAGCCCGGCAGCGGTGTCGCCGCCGCGGCCAGGCGCTGGCGGGCACTCGAGGCGGCTGCTGACCGATGAGCCACAGCGTCGTCTTCCTCGATCGTGACTCGCTGCGCGCGACCGTGCGGCGGCCCGCGGCGGCGGCGAGCTACGTCGAGCACGCGGCCACGGCGCCAGGCGAGGTCGTGGCGCGACTCCAGGACGCGACCATCGTAATCACCAACAAGGTCGCGCTGCGCGAAGCGGACCTGGTGAAACTGCCGAAGCTGCGCATGATCGCCGTGGCCGCCACCGGCTACGACGTCATCGACGTGGGCTACTGCCGCGCGCACGGCATCGCGGTCGCGAACATCCGCAACTACGCCGTGCACACGGTGCCGGAACATGCCTTTGCGCTGATCCTGGCCTTGCGCCGCTCGCTGCTCGCGTACCGGGCCGACGTGGAGGCCGGCGTGTGGCAGCGCTCGTCGCAGTTCTGTTTCTTCACGCACGAAATCGGCGACCTGCACGGCTCGGTGCTCGGCATCGTCGGCGAAGGGGTGCTCGGTCGGGGACTCGCGCAGATCGGCGCGGCCTTCGGCATGCGCGCGGTGTTCGCCGATCACGCGGCGCGCGAGGCGACCGACCTCGAGTTCATGCCGCTGCCGGAGCTGCTCCGTACCGCCGACGTGCTGTCATTGCATTGTCCGCTGACGCCCGCCAGCCGCAACATGATCAGCGAGCGCGAACTGCGCACGATGAAGAAACGCGCGCTGCTGATCAACACCGCGCGCGGCGGCCTCGTCGACGAAGCCGCGTTGGCGCGCGCGCTCGACGAGGGCTGGATCGGCGGCGCGGGATTCGACGTGTTGACGAGCGAACCGCCGCGCCATGGCAATCCGCTGCTGGACATCCGGCGACCGAACTTCATCCTGACCCCGCACGTCGCCTGGGCTTCCTCGGGCGCCATGCAGTTCCTCGCCGATCAACTGATCGACAACATCGACCGCTGGGCCGAGGGCCGGCCACAACATCTCGTCACCTGATCTTCGGTCCGGCGAGGTCGTTGAGCAGCAGGTACCAGAACTGCAGCCCCTCGTAGAACGACGCGACCGGTTCCCGCTCGTTGAGCCCGTGGGCGAAATAATCGCTCGGCTTGATGAACGACTCGAAGGTGCCGTAGGTCGGAATGCCCGCCCCGCGCGTCACGATGTTCTCGCTGGCCCCGGAATCCTGCCGCGGCACGACCGGGATGCCCGGATGCAGCCTGTGCACGGTGCGCACGATCGCGTCCCACACATCCGGTCGCAGCGGCGAGCCTTCGCTCCAGAACGGCGTGCCCATCATCTGCACTTCGACGCCGGCGGGCATGATGTCCTTGAGCGTCTTGAGCACGGCAGCCGGGTCGACACCCGGGAAGATGCGGCAGTTGACGCCCACAGTGGCCGACTCGGGCAGCGCGTTGTCGGCGTGCCCGCCGCGCAGCGTGGTCGGCACGCAGGTCGTGCGCAGCATGCCGACGTAGTGCGGATCCTTCGACAGGTAGGCCGCGGCGGCGGCATCGTGCGGGTCGGCGGCGAATGAGCGCATCGCATCGCCGAGCGCGCCGGGCGCCAGCGCGGCACTGCCGGCGAAGAAGGCGCGCGTCGTCTCGCTCCACATGACCGGAAACTGGTACGCCTGCAGTTTCGCCAGCGCGGCGGCGAGCTCGTAGATCGCGTTGTCGGCGCGCGGCTCGGCGCTGTGGCCGCCGGGATTGCGCACCGTCAGTTCGTAGTTGGCGTAGGTCTTCTCGGCGGTTTCAACGCCGAAGATGATGGCCTTGCCGGTCGTTTCATCGAGGTCGGCCGCACCCGCGTCCGGATTGAGCGCGAAGTCCGCGTCGAACAGCTCGCGATGATGCGCGAACATGTCGCGCGCGGTATCCATCGTTGTCTCTTCATCGCCGGTCAGCAGCAGCAACAGGTCGCGCCGCGGCACGAAGCCCTCGCTCTTCAGGCGCAGCAGCGTCGCGACGATGCAGGCCAGGCTCTCCTTGATGTCGTAGGTGCCGCGCCCGTAGAAAAAACCGTTCTCTTCGGTGAGCGTGAACGGATCGCGTTGCCAGTCCTCGGGCTTCGCGGTCACCACATCCATGTGCGAGAGCATCAGGATCGGCTTGCCGCCGGTGCCATCGCCGCGATAGCGCACGAGCAGCGATCCGGTTTCGCCGAGCGGGAACCACTGGATGTCGGCTTCCGCAAAGCCGGCGGCGCGAAATTCGCCGGCGAGATACTGCGCCATCGCCGGCACCTGGCCGAAGCCGATCGAGGTCTTGAAGCCGATCACGCGCGCGAAGATCTCGCGCGCCTTCAGTTCATTGGCCGTGCGCGCGGGCGCGCCCGCCGGCGTGGCGGTTGCCGCAAATGCCGTGCTGGCCATGGCGCACAGTGCGGCGAAGGCCAGCAGCGCGCGTGAAATCGGCGTGTTCCGTTGCATCGGCGTTCCTCAATTCGGCTGCGCGACGACACGGCCGGCCGCCATGACGAAGCTCACGTGTTTCATCGCGCCGATATCGGCAAGCGGATCGGCATCGACGGCAATGATGTCGGCGGACTTGCCGGTTTCGATCGCGCCGATCTCCGACTCGAGCCCGAGCAGCCGCGCACCGTTGATCGTGGCCGCCTGCAGCGCCGCCAGCGGCGTCATGCCGCCCTTGACCAGCGCGGCGAACTCCGGCGCCACGCGGTCGGGTTCATCGTCGTCGCCGAAGGCGATGTTCAAATGATGCTTCAACGCAAGCGCGAAGGCTGGCTGCTGGTATTGCAGGATGTCGCGCTCCTTGCGCAGCATCTTCTCGTCCATGCCGTAGGTACTGTCCGAGTCGATGCCCACCTGGAACGTCGCCAGCGTCGGCACCAGCCAGGTGCCTTTCGCCGCCATCATCGTCGCGCTTTCCTCATCGAGCATCGTGCCATGCTCGATCGAATCGACGCCGGCGCGCACCGCGGCGCGGATGCCCGCCGTGCCCTCGGCATGCGCCATGACGCGGCGGCCCACGCGATGCGCGAGTTCGACCGCTGCCGCCATCTGCTCCTCGCCCAGCTCCTGCATGCGAAAATCAGTGCGGACATCGCCAATGCCTCCACTCGCCATCAGCTTGATCCAGTCGGCGCCGTACTTCAGGTCGCGCCGCACCGCGACGCGCATTTCATCGACGGTGTCGGCTATGTTCGCGCGCTTCGGCAGTCCCGCGTCGACCGCGGTGATGTCATCGTCGCTGTGGCCGCCGGACATCGATATCAGCATGCCGGCGCAGACCATGCGCGGACCGTCGACGAGGCCCGCGGCAACGCTGTCGCGCAGCGCGAATTGCGGATAGTAGACATTGGTCTCGCCGGCATCGCGGATCGTCGTGACGCCGCGCAGCAGGTACTGGTGCACCTTGTACGCGCCGTTGAGCGCGGACTGCGCCGCGGAGATGCGCATGCGCTTCGCCGCCGAGTGATCGAACAGGTCATCGCCGGTGTGCACGTGCACGTCGACGATGCCGGGCATGACGACCTTGTCGGACAGGTCGATGAGGCGCGCGCCAGGCGGCGCGCTTTGTGCAACTGCCGTGATGCGGCCTTTCTCGACGCTGATGTAGACATCGCGCCGGTACTGGCCGGTGCGCACATCGAGCAGGCGGCCGGCCTTGATCGCGATGGGTCCGGCGGGCTGCGCGGACGGCAGCGCGAGCGGCGCCTCGGCCTGCGCCGCAGAAGCGGCAGCGATCGCCGTCGTCGCCAGTGCCAGGAAGACCTGCAGCAAGAAGGCCGAGCCCCGCGCGGCCCGCGTCCCGAACGAACGCATCAGGGATACTGGTGTTCGACCACGCCACGCACCGGGTGCGTGTCGTAGACCAGCACGATCGACTGGATGTGGCCGGTGCTCGGGTCGAAATTGAACACGTCGGCACAGTCGAACGACACGCGCGCGCCGTCCTTCAGCCGCCAGTCGTAGTTGTAGTAGGCCACCGCACGCAGGTGTCCCTCGGCGCTGACCAGCACGTCGTGCACGGTCAGGCGGGTGCCGCTGGACGACTCCGCGACCTTCTTGACGAACTGCTTGACCGGCATGCGGCCGAGGAACGGTGATTGCACCCAGCCGTCGGGAATGAACAGCGCGGCGGCCTTGCCGGCATCGCCCGCTTCGAGCGCCTTCAGATAGCTGTGCACCATTTTCTGCATGGCCCTTCCCCTCGAGGCTGTGCGGGTAGCGCGCGGTCAATCATAGTGCGGGCGGCTCGCCATGGCTATTTGCCGGACACGGCCAAATGCCGCAATAACGCCGGGGCTCAGCGGATGCGATCGATCGCCCGCGCCAGCGCGTGGCTGGACGCCAGCAGCGGCGCCGCCACGCCCAGCGCGGCCGCCCTGCGGACGGCAAATCCCAGCGTTTCCTCGACTTCGAGCGGGCGGCCGGCCGTAAGGTCCTGGAGCGTGGACATGCGATGGCGCGGCGCATTCGTCCGCATGCGCTCGCCCAAGGCGACGATGCGGGCGGCGGCTTCGGGTTCCGGGACGGCGCACAGGCTGGCCACCGGCAGCATCGACTGGTCCGACAGCTTCACCCCGGCGGCCATGGCCAGCGCGCCGATCTCGCGCACCAGCCGCACCATGACCCGCGCCGCGTCCGCGTCGCTCATGTATTTCCAGGTCTCGGTGCGCGTCGTGATGGACAGCACCATCAGCGCGGCCCACGAGGCGAACTTGGCCCACTCCAGGCCCTCGATGTCCTCGACGGCGCTGGTGCGCACGCCGGAACCGTCGATGATTGCGGCGAGCGACCGGCTGCGCTCGCTCAGCGTGCCGTCCAATTCGCCGATGCACAGCTGCTCATTGCGCGTGAACAGCACTTCGCCGGTCGGCAGCACTTCGCCGCTGGTGTTGGCGAGCGCACCGAGAACGCGCTCCGCGCCGAAGGCCTCGGCGAGCTGCTCGTTCTTCATCAGACCGTTCTGGAACGAGAGCGCAGCGCCGACGTGGGCGCCCCGCAGCGGCGCCAGCGCGGCGGCCATGCCGTAGGTCTTCGTGCAGACGACCAGGTATTCGGCGCCGCGGAACTGCGCGGGATCGGTCAGCACCGGAACGCGCTGGTCGAACGCGGCCAGCCCCCGGATGCCGAGGCCCTGCTCCTCGACCTGGCGCGCCCGCGCACCGCGCGCGAGCAGCAGCACGTCGTGCCCGGCGCGCGCAAGATGCGCGCCAAGTATCGATCCGAGCGCGCCAGCGCCAAGGATCGCGAACTCCGCACCGCGCGCGCCTACGCCCGCTCCCACGAGAACACCTGGTCCAGCGGTACGTCGAACACCTCGGCAATCCGGAACGCCGACTCGAGCGTCGGCGAGTACTTGCCCGCTTCGATCGCCGCGATCGTCTGCCGCGTCACGCCGATCCGCTGCCCGAGCTCGGCCTGCGACATCTCGCCGTTCATGAACCGCAGCGTGCGGATGCGGTTGTTCAGCGTCGGTGCCTTCATGCCTGGCGGCGGTAGCTCAACGCGGCGCTGCCGTAGTGGACCACCTCGGTCACCACGATGCCCAGGATTGCCGCGTTGACGATCTGCCAGCCGCGCGCAAAGAACGGCATCACGCAACCGACCATCATCATGGCGGAAATGAGCACGTAGTAGGCCAGCTGCAGCGAGCGGCGTTCGATGCCGCGATCGCGTTCATCGGCCGGCTGCCTGGCATCCGCGGGCGCCGAGAGCCGCAACGCCAGATGGCCGATCGCAAGGATCAGCACCTGCACGGCTACGGTCTTGCCGTACAGCCAGAGCTGCCCCAGGTCGGGCAGCGTGGTGGGCGGGTGCCGGGCACTCAGGAAGAAATACGGAATGAAAACGACCGCTATCGCAATCAACGACAGCCAGGCGGATTTCTCGCGGTAAGGCATGGCGGGCTCCAGGAAGCTCAACAATCGTGTTAAATATATTTAACACGATGTTAAGCTTACTTGTCAAGCCCGCCGTGCCGGCTCGCGCGCTCCCGCTAGCCCGCGGCGCTTTCCTCTTCGCCGACCGGCGCGTTCGCTTCCTCGGTCTCCGCCATGGCGGCGCCGACGTCCATGAAGCCGCGCGGCTCCGTGCCGTCGTTCTTCAGGCGCCGATGGGCGTGGGCCGCGAAGCCCGTGCCCGCCGGAATCAACCGGCCGACGATGACGTTTTCCTTCAGGCCGCGCAGGTCGTCCTTGAGGCCGCGCACCGCGGCTTCGGTCAGCACGCGCGTGGTCTCCTGGAACGAAGCCGCGGAGATGAACGACTCGGTCGCCAGCGATGCCTTCGTGATGCCCAGCAGCACCGGCTGCAGGCGCGCGGCTTCCTTGCCGCCACTGGTCGCCTTGTCGTTGATCGCCAGCGCGCGCGAACGATCGAGCTGCTCGCCGCGGAGCAACGCGGTGTCGCCCACGCCGAGCACTTCGGTCTTGCGCAACATCTGGCGGATGATCACCTCGATGTGCTTGTCGTTGATCTTCACGCCCTGCAGGCGGTAGACGTCCTGGATTTCACGCACGAGGTAGTTGGCCAGCGGCTCGACGCCCTGCAGGCGCAGGATGTCGTGCGGGTTCGGCTCGCCGTCGGCAATGACCTCGCCGCGCTCGACCTGCTCGCCCTCGAACACGTTGAGCTGGCGCCACTTCGGGATCAGCTCTTCGTACTTCTCGCCGTGCTCGTCGGTGATGACCAGGCGTCGCTTGCCCTTGGTTTCCTTGCCGAAGCTCACGGTGCCGGTCTTCTCGGCGAGGATCGCCGGGTCCTTCGGCTTGCGGGCTTCGAACAGGTCCGCGACGCGCGGCAAACCGCCGGTGATGTCGCGGGTCTTCGAGGATTCCTGCGGGATGCGCGCGATGATGTCGCCGACCGACACCTTGGCGCCGTCGGTGAGGTTCACCAGTGCGCCCGGCGGCAGGTTGTACACAGCCGGGATCACCGTGTTGGCAAAGGTCAGTTCCTTGCCCTTCGACGAGATCAGCTTGATCGTCGGCCGCAGTTCCTTGCCGCCGCGCTGCTTCGAATCGAGCACCACGGTGCTCGACAGGCCGGTCACTTCGTCGACCTGCGTCGCGACCGTGAGGCCGTCGACGAAATCGGTGAAGCGGATGTTGCCCGCCACTTCGGTGACGACCGGGTGGGTATGCGGATCCCAGGTCGCGACGATCTGGCCGCCGGTGACCTTGGCGCCTTCCTTCGAGTTGATGGTCGCGCCGTACGGGATCTTGTAGCGCTCGCGCTCGCGGCCGAACTCGTCGACCACGCCGATTTCGCCCGACCGCGACACCGCGACCAGGTGACCCTTCTCGTGCTCCACGGTCTTGATGTGGTGGAAGCGCAGCGTGCCCTTGTTGCGGATCTCGACGCTCGAGGCCGCCGCGGCACGCGAGGCCGCGCCGCCGATGTGGAACGTGCGCATCGTCAGCTGCGTGCCGGGCTCGCCGATCGACTGCGCGGCGATGACGCCGACCGCTTCGCCGATGTTGATGAGCCGGCCGCGGCCGAGGTCGCGACCATAGCAGTTGCAGCACACGCCGTATCGCGTCTGGCAGCTGATCGGGGAGCGCACGCTGATCTGGTCGACGCCCTCCTTCTCGATCATCTTCACCAGGCCTTCATCGAGCAGCGTATTCGCCGTCACCAGCACCTGTTCGGTGCCCGGCTTCAGCACGTCCGCGGCCACGACGCGGCCGAGCACGCGCTCGCCGAGCGCCTCGACGACGTCGCCGCCTTCGACCAGCGGTGACATCGACAGCCCATTGGAGGTGCCGCAATCGACTTCGGTGACGACCAGGTCTTGCGCGACGTCGACGAGACGGCGCGTGAGGTAGCCCGAGTTCGCGGTCTTCAACGCCGTGTCAGCGAGACCCTTGCGCGCGCCGTGCGTCGAGATGAAGTACTGCAGCACGTTGAGGCCTTCACGGAAGTTCGCCGTGATCGGCGTCTCGATGATCGAGCCGTCGGGCTTGGCCATCAGGCCGCGCATGCCGGCGAGCTGGCGGATCTGCGCCGCGCTGCCGCGCGCGCCGGAATCGGCCATCATGAAGATCGAGTTGAACGACTTCTGCCGCTGCTTCTTGCCGAGCGAGTCGGTCGCTTCCTCGGTGCCGAGCTTTTCCATCATCGCTTTCGCGACCTGGTCATTGGCGCGCGACCAGATGTCGACCACCTTGTTGTAGCGCTCGCCGTTGGTGACGAGGCCCGAGGCGTACTGGTCCTGGATTTCCTTGACTTCCTTTTCCGCGGCGCCGACCAGCTTGACCTTCTGCTCCGGGATGACGATGTCGTCGATGCCGAACGAAACCGCCGAGCGCGTCGCGTACTGGAAGCCCGTGTACATGAGCTGGTCCGCGAACACGACCGTTTCCTTGAGGCCGAGGATGCGGTAGCAGGCGTTGATGATCGCCGAGATGTTCTTCTTCGTCATGTCCTGGTTGATCAGGTCGAAGGACATGCCCTTCGGCAGGATCTCGGACAGCAGCGCGCGCCCTACCGTGGTTGCCACGAGGCGAACGCGCGGCTGCAAGTCGCCTGCGCCGTCACGCACGTGCTCGCGGATGCGGACCTTGATGCGGGCCTGCAGGTCGACGGTGCGGCTCTCGTAGGCGCGATGCGCTTCCTGCACGTCGCTGAAGTACATGCCTTCGCCACGCCCACCGACGTTCTCGCGCGTGAGGTAGTAGAGGCCGAGCACGACGTCTTGCGACGGCACGATGATCGGATCGCCGTTGGCGGGCGACAGGATGTTGTTCGAGCTCATCATCAGCGCGCGCGCTTCGAGCTGCGCCTCGATGGACAGCGGCACGTGCACCGCCATCTGGTCGCCGTCGAAGTCGGCGTTGAAGGCCGTGCAGACGAGCGGATGCAGCTGGATTGCCTTGCCCTCGACGAGCACGGGCTCGAACGCCTGGATGCCCAGGCGATGCAACGTCGGTGCGCGGTTCAGCAGCACCGGATGTTCGCGGATCACCTCTTCGAGGATGTCCCACACCTCGGTGCCTTCGCGCTCGACCAGCCGCTTCGCGGCCTTGATCGTCGAGGCGTCACCGCGGATCTGCAGCTTGTGGAAGATGAACGGCTTGAAGAGCTCCAAAGCCATCTTCTTCGGCAGGCCGCACTGGTGCAGGCGCAGCGTCGGTCCCACCACGATCACCGAGCGACCGGAGTAGTCGACGCGCTTGCCGAGCAGGTTCTGGCGGAAGCGGCCCTGCTTGCCCTTGATCATGTCGGCCAGCGACTTCAGCGGCCGGCGGTTGGTGCCGGTGATCGCGCGGCCGCGGCGGCCGTTGTCGAGCAGCGCATCGACCGCTTCCTGCAGCATGCGCTTTTCGTTGCGCACGATGATGTCCGGCGCGGAGAGTTCCAGCAGCCGGCGCAGGCGGTTGTTGCGGTTGATGACGCGGCGATACAGGTCGTTCAAATCAGACGTGGCGAAGCGACCGCCATCGAGCGGCACCAGCGGCCGCAGGTCGGGCGGCAGCACCGGCAGCACGGTCATGACCATCCACTCGGGCTTGTTGCCCGACTCGAGGAACGACTCGGCCAGCTTCAGGCGCTTCGACAGCCGCTTGAGCTTGGTCTCCGAAGACGTGTTGCCCATGTCTTCGCGGATCTTGACCATCTCGGCCTTCAGGTCGAGCGACTGCAGCAGCTCGTGCACGGCCTCAGCGCCCATGCGGGCGTCGAACTCGTCGCCGTGCTCCTCGATGGCCTCGAGGTACATTTCATCGGTCAGCAGCTGGCCGCGCTGCATCGGCGTCATGCCCGGATCAATGACCACGAAGGCCTCGAAGTAGAGCACGCGCTCGATCTCGCGCAGCGTCATGTCGAGCATCAGGCCGATGCGCGACGGGAGCGACTTCAGGAACCAGATGTGCGCGGTCGGGCTCGCGAGCTCGATGTGGCCCATGCGCTCGCGGCGCACCTTCGACTGCGTGACCTCGACGCCGCACTTCTCGCAGACGACGCCGCGGTGCTTCAGGCGCTTGTACTTGCCGCACAGGCACTCGTAGTCCTTGACGGGCCCGAAGATCTTCGCGCAGAACAAACCGTCACGTTCCGGCTTGAAGGTGCGGTAGTTGATCGTCTCGGGCTTGCGCACTTCGCCGTACGACCACGCACGCACCATCTCGGGCGAGGCGAGGCCGATCTTGATCGAGTCGAACTGCTCGATCGGCGCCTGCTGCTTGAACAACTTGAGTAGGTCTTTCATGGGTTGTTTCCTTTAGTCCTGCTCGAGTTCCATGTTGATGCCCAAGGAGCGGATTTCCTTGACCAGCACATTGAAGGATTCGGGCATGCCCGCCTTCATCTCGTGGTTGCCATCGACGATGCTCTTGTACATCTGCGTGCGGCCGATGGTGTCGTCGGACTTCACCGTCAGCATTTCCTGCAGCGTGTATGCCGCGCCGTAGGCCTCGAGCGCCCAGACTTCCATCTCGCCGAAGCGCTGGCCACCGAACTGCGCCTTGCCGCCCAGCGGTTGCTGCGTGACGAGCGAGTACGGTCCGGTCGAACGCGCGTGCATCTTGTCGTCGACCAGGTGGTTGAGCTTCAGCATGTACATGTAGCCGACCGTCACCTGCCGGTCGAAACGCTCGCCGGTGCGACCGTCGTACAGCCAGGTCTGGCCGGACAGCGGCACGTCGGCCAGCGCCAGCAATCCCTTGATGTCGCTCTCGGCTGCGCCGTCGAACACCGGCGTCGCCATCGGCACGCCGCGACGCAGGTTGCCCGCGAGTTCGGCGATCTCGCGATCGTTGAACTCGCCGAGGCGTTCCTTCTGCCCGCCGGTCTGGTTGTAGATCTGGTCGAGGAACCCGCGCACTTCGTTGCTCGAGGCCTGCGCATCGAGCATGCGCCCGATCTTCAGGCCCAGCCCCTTCGCCGCCCAGCCGAGGTGCGTCTCGAGCACCTGGCCGACGTTCATGCGCGAAGGCACGCCCAGCGGATTGAGCACGACATCGACCGGCGTGCCGTCATCGAGGTACGGCATGTCTTCGACGGGGACAATGGTCGAGATGACGCCCTTGTTGCCGTGGCGGCCGGCCATCTTGTCGCCGGGCTGCACGCGGCGCTTCACCGCCAGGTACACCTTGACCATCTTCAGCACGCCCGGGGCGAGGTCATCGCCCGCGGTGATCTTCGCGCGCTTCTCCTCCAGCCGCTTGTCGAAGGCGGCCTGCTGCGCGCGCAGCCGCTCGCCGGCGGCCTCGAGCGCCGTGTTGGCTTCCTCGTTGTCGAGGCGGATCTCGAACCACTCTTCGCGCGTCAGCGAGGCCAGGTAGTCGGCCTCGATCTTCGTGCCGCTCTTCAGCTTCTTCGGGCCCGCGGCGGCAACCTTGCCGACCAGCATGCCCTGCACGCGCGAGTACAGGTCGTCCTCGAGGATGCGGCGCTGGTCCTGGAGATCCTTGCGCACGCGCTCGATTTCGGACTTCTCGATCGACTGGGCGCGGGAATCTTTCTCCACGCCGTCGCGCGTGAACACGCGCACGTCGATGACGGTGCCGTCCATGCCGGGCGGCACGCGCAGCGAGGTGTCCTTCACGTCGGAAGCCTTCTCGCCGAAGATCGCCCGCAGCAGCTTTTCTTCCGGCGTCAGCTGCGTCTCGCCCTTCGGCGTGACCTTGCCGACCAGGATGTCGCCGGCGCGCACTTCGGCGCCGATGAAGGCGATGCCCGCCTCGTCGAGCTTCGCGAGCGCCGCGTCGCCGACGTTGGGGATGTCGGCGGAAATTTCCTCCGGCCCCAGCTTCGTGTCGCGCGCCACGCAGGTCAGCTCTTCGATGTGGATCGTCGTGAAGCGGTCTTCCTGCACGACCCGCTCGGAGATCAGGATCGAGTCCTCGAAGTTGTAGCCATTCCACGGCATGAACGCGACCAGCATGTTCTGGCCCAGCGCGAGTTCACCGAGGTCGGTCGACGGGCCGTCGGCCAGCACGTCGCCGCGCGCGATCGCATTGCCCGCATTGACCAGCGGACGCTGGTTGATGCAGGTGTTCTGGTTCGAGCGCGTGTACTTGGTCAGGTTGTAGATGTCGACGCCCGGCTCGCCGGCCGAGGTCTCGTTGTCATTGACGCGCACGACGATGCGCGAGGCATCGACCGAGTCGACGATACCGCCACGGCGCGCCACCACGGTGACGCCCGAATCGATCGCGACCGGGCGCTCCATGCCGGTGCCGACCAGCGGCGTCTCGGAACGGAGCGTCGGCACCGCCTGGCGCTGCATGTTCGAGCCCATCAGCGCGCGGTTCGCGTCGTCGTGCTCGAGGAACGGAATCAACGAGGCCGCCACCGACACGATCTGCTTCGGCGACACGTCCATGTAGTTGATGCGCTCGCGCGGCAACAGCGTGAACTCGCTCTGGATGCGGCACGAGACCAGCTCGTCGGTCAGCATGCCTTTGGCGTCGACGCGCGCGTCGGCGCGTGCGATGCCGAACTCGCCTTCTTCGATGGCCGACAGGAAGTCGATCTTGTCGGTGACGCGGCTGTTCTCGACGCGCCGGTACGGCGTCTCGAGGAAACCGTAGTCGTTGGTGCGCGCATACACCGACAGCGAGTTGATCAGGCCGATGTTCGGACCTTCCGGCGTTTCGATCGGGCAGACGCGCCCGTAGTGCGTCGGATGCACGTCGCGCACTTCGAAGCCCGCGCGCTCGCGCGTCAGGCCGCCGGGTCCAAGCGCCGAGACACGCCGCTTGTGCGTGACTTCGGACAGCGGGTTGTTCTGGTCCATGAACTGCGAGAGCTGCGAGCTGCCGAAGAATTCCTTCACCGCGGCCGCCACCGGCTTCGCGTTGATCATCTCCTGCGGCATCAGCGGCTCGGACTCGGCGATCGTCAGCCGCTCCTTGACCGCGCGCTCGACGCGCACGAGGCCGACGCGGAAGGCGTTCTCGGCCATCTCGCCGACCGAGCGCACGCGGCGGTTGCCGAGGTGGTCGATGTCATCGACCGCGCCGTTGCCGTTGCGGATGTCGATCAGCACCTTCAGCACGTCGAGGATGTCGTCCTTCGACAGCACGTTCGAGCCGGTGATTTCCTTGCGGCCCACGCGGCGGTTGAACTTCATGCGGCCGACACCGGAGATGTCGTAGCGCTCCTGGTTGAAGAACAGGTTGTTGAACAGGTTCTCGGCGGCGTCCTTCGTGGGCGGCTCGCCCGGGCGCATCATGCGGTAGATCTCGACCAGCGCCTCGAGGCGCGTCTTGGTCGGGTCGATGCGCAGCGTGTCGGAGATGTACGGGCCGCGGTCGAGGTCGTTGGTGTAGAGCGTGTGGATGCGCGTGATGCCCGACTCGATCAGCTTCTCGACGCTGACCGCGGTCAGCACTTCGTTGGCCTTCGCGAGGATCTCGCCGGTATCGGCATTGACGACATCGTGCGACAGCACCTTGCCGTACAGGTAATCGCGCGGGATCGGCAGCAGCTTCACGCCCGAATCCTCGAGCTGGCGCACGTGGCGCGCCGTGATGCGCCGGCCTTCCTCGACGACGACCTGGTTGCCGATGCGGATCTCGAAGCTGGCAGTCTCGCCGCGCAGGCGCGAGGGAACGAGTTCCATCGCGACGGCGTCCTTCGACAGGTCGATCGCGTTCTTCTCGAAGAAGATATCGAGGACTTCCGCCTCGGTCATGCCCAATGCGCGGAGAATGATCGTGACCGGGAGCTTGCGCCGACGATCAATGCGCGCGAACACGCAGTCCTTCGGATCGAACTCGAAGTCGAGCCACGAGCCGCGGTACGGGATGATGCGCGCGGAGAACAGCAGCTTGCCGGACGAATGCGTCTTGCCGCGGTCATGGTCGAAGAACACGCCCGGCGAGCGGTGCAACTGGGAAACGATGACGCGCTCGGTGCCGTTGACGATGAACGTGCCGTTGTCGGTCATCAGCGGCAGTTCGCCGAGGTAGACCTCCTGTTCGCGCACGTCTTTCACCGGCTTCTTCGCGCCCGGCGCTTCCTTGTCGAGAACGATCAGCCGCACCTTGACGCGCAGCGGCGCCGCGTAGGTGAGGCCGCGCAGCTGGCATTCCTTCACATCGAACACCGGCTCGCCCAGCCGATAGCTGACGTACTCGAGCGTCGCGTTGCCCGAGTAGCTCGAGATCGGGAACACGCTCTTGAACGCGGCATGCAGGCCGCGATCGACGCGAGCATCTTCAGGCGCATCCGCCTGCAGGAAGCTGCGGTACGAATCGAGCTGGATGGCGAGCAGGTAAGGCACCCCGAGGATGCCCGGCTGCTTGCCGAAATCCTTGCGGATGCGCTTTTTCTCGGTGAAGGAATAAGCCATCGTTGAACCCTCTCAATACGTCAGAAACGAGATCGGGGCCCCGCCTCACGCGGGGCCCCCGTGCAGCGCGAACCGGTCTTACTTGATTTCGACCTTCGCGCCCGCTTCTTCCAGCTTCTTCTTCATCGTCTCGGAATCCGCCTTGTTGACGGCGTCCTTCACCAGCGCCGGCACGCCCTCGACCAGGTCCTTGGCTTCCTTGAGGCCCAGGCCCGTCAGTTCGCGCACGACCTTGATGACGGTCACTTTCTTGTCGGCCGGATATTCCTTGAGGGTGACCGAGAACTCGGTCTTTTCCTCGGCCGGCGCAGCAGCCGCGGCACCGCCGCCGCCACCGCCCACCGCCATGGCCACCGGGGCCGCGGCGGTCACGCCGAACTTCTTCTCCATGTCCGCGATCAGTTCGACCACGTCCATGAGGCTCATCTTGGCAATCGCATCCAGAATCTCGTCTTTCGAAGCAGCCATTTCCGTCTCCTGCAATCTCGCAAAAATTTTTAAGGATTAACCTGCGGCCTGCCGCTGGTCTCTCACAGCAGCCAAGGTCCGCACCAATTTCGAAGGCGTCGCCGACAGCGTGCCAGCCAGTTTCTGGATGGGTGCCTTCATCAGCCCCATCAGCTTGGCCAGCGCCTGTTCGCGCGTCGGCAGGCTGGCCACGCGGTCGATGTCCTTGCCGGGCAGCAACTGCCCGCCCAACGACACATGCGTCGCCACCAGCTTTTCGTGGTCCTTCGCGAAAGCCTTCACCAGGCGCGCAGCGGCGCCCGGATCGTCCTTCGAGAAGGCCAGCACCAGCGGACCCTTCAGCACCGAGCCGATGTTCTCGAACGCGGTGCCGGCCACGGCCTTGCGCGCCAGCGTGTTCTTGACGACACGCATGTACACGCCCTGGCCGCGCGCCTTCGCACGCAGTTCGGTCATCTCGGTCACTGTCAGGCCGCGGTACTCGGCAGCCACCAGCGATTGCGCTTTTGCCGCAACCGCGCTGACTTCCGCCACCAGCGCCTTCTTGTCATCCAGATTCAGTGGCATCGAGCACACCTCCTGGTTGTCCAATCACACCCGGCATCGCACGCGTCGCGCGTTCGAGCCGGCCCTGACGGTGATGGACGAGCCACAGGTCATCCCGTAGGTTCGTTTCACCATCTGCGCAGACGATCATTAAGGGCCCCGTGTGCGGCCCGCCTGCGGTCTTCGATGGAACCCAGGTGCGCGGTCAACCGCGCCCCTGGTCCGCACCAAAACTTGTCTCTTAAAGAGTCGAATGATCCACGGTCACGCCCGGCCCCATCGTCGAGGACAGCGTGACCTTCTTCAGAAAAATGCCCTTCGCGGCGGCCGGCTTGGATTTCTGCAGGTCGGCCATCAGCGCCAGCAGGTTTTCCTTCAGCGCATTCACCTCGAACGTGGCCTTGCCGATCGTGCAATGCACGATGCCGGCCTTGTCGACGCGGTAGCGCACCTGGCCCGCCTTCGCGTTCTTCACCGCGCCGGCGACATCGGGCGACACCGTGCCCACCTTCGGGTTCGGCATCAGTCCGCGAGGTCCGAGGATCTGGCCGAGCTGTCCCACGACGCGCATCGCATCGGGGCTCGCGATCACGACGTCGAAATCGAAGCTGCCGGCTTTCACCTTTTCAGCCAGGTCTTCGAGGCCGACGATGTCGGCGCCCGCGGCCTTGGCCGCTTCCTGGTTCTTGCCGCTGGTGAACACCGCGACGCGAACCGACTTGCCGATGCCGTGCGGCAGCACGGTCGAACCGCGCACCTGCTGGTCGGACTTGCTCGCGTCGATGCCGAGGTTCACCGCGACGTCGACCGCTTCCGGGAATTTCGCGGTCGCGAATTCCTTCACCAGTTTCAGCGCGTCATCGATCGGATACTGCTTGCCGGGCGGAAGCTTGGTCTTCCAGGCCTGCTGGCGCTTTGCAACGTGCGGCATGTCAGAAGCCCTCCACTTCAACGCCCATGCTGCGGGCGCTGCCCGCGATGGTGCGTACGGCGGCTTCCAGGTCAGCCGCGGTCAGGTCGGGGGTCTTGGCCTTGGCCACTTCCTCGATCTGCTTGCGGCTGATCTTTCCAACCTTGTTCGTGTTGGGGGTGCCGCTGCCTTTTTCAATGCCGATCGCCTTGCGGATCAGCACCGACGCCGGCGGCGTCTTCATGATGAACGTGAACGAACGGTCCGAATACACGGTGATGATCACCGGGATCGGCAGGTTCTTCTCGAGCTTCTGCGTCTGCGCGTTGAACTGCTTGCAGAACTCCATGATGTTGACGCCCTGCTGGCCCAACGCCGGGCCGATCGGCGGCGACGGGTTCGCCGCGCCCGCCGGCACCTGCAGTTTCACGTAGCCTTGTACTTTCTTTGCCATCTCTATTCCGCTCCTTGGGTACGAACGCCGCGAGGCTCCCCAACAGTTGTCGTCAAACCTTCTCGACCTGCGAGAAATCGAGCTCCACCGGCGTCGAGCGCCCGAGGATCTGCACCGCAACCTGCACGCGGTTCTTCTCGTAGTTCACGTTCTCGACGACTCCATTGAAGTCGTTGAACGGACCGTGCGTCACGCGCACCACCTGGCCGGGCTCGAACAGCACCTTCGGCCGCGGCTTGTCGACGCCTTCCTCGACCCGCTGCAGGATGCGGTTCGCTTCCTTCTCGGTGATCGGCGCCGGCTTGTCGCTGGTGCCGCCGATGAATCCGAGCACCTTGGGCACGTCGCGCACGAGGTGCCAGGTCTGCTCGTCCATTTCCATCTGCACGAGCACGTAGCCCGGATAGAACTTGCGTTCGCTCCGGCGCTTCTGCCCGTCGCGCATCTCGACGACTTCCTCGGTCGGAACCAGGATTTCGCCGAACTGCGCTTCCATGCCATCGCGCTTGATGCGCTCCTTGAGCGCTTCGGCAACACGATGCTCGAAATTCGAATACGCATGCACGACGTACCAGCGCAGCGCCATGATCAACTCCCCTGGCCCGACAGCAGGCGCGTCAACGAGGCCAGCACCAGGTCGAGCACCCAGAAAAACACGCCGGCGATTGCAATGAAGCCGAGCACGACCGCCGTGGTCTGGAATGTCTCTTGCCGCGTCGGCCAGACCACCTTGCGCAACTCGACGCGCGAGTCGAGGATGAACTGCCAGAAGCGGCGTCCCACCGGCGAGAGTGCGAACACGCCGATCGCGGCGACGAGGCCGATTCCGGTGATGCCCCAGCGCTTCCAGTCGGGCAGCGTGTCGAGCAGGTAGAACGCCGCGATGCCGGCGATCAGCAATGCGATCGCGACCGCGACGGTCAATATGCCGGCGACATTGCCGCTGGCTGCCTGGTCCTGAGCCTGTTCGTTCATTCGTGTCCGCCGTTTCCCGAAGTTCGCCCCACCTTGGGGCTGGCAGGCCAGGAGGGAATCGAACCCCCAACCTGCGGTTTTGGAGACCGCCGCTCTGCCAATTGAGCTACTGGCCTATCAATCAACTCTTCGGTTTACTTGAGGACCTTCGAAACCACTCCGGCTCCAACCGTGCGGCCACCCTCGCGGATGGCGAAGCGCAGGCCTTCCTCCATCGCGATCGGTGCGATCAGCTCGACGTTCATCTTGATGTTGTCCCCCGGCATCACCATCTCGGTGT
>Ga0209023_10002389_pt1 | contig 23503 bp, 21 predicted proteins | sample LakOneMetagenome_FD_187468 | JGI IMG/M metagenome (GOLD analysis project Ga0209023, IMG submission 187468) | Freshwater and sediment microbial communities from Lake Erie, Canada (SPAdes) (version 2) | ecosystem: Environmental > Aquatic > Freshwater > Lentic | place: Lake Erie, Canada... | reverse complement strand
ACCTTTGAAAATTCCTGCACTTAACTGTATGAAATTTTTACTGTCCCATCCATCCCCATCACCTCCTTTAAATATTCCTGTACTTTGCTGCACATAATTTTTCGAATCCCATCCGTCGCCATTGCCGCCTTTGAAGATGCCCGTACTTATTTGAATATACCCCTTCGAATCCCAGCCATCTCCAATTCCTCCTTTAAAAATACTTGTGGTTGACGGTATATAATTTTTGGAATCCCATCCATCACCTGCGCCACCTTTGAATATATTGCCTGTTTGTTGGGAATAATTCAGGCTTGCCCAACCATCAGCATTTCCACCTTTGAAAATATTGCTGCTGATCTGTTGATAGTTTTTTGCATCCCAGCCATCTGAGTTTCCTCCTTTGAATATAGCGTTATTTTGTGCCATTAAAAAAGAGGAAAGTACAGTGAAAATTATCAAACAGACTGTTTTTCTTATCATCCTTTTCATAAAATAATTTTAGGGTGAAAGAATATATTATTCAGCTGTTCTTGCCAGTCGTATTCCGATAAAAGCAAACCTGTTTGAGTAGGCGCTGTTAAATGCCCCATAATACCTGTCTGATGCAGCCAATCGTGCCGGAGCATCTCCAAAATAACCTCCTCTTAAACTATAACCAGCACTATTGGCTGGCCATGTTGCCACATTTCCATCACCATTTACATCTAAATTTCCATCTCCATTGGCGTTTGTAAATGCACGTCCTTGTGAACCACCAACACCAACTGTTATTTCCATAACATTACCGGCCATATCCATGATGCCATAAAAAGTGCCACCGCTTTGCTGGCGGTTACTTACAGCAGTTGCATATATACCTGAACGCAATGGAATGCCCATTGTGCCATTATAGTTTGCATTACCATTGTTGGCAGTCTCGTTTGTCAAACCGGGATTGGTTGTTGCTGTGGTACTGGTAATGGTTGTATTTCCCCATGGATATTCATTGGGTGTTGCAGCCTGGTTAAAACCACGGCAGGCTTTTTCATATTCCAATTCTGTAAAAGGCCTTAATCCTGCCCAATCAGAAAATGCCAGTTCATCAGTGATACTTAAACCATTTGCGGCTCTTTCAGGAAAAGGAGCGATTAGGTTTGGATGGGTGCCTGTATAAGTACTTGCATACCTGTTTGCTGCCCTGGCAACATCGAGGTTGTTTAAAAAATCAACATATTGTTGCTGACTGCATTCATATTTCATCAGCCAATAAGCGTTATATCCTTTTGGATAATTTGCAGGAATAGGGCCGGCAAGATCTCCGCCAATTCCATTGGTACTTGAATAATATAAATTACCTGCTGTATTAGCAATTGTTATTGCAGCTTCTGATGCCACATTATATGGATTGGTTGTTGAACCTTCTATAAAATGATTTGTTTCAATGCCACCGCTGCCAAGATTGAATTTACCCTGAGGAACGTAAACCATTTCCAATGCAAATACCCTTATCTCCACACTGTCGCTGTTTAAAACTCCATCAACACCATAATCCCAACGGATCCTGGCACCGGTATAATTCACATTACCTGTAAAGTCTGCACCGGGTAAAGAATGATATATCCATACCCCTTTACCATCCAAAGATGTTTGAATGATACTATTGGCAGGAAAAGTTGCTCCTGTTGCATCAATGGTAGCATGTTGCCAGGTGTTGCTTGATTTCTTCCTGTATTTTACAAAGATCCAGGCGCCGTCATAATTTGCTTCATTTGTAATGGTGCGCCAGCTGTTCTCCCAACTTACATCAAAATTTATAAGGGAATATTGGCTTCCGACATTCTGACCATTTAAAATAACATTCGCCAGTTGTATGTTATTCGAATAAGAAATCTGTGATAAAAGAATAAACGTGATTAACAAAAGGTTGATCTTCTTCATACAATTATTTTATTTTTTTAATGATGAGCAAATTTCATCATTAAAAAAATTGCGTATATACCCTCCTGTGGGTATATTAAAAAAGCCCCGGAAAAAATCCGGGGCTTAAAAAATATTGTTGAAACTTTTATCCTAAATAAGCTTTTAAAGCTCCACTGTAACGTGCTTTCTGTAAACGTTTGATCGCCCTTTCCTTGATCTGGCGTATACGCTCTTTAGTTAGGTCGTACTTCTGACCGATCTGTTCAATGGTAACACCATTTTCTCCATCCAGGCCAAAATATGCATTCACGATCTCTGCTTCACGCGGACTTAAAGATTTAAGTACCCTGCGTATCTCATTTTTCAATGAATCGTGCATTACGTCTTCGTCTGTTTCGGCACCGCCTTTTAACAGGTCGCCCATGGCCACATCTTCAGCTTCGTGTACCGGAGCATCCAATGAAGTATGACGTGTATTACTCTGGAAAATATTGTTGATCTCCGTTTCGCTCATTTCAAGCAATTCTGCCAGTTCTTCTGTAGATGGTTCCCTTTCATGCTCCTGTTCAAAAGCCATATAAGCCTTATTGGCTTTATTGTAAGTACCGATCTTGTTCTGTGGTAAACGAACCAATCTTCCCTGTTCAGCTAACGCCTGCAGAATAGACTGACGGATCCACCAAACAGCATATGATATGAATTTAAAACCCTTTGTTTCATCAAAACGCTGGGCTGCTTTTATAAGTCCTAAATTACCTTCATTGATCAGATCACTTAACGAAAGACCCTGGTGCTGGTATTGTTTTGCAACAGATACCACGAAACGTAAGTTCGCCTGTACCAGTTTATCCAATGCACGCTGGTCTCCCATTTTGATCTTTTGAGCCAAAATTGTTTCCTCCTCGGGAGTGATCATCGAAATTTTAGAAATTTCCTGCAGATATTTTTCTACCGCCTGTGAGTCCCTGTTCGTGATCTGCGTTGCGATTTTAAGTTGCCTCATTGTTGTATTGTATTAAATTCTGAATAATAATAACTCCTAATAGACAGTTTTAGTTGGGGAAACGTTGCAAATAATAGGTTAATAAACCTTTATCATCATAAATCGTTTGCAAAGTTAGCACCCAAATCCCGCATTTCATAATAATTACGGAAAAAAGGAATAAATGGTGAATAAATAACCTGCATTTTGCGCTATTTGTAGTATAATGTTTACAACATAGCCGAAAATTCAGTGCTTTCATTTCATACATTTGCTGCATGATTACAGACTTACGCTCAGATACATTTACAAAACCTTCTCCAGCAATGCTTGAATTCATGTTTAAAGCTAAAGTTGGCGACGATGTTTTTGGAGAAGACCCTTCGGTAAATGAATTGGAATCAATATCAACAAATATGTTTGGGATGGAAGCCGCTATGTTTTGTCCGAGTGGCACCATGACCAATCAGATTGCAATAAAATGTCATACAAACCCCGGTGATGAAGTTGTATGTGATAAGACTAGCCATGTGTACATTTATGAAGGTGGCGGTATTGCTTTTAATAGTGGCTGCCAGGTAAAAGCATTGGATGGCGACAGGGGAATGATCAATGCTAACCAGGTAAAAGAGGCCATCAATCCTGATGATGTTCACAAAGCAAGGACGAGTCTCGTAAGCCTGGAAAATACTGCAAACAGGGGCGGTGGAAGTTGTTATGAATTTTCTGATATTCAAAGTATTAAGAACATTTGTTTACAAAACAACTTAAAACTTCATTTAGATGGAGCAAGATTATGGAATGCGCTGGTTGCCAAGTCTGAAAATGCAAAACAATATGGGGAGATATTCGACAGTATTTCCATTTGCCTGAGTAAAGGTTTAGGAGCTCCTGTTGGAAGTCTCCTATTAGGTAAATCCGATTTTATCAAAAAAGCACGCAGGGTAAGAAAAGTTTTTGGCGGCGGCATGCGGCAGGCCGGTTATATGGCAGCTGCAGGAATCTATGCACTTCAGCATAACATCCAACGGCTGGAACAGGACCACAACCATGCAAAATACATAGCCCATCTCCTGTTGAAAAAAGATTTTATAGGTAAAATGTTGCCGGTAGAAACGAATATCCTCATTTTTGAAGTCATGAGCCCATACACCGCTTCAACATTTGCCGATTATATGAAAATGCATGACATCTTGTGCATAGCTATTTCACCTACGCAGGTAAGAATGGTAACTCATCTTGACGTTGTTCCAGAGATGATTGAACACATGGTTCATGTAATAGAAGGAATGTAATTTTTTCCGGCATCAACAACAGTAACTCCTAATTTTATATCCATTAAATTATTCAAAAAATGTTTCCGAAAATAGATCCCACAGCTACAGCCGCATGGAAAGCACTCACAGCACATTACGAAACAGAGAAAGCCATCAGTATAAAACAATTATTTGCGGATGATAAGGACAGGTTTGATTCATATTCGCTCACAATGGGCGACATCCTGTTTGATTATTCAAAGAACAATATCAATGCAGGAACAAAAACATTGCTTATAAACCTGGCGAATGAATGTAAACTTCCCGATGCCATAAAAGCTATGTTTAATGGCGAAAAAATAAATCAGACCGAAGACCGGGCTGTTCTGCACACCGCTTTACGTGATTTTTCAGGCAACCCTGTACTGCTCGATGGTATTGACATCATTCCTGAAATAAAAAAAGTACAGGAACAAATGAAGAGTTTTTGCAGTAAGGTTCATAGCGGGGAATGGAAGGGATATACCGGTAAAAAAATAAAATACATTGTGAACATTGGTATCGGTGGCAGCGACCTTGGCCCGGTGATGGCAACAGAAGCCCTGAAACCTTATTGGGTTGAGGGTATTCAACCATATTTTGTAAGCAATGTTGATGGAACCCATATTGCGGAAACCTGCAAAAAAATAACAGCCGATGAAACCATTTTCCTCATCGCCAGCAAAACCTTCACCACGCAGGAAACCATGACCAATGCACATTCTGCCAGGGATTGGTTCTTAAAAAGCGGAGGTTCCGAAAAAGACATTGCCAAACACTTTGTAGCATTGAGTACCAATAAAACCGATGTTGAAAAATTCGGGATCGATGCTGCAAATATGTTCGTGTTCTGGGATTGGGTTGGCGGACGTTATAGCCTTTGGAGCGCTATCGGCTTATCCATAGCACTTACGATCGGTTACGAAAATTTTGAACAGTTATTAAAAGGTGCTTTTGCTGCAGACAATCATTTTAAGAACACTCCTTTTGAAAACAATATACCCGTTCTGATGGCATTGATCGGTATCTGGTACCGCAATTTTTATGGTACTTCCACGGAAGCAATTTTACCATACGATCAATACATGCACCGCTTTGCAGCTTATTTTCAGCAGGGAAATATGGAAAGTAATGGCAAACATGTTGACAGGAACGGGAATAAACTTACCTATGAATCCGGGCCGGTTATCTGGGGTGAACCCGGTACAAACGGGCAGCACGCTTTTTACCAATTGATACACCAGGGAACGCCTGTTATTCCATGTGATTTCATTGTACCGGCACAATCACACAATCCTGTTGGCGATCATCATCAAAAACTTATCAGCAATTTTTTTGCGCAAACAGAAGCCTTGATGAATGGCACTTCACATGAAAATCCATACAGGGTTTTTGAAGGGAACAGGCCAACCAATTCATTTCTGATTAAAAAAATAACCCCTCTTACACTTGGACAAATGATCGCTTTTTATGAGCATAAGATATTTGTACAAGGTGTAATATGGAATATTTACAGTTTTGATCAGTGGGGAGTTGAGTTGGGCAAACAACTGGCAGGAAAGATACTTCCTGAATTAAACGATGACACTAAGGTTAGCAATCATGATTCATCAACAAACGGGTTGATCAATGCGTATAAGAAATTGAGGTAACAGTTAACTGGTTTATTAGTTGATTGGTTTGTTGGGTTAAAAAGTTAACTGGGTCAGTCAAATTAAAATGATGAAAATAAAAAAGCCTTCAGATTATTGAAGGCTTTTTATATTATAAAGACTTGTAAACCATTAAACCATTAAACAATTAAACTGGTAAACCAGCCTACCACTTATCTACTTCTTCAGAATGGTGACTGTTATCAGGCGCAATCGTATCTTCAGGTTTAGAGCTTGTTTCTGCTACCGGGGCCTCTGCTATTGAATTTTCCGCTGCAGGCGCTTCATGGGTATTGTTGGTAGAAGTTGTAGCCTGGCTCTCATCTCCTTCATACGGAGTATCATGATTGAAAGCATCAAAATCAAAATCAGGCATTAATTCAGTTTTTACATAATCAACAGCCTCATTCAACCCTTTTACAAATTTGTTGAAATCTTCTTTGTAAAGGAAGATCTTATGACGATCATATCCTTCAGAATCAAAACGTTTGCGGCTTTCTGTAATTGTCAGAAAGAAATCGTTCCCACGTGTTTCCCTTACATCAAAAAAGTAAGTCCTGCGTTTCCCGGCCTTAACCCTGTTACTGTAAACGCTTTCAATTTTTTTGTCGTTGTTCTCGTACGCCACTGGTAGTTTTTTTATTTATTAAAATTATCTTTTTTAAAGTGTGACAAAGATAAAGTTGTTTTTGATATGACAAAATAAATGAAACCCACATCGGGACAAATTTAATATTGCCGCTACTTTACTGGAGCGGCTCTCTGTCCTGGGCCTGCTGCCTTGCATACATGGATGCATACAACCCCTGTTTTGCCAGTAATTCTTCGTGGGTACCTTGCTCTGCTATACGGCCCTCATCCAACACAATTATTTTATCGAACCTGAATAAAGAAAAAATGCGGTGGGTAATGATAATGGCTGTTTTATCGGCCAGGTAAGTATACAGGTTCGTAATGATCTCTTTTTCTGTTTTGCCGTCAACGGCACTCAAACAATCATCAAATATGACAATTTCGGGGTCTTTTACGAGTGCCCGGGCGATGGATATTCGTTGTTTCTGGCCTCCACTTAAAGTAACACCCCGCTCTCCTATCATTGTTTCAAACCCATCGCTGAATTTTGTTATTTCGTTGTAAATACCTGCATGTTTTGTTGCCCTGATCACGTCTTCATCCGTAGCTTTATTATTCCCAAATTTAATATTGTTATTAACGGTTTCACTGAACAGGAATACATCCTGCGGCACATAACTTATCTGTCCTCTTAAAGATTCCAGCCCGATCTTGTTTATCGGTATACCATCATAGGTGATCATGCCTTTTTGAATATCATACATCCTCAACAGCAACTGTGCTATGGTTGATTTGCCCGAGCCTGTTTTGCCAACAATGGCGATCTTTTCTCCCTTATTAACCTGCAATGAAAGGTCTTTGATCGCATGAATACCTGTGTGCGGATAAATAAAATCAGCATTTACAAGGCTGATATTTCCTTCAAGCCTGACATCCTTTTTATGAGGGTCATTTTTAATAACAGGTGCCGTTAATAAAAATTCATTGATGCGTTTTTGCGATGCAACAGCACGTTGCGTCATACTGGCGGTCCAGCCAATGGCACTTACAGGGAATGTGAGCATCTGGATATACATTACAAATTCAGCGATCTTTCCAACAGTAGCTCCCGGCACATGGTTGGCAACATCCAGCCCACCAACCATGATCGTGATGAGTGTGCTCAAACCAATGAGCAACGCCATGCTGGGAAAATAGATCGCTTCAGTTTTTGCAAGACTGAGGGCATTACTCCTGTAAGCTTCACTTTCTTTTTTAAAGAATCCAAGCATCGCTTTCTCTTCTACAAATGATTTTATTACGCGGATGCCTGAATAAGATTCTTGTGCATTGGTTGTAAGGTCGCTGAGCAATGATTGTATGCGTTCACTTTTTTTATTGATGATCGTGTTCACAAAATAAATGGCGAAAGCCAGTATTGGCAATGGACATAACGAAACGAGTGTAAGTTTCACATCCGAACGCAGCATGAAATAAATACTGAACCCGATCACCGCTGCAAGGTTTATGAAATACATGATGGCGGGGCCAGTGTACATTCTCACCCTGCTTACATCTTCAGCGATACGGTTCATCAGGTCGCCCGTGCTGTGCGTTTTATAAAATGCGGTATCCAGTTTCTGGTAATGAATAAATATTTCATTCTTCTGGTCATACTCTATGTGGCGGCTCATGACAATGATCGTTTGCCGCATGAGGAACATGAAGAAACCACTGATGAGGGCAATTACCAGTAAAACGATCCCTGTAAAAAGTATTTTTGTTGCAAATGAAAGTGCATCAAATTTATTGATGATCAGTTTCACCAGTGCATCATAATTTGAAGTTGAATGGCTGATCGCAATGGTAGAACCATTCCCTTTTGAATTAATGGATTGTACAACGGTGTTTACAACATAGCCGGTCAGTTGCGGAGATAATATCCTGAAATAATTGGTAAGGATAACGAAGAAAAATCCCAGGAAGAACAGCCATCGGTATTTCCAGAAATATTTATTGAGGGTAGATAGTTGCGTCATTCATACAAAAATAGTTAAAGGTTTAATTGTTTATTGGTTTACTGGTTTATTTTCTGTCATATATCTTTAAAGTCTTCATCGATCAACTATTCAACCTTTTACCCCAACATTTCGCCACTAATAACAATGCTGGATTTTACAGGATATTTGTAACTATTTTTATTTCATGATTAAATTTTCGAGAAGGTATTGGCTGTGCCAGGTTGCAGGTTGGGGTGGCTGGACACTCATTAATCTATTTTTTGCTTACCAGTTTGCAAGCGATTATTACCTGAATCCTGAAGGTAAAAGGAACGCATTTTTCATTGCATTATTAATAGACTTCATTTGTTTTATAGGGTTCACACACCTGTTGCGTGAAGTGCTGAAGCGTATCCACTGGATGAGATTTTCATTTACAAGGGTGCTCACCATGTTTTTGATAAGTACTGCTTCAGTAGGATTATTAATTTATTACGGATCAAAGTTCATCAGTGATGCCTCCGGCAGTTCTTTTGATAAATATACCCGGAATGAAAAAAGGGAAAAGGCCATTTCCATGGAAAATGAGTTGCAGGTGGCAGGCACTGATTACTATCATTATGAAAATGCCAATACCATAGATTCTTCAAGGTATGCAGCCTTCACTAAAATAAAAAAGGCAACAGGATGGTACAGGAATTCAAAAGCAGAATGGAATTATGAAGAGCCCAGGAAAGGAATGGATTTCTGGGGTTTGCTTATCACGTTCATCCTGGTGGCGCTTTGGTTACTGATATACCTGGTATGGCATTATATAAACAAGAACCGGAAAGACCAGATAGATAAATTCAGGCTGGAAGCGATGGTGAAATCGCTTGAATTAAAAACGATCAAGTCACATATAAATCCGCATTTTATTTTCAATGCCCATAACAGTATCAGGGCACTGGTAGATGAAAATCCACAGCGTGCAAGACAGGCCATTACAGAACTGAGTAATATACTCAGGAGCAGTATGCAGGCTGAAAATATGGAAACAGTGCCTTTACAACAGGAGCTGGAAATTGTAAGTGATTATTTAGCCCTGGAACACATGAGGTTTGAAGAAAGGCTGCAGATAGAAATGCAGATAAACCGTGATACACTTACACAACCAGTGCCACCCATGATGCTGCAGACATTAGTTGAAAATGCTATTAAACATGGCATCAGCAAACAAATGAGTGGTGGTATTGTCAGGATCATTTCAGATTTCAGGAATGGCTGTCACCAGCTCATTGTGCAAAATACCGGGACCCTGAACGGAAATTTTAAAGAAAATAAAGAAGGGTTCGGTATCATCAGCACACAACAAAGATTAAATCTACTCTACCAGGGAAAGGCAAATTTCGAAATACATGATATTGATGGCGGGATGGTGGAATCAAAGATCATTATGCCGATGATCAAATGACCTGGTTGCCAAAAGAAATTGCAACTGGTTCGCTGATTTTTTTCTTTTCATTTATATGATCATCTGTTTTATAATGGCTGCTTTGTATACATTTTTATTATCAGTGGATCATTGGTAAAATGACTTTGAACGATAATAATAAATCACAATGAAAGCGTAAAATTGATTTTCTTTGCAGGCGCATGTCTTTATACATTACATCACTTAACTCAGGTAGCAACGGTAATTGCTATTATGTCGGTAACGATAAGGAAGCTGTATTGATCGATGCAGGTATCTCCTGCCGTGAAACCGAAAAAAGAATGAAACTGCTTGGCCTTTCAATGAATAAGGTTAAAGCCATATTTATTTCACATGAACATACGGATCATATTAAATCGGTTGATTCAATTGCCCACAAATATGACTTAACGGTTCATATTACCAGCAATACTTTACAGAAATCACGCCTAAGGTTTAAGAAAAAACTTATCAAAAATTTTGTTGCTTATGAACCGGTTATCATAGGTGAATTATCGGTTACTGCCTTTCCCAAATTTCATGATGCAATAGATCCTCATAGCTTTATCGTGAGTTACAATGATATAACGGTTGGCATATTTACAGATATTGGTGCTTCCTGTGAACATCTCATAAAACACTTCAGTAAATGCCATGCAGCATTCCTGGAAACAAATTATGATGAAACACTGCTTGAAAACGGAAGATACCCTGTTCATCTTAAAAACAGGATACGCGGGGGCCATGGCCATTTGTCCAATACACAGGCACTGGAAATATTTGCAAAACACAAACCGCCGTACATGACCCATCTGTTGCTTTCCCATTTGTCAAAAGACAACAATGACCCGGGGCTTGTAAAAAGGATGTTTGATGAACAGGCAAATGGAACGGAGATAGTTGTAGCATCGAGGTATGAGCAGACAAACGTTTATGTGATCGATGGTATCATCAATGATGGGAAATTGAGCAGCAAAGCTCCTCGTTCTCTACAAACAAAACAGATGAGTTTGTTTTAGAGCAGTAAATAAAAAACGTCCAGCAAAATGCTGAACGTTGTCCCCAATAAAACTCCCGATTTTTGGCAAATCTTTTTTTAATTAAATATTGCCGGGCAAGATCGAGTAACCTTCTTCGAGACTAAAAAATCTTTTTACGCTAAGTATAATTTTTTTCATTTTTTTTTATTTTAAAAGTTTGAATAATATTTTTGTACTGTTTTAAATGTTGCTTGGTAAAATTGAATAACCATCTTCAACACTAAAGAATTCCTGGAAGGCAATTATTATCTTTTTCATTTTTTTATTTTTTAGGATTAATAAATATGTTCCTCTGACATTGTGCTATTCAAAAGATTTAAAGCTGGTCTATTAAAAATTTGTTAAGGAGTTTTTTCTAACGCTCTATTAACTCGTCGCACAACCATAATAAAAAGCCCCATCATTAATTTTACTAACTTCATTGTTGAATATACATCAACATGAAAGTTGCCCTTACCGGTGCTTCCGGTCACCTTGGCTCAGCATTACTGCAGGAACTCTGTAAAAGAAATATACCCGTCAAAGCATTGATTAGAGGTGATGATACAGCCTCCTTTGCAGGACTGGATGTTGAGATCATCAAAGGGGATTTATTAAACCCTGATGCACTTAAAATACTGATGAGCGGCTGTGATCATGTTATTCATTCTGCGGCATTGATATCTATTAATGGTGACCGTAATGGCCTCGTTCAGCTTACAAATGTTGAAGGAACAAGATCAGTTATTGAAAAGGCACTGGGATGCGGTGTTAAGAGGTGTGTACATATAAGTTCTATCCATGCATTTAAACAAAAGCCTTCTATGGAAGTATTGGATGAGCATCGGGTATATGTAGATGAAAAGGCTTTTGCTTATGACAGGTCAAAACTGGCTGGCCAGCAAATTGCCCTTGATGCAAACCAAAAGGGAATGGAAGTGCTTGTAGTAAACCCTACATCTATTATCGGTCCTTATGATCACAAGCCATCTTTAATGGGCAAGGTTATCATTGATATGTATACAGGTAAATTACCTTTTATTTTAAACGGCGGATTTGATTTTTGCGATTGCAGGGATGTTGCCCGTGCTATCGTTAACAGCCTTACAATAGGCAGGCCCGGTGAAGCATACCTGCTTGGAGGTAAATGGTACAGCATTAAACAACTGTCGGAAATATTATCAAAAGTTTCAGGTAAAAAGATAAAGCCAATAAGCCTGCCTGTTATCCTGGCTTATACAGGCCTTCCATTTGTGAAGATACAGGCATTGCTACAAAAGAAAGAACCTCTCTATACAAATGAAGCGTTGGAAGCTTTGTTTACCGGCAATCGTTTTATATGCAGTGCAAAAGCTATCAATGAGCTGAATTATACGATACGGCCATTTGAACAAACCCTTGGCGATACATTGCAATGGTTTAAGAATAAAAACTATCTTTAAAGCAACTGTTACCGAATATTACTTAAACCTGCTTTATAATTCATGATCATTTCATTTTCTTCGTACAAAACGATCATTTTTATCTGGATAGCGATCGCCATCTGTATCTTTTTTTTATTACGCCGCATTACAGCCCCTTATGGAAGGCATACCACTGCCGGTTGGGGGCCAATGATCGATAACCGTATGGGATGGCTTTTTATGGAACTTCCGGCCCTTCTCATAATGGGATATTTTCTTGTCAGAAACCTTCACGGGCAGTCGTATATCGTTGCTGTTATGATCGGGTTATATTGTTTTCATTACTTTAACCGTACCATTATTTTCCCATTCCGTTTACACACCAGGGGAAAGAAAATGCCGGTAATTATAATGGGCTCCGGTATACTTTTTAACCTTGTCAATACTTTTTTCCTGGGATATTATTTTACCCATTTTGTAAATTATGATTACAGTTGGTTTACTGATCCAAGGTTTATTGGCGGGACTATACTTTTTTTTACAGGTTTATTTATCAACTGGAAAGCTGATGATATCCTCATACATTTACGCAAACCAAATGAAACGCATTACGTAATACCACAGGGATGGTTATTCGAATTTATAAGTTGCCCAAATATGTTTGGTGAACTGCTGGAATGGGCCGGATTTACAATACTGTGCTGGAATCTTCCTGCATTTACTTTTTTTATCTGGTCAGCGGCTAACCTGGTACCACGTGCATTGTCGCATCATAAATGGTACAAGAATAAATTTGCTGACTATCCTGACCATCGCAGGGCTGTTGTGCCTTTCCTGGTATGATTAAACCCTGTTCTTGAACATGTATACAATGTTCAAGAACAAGGTTTGAATTTTTAATGACCAAACTAATGAATGAAATTATCTTAATTTAAAGATCACACCTGCCTGCAGAGCTGTAATGTCATACCCAGCTTCTACATTTACACCAAAGCCCGGTGTAAAAAAGTAAGAAGCGCCTGCAAAACCACCAAATACCGGAAATACATCGTCGTATTTCACTTTGTTCCCATTATTATTATAATCATAATTATGAAAACCTGCACCTGCCGAAACACCTGCATAAGTATCAAGACGGGATACTTTCCATCCGTAATGCCAGGCTGTTCGTCCGGCCACGACAACAGTTTGTGATTTGAAATCATTGTAACGGCCACCACTTGAGAAACTTCCCCCGGTTTCAATTCCCAATGAAACAACGCCGGGCCCTGCCTGCCAGATGCCAAATTCCAGTGCGGCTTTAGTGCCAAATCCATTTCCGGAATTATAATATTTATAATCCCCTTTGTAGTCATTCCCTACCCCAACTCCAAGGTTTACAGTTACGCTACCTTTTCTGAATGGTGTTACCATATTTCCTTTTTGTGCATTTGAAACTGTTGAAATTCCGAGAGCAGAGAATAAAATAATTGCTGCGATATAGTTTTGTTTTTTCATAAAGCCCCTTAGTCAAATATTATACCAGTAGCTTGTTATGCGACAATGTGTTAAGCGGTTTTAAATATTCTTAACATTTTATTTATCTTCATCATAATAATTTGCTTAGCAAATATTCAACATAAAAAGCGCTTCAATTCTTTATCAAATCATATGCTTAAAGATCAAATTATCATTTCAAAGGTTACCGCAGATGACCTTGACACATTAAGGAACTTATCGATAAAAACCTTTTATGAATCTTTTATATGGGGCAATACAGAAGAAAATATCAGGCATTATATTGACAATTTTTTTCCCGCGGAAAAACTGGCATCAGAAATTGCGACCCCCTCCTCAGAATTTTATTTTGCCATGATGAACGGTAACGCAATTGGTTACCTGAAAATAAATTTCGGCAATGCCCAGACAGAACTGCAGGACAATAATGGCCTTGAAATAGAAAGGATCTATGTAAAAAAAGAAGCGCAAGGTAAAAGGATCGGCCAATTATTGTTTGATCAGGCAATCACTATCGCCAATAACAAAAACCTGGATTATTTATGGCTTGGGGTATGGGAGAAAAATCCCGGGGCGATAAAATTTTATGAAAGAAATGGCCTTGTACAGTTTGCAACTCATCCCTTTAGACTTGGCGATGACCTTCAAACCGATATCATGATGAAACTTGATTTTAAGAACAGGCATGTTTAATATCACGCAAATCTGAACCGTTTTTTATTCGGCTCCAACTTAATCAACTCTGTCAACTTTTCAATATATTGTATGACAAACTGATTCTTTTATGAAATTTCTACAAAGTTTATATATCCAGGTGATCATCGCCATCATTCTCGGAATATTACTTGGGAAATTTTATCCGTCAATTGCAGTTGAATTAAAACCATTAGGTGACGGTTTTATCAGGTTGATAAAAATGATGATCGCCCCGATCATCTTCTGTACGATCGTTACAGGTATTGCCGGCATGCAGGACACGAAAAAAGTTGGCAGGGTTGGGTTAAAAGCGATCCTTTATTTTGAAATTGTTACCAGCATCGCACTGATCATTGGACTAGTGGTGATCAATATTTTAAAACCCGGTGCCAATATGCACATTAACCCTTCTACTCTTGATGCAAAATCTGTAGAAACATATATCACTGAAAGCAAGAACCATAATGTTACTGATTTTATTCTGAATATAATACCTGAAAATATTGTCAATGCAATTTCAAACAGCAGCTTGTTGCAGGTTTTATTCTTTTCTGTGCTTTTGGGTTTTGCATTATCAAAAATGGGGGCAAAAGCAACTCCATTAATGAAAGGAATTCAGTCTTTTGAAACAGCCCTTTTTACTATTATTAAAATGATCATGAAACTGGCACCGGTTGGCGCATTGGGTGCAATGGCTTTTACCATTGGAAAATATGGTGTTGGATCACTTGCATCTCTTGGCCAGTTAATGGTCTCTTTTTATATAACATGCATCGTCTTTATTGTGATTATTTTAGGAAGTATTATGAAGGCAACAGGTTTTAATTTATTCCGGTTGCTGAAATATATAAAAGAAGAACTGCTGGTGGTACTTGGAACATCTTCTTCAGAAGTGGCCTTGCCCAGCCTGATGAACAAACTGGAGAACTTAGGCTGCTCCGAACCGGTAGTTGGACTTGTAGTTCCAACGGGTTACTCGTTTAACCTTGACGGAACCTCTATTTACCTTACCATGGCGGCGGTGTTCCTGGCACAGGCTACCGATACACCGCTGGATATCTCACATCAGCTGAGCCTGCTGTTGATATTGTTGTTAACATCAAAAGGTGCTGCAGGTGTAACAGGAAGCGGATTTATCACACTGGCAGCTACCCTCCCGGCTGTTGGACATATCCCCGTTGCTGCCATTGCATTGATATTGGGTATCGACAGGTTTATGAGTGAAGGAAGGGCGATCACAAATATTATAGGCAATGCTGTTGCAACGATCGTTGTTGCCAAATGGGAAAAAGAGATAGATATGAAAACGGCGAAAGAGATAATTGGATGATGCTGGATGCAGGATACTTGATACTTGATACTGGATGCTAGTAGTTAGTAAAAATTCATACATATCAAACTAATAAAATGAAACATTTAATTTTTTGCACAATGCTGTTTGCATTCATGTCATGTAATAACCATCATGAATTGCAGGAGCAAAAAACTTCAAAGAATGAAGACCTGTATAAAGAAGTGCAAACAGGTGGTATAAAAGTTTTACAGATAGAAACGCCTAAAGGGAAATTCAAGGTTTGGACAAAACGGATCGGTAACAATCCTAAAATAAAATTGCTATTACTGAATGGAGGCCCGGGTGCAACACATGAATATTTTGAATGTTTTGAAAGTTTTTTGCCACAGGAAGGGATCGAATTCATTTATTATGATCAGTTAGGCTGCGGTAATTCCGACAATCCAAAAGATACAACCATGTGGGACCTTCCACGGTTTGTAGAAGAAGTAGAACAAGTACGTTCGGCATTGAACCTTACAAAAGATAATTTCTATTTACTCGGTCATTCATGGGGAGGAATACTCGCCATGCAATATGCATTAAAATACCAGGATAACCTCAAAGGACTTATTATCAGTAATATGATGAGCAGTTGCCCCGATTATGGAAAATATGCACAGGATGTTCTGTCAAAACAATTTGATCCGAAAATTTTAGATACTATCAGACAGATAGAAGCCAAGGGTGATTTTGAAAATCCGAAATACATGGAATTGCTGATGCCGCATTTTTATGCAAAACATATTTGCAGGATCCCTTTAGACCAATGGCCGGAACCTGTTACAAGATCTTTCGCTAAAATGAATCAATCATTATATGTGACAATGCAGGGTCCGAGTGAATTCGGCGTTGGCGGAAACCTGGTTAACTGGGATGTAAAAAAAGACCTTCCTAAAATCAAAACGCCTACACTTACTATCGGCGGCACATTTGATACGATGGACCCTGAACACATGAAATGGATGAGCACACAGGTTCAGCATGGGAGATTTTTACTTTGCCCTAACGGAAGCCATATGGATATGTATGATGACCAGGCACATTATTTTCCGGGGCTGATACAATTCATTAAAGATGTAGATGAAGGACATCTATGATTTATGATGTGTGATGTATGATAACCTAAACTTCCAAGAGCTTAAATCACAGATCAAAAATCATACATCATACATCATACATTTTGTATTCTCGGATCTATTTTTTTATACAGAATATCTGCAAGGATATTTATCAAAATAAAAATACATGCACTGAATAATACTGCACCCATCACGACAGGGTAATCTAATTTTTCAAGTGCATCAACGGTGATCTTGCCGATACCGTTCCAGCCAAAAATATATTCAATAAAAAAAGCGCCGGCCAGTAATTCGGCAAACCAGCCCGTGATGGCTGTAATAACCGGGTTTAAAGCATTACGCAACGCATGTTTAAAGATCACAGTGTTCCTGCTCATACCTTTCGCATAAGCGGTACGGATATAATCCTGGTTCAATACATCCAGCATAGAGCTTCTTGTAAGCTGTGTGATAATCGCCAATGGCCTGATACCTAAAGTGAAAGCGGGAAGGATCAGGTTTTTTATATTTAGATATTTTTCTCCTGTTACTTCATCAATTTCAAAAAGGCTGCCTGTAAGGTTAAGTCCTGTATAAGGATGCAATACAATACCAAAAATATAGGCAATGATTATAGCCATAAAAAAAGAAGGCGCTGATATGCCCGCAATGCTGCTAAAGATGGCGGTATTATCAATCCATGTATCTTTTTTTACTGCGGCAATGATACCTAAAAGAACACCAATAATACATGCAAAGATCATGGCAGTCAATGCAAGTGTTAATGTGCCCGGCAGTGCATTCATCAGCACACTGCTTACATTTTTTTTTGTCTGGTAACTGCGGCCGAGATAAGGATATTTTATGCAGAATTTTGTCTCACCACCCAAAAATATTCCCTGTAATTTTTTTTGTTCTATTTCAGTGTTGCTGTGAATGCTTAGTGGTGATACGTCATTAAAATACAGCAGGAACTGTTTCCATTTTGGCTGATCCAGGTGAAGGTCACTTCGGATATTTTCCATTGTTTTTTTATCGCCTGTTTGTCCTACGATCAACCTTGCAGGATCACCAAAGCCCTGGAACATGGTGAACACAAGGGCTACTACTCCTACCAGGACAAGTATTGAATAGCCTGTTTTTTTGACGATATAATTCAATGTTTGAAAGTTGACAATGTTGATAAGGTTAATTCGGCTAACAACTTACCAACGCTGTTAACTTAATCAACCTGGAACTTTTTACTTCACCTCATCAAAGTCTGCGCCCGCCCATTTATCCTGCACTACAGCTGCTTTCATTTTATACAATGTGGGGTTAACCCTTGCCGCAGTCTTGATAACAGTTGCGTCGCAGGTTAATAGCCCATCAATGCTGATCTTGTGCTGATTAAGGAAATTATCGATCACATCATGTTCGGCAGTAACAACATATATTTCCTTGCCTTGTTGTTTTGCCTCTTTACTGATCCTGCTCAACTGGGATATCCATTCGCCGGAGTTTTCAGGCAATTCTTTGATATAAACTAAATAGTATTCTTTGGGGTTGCTTAATATGGATGTTGTAACATCAGTGCCATCTGAACTAAAAGAAAAATCATTGATCAACGGAATATTGTTACTTCCTTTCTGGATCAGTTTCTGTTTTCTTTCGAAGAATTTCCAGGTGCTGTCAGGCAACGCATTTACAGAAAAATCTTTTTTCTCACCGTTCTTTTCATACACAAATACATATTCAAATTTATCAGGGATCGCATCGGCCGGCATCTGCATCAGTTTTAAAATATCATTGCCTTTTTTATACGGCAGGCAATCTTTCACAGGTAAATGTTTCAGTACATAGAATTGCAGTACCAATGTGAGTATTGTTGCAAGCAGGATGTATAAAAAAGAAAAGAACGGTTTGGCAACAGGAGTTATATATTTTCTTTGCAACAACAGTAATAGTGCAAGAACGAGCAGGATGATATCTTTTGTAAATGTCTGTATGGGTGTAAGCGGGATACAATCGCCAAAGCAACCGCATGCCCTTATTTTGCCGCTGAATAAAACATAGCTGGTTAAAAAAGTAAAGAACAGCATCAGCAAGAGCAGTAACCAAGTTGTAATTTTTTTCTGCCAGCCGATGAGCAGTGCCACACCAACCACCACTTCCAGTGTTATCATGATAATGGAAAAAGACAACGCATAATGATTAAGGCTTTCCATCAGACCTTTCATGAAACCGTCATTTGCCCAGGCTTCAAAGAATTCCTGCATCTTATACGCAAGTCCGCGTGGGTCGATCGCTTTTACAAGCCCTGAAAAAATAAATAATAACCCGGTAAGTATCCTTGCAATGGTAACGATGATCTTCATAATAATATTAATTAGGTTGTTTTCCTTCTTCAATAAGTATCAAAGCAAATACTGCATAGTTTAAAATGTCGAAATAATTTGCATCGATACCTTCACTGATAATTGTTTTTCCTTCATTTGAAATGATCTGTTTGATGCGAAGGATCTTTGCCAGTATCAGGTCAACAAAACTTTCCTGGCTCATTTCACGCCATGCTTCGCCATAATCGTGGTTCTTGTCATTCATCAGTTTTTTCGCAGCCGTTACTTTTGCTTCATACATCCTTTCAACATCAGCTACGGGTAGTTGCTCTGGTTCATCGTTATTGATATCAAGTTGAATGAGGCCAATGACAGCATAATTCAAAATGCCTTCAAATTCACTTTTAATATCATCCCCTATTTTTTGCAATTTTTTTTCCTGGATGGTCCTGATCCGTTTTGCCTTGATATATATCTGATCGGCAATAGAGATTGTACGGTAAACCCTCCATGATGTGCCGTAATCTTTCGTTTTTTTTATAAAAGTGTTCCTGCACCCTGTTACAGCCCTGTCGTATTGTTCGTTCGTTGTCATTCGGTAATATTTCAATTGCTCATTAATTATCTGCAAATTTGTGTATCAGTTCAAAAATACAATTAGTCTGTCAAATGTTCACAATCAACTGTAAAGGAAAAATTTTAAGCACAGAAGTTCCGCTGGTAATGGGCATCATCAACATTACGCCTGATTCATTTTATAAAGGGCATCTTGATGAAGGAGCAGAAAAAATACTGGCAATTGCGGGAAAAATGATCAGTGAAGGAGCAGACATACTTGATATCGGCGGGCAAAGTACGAGGCCAGGCAGTGAGAGGTTAACGGCAGCAGAAGAACTAAAAAGGGTAATTCCGGTAATAAAACTTATCAGGCAGCAATACAAGGATATCATTTTATCTATTGATACTTATCACAGCCATGTTGCCGAACATGCAGTGAATGAGGGTGCGGATATTGTAAATGATATAAGTGCCGGTGAAATGGACAAACAGATGATCAAAACCGTGGCATCCATGCAGGTTCCATATATATGTATGCATATGAAGGGAACGCCTGAAACAATGCAAAAAAATATTTCCTGCAATGATATTGTAAAAGAAGTACTTGACTTTTTTATCCGGAAAACAACTGAATGCAGGCTTGCAGGTATTCACGATGTTATTATAGATCCCGGGTTTGGTTTTGGGAAAACGATCAGCCATAATTTTGAGTTGCTTAAAAACCTGGCTGTTTTTAAAATGCTCGATAAACCAATACTGGCAGGGGTATCGAGAAAAAGCACGATTTATAAAACGCTGAATATAGAGGTAACTGATGCACTCAACGGCACTACTGTATTAAATACGATCGCATTAAATAACGGCGCTGATATTTTAAGGGTGCATGATGTGAAGGAAGCTAAAGAAGCTGTAACATTAATGAGCGCATATAATAATGCTTAAAATGATTAAGTCGTTTAAGGCGCCAAACCCGGGATGGATTTAAAGCGGCTTAAACGACTTCATCAGTATTGATAAAAAATTATTTCCTGCTGTTGGAATCTAATTTCTTTAAGTTCTGCAAACTGTCCATGTAATGTTTCTGCATTTCCTGCATTTTCTTACGTTGCTCATCTGCTGTTGCTTTTGCCTGGTCTTTATTTAATACGTCAAGTATCTCAACATCAAAGATCAACACAGAATTTGGACCGATATCACCTCCTGCTCCTTCTTTGCCGTAACCCAGGCCTGAAGGAATATATAATTTTGCTTTGGCTCCTTTATTAAGCAATGTAAATCCATCTTTCATGCCGGTGATAACCGGATTTCCCAGGGAAGGATTGTTGGTCAGGTTTGCTACCAATGGTTCAACGTGTCCTTTTGAAGGATCGGTATTGCTGTCAAAAACTTTTCCATCCAATGTTCTTCCTGTGTAATTTACTTTCACAACAACACTGGTATCAATATTGGCACCTGTTCCCGGTTGAATGATCTCTACATAAGTTCCCAAAGGAGATTTCTGTGCTTTGATATTATTTTTTGCAAAATAATCAGCCAGTATCTTATCGTCGGTAGCCCTTTGAGCAATGCCTGCAATTGAATCTTTCACTTTCATTTCAGCCAGTGCTTTTGTTTTTGCATTGTCTGCATCTTCTTTTTTAGTGAAAATATTTACAATTTTAAGTGTGGTTAAAATGTAATGGCCTTTCTTGAAAAAAGGAGGCATCTGTTCAGGTGATTTTTTAAACGCTGAATCTGTCAGTATCCTGATTACAACACTGTCGCCGTTCCTTAACTGCTTTAATATTTCAAAATAAGCAGGCGGTGTTGAAACAGAATCCAGTGGTTCGATGATTGGAGCACCTTGTGTCCTTGAATCATTTAACAATGAATCCTTGGTTCCGTTATTGTAATAAGTAGCAAAATTCAATTGCATATAATTACCGTATTGTATCTTGGTACCATTGCCATTGGAAATGATCTTATATTCCAATCCGTCTTTTCCTTTTTTAAATGATGGGGTATTACAGGCCGAAAAAAGGATAACTGCCAATAACATGAATGAAGAGATCTTTCTCATTTTTATTTTTGTTTTAAAATTTATATGTACGTAATTGTTCTGAATTTTCTTTCATTGCTTTTTTAAATTCTGCAACGGTGGCTTCCAGTGATTCCTTACTACTGCCGCCTGCTGCATTGTAGTGCCCGCCACCATTGAAGTATTTCCGGGCAAAAGTATTTACATCAAACGAACCTTTGCTTCTGAAAGAACATTTGCGTTCTTCTCCCCTGTCTATTATGATCGCAGCAAGTTTAATCCCTTCAATACTTAAAGGGAAATTTACAAGGCCTTCCGTATCGCCGGTCTTGATATCGTATTTGATGAGGTCGGCCTGTGGCACGGCTATGAGGGCGGTGTTATATTCGTAAAAAACTTCCATCCGGTTCAGCAATACATTTCCGATAAAACGAAAACGGTTCTCAGAAAAATTATCAAACAATGCTTCGTGTACGATGCTGTGTTCAAGGCCTTTTTCCTTCAAACCGGCAACCATATTGTGAACACTGGCTGTGGTAGAAGGAAACCTGAAAGAACCGGTATCTGTCATAACACCTGCATAAAGGCATGCCGCAACATCTTTGTTTATTTTATCAGTGAACCCTGATCCAACAATAAAATCATACACCATTTCAGCAGTAGAACTTTTTGTGGTGTCGGAAACACCATAAGCAAACGCTTCTGTCTGTGGCTCCTGGTGATGATCGATCAGTATCCTTTTTGCCTTTGCATTCGTAAGTTTATCTTCCATTCTTTTGGTACGGCTGATCACATTATAATCAAGGCAGAATATCCAGTCGGCATTATCAATTAATGTATTTGCTTTTTCTGTATCCCTTTCATAATCCAGTACAGATTTACAACCCGGCATCCAGTTAAGAAAACTGGCCCAGTTTGTCGGTGAGATCACGGTAATGCTGTGGCCGAACTGCAACAAAAAATGGTATAACCCCAGTGAAGAACCCATAGCATCGCCATCCGGCTTCTGGTGCATGGTTATGATAATTTTTTTGGGAACAGAAATTTCCCCGTATATCTCACTGATTGAATTCATAAAAGAGGCGCAAAAGTATGTGTAAAAAGCCAATTAGCCAATTGAATGCTGGTTAATGATATGTTTATTGGTTTACTCCTTACAGGTTTATTGGTTGCGGGTTACGTGTTACAAGTGTAGGTTTATGGTTAGAAGGTGGCATTTTAACTGTGGAAAAGTCAGTTATGGCAATTCAGCATTGACCAATAAACAAATTAACCAATAAACACTATATCTTTGCGCCCAAAATAGAAAAAATGACCAACAGAACATTTACCATGATCAAACCGGATGCAACTGAAAAGAACAATACCGGTGGTATTTTAGAGATGATCAACAAAGCAGGATTCCGCATTGTTGCAATGAAAATGACCCACCTGAGCAAACAAAAAGCCGGAGAATTCTATGCAGTACATAAAGAACGCCCTTTTTACGGCGAACTGGTTGAATTCATGAGCCGTGGCCCTATAACTGCTGCCATTCTGGAAAAAGAAAATGCAGTTGAAGATTTCAGGACATTGATCGGTGCTACAAACCCTGCCAATGCTGCTGAAGGGACCATCCGTAAGAAATATGCAGCATCAATCGGCGAAAATGCCGTTCACGGAAGTGACAGTGATGAAAATGCAGCTATCGAAGGAGATTTCTTCTTTAGCAAGCTGGAACAATTTTAATTTTTGACCTTTTTAATATCGACCGCTGAATTTGATTCAGCGGTTTTTTGTTGTTACT
>Ga0209023_10002388_pt1 | contig 23505 bp, 22 predicted proteins | sample LakOneMetagenome_FD_187468 | JGI IMG/M metagenome (GOLD analysis project Ga0209023, IMG submission 187468) | Freshwater and sediment microbial communities from Lake Erie, Canada (SPAdes) (version 2) | ecosystem: Environmental > Aquatic > Freshwater > Lentic | place: Lake Erie, Canada... | reverse complement strand
CCGGGGCGCAACGCGCTACGAGGATCTGATCGCCGCCGCTGACCCCGCCACCAGCGAGGAGCGCTTCGGCGGGCCGATGTTCTACACCTCGGGCACCACCGGACGGCCAAAGGGCGTTCGGTCCCGGTTGAACGCGTTGGGCGCCCCGGTCGACGGTTGGGCACCGATCGCTGAGGGCATCGGGATGGGGATCGGGATCAACGAACCCGGCTCGACCCTGCTGCTGACCGGGCCGATCTACCATTCGGTCCAGTGGGTGTACACCTTCGGCACCCTCCTCAACGGCTCCACGGTGGTCGTCCAGCCCCGCTTCGATCCAGAGGCCGTCCTCGCTGACATCGACCGCCACCAGGTCACGCACCTCCACCTCGTGCCCACCCAGATGCTGCGCCTGCTCCGCCTGGACGAGCCGACGAGGACCGCCTTCTCGGGCGCCAGCCTGGTGCGCGCCTACCACGGTGCTGCGCCCTGCCCACGCTGGGTGAAGCATGCGATGATCGACTGGTGGGGGCCCATCATCACCGAGTACTACGGCGGCACCGAGGCCGGGTTCCTCACCACGATCTCGTCGACGGACTGGATGGATCGACCCGGCAGCGTCGGGCGACCCGGTCCGAACGTCGAGGTCACGGTCGTCGACGACGAGGGACGGGTGGTGCCCCCGCGCCACCATGGGGCTGTCCGATTTCGCAGCCGCGAGGGCCACGACTTCCGCTACCACAACGCCGAGGAGAAGACGGCGGCCGCGCACCCCGCGCCCGGCGTGGGCACGCTCGGGGACATCGGCTGGTTCGACGAGGACGGCTACCTCTACCTGTCCGACCGGTCCATCGACATGATCGTCTCCGGCGGCGTGAACATCTATCCCGCGGAGATCGAGGCGGTGCTGAGCGAGCACCCTGCCGTGGCCGACGTGGCGGTCGTCGGACTCCCCGAACCCGAGATGGGCGAACAGGTCGTGGCCGTGGTGCAGACCCAGGGGGGTCGCCCGCTCGACACCGGCCTGGTGACCGAGCTCGAGGCCTACTGCCGGGAGCGCCTGGCCAGCTACAAGTGCCCGCGCCGGTGGACGCCCATCGACGAGATGCCGCGGAACGAGGCGGGCAAGGTTCCGAAGCACCAGCTCCGGCCCGTCGTCGCCGAGCGGTTTGAGGTGGAACCGGCCGGCTGAGGTCGGGTCGCCCGACGGCCGGGCTCGACCGGCCGCTCAGCGGTCGAGGGCCGGCCCACCGGCGTCCGCCAGCCTCTCGAGTGTGGAGGAAGCGACCTCGACGGCCGTCGGCCACGGATCCAAGCGAGCAAAGCGCTCGCCGGGGATGTGTGCGGCCTCGGCGTCGGGTCCCGGCTTGGCATCGCGGAGCTGCCCCACCAGCGTGCGCAACGAGGCGGATGGGGATCCGCCGAATGCATCGGGGCCGATGGACAGGACGAGGGCACTGTCCCCGCCGTCTGCCCGCCCGACCTTGCCGCCGACCGCAGCGCCGGCGAGCGCCTCCACCAGCAGCGCCTGCGCCCAGCCGCGGTGCCCGCCGTTGGGCAGGATGCTGCCCTCGACCACGTCGCGTGGATCCGTGGTGGGGGCGCCGGTCCGATCGAGGAGCACCCCCTCGGGGACCGCCTCGCCCCGCTCCCGGGCCAGCGCGATGTCCCCATAGCTCCACGCGCTGGACGAGAAGTCCATGACCAGTGGCGGGGCCCCCGCCACCGGGGCTGCGAGTGCCGTGGCGTTCGTCCCCAGGACGACCGTTGCCGTACCGGGCGGGGCCATGATCGACGGTGACGTGGCGACGAGGAGACCGGTGACACCGTGCTGCGCCAGCCGGTGCACGTGCAGGCCGAGGCAGCCGGTGGACCCGGTGGCGCCGGTGACCGCGACCGCGACCACGTGACGGCCAGCTTCATGCTGGCGGATGGCCTCGTCCATGGCCCGCTGCAGTGCGTAGATCCCTGGAAGCCCGGCTGCGGCGATGGTGACGGTCCCGTGCTCCCGGACCTCGACGGCGACCTCTTCTGCACCATGGGCTGCAGCGCTCCGGGCGATCCAACCGAGCAGGCGGAGCCCGTGGGAGCGCCGACCGACCACCTCCGCTGCGAGCACGTGATCGACGACGGCCTCGGCCACCTCCGTCGGCATCCCAAGGTTGCCGAGCCAGCCTGTGAGGTCCTGCCGGGCTCGGTGCAGGTCGATCGTCGTCACGCCGGGTCGTCCGCGTCGCCGTACGGCCATGACGCCAGGGTCGGTGCGTCGACCCACCACCCCTCGGGTGACGCGCCGGCGAAGGTGGCGTCAACGAGCCGACGGAGCTCGCGCACGGGGTCGGGCTCCGCCGCCGGCCGCCAGGTGTGGACCTCACCCCCCGAGCGGACCTCCTTCACCCCGGCGATCGGCACCAGCCCGACCGCCGTGGAGGAGGCCAGGAGGGCGGCGACACGGTTGCCCGGCTCGTCGGGGGAGGGCCAGGCCAACGGCGCTTGACTCACCGCCACGCCTGCTCGATCGGCCAGCTCGAGGACGCTCCTGCGGACGACCCCGTCGAGGACGCCGGCGCCGGGCGGGGCCGCGTGCAGCACTCCGTCGATGGTCACCACCAGCGCGTTCATGCTCGTGAACTCCTCGACTGCACGGGTGTCGGGGGCGACCCAGAGGACGGTGTGGGCACCGATCTCCTGGGCCCGGCGCTGAGCGACCATGGAGGAGCCGTAGTTGGCCGGGACCTTCACGATTCCGGCCGCGCCCGACAGCGCCCGCCGGTCCGTGGCCTCGACCCGCGCCCGCACGCGCGGGACGTCGTGGAAGGCCGGCAAGGCCCACCCTGCCAGCACGTGCAGCTCGAACTGCACGGCGCCAGACATGCTCCAGTCCTCGTCCACGGCAACCACCAGCGGACGGAGGTAGAGGAACGATCCAGGCTGGAGGTCCGGCGGGACGACAAGGGCACCCAGCAACTCGCCGAGCACAGCGCCGAAGGTTGCGCCGGGCACGAGGGGCATCGAGAGCCGCGCCAGCGAACGCTCCAGCCGGCGGTGGTGAAGATCGGGCCGGAAGACGTGCAGCCGACCGGCCACCGGCTCGGCACGGAGGGCTTCGAACGCGACCTGCCCGTAGTGCAGGCCCACCGCTCGCATCGACAGGGTCGGGGACTCCGTCAGGACCTGGGGGGTGCCCCACGCGCCGTCCGAGCATTCGAGCACCGCGGACACCGGCACAAACGAGCTGGGGAACACCTGCGGGGATCCTTCCGGCGCGAGCACCCGTCGCGGCGGCGAGACGCTATCGCAGGACGTCGCAGCCACCGCAGCACACAACCTGCTGTTCGCAGCCGGACGGCTGTGTAGTCTTTGAGTGGAGCACCGGAACACGCCGGGGCCGTGCAAGGGGAGTGCCACATGATCGCAGCATCGAAGTCGCGGATCAGCGCAGAGGGCGTCGACATCCAGTTCTTGGTGGATGCGGTCGATACCGACGGCCAGGCCACCGCGTTCGTCACCGATGTCGCACCGGGAGGCAACACGCTCCCAGCCCACAGCCACGACTGGGACGAGACGATGTACGTCACTGCGGGCACCCTCACCTTCGTCATCGACGGCGAGACCCGTGAGATCGCCGCCGGCGAAGCCGTGTTCTTGGCTCGCGGTACCGTTCACAAGTACGAGAACCTGGGCACCGAGTCGGCCAGCATGCTGATCGTCTCCACCCCGGGCCTCAACCACGAGAGCTATTTCTCCAGCGTCGCGGATGTGCTCGCCACCCCCGCTGGTCGCGAGCGCGACGAAGCCGTCCGCTCGATCATGGACACCTACGGCGTGGTCCCCGCTACGGCCTAGCCCTTGGTCGTCGGAGTCTCCGACCGTCACCTGGGCCGGCGTTCGCCGCGCCTGCCCCGGGTGGTCCTACGGCCCGATCACGACGCACGAGTTCTGGCCGCCGAAGCCGAACGCGTTGACCATGGCAACCCTCGCATCGAGGAGTCGGGACCGTCCGATCACCACGTCGATCAAGACCTCGGGGTCGAGATCGGTGGTCCCACGAACGGGCTCCACGCGACCGGTACGGAGCACGTCGAGCGCAGCCAGCATGCTCATGGCTCCCGATGAGCCTCCCGTGTGACCCGTGTGCCCCTTGAGCGCGGTGACCGGGGGAGCTGAAGGGTGACCCGAGAACACCCGCTCGAGCGCTCGGGCCTCGGCGAGGTCGCCCTTGGGCGTCCCGGTGGCATGCGCCATCACAACATCGACCTGGGCCGCCTCGAGGCCGGCGTCGGCGAGGGCGAGCTCCATGGCATGCGCCTGCCAGCGCCCCGTCGGCTCGGGCGACGAGGGGTGGAACCCATCGGCACAGGATCCGGCCCCGAGCACCCAGCCCAGCGGCTCGACCCCGCGAGCGGCGGCGTGCTCAGCGGTCTCCAGGACGAACCAGGCCGCCCCCTCCCCGAAGACGATGCCGCGGCGGGCCACGTCGAAGGGCAGGACGGCCCGGGCCGGGTCGAGCTCCGGCGTCTCCATCCCGAACACCCGACCGGCGATCGAGAACACGGGCACGAACCCGTCGACGTCGCTCACGGCCGCGGAATCGCTTCCTCCGCACACCACGACATCGGCTCGGCCCAGGGCGAGGAGGTCGACCGCGGCCCCCACCGCGTCCAGCCCGGAGGCGCACGCCGTGGTCACGGTCCGCAGCGGTCCGTGCAGGTGGTGGCGGATCGCGATCTGGGCCGCCGCCATGTTCGCCTGTCCGGCCAGCATGGTCTTGGGCGGGATGGCGTCGACCCCTCCGGCATCGAACCGGTGCTGGCCCAGCATGATGCTGTGGAGCCCGCCTGCAGCGGTCCCGTCGATCACGGCGGTGCGCATCGGGTCCAGCGCCCCCGGTTCGTGCAACCCGGCCTGCTCCAGCGCTTCGTCCGCGGCGACCAGCGCATACTGAGCACACCGGTCCGTGGCAGCGACCACCCGCTCGCCCAGGGCCGGCACCGGGTCGAACCCGTCGGGAACCCGGGCGGTCAGCAGCGGAAGTGGAGCGTGCACCGCCCACGGCGCCTCCGTGATGCCGAGGGCGCCGGCGCGCCACCCGCGAAGGAAGCCGTCCACGCCGATGCCGATCGGCGTCACGGCGCCCGCCCCAGTGATGGCGACGAGCACTTCAGCCCCCGTTCCCGCTGTGGCCATGCTGCACATCCTGTCCGGCACGCAACTGCGCTCCCAGCACCGATACGAGCGCGTCAGCCACCCGCCGGAGTCCACGGGAACTGACGCGGACGTGGGCGGGAACGTACAGCCCCGACTCCTTCACCCGGCGAGCCGTGGGGCAGGAGCGCTCGTACTCGGGGTACACACCGAGTTCGGCCACGAGCGAAAGGTTGGTGGTCCCTGCGTCCACCCCCGCCTTGGCCAGCGCAGCCTGCACCGCCGAGACGTCATCCACGTCGACGACCGACTGCCAGTAGACGTGGCGGGCCCCAGGCGTGCCGAGTGGAAACCGGGCGCCCACGCTGCGCAGCGCGGTGTGGAGCAGTGCATTGTTCGACCGTCGGATCTCGTCGCCACGAGCAACAGCCGGCAAGACGGCCAACCCGGCACGTGCTTGGCGCGGGCTGAGTCGTTCGAACGCGTCGGGCGCGAGCTGCGCCGTCGGCTGGTGGCGCTGGGGGCCTGCCGTGAGCACCAGCTCCAGGTGGGGTGCGTAGCGACGCAGCGTCCGGACCAGTGGGAACCCGAAGGTGGACCACACGAGCTTGCGGGACATGACGTTCAACAGCAGGTCGCGCAGGATCTTCGGCCGGATGCGCCTGGCCGGCGGGTGCGGGAGCTCCATCTGTCGAGCAGCGAGCTCGTCCGCAAGATCTGCCCGGTCGGTGACCGCGAGTCCCCCGCCGTAGGCGTCGAGTGTCTTCGTCGGCGAGCAGCTGTACACCCCGACGTCGCCGAACGTGCCGAGCTGTCGTCCGTCGACGGCGGCACCGAGGTTGTGGGAGAAGTCCTCGATGACGAAGATGCCTCGTTCGCGGCAGCGGCTGATGATCGGGCGCGGATCGGCGGCGACGCCGAAGAGGTAGGTCAACAGCACCGCACGGGTCTGGGGACCGACCATCTCGTCGAAGTCGGCCAGATCGAAGATGAGCGAGTCGGGATCGATGTCGACGAAGACCGGACGAAGGCCCAGGGAGAGCACCGCGTCCATCATCGGCTTGATGGTGATGGGCGACATGATGATCTCAGAGCCAGGGTCGAACGCCTGGGTGGCGAGCGCGAAGTGGATAGCTGAGCGCGCGTAGGCGAAGGCGCTGCAGTGGCGTACGCCGACATAGCCGGCGAAGGCGTCCTCGAACCGCTTGACATCTCGCTCGCCCGCAGCGGTCGGGTTCGATTCCGGGCGCAGCGCGGCGCCCGCAAGGTTGCGGAGGTCGAAGCCGACCGAGTGGTAGACGCACGCCCGAGCTAGTGCCACGTCGGTGCGCCTCTCATCGATCACCCCGCATCGCTCGATCCACGATGCGCGTCGCGTTCGCCATGCCGAGCAGAGCGATCGTCGTGGCCGGGATCGAGGGAAAGACGGCGCTGTCCACCACGTGCACGCGGTCCCAACCGGCTGGGCGCCCCGCCAGGTCGGTGTCGAGTCTCCCCGTGCGCCGGATGCTCATCGGCAGCGATCCACCGAAGTGCCAGCCTGATGGGCCGTCGGAGCCCCCCAGCAGCGGCGGTCCACCCAGCACGCCCACGTGAGCCAGGTGGGCGATGAGCCGCATTCCGGCGCGACGCGCGACACGCCGGAACTCGGGATTCGACGCCGGCTCGATCCGCAGCACCGGCGGGCCGTGCCCGGCCCCCCGCAAGGTGAGGAGGTAGTGACCGGCGTGATCGGAGTGGAGGTTCGCGAGCGCGACCAGGGCACGCTCCATGGCAGGTGCGAGCACACGGTCCTTCGCGCGTGAGCCGCCTCGTCGATAGCCGAGCCGCCCCTGCACCAGCTCGTTCGGCGGATTGACCTGGACGTGGATCCAATGGTTCGAGGGCTCCACCTTGTATTCGACGAAGATCGCCGCAAGGGTGTTCACCGTCGGCCATCCCACCGGAGCCGAGGGCTGGAACAGCGGCACCATGAAGCCCTGTGTCGACAACAGACGCACTGGCGTGTCCCAGAGGCCCAGGCTCTCGAGCACGATCCGTGTCGAGTTGATCGCTCCGGCCGCCAGGAAGACCCGATCGGCCTCGATGGTCTCGCTCCCGCCTTCGAGGCGATCGCAGTGAACCTGCACGCGGCCGTCGGATTCACTGATCGAACGCACCACTCTGCCGGGTAGGTGTTCGATGGACCGACTGCGGCGAAGCTGGTCCAACTCGTCGGTGGCGGTCGAGATAGAGCCGTACACGCACCCACTGAGACAGTGACCGCAGTAGGAGCAGCTGCGCGGGTCGTCGGACCTGCTTCGCACGGCGAGGCGCGCACGGCCGGCCACGACCCCCTCGTCTCGGCGCGGCCGCGCTCGCTCGGACAGCTTCCTGAGCAGATGTTCCGCCTGCGGCGGGGCGGTGATGTGCGTGGCCTCGTCGACGTAGGTCGGGAAGTCTTCCGATAGTTCGTCGTGGCCGGCAGAGAGCGGAAGGGTCGTGAGCACCTCGCGGTAGTACGGCTCGAGTTCAGATCGGCCGAACGGCCAGCCGGTCATGTCGCAATCCGCGGCCGGGAGCATCGCCGCGCCCCACACGTTGCTGAAGCCGCCGAGCGCAAGGTTCGGCACCGGCGCGCTCGGTGACGAGCGCACGACGGGCACCGCTTCGTGACGGTCCGCATAGACGTAGTCGGAGCCGAACGCGAGACGCCTCGGCATCGGATCCTTGACGGTGGGGTTCGTCGTGACGGATGCGACGTCCTCAGGCTCCCACGCCGCTGGTGGCACCGAGGCGAGCCGGTCGACCACCTGCTGGCGCCACGGCTCCAGCGTCTCCGCCGCATCGACCACCAGTGGCCGGTGGCCCAACGCGACCAGCTTCTTCGCCGCCGCGACACCGGCGTGACCGGTGCCGATGACCACCGGTGGCGTCACCCCGGCCGGCGCTGAACGCCGTCGAGCCCCACGAGATCGACGAGGTGCGCTACCCCGCCCACGAGGGTGCTCGCGACCATCAACCGATCCGGATGCATCACCGACGCCGCCTCGCCCCCGTCGAGAGACTCGCGGGACCAGGATGGGAACGGCCTTCGAGAAGCGCGCTTCGTCGAACGTCCACGTTGCGAGCGTACCAGTCTGACCTATGGGTGACCGGTGGGCCGCACGACGAGGTACACGCCGGGTCAGGCGCCATCTGCACCTGTCATCGGCAACCCCGGATGGTGAAGGACCTGGAATAGCATAGCCTCTTGTTCGCTCGGGCTGTCTGTGCCGGCTGGATAGGATCGACCGTCGGAGGGCGTCACCCACATGGCCGTGAGCTTCGAGCCGACAGCCTCCGACGCAGCGATCGGCACCGATGCTCGGTCGCCCAAGGTCAGCGCGACTGGCTTCGCCATCTTGGTGCTCTTCCTGGCGTCGTCGGCGTGGACGATGTGGCACCGATCCGAGCTGACCGCTCTCGCTCGTCGTTGGCAGGGCTTCGGACTGCTCGCCTCCGTGATGGCGCTGGGCGTCGCTGCATTCGTCGTCGGCGAATGCATCTTGGCCTACGTCGGTGCCGCCGAGGTCCTGAAGCAGGAGAAACCCTGGTCCCTGATCCGGCCGGTCCGAGCGTTCCGAGCAATCCACGCTGCACTGGGAGCCGCCCCGCGCCATCGGTGGTTCCTCACCGGTTGGCTCCTGGCTTCGTTCGGCTCGCTAGTACCGGGCCCGACCCTGACCGCTGCGATCGTTCTGTCGCTTCCAAGTCGATCATGGGGAGTCGCCGCGCTGCCGCTCGCCGACTTCATCGCCACCCTCGTGGTACGGGTGCCCATCCACCAGCGCATCGTGCGCAATCGCCGGTCGGGGGGTCGCGAGCACGCAACCGATCGCCGGAGCTGCGTGACGCCGACCTCGACCCCCGTGGTCGCCTCGGAACCAGGTTCCGGCACGATCCGGACCCTCGACTCCGCCGACTGTGCCGAGACCACGTTCGACGTGGATCGTCGGGGCACCATCACGGTCGTGTCCTCCTCCGGCGAGCGATACCAGCCCGCGCCGCTCGTCTCTCGGCCTCCTGACTGAGTCCGAGATGCGCCGGTTGCAGTTATTCGAGTTCGAGGACCAGCCATGGTTGCCGGCGTGGGTTCGCGACGCCCTGACCGAGCACCTCGCTCAGCTCTTCCGGTCGCCTGCGGTGACGCCGCTGCACGTGGCGATGGCGGATCGGCTCGGTGCCGTGCTGGAGCGGTCGGGGACTACGCACCTGGTTGACCTGTGCTCGGGGGCGGGCGGCCCGCTGCCCGCCGTGCTGCCGTTGCTGGACGCGAGGTTGCACCGGCCCGTGACGGCCACCCTCACCGATCGGTACCCCCACCACGACCTGGCGCAGGCTTGCACCAGCGATGCGGAGCGGCTGAAGGTGGAGCCGAGGGCGGTGGACGCCCGGTCGATCCCGCCAGAGATGGACGGGGTGCGCACGGCGTTCAACGCGATCCACCACTTCCGCCCCTCGGAGGTGGCGCAGGTCCTCCGCAGCGCCACGGCTGGCGGGCGGTCGCTCGCGATCTTCGAGCCCTTCGAGCGCCGGCCACGGCTGGCCACCCGGCTCGCGTTCGGTGGCCTCCGCGACGGATGGCGAAAAGCTCGCCGCCACCCAGGTCCCCGCTGGCGGCTCGCCGCCCTCCACCTGCTCCTGCCGACCGTGCTCGGCTGGGACGGGGCGGCATCGGTTCTACGGGGCTACGAAGCGGACGAGCTGCTCGCCATCGCTGAGCGGGCCGCCCCCGCCGTCGCTTGGCGCTCGGAGCGCGTGGCCCTCCCCTGGGGCGGCATGACGGTGCTCATCGGCGAACCGGCCGACGGCGATCAGTGAAGATCGGCCCCTTGACCGCTCGCCCGCTCGTGACCTTCCCCGGAGGTGTGGTTGACTTCACCACGCAGTCGATGGAGTCCTCCATCGTCAGCGTTCTTCCAGCACCAACGATGCGAGAGAACCGTAGATGTGGGATGACTCGACGCCCATCGGGCCGCACCAGGCTCATGGGCGGACGACGGGATGGCGCCGCCTGGTCCTGCCCATCGGCGTGGTCGTCGTGCTCGCCGCCGCCTGCAGCACGTCGTCGGCCCCGAGCCACAGCACGTCAGGCGCCTCGTCGGGTGCCGGCAGTCTGATAACAGGCGTCGAGGTCCATCCGGCCCCGCACAGCAAGCACATTCCGATCGTCACCATCGAGACAGCGCACACGACGGCCGTCTCTGTGACGGCGACGAGCGGCGGACACAAGGTCGTCACCCCGGCCTCCACACCTGGCAAGACGCACGAGGTGCCGATTCTCGGCCTGAGAACCAACCGCGACTACAAGCTGTCCATCACTGCTGAATCCGACGATGGGGTCACGAAGCGGTCCGTTGCGACCGCCCACTACACGACGCCGCCGCTGCCCAAGGGCTTCCCGAAGCTCAAAGTGAGAACCAGTGAAACCAGACAGGTTTCGCCGGGAATCACCCTCGTTCCCCTCATCTCCGGCGACTCGGCGGCATTGACCGATCCGTTGCCGGGAGCGAAGAAGGGTCCTCGCGCAACCGGCAGAGTGATCGGCGTCGACGCGACCGGCGAGGTCGTCTGGTTCTACGAGAGCAAGTTGCCCGTGATCAGCGTGGAGCCCACATCGCACGGCACGCTCCTGTTGGGAATCGACGAGGGCACCCTCCTCAACCTCGACGGTTCGGTGCGCGAGATCGATCTGCTCGGCAACACGCTCGCAGAGTGGAGCTCCAAGATCGCTCGCAGCAGCGGCCGCTCCCTCCCCGACAAACCGCTGGGTCCGAAGCCCATCATCCCAGTCGACATCGACTCCTTCCACCACGACATCCACGAGCTCCCGAACGGGAACATCATCGCGCTGTCGACCGATCTGATCGACGTCGACCCGGCAACCGCTCGAACGCTGTGCCCGGCAAACCCCGCCACCCACCTCGTTGCCGACATCGTCGTGGAGTTCGAACGAAGCGGAGCGGTCGTGGGCCGCTGGCCCGTGGCCCCGCTCTTCGATCCGGTCACCCGACCCGGGAGCGACATGTGCCCCCAGGATCCCGACAAGCGCTCGCCCGAGGGATGGATGTACCCCCAGGTCTCGGGTGAACGCGACTGGACCCACGCAAACGCCGTGGCCCTCGACCAGGCGCACAACACTCTCGTCGTGTCGCTGCGCGAGGTCGACGCAGTGGTCGGATTGCGCTACGCCGACGACAAGAACGGTCCGGCCGGCGAACGTCTGTGGGAGCTAGGTCCCGAGGGCGACCTGAAGATGCAGGGGGACGGCCTGTTCCAACACCACCAGCACGGCATCGACCTCCACGGCAAGGGAACCCTGCTCGCCTTCGACAACGGCAACCTGCGGCCCGGCACCAAGGATGCCGGCGGCACAAAGCCCAACTTCAGCCGGGCGGTGATCTACAAGATCGACCCTGCGGCCCGCGCGGTCAGGCAGGTTTGGCAGCACCGGGACGAGAACCCCTGGGGCGGGCCGATGTACGTACCGTTCCTGGGTGACGTCGACCCGCTTGAGAATGGCAACGTACTCATCACGTACGGCATCTTCTTCGACCCTGACGGCCGGCCTCACGCTCGGGTCGTGGAGGTCGCACCCGACATCAAGGGCGGCGGAGCAGGAGACAAGGTCGTCTTCGACATGATCATCGGTGACCCGAAGGGCGCGGGGTGGGTCGCCTACCACTCGGCGAAGCTGCCCTCGCTCTACCCCGCCCAGTGACTTGAGAGGACAGTCTCCTCGCTTCGCAGCGCGAGGGTTGCGTGCAGGTGACCGTGATCCAGAGAGCCGACCCGACCGCTGTCCGACGCAAACCCCGGGTTCAGCGCACGGTGACGTGTAGCGGCACGCCGCCTTCCGGGCGTGAGCGGCGGGTGGCCTGGGGGACGGTCGTGTCGACGGGTGCGAGGTGGAGCCGTTGGGCGAGGCGGGCGACGATGAGCGTGAGCTCGATCTGGGCGAGGGCGAAGCCGATGCAGTTGCGGGCGCCCCCACCGAAGGGGACCCACGCTGCCTTGGCGTGCGCGGCCTGCTCAGGGGTGAGGTCGAGGTGGCGGTCGGGATCGAACCGGAGCGGGTCGGGCCAGTACGCCGGGTCGCGTCCTGCGAGATGGAAGGACCAGGCGATGAGCGTGTGGCGAGGTATGCGGTAGCCGCCGGCGGTCACATCAACCACGGCCTCGCGCACACCGAACACGCCGGGCGGGTGGAGGCGCAGCGATTCGCGGACCGTGCGGTCCGCGAGGTCGAGCGCCGCGAGGGTGGTGTGATCCGGTGCTGCCGCGCTACCGATCTCGCGGAGCGCCAGGTCGGCTTCGCTGGCGAGGCGGTCCCAGAGGCCGGGGGTCGCAGCGGCCCGCAGGAGGACCCAGGCAAGCGTGGTCGAGGCGGTGTCGTAGCCGGCGGCGATGAGCGTGGCCATCTGGTCACGGATCTCGGCGTCGGTGAGCTCGCCGTCGGTCACGAGGGTTTCCAGCACGTTGAGCTCGTCGCCGTCTGGGGCCGTCCGGAGGCGGGCGATCTCATCGTCGATGATGCTGTCGAAGGCGCGCCGGTCTTGCCGGACCTGGTGGCGCCGCCCCATGGGGAATGGGTGGGGAAACTGTCTGACGGCGGGACCCTCGATGTAGTCCTGTCCTCGCTGCAACAGGACATCGATCTCCTGGGCACGGTGCGCGAGGCGTGGGCCGCAGAGCGCCCGGAGGACGATGTCGAGCACCAAGGTGCGACCGACTGGATACAGGTCGGCGGTCTGGGCGGGCTCGTCCAGCGAGGCGATGAGCCGGTCGATGGTGGTGTCGGTGGCGTCGAGGATCATTGGGATCCACCCGTTGAGGCGCCGACGTGAGAACCCCGCCTGCAGGGCACGGCGTCGCCGGTGATGGTCGGCGCCGTCAGAGGTGAGTATCGAGTCCTTGCCGACCCAGAGGGCCAAGACGTTGACCTTGTGTTTCCAACGGAAGGACCCGGTGGGTTCGGCGAACAGGTCGGTGATAGCCGCCGGGTCGCCGACGATCGCTAGCCGCGCGGGCCCCGCGCCGAGCACCACAACCGGACCGTGGAGCTCGTTGACCTCCTCGAGCACCTGATGGGGCCGTGTGAAGAGGCGTCGCAAGTAGTGCAGCTGGGCCCCGAGACTCGGGCGAGGGAGCGGCTGATCGGAGGTCGTCACCGAGTCAGACGGTTCGGCCCAAGGCGTTGCGCAGACCGACATGCCTCCCGCTTCCGTCGAGTCGACGTCCATCCGATCGACGATGAGCCACAACGATAGCAGTGGGTGATCGGATGAGAATCGGCCCTGGGAAGAGCAAGTACAATCATCCACAGGATCCCGACAACTCGACCGGCGGGGCGTGCAGGACAGGACCGCACAAGTCGGTCGAAGGCGTCACGGAGTCCGACGTTGTGCAACGGGATGCTCAGTGCATCGCGGTAAGGGAGGAGTTCGCCTGAGTACCACCAATCCGATCTTTCGAGCCCGGCGCCTCGATCGGATCTTCAAACGCCGTGGCTGGGTGGTCGTGTCTGCATGGGATCCCCAGGTGCCCGGGCGACTCGCCGAACTGCACGAGCGCCGAGGCGACACCGGCGCACAGGGCTACCACGTGACCTCGACCAGTGATGACCTGGACTTCCGGCGGGCGGTGGTCGAGGAGATCGAGCAGTCCCTCGCTCCGGCCATCAGTGAGCTCCTCGTCGACTACGAGCCGTACACCGCGGCGCTCGTGGTGAAAGAGGCAGACGGCGACTCGACGGTCTTCGCCCACCAGGACGGCACCTGCAACGACGAGGACGGGCGGCCCGGCGTCGTCGCTTGGATACCCGTCACCCCGCTCGATGCGCAAGCCGGCTACCTACGGGGACTGTGGGGCAGCCATAGGTACACGCCTGGTATCCGGTCGACCCCGCCGACGACCGCGCCGTTCGAGGATGTCCGTGACGAACTGCTCGTGGACGAGATGCCGCCGATCGTCATTCGGCTCGGTCAAGCCCTGCTCTTCGACAGCCGACTCGTGCACGGCTCCGAACCGAACCGCAGTGGCCTTCTACGCCTCGCCGGGTACCTCCGCTTCCATCCGGTCGGCGTTACGGCCCGGAACTACTGGTGGGATAAGGAGACGAACATGGTGCACGGCTACGAGGTTGACCGAGACTTCTTCCTGACCCATGTCTGGAACCGGGAACCCGATCGGGCGAGCTTCACCTCCTTCGTGCCCGATGAACCCCGACAGTTGACCATCTCCGATCTCCGGCGCCTCCGGCGTCGCTCCCGGTTCATGCCCATGCGCTGGGACCGACGTGCCGACCGGAACGTTGGATGAGACGACGGCCCAGGATGGACGCAGCCCCGGCATCGCCGCACCTCATTGACTCGACGTGACGTTGCTGCGGTTGGTCATCATCACGTACTCGGACCCCGAGACCGGTGCTGGCCAGCCCTCGTGAGTGCGAGCGCCATCCGGCCGAGGAGGGCACGAAAGCCTTGACCCGACCGATGCCTTCCTTCTGAGATCCCACCGTTGTGCGTGTGGCCCCTCCAGCCTCTCGAGCAACCAAGCATCGGGGAGTTGGCTGGAGGGACCTCTGCTCATGAAGGACGCAGTTACTGCCGCGCTTGCGCGCCACAGTCCCTGTTCACCGCCAAGTTCATCGACTGGCGAAACCGCTACTTGTGCAGCGCGGGGAGGTTGTCCCCGGCGAGTTGGGTGAGGGTCTCGTATGGGGTAGCCCAGGCGAGTGCGCCGTGGGAGCGGTGGTGATTGTAGAAGTGGATGAAGCCGTCGTAGGCGTCTCGTCGTTGGGGTTCGGTGGTCCAGTCTCGGATGTAGGCCCATTCTTCGAGCAGGATCCGGTGGAATCGCTCGACCTTGCCGTTGGTCTGGGGCCGGTAGGGCCGGGTGCGCTTGTGGGTCACAGCAGTGTCGGCTAGTGCCGCTGCCCAGAGCCGGGATCGGTAGCAAGCTCCGTTGTCGGTGAGGCATCGTTCGACGGTGATGGCGTGGTCAGTGAACCATTGGTGAGCGCGACGCCAGAACGAATCGCCCTGGGATCGTTGGAGGCTCCTGACCTTGGAAACGAGGATGGAGTCATGCCGAAGGAGATCAGTCCGGGGAAGCCGACCACGCGCCGGTACAGCCCCGAGGAGAAGGCCCAAGCCGTGCGGTTGGTCCGCCAGCTGCGCAAGGAGCTCGGGACCCCATACGGGTCCATCCAGCGGGTCGCTGAGCAGATCGGGTGTGGGACCGAGTCGCTTCGCTCATGGGTCCGCCAGGCCGACATCGACGAGGGCGTCGAGCCCGGTGTGACCACCGCGGAGGCGAAGCGGATCCGGGAGCTCGAGCAGGAGAACCGCGAGCTGCGCCGAGCGAACGACCTGTTGAAACGGGCCTCGGCTTTCTTCGCGGCGGAGCTCGACCGCCCATCGAAGTGATCGTCACGTTCGTCGACGAACACCGTGACGAGTTCGGAGTCGAGTTCATCTGCAAGCACCTGCAGGTGGCTCCGAGCACCTACTACGCCGCCAAGCACCGCGAGTCGGCGCCGTCGGCGAGAGCCAAGCGCGACGCGCTCACGAGGCCGGTCGTGTTCGAGCTGTGGGAACGGAACCGCAAGGTCTATGGGGCCGACAAGCTGTGGCGAGCGGCCCGGCGGGCCGGCCACGACATCGGCCGGGACCAAGTGGCCAGACTGATGCGTGACCTGGGCATCTGCGGTGTGTCGAGAGCTCGCAAGAAGGTCTTCACCACCCGCCAAGACCCCGACGCGGTCCGGGCTCCGGACCTGGTGAAGCGGGACTTCACCGCGGCCGCTCCCGACCAGCTGTGGGTCACCGACCTGACGTATGTCCCGACCCGATCGGGCATGGCGTATGTGTGCTTCATCGTCGACGCGTACTCACGGCGCATCGTCGGCTGGCGGGTCGCGTCGAACATGCGCACCGACATGGTCCTCGACGCGCTTGAGATGGCCCGCCGCACCCGCGGCTCGCAGCGCCTCGTCGGACTCGTCGCACACGCAGATGCCGGGTCGCAGTTCACGTCAGTACGGTTCACCGAACGCCTCGACGAGATCGGAGCACGACCCTCGATCGGCACCGTCGCCGACTCCTACGACTGCGAGGATCCTGCGGTCGAGATCAGCCTGGTTCTGGGAGGATCTCGGCTGTCGTTGGCTCGGGTGGCCTGACCCTTGTTATGACCGACTTCGTGTCCTTGCGTTGACGTGTCGGTCACCCGAGCTGGCGGTGTAGTGCGCCCGCCGACCGGGCGGGCAGTGACCTCATAGGAGCCTGATCGACCCAGGTCCCATCGCAGTCCTGTCCTTCCCGACCGGCCAGCGGGCTTCGACCGTCGAACCGTGAAGGGAACAACAGCCATGGGAAGCCTCGCACTTGAACGCGACGACGTCATCGTCGGCGTCGACACCCACAAAGACACCCACGTCGCCGTCGCCATCGACGGCCTCGGAGGCCGCCTCGGCGACCTGTCGATCCCCGCCACCAACGACGGCTACGCCGAACTGCTCGCCTGGGCCAACACATGGGGCCGACTCCACCTGTTCTCCGTCGAGGGCTGCGGCTCCTACGGCGTCGGCCTGGCCCGGCTCCTGCGCCGCCACGGCCACCCACCCGTCGAAGCCTCCCGTCCACCGCGTGCTGGAGCCCGGCGCATGTCGGGCAAGAGCGACGCCATCGCCGAGCACGCTGCCCGCGCAGCGCTGGCAGGCACCGGGATCGTCACTCCCAAGCTGGCTGACGGCCAGGTCGAAGCGAATTCGCCTGCTCAAGATCGCCCGCGACGGCGCGGTGAAGGCCCACACCACCGCCATGATCACCCTCAAAGCAGTCCTGGTCACCGCCAACGAGGACCTCCGCTCGGAGCTCGAACCACTGAGCGACCACAAGCTCGTCGCCGCCTGCGCCGCGCTTGATTGCACCGGCGACATCGCCGATCCCGACGTTGCGATGCGCCACACGCTCGTGTCGTTCGCCCGCCGCTGGCTAGACCTCCACGACGAGATCAAGATCCACACCCGCCACCTCAAAACACTCACCACCCAGGCCGCACCCCAACTCCTCGACGCCTTCGGAGTCGGCATCGACATCGCGGCGCAGATGCTCATCACCGCCGGCGACAACGCCGAACGCGTCCACAGCGAAGCAGCATTCGCCAAGCTCTGCGGCGTCTGCCCGATCCCCACCGGATCCGGCAAGACCGACGGCTACTACCGGCTCAACCGCGGCGGCAACCGCCAAGCCAACGCCGCGCTCTACCGGGCCGTCATCGTCCGGATGCGCTGGCACGAACCCACCATCGCCTACGTCGCTCGCCGCACCGCCGAGGGCAAGCCCAAGAAGTTCATCATCCGCTGCCTCAAGCGCTACCTCGCCCGCGAGCTCCACCAACTCCTCCCCGAACCGAGCTCCGGAGCCATCCTGCTCCCCGAGGCCGCATAGATCGGACTTGACGATCTATAGGGGCATCAACGCCCTGGCCGAGACCACCAACGGGCTCTACAAGACCGAGTGCGTGTTCGGCCCCGACGCTCCGCGGCCCTGGGAGGACGTCGACGAGCTCGAGCTCGCCACCCTCGGCTGGGTCCACTGGTTCAACCACGAACGGCTGCACCGCTACTGCGGCCACGTCCCACCCGCCGAGTTCGAAGCAGCCTTCTACGCTGCCCAACAGACCGGCCCCGCCGGGGTTGGAAACCAAGAGCCCGAGCCTCCATCAAACCCAGGGCGATTCAGAACGCCGCTGCGGTGGCGCCTTGTTCGTCGTTAAGGATCTCGCTGTAGGCCAGGCGGGTGCGGTCGTCGATGGCGGTGTGGATGTAGCGGTAGCCGGCCTTGGTGCGGCGGTGGTCGGGGGTGTTGCCTCGACCGTGGGCCTTCCAACCGCCGCCTGGTGGGATGCCGGCGAGCTTCTTCACGTCGACGTGGACCAGCTCACCGGGCTTGTCGCGCTGGTAGCGCTTGATGGGCTCGGGGGCACTGGCGCGGTCGCCGGTGTCGAGGCGTCCGAGGCCTTCCGAGCGCAAGATGGCCTGCACGGTCGATGCGGCCATCGACATTTCGTGGCCGATGTGGTGCGCGCCCCAGCGATGTTGCTGGCGTAGCCGAACGACCTCAGCTCGTTGCGTTGTCGGGGTTTGGTTCGGTGACTTGTGAGGTCGACTGGATCGGTCCTGCAGGCCGGCCTCGCCCTCATCGAGGAACCGGTCACGCCACTTCCGGACGGTCTTGGCATCCACCTGGAACCGATCCGCGGTCGCTTCGATCGACCAGTGCTTGTCGATCACACAAGCGACCGTGTTGAGCCGATGCCGTGGTGTCAACCGCGCGTTCGGGTGCTGCCTTCTAGCGTGGGTCACGAGCCCTCCCGGGTGTGGAGTGAGTTGTGGAAGACCCACAGCCTCACCCGGAGGGCTCACCTCACCGGTGGATCACCCCACGCCATCCCGCCACGGACAACGTCCCCGGTCATCACACCTAGGCGTTGAACTCGCTAGGGAATTTCCGCCGGCTCGCGGCTGACGTTCGCTGACATGGACACTCCGTTCTGGCCTCATCAGGAAAAGTTGATGTCCGTCAGACTGGCTCAACCTCACGGCCAAGCTCACCAACTGGCGGAGCCGCTAGCCACCGGCACCTTCACCCATCCGCTGGGCCGCCTACCAGGTCAAGAGACCGATGTGGTAAGTCCAGCTTGCTACCCCGGCAACTACCGCAGACCCGAAGCTCGCGTACGCCCATGAACGGCGACCTCTGCTCCCGCGACCACCAGATTCCACAGCTAGTACTTGGCGGCCGAGAAACACATAGACCATCGCAACGGACGTCTGGAGGAGTTGGAGTGCGTCACCCCTGTAAGGGGATCCGACCCGCTCCAGCATGAGGACGAGGACGAGGGCAATGCCACTGCAGGCCAGAGAAACCCGGACGGCAGCATTTGAGAGGACCAGTCGGCGATAGGCGAGCATCACCAAGGCCGGGGCCACGAGTGCCGTCCAGAACGCAAGACGCATTCCATCCAGATAGCGGAGCTCAGCCAGCGGCGCAATCCGCCAACCCCCGCGGTATGGCGTGTAGCGAAGGATGGCCACCAGTTGGAAAACCCCGCAGACGGCGCCCGGCAACGTCACAAGACAGAATGCCCGGAGCGCCGATGCAAGGACTGCAGGCCGCACGGACCAAGAGGTCACGAGCGGGTACAAGGGTGCCACCACAAGAACCATGGGCACCAGATTCGGCTTGGCGATCCCTGCAAACACCGTCAGCGCAGGTATCACCCACAACCGACGTCGCGGAAGAGAGCCCTCAAGGAAGCGCCCGACCTGCCATATGAGCAGGACATCCACCCCGAGTGATGCCAGCGTCGTGGCCGAGAACGGGATGTACAGCAGTAAGAATAGATGGCCCTCGGCGAACCTATTCCAGCCGAGAAACACCGTGGGTGACTCCATAAGTGCGAATGCAACGCTCAAAGTTCCGGCGAAGACACGATTTCTGAGCGACGATTCGAGGGCCTCGTTGAACAGCGCGTACAGCATGACACCGAAGAAGGCATAGAAACCGACCGACACGACAAATGCGGCCCGCTCAATCGGGCCTGGCAGGACGACATCGACCAGCCTCACGAGGGCAAACCACAAGGATTCCGGAGCGAATGCCTGCCATGCGCTGAGTTTTTCTTCCGCGAACCCGATGTGGGCCGGGAAGAGGTTCGGGCCGACCTGTTCCCCGCCGGGATAGATCAAGCGGTAGGCGACAGGGGCAAATACAACAGCGTGGACGACGGCGACGACCGCCACCGCCACCATTCCTGTTCGGGCCTTCACCGGCCCGGCAGAACTCGAAATGCCGTCGTTCACAGTCAGGACGGCGCCGATGCGCGGCCCGACGGGCGTGAATGGCATCGGGCCGCAGCATTAACGTCGGCGCGCACGGTCTCAACGGGTGGCTGAGCTGGCCCGACTGCAGCATGTTTCCTGTGGAGGACCAGCGCATCCAGGCACACAACGCGTCCTGCCGTCTCGAACCGGGTCCGAGGCGGCCTTCGGCCCAGAAGCGGTGAATCCTGATCGATGGCGCCTAGCCGGCTCATGTAGTTCTGTCCGATCGCGCGTGTAGACGGGGTTGGGCCGTTGGTCCGCGGCTGAGTGCTGTGGGTTCGAAAAGATACCGTGTCGAAGCGAAGTACGAGGGCCTGCCGGGCTGGTCCCGGGAATCGGCGATGGGCGGTGAGTTGGACGTGATCGCGTCCCGGACTGTCAACCGGAGCCCATACTCAGGCTATCACCTTGACCGGCGAGGGCGGGCTCTTGCCGTCGCTGCTGGGCCGGGCGCTCTCCGCGGGGCCTGCAGCCGCACCGGGGGACCCCTCAAGTCGAGTCAGCTACTGTTCAGGCTCATACCGTGATGCAGTGACTTGCAGGGCCACGGCGTCCATGATGGACTCCTCATCTGGAGAGGACGTTCCATGATCAGCAAACGTCGGGTGTTCAAGAGCGGGAAGCTTGAGCGGGCGTATCGCCGTGATGGCTTCGTGGTGGTGCCGTTCGCGTCACGAAGTCGGGCCGAAGAGGCGATCGGCGTGTTCGAACGTCACCGTTCGGGCATCGAGCACGGATACCACGCCAGCATGCACAGCACCGACACCGCCTACAAGCAGGCTGTGGACGGGGAACTCGTCGAGCACTTCTGGCCCCATCTCGAGGGCTTTTTCGACCGTTACACCCATCTCATCGGGGCGTTCATGGTCAAGCCCCCAGGTGGCGGGTCGGTCGTACCGCCCCATCAGGACTGGAACATGATCGACGAACGGTTCGGCAACGCGATGAACTGCTGGATCCCAGTGACCGAGGTGAACGAGGCTTCAGGTCGCCTGTGGGTTTTGCCGGGCAGCCATCGCTACGTGCCCGAGGGGCTCCGTGGCAGTCCTGGGATTCCCACCTGCTTTGATCCGCTGATCCCCGATCTTATCGATGATTTCATGGAACCGGTCGACGTTCCATTGGGGAGTACGATCATCTTCGATGGACGTTTGCTGCACCGTTCGCCCGACAATATGACCGATACCCCCCGGGTGGCGGCCTACTTCAACGTCGTGCCTGCGGAACTCACGCCGATCCACTACTACCATCGCCCGGGCGGCGACATCGAGGGCTACCGGGTCGACCGCTCATTCTTCTCCACCTTCAACATCGGTGAGGAGCCCCGAGGCGAGCGGTTCGCCACCATCAGTGATTACGAGGTGGCTGTGTTTCCCCGCGAGGAGCTCGAGCGCCGCCACCGCATCCATCGTCTACGCCGCCTACTACCGGTCTGATCACGGCTGAGAGCGGTCTCCGCGCCCGCAACTAGGTGATGTTTGGGATGGGCAACAGTTCGCCGTTCCACCACGGTGCCGAAGGCGGCGTCGCCCTGACCGTGCCAGAAGTCCCAGAAGAATCTCTCCTCGACTGCCCAGACATCCACCTCTAAGCCGTCATCGGTGGCCGCAACCTGCTGGAAGAACAAGGGCTGCGCAGCGCAGGGCACCACGATGAGCTGGATGGCCAACCGCGGCCGGTCCCCGAGATTGGGTGCCGAATAGTGGATGGTGGCGTCATCGAGGATGATCGCCTGCCCGGCCTTCACCGGAACAGACTCAAGGTGAGACTGGGCCGCTGAAGGGTCAACATCTCGGAAGGCTTCGTAGGCCCACATGCCCCGCGGCTCCCGGGAGCGCTGGTGACTCCCTGCGACCAGCTCCATGGCGCCATCGTCCGGGCCAACATCAGTCAGAGCGATCCACACCGACAGCGATCGGAACCGTGCCTCGTCAACAACCGACCAGTTCTGGTGCATCGGCACGACCCCAGTGCCACAGGGCTTGTTCACGAAGTTCGCCACGAGCGGCCGATGGTCGGTGAGTAGCGGCTCGAGGTGAGGCATAGCCGCCTTCGTGATGCGTTCGAATGCGGCTCGGCGGAACAACGGACGCGAATGGATGACGCTGAATTCGGCGTAGGTGTCGTCGTAGGCATCGCTCGCGGTGCGGTGCGCGGCCGTAGCGAAAAAGGTACCGAGCTCCGCGACGTCGCCAGGGGGAAGTAGATCGACCACGACCCAACCCTGTGTCTCCAAGGTCCGCTGGTTGTCGTCGGATCGAAATGACGGTGGAATGGATGGAGCGATGGGGTGCTGGGTCATCGGCGGTCCTCCCTCCGAGTCGGCAGGCGATCGACCATCGATAGTACAGCTCCGGCCTCCCATCAGCAGACTCCTCTGTGGGCAGCGCGGGTACGCTCAGACCTATGCGATTCCGTCGACTCCGCGCCGAGCCACCCACGCCCGCAGGGTTGTTGCGGGACGCGTCGGGGAGACGCTCGCTTGACAGCGATGGGTACGTGGTCATCGATCTCCTCGACCAGGATCAGGTGGGCGACCTCCTCGTTGCGCGCGCTGCGCTCGGGTCCACCCCTGGCGACCCGAGGTCCGGCCTGTTCAACGACACCTTTTCATCGGAACCCATGTACAAGCGCCAAGTGGAGGCCGCAGTTGCCCCGATCATGACCAGCGCCCTTGGCATGCACCTCGACGGCTTCCGGATGGTTGGCTGCGTGTTCATCGCCAAGTGGCCGGGCGAGGCTGGCCGCGTCGTGCCGCATCAAGACGCCTCGTTCGTAGACGAGGGGCGGTTCCACTCGTTCATGTGCTGGTGTCCGTTGGTTGACACGCAGGTGACTGGGGGAACTCTCGAGGTGATCCCTGGCTCTCACCGGTACCGACGTGGCACGCGAGCACATCAGGACCCGACCAATGCCTTCGCCGACCTAGACGCCGATGACGTTCCTTGGCGGGCGTTGTCCATGCGTGTTGGCCAAGCAGTCCTCTATGACCACGCCCTCATCCACCGATCTGGCGCGAACACCGGTTCCGATGTCCGGCTCGCTCTCGGCGCTCCCTTGATCCCGAGCGCTGCAACGTTGATGTACGCCTTGCTGGCGGAGGAGGACGCTGAGGTATTCGCAATCGACGAGGCATTCTTCCTGGATCATCAGCTCGACCGCCTCGATCTTGCTGCCGTGCGTCGGGAGTATCGCTCGCTTGGCCGACGAAGGGTCGCTGGACACCTCGACCGCCGCGCCGTGGTTGCCAGAGGCTGACATCACAGCGGTGCTTTAGCCGGGCCCATCGTCTTCGGCCGTGTCGCAGCGGTGGCTCCAGGCTTGGTGGCTTCGGATCTGGCGGGGGGGGGTAGGCAGCTGACGTGTGGTCCTCTGGGCGCTGTACAGGGCTCGCAGAATCGCTGGGCCCTACACCGTTCGATTCCTGGAGCCCCTGTGGAGACCAACGCTACGCGCATCTGCGCGCT
>Ga0209023_10002387_pt1 | contig 23505 bp, 18 predicted proteins | sample LakOneMetagenome_FD_187468 | JGI IMG/M metagenome (GOLD analysis project Ga0209023, IMG submission 187468) | Freshwater and sediment microbial communities from Lake Erie, Canada (SPAdes) (version 2) | ecosystem: Environmental > Aquatic > Freshwater > Lentic | place: Lake Erie, Canada... | reverse complement strand
GCGCCGTAGAGCCGGGGCAGGCCGATGGCCATCAAGGGCAGGACCGAGCCGGTGGCGATGGCGGCAAGAATCGTCGCGGCATAGATCACGACCCAGATGCGTGCGGTGCGGATGACCTTCGGCTGTTCGCTTTCGGGAATGAAGCTCGCCTCTTCGGGGTCGAGCCGGCCAGAGGCGTTCAGGATCATGCGCCTCCAGCCTGCGAGCGCATCGGGCAGGCCGATGACGTTCAGCGCCACCCGCGCGGCCACCGGGGGGCGCATCAGGGCGATTTCCGGGTCGCGGCCGACGATCACGGTGTCGGTATGGTGGCGGGCGTGGCTCCAGCGCCAGGTGACGGGGTTGCGCACGATCATGAAGCTGGCGATCTGGTAGACCGCGTTGTTCATCCAGGGCGTGCGGAAGGCCGTGCCGTGGCCGCATTCGTGCCAGCGCGAATCGGAGGCAGAGCCGTAAAGGACCCCGTAAGCCAGCCAGAAGGGCGCCGAGGTCCAGGAGGGCCAGAGCCAGATGCCGAAGCCCAGGCACAGGGCCATGATCCCGTAAAGCAGGATCGTGTCGCGGATCGCCGGGCCGTCGGTGCGGGTCATCAGTTCCTTCATCTCTTTCCGCGGCACGTCGGAATGATACCAGTCGGCCGCGGCCAGGCCGGATTCGACGGCGCGGGCGGCATCGGGGCCAAGCAGGCTGTAATCGCGGGGCATCGCGGGCTCTCTCTGGTCAGCGGGGCAGGGGATGGGCCGAAGGATAGGGTGCGGGGCGGCCCGCTGCCTACCGGGCGGGCTGGCGGGGGCTTGTCAATCCATCAAATTCCATCAAACATGGGGTGGTAACTGATGGAATTGCCCGCAATCCGGGCAAAGGTCTGACGGAGGCGCGCATGGCCAGACGACCGACGATCGACGATCTGGCTGTTGCGGCGGGGGTCAGCGTGGCGACCGTCGACCGGGTGCTGAACGGGCGGCCGAATGTGCGCGAGGGGACGGCGCGGCGGGTCTACGAGGCGGCGCAGGCCATCGGCTACCATGCCGCCGGGCTGATCGGCCAGCGCCTGCCGGGCGACCTGCCGGTCCTTCGGCTGGGGTTCGTCCTGCACAAGGAAAAGCAGGCCTTCTACCAGAATTTCGCCGCCGAGATCCGTGCCGCCGTCCGCGCGCTGCCCGGCGTCCGGGCCGAGGCGCGGGTAGATTTCGTGCCATCGCAGTCGCCCGCCGACTTCACGCGCGCCTTGCGCGCCATGTCCGGCTGGGCCGGGGCGGTGGCCGCGACCTGCGTCACCCACCATGAGATCACAGAGGCGGTGAGCGAACTGAAGGCGGCCGGCATCCCGACCTTCGCCCTTCTGAACGATTTCGCGCAAGGGATCCGCCAGCATTATGTGGGGCTGAACAATATCCGCGTCGGGCGCATCGCGGCGGCGATGCTGGGGACGGCGGTGCATCGGCCGGGCAAGCTTGCGGTCTTCGTCGGCGGCTACCGCTGGCACGGGCACGAACTGCGCGAGACGGGCTTTCGCAGCTACATCCGCGAGATGGCGCCGCAGTTCACCGTGCTTGATACGCTGGTGAACCTGGAAACGCGGCAGCTGACCTACGAGGCGACGCTCGACCTGCTGCAACGCCACCCGGATCTGGCCGGGATCTACCTGGCAGGCGGCGGGATGGAGGGGGCGATTGCCGCGCTCCGCGAGGCGCGGGGGCCCGGAGAGGTGGCGCTGGTCGTCAATGAGCTGACGCCCGAAAGCCGCGCGGCACTTCAGGACCGCTATGTGGTCCTGGTGATCTCGACGCCCCTCGCCGCGCTCTGCCGCGACCTGACGGTCCTGATGCGCGACACGGTCCTGAAGGGCGCGTCCGACGTGCCTGGGCAGCTTTTCCTGACGCCGGACATCTACATCGCCGAAACGGTGTGATTGATGGAAAGACATCAATCGCCGCTCGGCCGATTCCTGCCGTCTTTGAGGGAATCGTGGGGCGGGGCGTTGACGGGGGGCGGCGCGGCGCTTCAGTCTTGAGGGGTTGCCGTGCGAAGGGTGCCCGTCCGGGCCAGCCCCGACCGGCCAAGCCAAGCGCCGGGGAACCGATGGTCGCCTTCGCCCTCAACCACATGACGGTTGCCCGTGCGCCCTTCGCGGCCCTTCTGGACATGGCGGCCACGCTCGGCATGGTCGGCGTCGAATGCCGCAACGACCTGCCGCAGCCCCTTTTCGACGGGCTGGCGCCCGAGGCGGCGCGCGAGCGGCTGGCAGCGAAGGGGCTCAGGCTTCTGGCGCTGGCCGAGGTCAAGCGCTTCAACGACTGGTCGGCCGACAAGGCCGCCGAGGCGCTTTCGCTGATGAAGATCGCGCTGGCGGCGGGGGCCGAGGCGGTGAGCCTGATCCCCCGGAACGACAACCAGGGCATGGGCAACGGCGAGCGGCAGGCAAACCTGCGGGTGGCGCTGCGCGAGTTGAAGCCCATGCTCGAGGACCACGGGCTGGTCGGGCTGGTCGAGCCCCTGGGCTTTGCGACCTGCCCCATGCGCGAAAAGTCCGAGGCGGTCGAGGCGATCGCGGCGCTGGGGGCCAAGGGCCGCTTCCGGCTGGTCCATGACACGTTCCATCACTTCCTGGCCGGCGGCGGGCCGATTTTTGCGGACCATACCGGCCTTGTGCATATCTCGGGCGTGATCGAGCCGGCGATTGGGGCCCACCAGATGACCGACGCGCACCGGCTTCTGGTCGACGGCCGCGACCGGCTTGGCAACCTTGACCAGATCGCGGCCCTGCGCGCGGCGGGCTACTGCGGCCCGCTGTCGTTCGAGGCTTTCGCGCCCGAAACCCATGCCGCACCCGACCCGGTCGCGGCACTCGCCGCCTCGATGCAGGCCATCCAGTCCGCCTTGGCGCTGGCAGCGGCCTGACGGGCAGCCCGACAGAGTTCGCCCCCCGCCAGACGGCCCGGGGGCCTTTTCCGGAAAAAAACAGGGCGCGCCGGACGCCCGATGGGAGGAGTAACAGATGAAGACATTTCTGATTGCGGGCTTTGCGGCCCTGATGGGCACCTCGGCGCTGGCGGATGATATCGGCGTGTCGATGGCCAAGTTCGATGACAACTTCCTGACCGTGCTGAGGAACGGCATGATCGAGAAGGCCAAGGGCATGGAGGGCGTCAACCTGCAGGTCGAGGACGCGCAGAATGACGTGGCCAAGCAGCTGGATCAGATCAACAATTTCATCGCTTCGGGCGTGAAGGCGATCATCGTGAACCCGGTCGACACTTCGGCCACGCAGGCCATGTCGGACGCGGCCGCCAAGGCGAACATCCCGCTGGTCTACGTCAACCGCCAGCCGATCAACGTCGACACGCTGCCCGACAACCAGGCCTTCGTCGCCTCGAACGAGCAGGAATCGGGCACGCTCGAAACCAAGGAGGTCTGCAAGCTTCTGAAGGATGCGGGCAAGACCGAGGCCAGCGCCTATGTCATCATGGGCGAACTGTCGAACCAGGCGGCCGTCCAGCGCACGCAGGACATCATGGACGTGATCGGCGGGCCGGACTGCGGCGTGAAGATCAACATCCTCGACAAGCAGACCTCGAACTGGAACCGGGACGAGGCGCAGAACCTGATGACCAACTGGCTGTCGACCGGCACCAAGTTCGATGCGGTCATCGCCAACAATGACGAAAGCGCCATCGGTGCCATCCAGGCGATGAAGGCCTCGGGGACCGACATGAAGGCGGTCGTCGTCGGCGGCATCGACGCCACGCAGGATGCGCTTGCGGCCATGCAGGCGGGTGATCTGGACGTGACCGTCTTCCAGGATGCGGCGGGGCAGGGGGCCGGTGCGCTCGACGCCGCGCTGAAGCTCGCCAAGGGCGAGAAAGTCGACCACAAGGTCTACATTCCGTTCCAGCTGGTGACGCCCGCGAACGTCGCCGACTTCCTGAAGAAGAACTGAGCGGGGACTTGTGTGCGGCTGGCGGTCCGGCCACAGGTCCGGGCCGCCTTTTTCGAGCCCCGGGGGAGCAGGCATGTCAGAGGCGATTTCGACGGGCGGCGCGCTCGAACGGCAAGCGCGCCGGCCAAGGGCGGCCGAGTGGAACGTCCTGATGGCGCTTGTCGGCATCGCGGCGATCTTCGAGGTGCTGGGCTGGATCCTGTACGGCCAGAGCTTCGTCTGGAACGCCCAACGGCTCTACATCATCATCCTTCAGGTCTCGATCGTCGGCATCATCGCCGTCGGCGTGACGCAGGTCATCCTGACGGGAGGCATCGACCTGTCGTCGGGCTCGATCGTGGGCGCAACCGCGATGATCGCCATGTCCTTCGCCCAGGCAGGGATGAGGAACGGGCAGGACTTCACCCAGGCCGTCTTCTGGGCCGAGGGCTGGGTCGACCTGCCGGTGATCGTGCCGCTGGTCGTCGCCCTTGCCTGCGGGCTTCTGGCCGGGGTCGTCAACGGGGCGCTCATCGCCTATACGAAGATACCGCCCTTCATCGCCACGCTCGGCATGATGGTGTCGGCCAGGGGCGTGGCGAACTGGTGGACCAAGGGCCAGCCGGTGTCGAACCCGACCGAGGCCTATACCTTCTTCGGCAACGGGTTGAGCGGCTTCATGCCGGTCGTGACCTTCCTTGTGCTGGCGGCCCTTTTCCAGCTGGCGCTGACCTATACGAAATACGGCAAGCACACCTATGCCATCGGCTCGAACGCCGAAGCCGCGCGGATTTCCGGCATCAATGTCGAGCGTCATCTGGTCCTGGTCTATGCCATCGCCGGGGTGCTGGCGGCCATCGCTGCGGTCGTCGTGACCTCGAAGAACCTCACGGCGCAGGCCTCGATGGGGGTGATGTATGAGCTTGACGCCATCGCCATGGCCGTCATCGGCGGCATCAGCCTGTCGGGCGGGCGCGGCTCGATCATCGGCACCGTCCTTGGCGCTCTGATCTTCGGCGTCATCATCTCGGGCTTCACGTTCCTGAAGATCGACGCCTTCTACCAGCAGATGATCAAGGGCGTCATCATCGTCGGCGCCGTGATCCTGGACCAGGCGCGGCAGCGCAAGCGGGGAAGGGGCTAGAGATGACCGACATCGTCCTTGAAACACGCGGCCTGTCGAAGAACTACGGCGGTGTCCATGCGCTGATCGACGCCAACTTCGTGCTGAGGCAGGGAGAGCATGTGGCCATCGTCGGCGACAATGGCGCGGGCAAGTCGACCTTCGTGCGCCAGATCACGGCGGTCGAGAAGCACACGGCCGGAGAGATCCATTTCGACGGACGCGCCGTCGAATTCGCCGACCCGCTCGAAGCGCGTGAGGCGGGGATCGAGACGGTGTTCCAGAACCTGGCACTCGCCGACGACCTCGACGTGCCCTCGAACCTCTATCTGGGCCGAGAGATCATCCGCCTGAACCTCGGGCCCTTCTCGATCCTTGACCGCCGCGCCATGCGGGCCCGCACGGTCGAGGCGCTGCGCACCACCGGGGTCAAGATCCCCGACGTGACGAACACGATCCGCAACATGTCGGGCGGCCAGCGCCAGTGCGTCGCCATTGCGCGGGCGGCGGCCTTCGCCTCGAAGCTCATCATCATGGACGAGCCGACGGCGGCGCTGGGGGTCCAGGAAACCGCGCAGGTCGAAAACATCATCCGCGGCCTGAAGGAACGCGGCGTGCCCCTGATCCTCATCAGCCACAACCTGCGGCAGGTCTTCGATCTGGTCGACCGGATCGTCGTCTTCCGCCGGGGCCGCATCGCCGCCACGCTCAACCGCGACGAGACCGACGGCAACGATATTGTCAGCTACATCACCGGCGTGAAGGGCCAGAGCGATGCCTTCGCCTGACGCCGGACCAAGGAGACGGAAATGACGGTCAGATTCGGACTTCTGGGCGCGGGTCGCATCGGCCGCGTCCATGCGCGCGCCATCGGCGCTGACCCGCGCGCGCGGCTCGTGGCGGTGGCGGATGCCATGCCCGATGCGGCGGCAGAGGTGGCGAAGGCCCACGGGGCCGAGGTGCGCACGATCGAGGCGATCGAGGCGGCGGGCGACATCGACGCCGTCGTCATCTGCACGCCGACGACCACGCACGCCGACCTGATCGAACGCTTCGCCCGCGCGGGCAAGGCGGTCTTCTGCGAAAAGCCTATCGACCTGTCGTTGCCGCGCGTCCGCGACTGCATGAAGGTGGTCGAGGGCGTGGGCGGCAAGCTGATGGTCGGCTTCAACCGCCGCTTCGACCCCCATTTCCGCGCGGTCCGGCAGGCCATCGACGAGGGCCGCATCGGCAAGGTCGAGATGGTCACCATCACCTCGCGCGACCCCGGTCCGCCGCCCCCGAGCTACATCGCCACCTCGGGCGGCATCTTCCGCGACATGACGATCCACGATTTCGACATGGCGCGATTCCTTCTGGGCGAAGAGGTCGAGACGGTGCAGGCCTCGGCCTCGGTCCTTGTCGATCCGGCTATCGGCAAGGCGGGGGACTACGATTCCGTTTCGGTCATCCTGACCACTCCGTCGGGGCGGCAGGCCGTGATTTCCAACTCGCGCCGCGCCTCCTATGGCTATGACCAGCGGATCGAGGTGCATGGCGAAAAGGGGGCCGTGACGGCCGAAAACCAGCGGCCGGTGTCGATCGAGGTCGCGACTGCGGGCGGCTACACTCGGCCGCCTTTGCACGACTTCTTCATGACGCGCTATGTCGACGCCTATGCCGCCGAAATCGCCGCCTTCGTCGCTGGTGTTGCGGATGGCGCGCCGCTGACGCCCTCGGGTGCCGACGGGCTCGCGGCGCTGGCGCTGGCTGAAGCCGCACTTGCGTCCGTGGAAAGCGGGCGGGCGGTAAGGGTCGCGGATATTCTCGCCCGATGAAGACGCTCGACCTTATCACCATCGGCCGCGCGTCGGTCGACCTTTACGGCACGCAGGTCGGCGGGCGGCTCGAGGATATGGGGTCGTTCCAGAAGTATATCGGCGGCTCGCCCACGAACATCGCCGCCGGCACGGCGCGGCTCGGCCTGAAATCCGCGCTCATCACCCGTGTGGGCGACGAGCACATGGGCCGCTTCATCCGCGAGGAACTGGCGCGCGAGGGGGTGGACGTGCGGGGCGTCAGGACCGACCCAGAGCGGCTGACCGCGCTCGTCCTCCTCGGCATCCGCGACGAGGACCGCTTCCCGCTGATCTTCTACCGCGAGAACTGCGCCGACATGGCGCTCTGCGAAGATGACATCGACGAGGGCTTCGTCGCCTCGGCCCGCGCGCTGGTAGCGACCGGCACGCACCTGAGCCACCCCAGGACCGAGGCCGCCGTCCTGAAGGCGCTGCGCCTTGCGCGTGCCCATGGGGGGTGGACCGCGCTCGACATCGACTACCGCCCGAACCTCTGGGGGCTGGCCGGGCACGGGGCGGGCGAGAGCCGCTTCATCGAAAGTGCTGCAGTGACGGCACGGTTGCAGCAGCACTTGAACTTGTTCGATCTAATCGTTGGAACAGAAGAAGAATTTCACATCGCGGGTGGCACGACCGACACGCTTTCCGCCCTGCGCGCCGTCCGGGCGCAGACGCCTGCGACGCTCGTCTGCAAGCGCGGGGCGCTCGGGGCCGTCGCTTTTGACGGCCCGATCCCCGACCGGATCGAGGGTGGCCAGACCGGTCCCGGATTCCCGATCGAGGTCTTCAACGTCCTTGGCGCGGGTGACGGCTTCTTTTCCGGCCTGCTGAAGGGCTGGCTCGACGGCGCCGACTGGCCGACCGCGCTGACCTATGCCAACGCCTGCGGCGCCTTCGCGGTCAGCCGCCATGGCTGCACGCCCGCCTACCCGAGCCTTCAGGAACTGACCTTCTTCCTCAGGCGCGGCCTGCGCGAAAGGGCGCTGCGCAAGGATGGGGAACTGGAACAGATCCACTGGTCGACCAACCGCACCGGCGACTGGCCGACCTTGCGCGCCTTCGCCTTCGACCACCGGATGCAGCTCGAGGACTTGCCGGGGGCGACTGTCGAAAAGATCAGCCGTTTCAAGGAATTGTGCCTCAAGGCTGCGGCGCGCGTGGCCGACGGCCGGCCCGGCTTCGGCATCCTCTGCGACAGCCGGCTCGGGCGCGGCGCGCTTTATCAGGCGGCGGACAGCGGGCTCTGGATCGGGCGGCCGGTCGAATGGCCAGGCTCGCGGCCCCTGACGCTGGAACCCGAGATCGGCGCGGACTATGGCGGGCTGATGGAATGGCCGCTTGGCCATGTGGTGAAGGTCCTGTGCTTCTGCCACCCCGACGATTCGGCCGACATGCGGGCAGAACAAGAGGCCGTGGTGACGCCGCTTTTCGCAGCGTCGCGTCGCAACAGATTGGAATTCCTTCTGGAAATCATTCCGTCGAAGGTCGGTCCCGTCGATGACGGCACGGTCGCCGCCCTGATCCGGCGCTTCTACGAGATCGGCATCCGGCCCGACTGGTGGAAGCTGGAACCGATGCGCTCGGCCACCGCCTGGGACCAGACCGTGCGGGCGATCACCGACAATGATGCGAACACTCGGGGTATCCTGGTTCTTGGCCTCGGCAAGGACGAGGCCGAGTTGGAGGCGTCTTTCGCCGAGGCCGCGCGCCATCCGCTGGTGAAGGGCTTTGCCGTCGGCCGCACCATCTTCGCCGGACCGGCGGCGGACTGGATGGCGGGGCGGATCGACGATGACACGGCGGTCGCGCGCATGGCCGCCAACTTCGCGCGCATGTGCGGGATCTGGGACGCGGCGAGGGGAGAGAGCTGATGGGCAAGGTCCGGCTGACGGCGGCGCAGGCGCTGGTGAACTGGCTTGCGGTGCAGGAAGGGCCCGACGGCGGCCGCTTCATCGAGGGCATGTGGGCGATCTTCGGCCATGGCAATGTCGCGGGGATGGGCGAGGCGCTCTACGCCGCGCGCGACCGGCTGCCGACCTGGCGGGGGCACAACGAACAGACCATGGCCCATGCCGCCATCGCCTTCGCCAAGGCGAAGAAGCGGCGGCAGGCGATGGCGGTCACGACCTCGATCGGGCCGGGGGCGCTGAACCTGGTGACGGCGGCGGCGCTCGCGCATGTGAACCGGTTGCCGGTCCTCATGATCCCGGGCGATGTGTTCGCGAACCGGGGGCCGGACCCGGTCCTGCAGCAGATCGAGGACTTCGGCGACGGCACGGTCAGCGCGAACGACTGCTTCCGCCCGGTGAGCCGCTATTTCGACCGGATCACGCGGCCCGAACAGCTTCTGACCGCCCTGCCGCGCGCCATGCGCGTCCTGACCGACCCGGCGGACTGCGGCCCGGTGACGCTCGCCTTCTGCCAGGATGTGCAGGCCGAGGCGTTCGACTGGCCGGAGACGTTCTTTGAGCCACGCCAATGGCTTGCCAGGCGACCCTCACCTGACGAGGCCGAACTTCGTGCGGCGCTCGACGCCCTGTCGAAGGCCAAGTCGCCGGTGATCGTCGCCGGTGGCGGGGTGATCTATTCGGGGGCCGAGGCGGCGCTTGCGGCCTTTGCCGAAAAGACCGGCATTCCGGTCGTCGAGACGCAGGGCGGCAAGTCGGCGCTGCCCTTCGATCATCCGCAGAACTTCGGGCCGGTGGGCGTCACGGGGGGGGCTGCGGCCAATGCGGTCTGCGCGGCGGCCGATCTGGTCATCGGGCTTGGCACCCGGTTTCAGGATTTCACCACGGGGTCGTGGGCGCTTTTCCGCAACCCCGACCGGCGCATCCTGTCGGTCAACGTGCAGCCCTATGATGCGGCCAAGCACGGGGCGATGGGACTGGTTTCCGACGCGAATGTCGCGCTGGAAGCCTTTGACAAGGCTATCGGATTGCGGAACTGGCCGGCCCACGGTGCGCTCCGCGTGGATTGGGCGCGCGAGACGGGGGCGGTCAAGGCCGCGCCAGAGGGCAACGGGCTTCCGACAGACGCGCAGGTCATCGGCGCCGTGCAGCGGACGGCCTTGCCCGCGACTATCGTCATGGGTGCGGCCGGGACCATGCCGGGAGAATTGCACAAGATCTGGGACGCCGCGCAGGGCGGCTATCACATGGAATACGGCTTTTCCTGCATGGGCTACGAGATCGCCGGCGCCATGGGCATCAAGATGGCGCGCCCGGCGGCGGACGTGGTCTGCATGGTCGGCGACGGCAGCTACATGATGGCCAACAGCGAGCTGGCGACGGCGGTGATGATGGGGATCGGCTTCACCGTCGTCGTGACCGACAACCGTGGCTATGGCTGCATCAACCGGCTGCAACAGGCGACCGGAAGCGCGCCCTTCAACAACCTTCTGGATGACAGCCGCCATGTCACCCCCTCCGCGATCGACTTCACGGCCCATGCGGCGAGCATGGGTGCGAAAGCCATAAAAGTCAGCGGAATTGCAGAGTTGGAAGCGGAACTTAAGGATGCCAAGGGTGCCCGCGCGCCGGTCGTCCTGGTGATCGACAGCGACCCCGCGCCCTCGACGGCGGCGGGCGGGTTCTGGTGGGACGTGGCGGTGCCAGAGGTGTCGGACCGCGCCGAGGTCCGCGCCGCCCGCGAGACATATGAAACCGCGCTTCGCCAGCAGCGAGCGGATTGAGAGGCGTCATGATCCTGTTCGGAACCAACCCCATCGCCTGGTCGAACGACGACGACCGGAGGATCGGTGCCCACCTGACGCTCGAGGACTGCCTGTCCGATTGCGAGAAAATTGGCTTTGACGGCATTGAAAAGGGCCATAAATTCCCGACAGAGCCACAGGCTCTCCGTGCCGTGCTCGACCCCCACGGGTTGCGTTTCGTGTCGGGCTGGCATTCGACCAACCTTCTGGTAAACGACGTGGAAACCGAAAAGGCCGCGATGCAGCCGGCGCTGGACCTGCTGAAGGCGATGGGCAGCGACGTCATCATCGTCTGCGAAACCTCAAACGCCATCCATGGCGACGACGGCAAGGCGGTCAACGACCGGCCGCGTCTGACCGAGGCCCAGTGGAAGCCCTTCGCGGACGGGATCGAGGCGCTGGCGGCCTTTGCTGCCGATCAGGGCGTCCGGCTCGCCTACCATCACCACATGGGCACCGTCATCGAAAGCGAGGCAGAGATCGGCCGCCTCATGGCGCTGACGGGCCCGGCGACGCACCTGCTGCTCGACACCGGCCACGCGACCTTCGGTGGCGGCGATCCGCTGGCGCTTGCCCAACGCCACATGGACCGCGTCGCCCATATCCACGCCAAGAACATCCGGCCCGAGGTCATGGCGCGCGTTCGAGCCGAGGGACTGTCCTTCCTGGAGGGTGTGCGGCAGGGTGTCTTTACCGTGCCGGGCGATCCGGCGGGCATGGTCGACTTCACGCCGGTCTTGCGCGTGGCGGCGCAGCATGGCTACAGGGGGTGGCTGGTGATCGAGGCGGAACAGGACCCGATGAAGGCCAATCCGCTGAAATACCAGATGATGGGCCTTGCGTGCCTGAAGCATTTCGCCTGGCAAGCCGGGCTGGTCTGAAGGGGACTTCGATGACGCTTCTGTGGAAACCGAAGGGCACGCGGGGCAAGGTCCATGATCTGACGCCCGAAAATGCGGGCTGGGGCTTCGTCGGCTTCACGCTCTACCGGCTCGAGCCCGGCGACACGGCGGCAGAGGCGACGGGCCCGGTCGAGGGCGGCCGCGAGGCGATCCTGGTCATCGTCGAGGGCAAGGTGGCGCTTTCGGCCGGCGGCAAGGACTTCGGTGTCATGGGCGAGCGGATGAGCCCTTTCGAGAAGACCCCGCCCCACAGCATCTACGTCCCGACCGGCAGCCATTGGGAGGCGCTGGCCAAGACCCCCGCCACGCTCGCCGTCTGCACGGCGCCGGGGCACGGCGGCCATCCGATGACCCGGCTCGGGCCGGAGGGCATCACGCTCGACCCGCGCGGCAAGGGGACGAACGCGCGGTCGGTGAACTTCATCGCCATGGAAAACCGCGACGTGGCCGACAGCCTGCTGGTGACCGAGGTCTTCACGCCCGAGGGGCACTGGTCGTCCTATCCGCCGCACCGGCATGACGAGGATGACTTTCCGCGCATGACCTACCTGGAAGAGACCTACTACCACCGGCTGAACCCCGCGCAGGGCTTCGGCATCCAGCGGGTCTATACCGAGGACGGCTCGCTCGACGAGACGATGAGCGTCGCGGACCACGATCTGGTCCTGGTGCCGAAGGGCCATCACCCCTGCGCCGCCCCCCATGGCTACGAGATGTATTACCTCAACGTCATGGCCGGTCCGCGCCGGGCCTGGCGGTTCCAGAACGACCCGGCGCACGACTGGATCGCCAAGCGCGACGCCGGCTGAGGCAGGCCGCTTTCCCAAGGCGCTTGCCAGCCCGCCCCCCGCTCGCCTAGCCTGACGCCTGGACGCGCGGGGGAGGGACGAATGAATATGATCGAGCGCGAGGCGGCAGCCCTGCCGGAGCCGAACATCATCGGCATGGACGCGATCCCGAGGGCGCTGAAAGGCGGCCTGAGCGACTTCCTGCGGACGCCTGGCTACGGGCTTTTCTTCAGCCTCTTCTATGTCCTGGGCGGCCTTGTCCTCTGGCAGGTCTATGTCGCCTCGGGCCAGGAATGGTGGGTGATGCCCTTTGTCGTGGGCTTCCCCCTGCTGGCCCCCTTCGCCGCCATCGGCCTTTACGAGGTCAGCCGCCGGATCGAGGCCGGCGAGCCCCTGGTCTTTGGCGAGATCGTGGGCACGGTCTTTGCGCAGCGCCACCGGCAGGTGCCGTCGATGGCCATGGTGGTGCTTTTGCTCTTCATGTTCTGGGTCTTTGTCGCCCACACGATCTTCGCGCTCTTCATGGGCCTTTCGGCCATGACCAACGTGTCGCAATCGCTCGGGTTCCTGATGACCGGGAACGGCCCGATGATGCTGGCGATCGGGACCCTGATCGGTGCGGGTTTTGCGGGCGTCCTATTCTCTTGCACCGTCGTCGGGTTGCCGCTGCTCTTGGAGCGCGAGGTCGACTTCATCTCGGCGATCATCGTGAGTTTCCGGGCGGTCTTTGCCAACCTGCCGGTGATGATCGTCTGGGGGATCGTCATCGCGGCGCTGCTGGCGGTCGGCATGGTGCCGATGTTCGTCGGCCTGTTCGTCGTCCTGCCGATCCTCGGCCATGCAAGCTGGCACATGTACCGCGAGCTGATGGGTTAGGCGAGCCTCAGCACCGGGTCGGCGGCGAAGATGCCGCCCTCGGGCAGGAAATCGGCGTCGGGGATCAGTGCGCCCTCTGCTGTCAAACGCTCGACCGTTGCGCGGGTCTGGGGCCAGCCGGGATCGTCGAAGATGACGCGCGCGCCGGGGGCAAGGAGCGGCCGCAGGGCGCGGAAGTCCGCCTCATAGAGCGACCGCGCGCCGTCGATGCGCAGAAGGTCGATGGGTTCGGCCGATGGGTCAGCGGCGTAGGCGGGCAGCACGTCTGCGCTCGAGCCCGTCATCAGCCGCATCCGCCCGGGAAAGCGCCGCCTCAGCCAGTCCATCGCCACGGGGCCGTAGATGTCGGCCCTGGGATTTCCCGCGCCGACCGTGCCGCAGAGGTCCACCCCCGCCACGCGCAGATCGGGGTTGGCCCACATCATCAACAGGATGCCATGGCCCCCGTTCACGCCCACCTCGAAGAGCGAGCATGCGCCGCGCGCCAGCGCCACCAGCCGCGCGCGTTTCAGCGCATTGCGGGTCATGAAGCGTGCGGTCAGCAGGCTTTCGCCCTGCATGTGGCGATAGAAGGGGTTGCCGGTGATCTGCGGGGCGACGCCCGCCGCCGCCAGGCTGTCGATTAGCGCGCCATTGAGGCTCGCCAGGTCGGCCATGAAGGCCGGATCGGCCAATAGGTCCGCGTCGACGGGCGTCACCCGAAGACCATGCGCGGGAAGTAGAAGCTGACCACCCAGTTCGGCATGTCGACGATTTCAGAGATCTTCAGGTCGCCCGCCACGGAACAGAGCATGTAGGCCTCGACCGGGCTGATCTTCTCGCGCGCCGCGATCAGGTCGACCATGGCGGCGACGGCGTCGCGCGCGGCGGCCATCAGGTCGGGGCCGATGCCGGTCGTGGCGTCGTAGCCCGCCGCGTCGGCATGGCGCGTGACGGGGCCCGGGGTCTGGAAGCGGGGTCCGCGCAGGTTCGCGCCCTTCACCAGGTCGAGCGTCAGGGTCACGTCCATCGGGCTTTCGATCGCGGTGCCGCAGACCTCGCCATCGCCTTGCGCCGCATGGGTGTCGCCGACGCTGAAAAGGGCGCCCGCCACCTCGACCGGCAGCCAGAGCGTGGTGCCGGCGGCCAGGTCGCGGATGTCGAGGTTGCCGCCCACCCGGCGCGGGGGGACGACCGAATGAAGGCCCGGTTCGGCCGGGGCCACGCCGATGGTGCCGGCGAAGGGCTTGAGCGGAATCCGCGCGTTCGTGCCCCAGAGCGCGGGGGCGAGCGTTGCCGGTTCATAGGACCAGAGCGTCAGGGCCGGGTCGGTGAACTGGTCGGCCAGAAGCCCGAAGCCCGGGATGTTCGCCGTCCAGCCAAAGCCCTTGCCCGCGTCGGCGCGGGGCTCAAACCCTTCGATGGTGATCTTCAGCGCGTCGCCCGGCTCGGCCCCTTCGACCCAGATCGGGCCGGAGACGGGGTTCACCTTGCCGAAGTCGAGCGCGGTCACGTCGGCCACCGACGAGCGCGGCCCGAGCTGGCCTGCGGAACTGTCGAGGCAGTGAAAGAGGATCGTCGCGCCCGGCTCGGCGCGCTGGGCAGGCGGCAGGGCATTGTCCCAGCCGAAATGGTGCTGCGCGGCGTGGATCGTGTAGTTGCAGGCCTTGCACATGGCGTCTCTCCGTTTGGCGCCCGCCATCCTAGCGCGCGGGGAAAAGGGGTCCAGAGGGTTTTGGCCTGCAAGCCGATAGGTTCGAAAAGTGAAAGAATTTTCAGTTATTGCGGCGTCAAATGCCGTGAAGTAGTTCGTTCTACGCATTGACCGGCGGCTTGAACCGCCGGAGCCTGAGCGCGTTCGTCACCACGAAAACGCTCGACAGCGCCATGGCGCCCGCCGCCAGCATGGGCGAGAGCGTGATGCCGAAGCCGGGGGCGAGCACGCCGGCGGCGACCGGGATCAGCGCTGCATTGTAGGCGAAGGCCCAGAAGAGGTTCTGGTGGATGTTGCGCATCGTGGCGCGCGAAAGGGCGATGGCGCCCGGCACGCCGGTCAGGCGGCCAGAGGTCAGGACCAGATCCGCCGCCTCGATCGACACGTCGGTGCCGGTGCCAAGGGCAATGCCCACGTCGGCGGCGGCGAGCGCGGGGGCGTCGTTGATCCCGTCGCCGACGAAGGCCAGCGTGCCCCCCGCCTCGCGCAGGCCGTCGATGGCCGCGACCTTGCCGTCGGGCAGGACTTCGGCGGCGATCCGGGTGATGCCAAGGTCGGTGCCGATGGCGCGGGCGGCGGCGGCGTTGTCGCCGGTCACCATGGCGACGCCGACGCCCAGACCCCCAAGTGCTGCGAGCGCTGCGGGCGTGTCGGCCTTCACCCGGTCCGCGACCGCGATCAGCCCGGCGAGGCGGTCGCCCGCAGACACCAGGACCGGCGTCCGGCCAAGGTTAGCGAGCCGCCCGGCCTCGGCCATGAGCGGGGCCGGATCGACGCCCCGCTCGCGCAGGAAGCGGGCCGATCCGACGGCGACTTCGGTTTCCCCCACCCCTGCCACCGCGCCGCGACCGGGCACGATGCGGAAGCCGGTGGCCCCGGGGGGCGCCAGTTCGCGGTCGGCGGCGGCGGTCAGGATCGCGCGGGCGAGCGGGTGTTCGGACTGCGCCTCGACCCCGGCGGCCAGGGTCAGGAGCCCGGCCTCGTCAAAGCCTTGCGCAGGGACCAGGTCGGTCAGGGCCGGGCGCCCCTCGGTCAAGGTGCCGGTCTTGTCGAAGGCGACCGTCGTGACGCCCGCCAGCCGTTGTAGCGCATCGCCCTTGCGGAAAAGCAGCCCAAGCTCGGCCCCGCGCCCGGTCCCGACCATGATCGCGGTCGGGACGGCCAGGCCCATGGCGCAGGGGCAGGCGATGATGAGGACGGCGACGGCATGGACCATCGCCGCCCCGAAGGCGGGCGCGGGGGCGAAGATCATCCAGGCCGCGAAGGTCACGATGGCGGCCGCGATCACCGCCGGCACGAAACGCAGCGTGATGCGGTCGACGAGCGCCTGCACCGGCAGCTTGGCGCCCTGCGCGGCCTCGACCAGCCGGACGATGCGGGCCAGCATGGTGGCCTCGCCCACCGCCGTCGCGCGGAAGGTGAAGGCGCCGGTGGTGTTGACGGTGCCGCCGGTCACGCGCGCGCCGGCGGATTTGGCGACGGGCATGGGCTCGCCGGTCAGCATGGATTCGTCGACCCAGCTTTCGCCTGCGGTCACGGTGCCGTCGACGGGCAGCCGCTCGCCCGGGCGCACTTCGACCTCCATCCCCGGCAGGACCTCTGCCAGGGGCAGTTCGACCACGTTACCGTTGCGGCGGACGCGGGCGGTGGCGGGGGTCAGCGCCAATAGGGCGCGGATCGCCTCGGAGGCGCGGCCGCGGGCGCGGTGTTCGAGAAGCCGGCCGAAAAGGACCAGCGCCACGATGACCGTTGCCGCCTCGAAATAGACCGCCGCCGACCCTGCAGGCAGCAGGACGGGGGCGAAGGTCGCGACCATGGAATAGGCCCAGGCGGACCCCGCGCCCAGGGCCACGAGGCTGTTCATGTCGGGCGCGCCCTGCCAGAGCGCGGGCAGGCCCTTGGCGAAGAAGCGCCGCCCCGGCCCGACCAGCGCCAGCGTGGCGAGGATGGCCTGCAGCGTCCAATTCACCTGCTGGGGCAGGGCGGCCATGATGGCGTGGTGGAAGGGTGGGATGAGGTGGCCGCCCATCTCGACGATGAAGATCGGAAGTGCGAGCGCCACGGCCAGGATCGTGTCGCGGCGAAGCGCGCGGCCGTCGGCCTCTGCCCGGATGGCGCGGTCCGGGTCGGCGCCCGCGATCGCGGCATGGGCGTCATAACCCACTCGGGCCAGCGCCGCGATAAGGTCAGCCGGATCGGCGGTGCCCGTGACCTGCGCCCGTTCCGTCGCCAGGTTGACCGACGCGCCGGTGACGCCGTCGACGGCCAGAAGCGCGCGTTCCGCCCGCCCGACGCAGGAGGCGCAGGTCATGCCCCCGATCGTCAGGTCGGTGGTCCCTTCCGGCACCTCGTAGCCGGTGCGGGTGATCGCGGCGATCAGGTCGGCGCGCGGGACGGGGGCCGAGAGGGTCACCTCGGCCCGTTCGGCGGCCAGATTGACCGAGGCTTGCGCAACCCCCGGCACGGCCGAAAGCGCGCGCTCGACCCGCCCGACGCAGGAGGCGCAGGTCATGCCCAGGACCGGAAGCGCTATGGGCGCGAGGCTAGTTTCGGCCGGCCGTTGGCTGGTTTCGGGGGATTTTTCGGCGATATCCATGGTGTGCTCCGGCCCGGGGGTGGGGCAGTCAGGCGCCCGGCCCTTGGGCTTGCTTCCCGTCTAACGTCGGTTCGCGGGGCGGAAAAGGCAAGGGCAGGGCGCGCAAGCCCCGGGTTCGCGCCCCTGATACAGGACCGACACAAGCCCGTGACGGTCCGTAACCTGCCGCCCGACGCCCCTTGACCTTTCGGCCCGGCATGGTCAACTCGGGGGTGTGGGACAGGCGCGACGGCCCGGGAAGGTCCGGGCGCGGGTTGGCCCGAAGGAAAGGAGCCTCGCGATGAAGTTTCAGGTGGAAAACATGACCTGTGGCGGATGCGCGCGCAGCGTTGCGGCGACGATCCGCCAGATCGACCCGGCGGCCGAAGTGACGGCCGATCCGGCGACCGGCGCGGTCGAGGTCGCCTCGGCCCGCGTGACGGTAGAGGCGGCGCGCGCAGCACTCGATGCGGCCGGTTTTCCGATGGTGGCGGGCGGGCGCTGACGGCTGGCCGGTCCGGGCGCGATTTGGCGCCCGAACCGACGGAGGATCTTTGCGCCATCTTTACATTTTCCGCCGAATGGGGAATGTGCGCGCAAGTGGCCGGGCCTCGGCCAAAAAGGGTTGCAAACAGACCCTCAACGGGGCCGAAGAAAGATGCGCGGGGGGCCGCAGCATCAGGCGCTGTCCGGTTCAGGGCAGGGCGGATGACGGACGATGCGACGGGACGGAACGGTCAATATGGCACAGGCAGAACTTTCACGGCGCGCTCTTCTGGGGCGCGGGGCGGCACTGGGGTTCTTCATGGGCACCACGTCGCTTGCAGGGGCAGCGCTTGCCGACACGGCGGCGGCGCCCGCTGCGGGGCAGGTCGTGGCGCCCCAGCCGCAGCCCTTCGACTTCGACATCCTCAGCGCGATGATGGAGTCGAACGCCAAGGGCACGAGCCCCGCGCCGCAGCCCCTGCCGGACTTTCTGGCAAAGCTGACCTACGACGAATACAAGATGATCCAGTTCGCGCCCGATCGCGCGCGCTGGGCGGGTCCGGGCATGGACTGGCATCTGGTGCCGTTCCATGTCGGCTGGCTCTTCAAGGAGCCGGTCCTGGTCTATGAGGTCGCGGACGGCAAGGCGCAGCCGATGCCCTTCACCACGTCGGACTTCGAATACAGGAATCAGCTTTCGGCCAAGGTGCCGCACGATTTCACCCTGCCGGGCGTGGCGGGGGTCAAGCTTTACTATCCGCTGAACCGGCCGGATGTGTTCGACGAGGTGATTTCCTTCGTCGGTGCGAGCTATTTCCGGGCACTTGGCCGCGACAATCTTTACGGCCTTTCCGCGCGCGGGCTCGCCATCAACACCGGCCTGTCGACGGCCGAGGAATTCCCCAAGTTCACCGCTTTCTGGATGGAGCGGCCGGGGCCGGGCCAGACTTCGGTCACGGCCTATGCCGCGCTCGACAGCGAAAGCGTGACGGGGGCCTACCGCTTCGTCATCACGCCGGGCGCCGAGACGGTGGTCGAGGTGACGGCGCGGCTCTTCTTCCGGGCTGCGGTCGAGGAGCTGGGCGTCGCGCCCCTGACCTCGATGTTCCTTTTCTCGGACGTGAACCGCGAGCGGTTCGACGATTACCGCAACCAGGTCCATGACAGCGACGGCCTCTTGATCGAGCGCGCGAGCGGCGACGTCCTCTGGCGGGCGCTGAACAATCCGCTGCAACTCGCAAGCTCGTACTTCAGCGAGGCGCAGCCGAAGCGGTTCGGGCTGATGCAGCGCGAACGGACCTTTGCGGCCTACGAGGATGCCGAGGCGCATTACGAGCGCCGCCCGTCCGTCGTGGTCGAACCGGTCGGCGACTGGGGGCAGGGCTCGATCCGCCTGGTCGAGATTCCCTCGAACCTCGAGACGCACGACAATATCGTCGCCTACTGGGTGCCGGCGCGCCCCGTGGCGCCGGGCGACAAGATCGAGCTCAGCTACCGGATGCACTGGGGCATGCTCGACCAGCCCGCGGACGGCGACCTGGCCTATGTGCTGGCCACGCGCGAGGGGATCGGCGGCCCGGCCGGGCTTGAGACGCCGCCCGACAGCCGCAAGTTCGTCGTGGATTTCAAGGGTGGCCTTCTGGCCCGCGTCCCCACGGACAGCGAGGATGTGAAGCCCGTCCTGACGGTCACGAACGGCAAGGCCGACATCGTGACGCTGCACAAGATCGATGGCCAGGATGTCTGGCGGCTGGTGATGGACATCTCCTCCGAGCCGGGCGCGGTGGTCGAGCTGTCAGCCCATGTCGCGGGTTACGGCAAGAAACTGAGTGAAGTCTGGATGTCGCAATGGGTGCGGTCATGAGCACAAAGGTCCCCCCCGACCGTCGCGGTGCCACGACGGGAATGCCGGCGAGAATGCCGGCAGGAATGCCGGCGGAAAATCCGGCGGACGTTCCAGCTGACAGGGCGATGGACGCGCTGGCGGCGGGCCGCTTGCCCGACGCGCCGCACGCCATGCCCGAACAGGCGATCGAGCCGCGCTCCGTCTCGCGGATGCGCTCGCGTCTTCGGGCGCGGCTTCGGATGCTGATGAGCAGCCAGCGCGGCTCGGCCGAGGTCTGACCCGGTGCCCGGTCCGCTCAGGGGCCTGCCGGATGCGCCCCTTTGGGTCCTGGTCCTTCGGACGGTCGCGGCCCTGTCGGCGGCGCTGACGGGCCTTTGGGCGTCGGCCATGTTCCTGCAATACAGTGCCGTCAACGGCCTGACACCCTTGGCCGTCGTCAGTGCAGTTTTCCTTTTCTTTTCAACATCATGGCTTGCATGGGGCGCGGCCTTGGGCCTGATCGGCCTGAAGCCTGCGCCCGCATTCGACCGCTCGGCGCTCGGCCCGATCAAGGGGCGCACGGTCGTCCTGGTGCCGGTCTACAACGAGGATCCGACGACCACCTTCGCCCGGATCGCGGCCATGATGGCGTCGGTCGACAAGGCGCTGCTCGAGGCGGGCGAGCCTGAAGTCCCGGTCCATTTCGCCATCCTGTCGGACACCCGCGACGCCCGCGTGGCCGAGGCGGAGGAGAGCTGGTTTACCCATCTGATGGCGGCAACCGCGGGTGAGGGGCGGCTTTTCTACCGCCGCCGCATCACGAACGAGGGGCGCAAGGCCGGCAATATCGAGGAATTCTTCGCCCGCTCGGGCGGGGCCTACGACTATGCCATGATCCTGGACGCCGACAGCCTGATGGAAGGCGCGACGGTCATCGAGATGGTGCGGCGGATGGAAGCCGCGCCGGGCCTTGGCCTTTTGCAGTCGCTGCCGACCGTGGTGCGCGCCTCTTCGGTCTTTGGCCGCGCCATGCAGTTCGCCGCCGCCTTCTTCTCGCCGGTCTTTTCGCGGGGGCTGGCGCGGTTGCAGGGCCATACCGGGCCCTTCTGGGGGCATAATGCGCTCGTCAGGGTCGATGCCTTCACCGAATGCTGCGGCCTGCCGGTCCTGTCGGGCCCGCCCCCTTTCGGCGGCCATATCCTGAGCCACGACTATGTCGAGGCGGCCCTTCTGGCGCGCGGCGGCTGGGAGGTGCGGCTCGATACCGACCTGTCGGGCTCCTACGAGGAAGGCCCCGAAAGCGTCGTCGAACATGCCAAGCGCGACCGGCGCTGGTGCCAGGGCAACCTGCAGCACATCCGGGTCCTGATGGCGCCGGGTCTCAGGGCCTGGAGCCGCTTCGTCTTCCTGCAGGGCGTCTTCACCTATGTCGCACCAGTCCTTTGGGCTCTCTTCCTCATCACCGTGATCGCCGACCGGGTGACCCAGCCGCCGCCCAACTATTTCCCCGACCCCTACCAGCTTTTCCCGGTCTTCCCGAGCGACGGAACCGCCAAGGCGATCGGGCTGACCATCGGCATCTTCGGCCTTCTGATCATGCCGAAGCTCCTGACCACGGCAGAGGCCTGGGTGATGGAACGGATGCCGTCCTTCGGGGGGGTGGGCACGGTCCTGCGCTCGGTCCTGTCGGACTTCATCCTCATGAGCCTCCTGGCGCCGGTGATGATGGCCTATCAGACCCGCTCGGTCGTCCAGGTCCTGATGGGGCGCGACGGGGGCTGGCCGCCGAACCGGCGGGGCGGCGCAGAGCTGACGCTGGGCGAGGCCTGGGCCGGGTCGAAGTTCATCGTTCTCTTCGGGCTCGCGGGGCTGGTCATTGCGCATTTCCTCACGAGCCATATCTTCTACTGGGTGCTGCCGGTGGTCCTGCCGATGATCGGCTCGCCCCTCCTGATCGCGCGCACCTCGCAGCCTGCGCGGCCGGGCAGGCGCGGCAGGCGGCTTTTCACCACGCCGCAGGACATGCGCAATCCGGCCATCCTTGCGCTGCATGACGCCATCCTGGCCGACTGGCGCGGCGAGGGCGCGACCCCTGCCGGGACCGCGTCGGGGCGCGTTGGCGCCCCACCTGCCGTAGCGTCAGGCCCTTAGCGCCCATTATCTTCGCCGTTCCGGCCCTTTTTGCCCCCTTGCGGGGCGGTGCGGGCTTCGGACAGAGTAAATGAAATCGCCGCGTGACCCCGGAAGGGGCGCAGGGCATGACCTGAAAGACCACAAAGCATGTGTCCTGCGCCCGTAACGGCCAAGTCGAACGCCAAGCGCGGCTTCATCATTCCGATCGGCGGGGGCGAGGACCGGGTCAAGGAACGCCGTATCCATCGCCGCTTCGTCGAACTGTCTGGTGACAGCGCCGCCGACATCGTCGTGATCCCGACCGCGTCGGAACTGGAAAGCACGGGGCCGGACTACAACCGCATCTTCCGCGACCTGGGTGCAGCGCGGGTCGACTTCCTGCCGATCACCCGGCGGGCCGATTGCGACCATCCCAAATACCTCGAGATGCTGGACCGCGCTTCGGGCGTCTTCCTGACCGGCGGCAACCAACTGCGCCTGTCGACCATCCTTGGCGGCACCGGCATCGCCCAGAAGATCCGGCGGCGGAACGCGGCAGGGGTGGCGGTCGCGGGCACCTCGGCCGGCGCCTCGATCATGTCGGAACACATGATCGCCGGGGGCGACAGCAACTCGGCCCCGGTCGAAGGCGCGGTCAGCCTCGCGCCCGGCCTTGGCCTGACGAACGCCGTCATCATCGACCAGCATTTCACCCAGCGGAACCGGCTTGGCCGCCTCTTGGCCGCCTCGTCCTACAACCCCTTCCTGATCGGGCTCGGCATCGACGAGGATACCGCCGCCTTCATCGGGCCGGACGGGGTCTTCGAGGTGGTGGGGTCCGGCACGGTCACGGTCGTGGACGCATCCGGCCTCGCGCATTCCTCGATGTGGGACGCGAAGCCCGGCCAGGCGCTCACGCTTCTGGGCCTGAAGGTCGACGTGATGGGCGAGGGCTGCCGCTACGACCTGATCGGCCGGCAGGCCTATCCGCCGGATGACCAGGCCGCCTTTTGCGCGCTGCCGAACGCCTCGGGGCCGGACCAGCCCAAACCACAATAACAGCGATACCAGCAAGGAGACCTGCCCATGAAGATCGTCTCGACCAACGTGTTCGTCGGTCCGAATGTCTGGGCGGGGTTTCCCGTCATCCGGCATGTCCTTGACCTGGGCGTGCTCGAGGACTGGCCGTCGGCGCGGCTGGGCGACGGCTTCATCGACGGTCTGGTCGAGGCGCTGCCCGGCCTGCGCGAGCATGGCTGTTCCTACCGCGAGGCGGGCGGGCTTCTGCGCCGCATGCGGGAAGGCGACGGCACCTGGCTTGGCCATGTGGCCGAACATGTGGCGCTGGAAATCCAGGGCGTCGCCGGGTCCGACGTGACCTTCGGGCGGACACGGGGCACGGGCGTGCCGGGGCAGTACAACCTGGTCTACGAATACCGCCAGCGCGACGTGGGGCTGGAGGCCGGGCGGCTGGCCATCCGGCTTCTGATGCATCTGCTGCCGGACAAGGTGAAGGCGCTGGTCACCGACTACAGCTTCGACCCCGAATTCGACTTCCCCGCCGAGTTGAAGAGCTTCGTCCTGATGGCGCAGCGGAAAGAGTTCGGCCCCTCGACCGCCTCGCTCGTCAAGGCGGCGGAAGAGCGCGATGTGCCA
>Ga0209023_10002386_pt1 | contig 23511 bp, 29 predicted proteins | sample LakOneMetagenome_FD_187468 | JGI IMG/M metagenome (GOLD analysis project Ga0209023, IMG submission 187468) | Freshwater and sediment microbial communities from Lake Erie, Canada (SPAdes) (version 2) | ecosystem: Environmental > Aquatic > Freshwater > Lentic | place: Lake Erie, Canada... | reverse complement strand
TTCGCGCCGGCGACGGTGGCGGTGGCGCGCGCGCAGCCGAGCGCGACCAGTTCGTCGGCGAGCAGGTATTCCAGGCCCTTGCCGCAGGATGCGAAGAATTTCATCGGCTCAGAGCGATGCGAGCAAGGCCGCGAACGTTTCGGCACTGGCGGCGACGTGATCGCTCAATCGGTGCGAATCGTCGACCAGCAGCAATCGCGCATTGCGTTCTCGCGCCCAGTCGACCACGTCCGACGCCGGGATCAGTTCATCGTGCCAGCCGTGCAGGATAGACATTGGCACGCGCGCGGCGTCGAGCGGCGGCGCGCCCTTCATCGCCACCGGCGGCGCCATCAGGAACAGCGCCTGCACCGGCACCTGCAGCGAAGCGCGGCCGGAAATCCACGCGCCGAGGCTGGAACCGGCCAGCACCAGTGGGCCGCGCGATGCAGCCGCCTGCGCCAGACCGAGCAGGCGTTCGACCCGCGCCGCCACGTCGCCGAGTTCGCCGGCCTCGCGCTTCGCGTCGAGATCGGTGTAGTCCGGTCGTTCGTGGCTCCAGCCCAGGCGTTCGGCCGCCTCGGCCAGCGCGGTGACCTTGGTCGCGTCCGGTCCGCTTTCGAAGCCGTGCGAGAGGATGCAATGCCCTTTCATGCAACGATGCTAGCATCGCCGCGTGCTTCCCGACCTGCCGCCGCCGCCCGTGCTGCTCGAACCGCTGCCCTACGAGGAACGGCTGGACCCGCGCCCGCTGTCGAGGATCGACCTCGTCGTCATCCACTGCACCGAGGTGCCGACGCTGGCGCTGTCGCGCGAATACGGCGAACGCATCCTCTACGCCGGCAGCCAGACCGGCAACAGCGGCCATTACTACATCGACCGCGACGGCACCGTGGTGATGTACGTGCGCCCGGAGCGCATCGCCAACCATGTGCGCGGCTACAACACGCGTTCGGTCGGGATCGAACTGGTCAACACCGGGCGCTATCCCTACTGGCGCGATTCCAAGCACCAGGCGATGAGCGAGCCCTACCCGCAGGCGCAGATCGACGCGCTGATTGCGCTGCTGAAGAAACTGCAGCAGGAAATCCCGAACCTGCACTTCATCGCCGGCCACGAAGACCTGGATCGCGACCAGGAAACGGCGTTCGACGACCCGAACATCCTCGTCGCGCGCAAACTTGACCCGGGCCCGCTGTTCCCGTGGCCGGAAGTGATGAAACAGGTGAGATTGGAGCGGTTGGAACCGTAGAGCGACGTTTAGTTCGCCTTCTCCGGATCTACGCAATCGGCACTATCAATCAAGATGTCCGTGTTCCCTAGCGCGGCCTTATACACACCGAAATGCCCACATGCGCCGCCGTAATTGAAATATCCGATCGCAATCGCGGGCTTTCCGGTTATCGGCTTCAGTGTCGCTTGCTCCAAAGAACATAGATCGCCTGCACGACTGGACGGAGCAATCCATAGATCGTGTTCTCCATTCATTGCCGTGAGAGAACAAACTTCGAACTCAGCTCGGAAAGTTCCATACAAGGCTATCTTTTCTCCGACATGGGCCTTGGGATTCTCGAACAAGGAATCCCAACTCGTGCAACTGATCTTCGGAGAAGGCGAAGTCGCGCAAGAACTGGCTAAAAGTAGAGATATCGCGAGAAGCAGACCTCTCATCGCCGCACCTCTTGCTAAACCGTAGCCGGTAAGTAAAGCGCCCCGAATTCGCTGTGATCCTACTCTGCTAACCCGGCTTGGGCTGCGAACCGACCCGGATCGCCCCGTATACTGACGCGCCCCTTCCCGCGAGCCGCGCATGACCTCCCCGGTCTCCGAACTGATCGACCTGCTGTCGCTGGAACGGCTGGAGGACAACCTGTTCCGCGGCCAGAGCCGCGACATCGGCACAAAGTACGTCTTCGGCGGCCAGGTCCTCGGCCAGGCATTGAGCGCCGCGCAGGCAACACTGGATGAATCCGTCGGCGAACCACGCGCCGCGCATTCGCTGCACGCCTACTTCCTGCGCGCCGGCGACATCGAACACCCCATCGTCTACAACGTCGACCGCACCCGCGACGGCGGCAGCTTCTCCGTGCGCCGCGTCACCGCGATCCAGCACGGCCAGGTCATTTTCTTCTGCGCCGCCTCGTTCCAGCAACACGAAGCCGGCGTCGAGCACCAACTATCGATGCCGGAAGTGCCGCGCCCCGAAGACCTCGCGCCCGCACCGGCGATTCCGCCCGACGTCCTGGAAAAACTGCCGAACAAGGTGCAACGCTGGCTGTCGCGGATGGGCCCGTTCGAATTCCGCCACATCTATCCGCGCGATGAATTGAACCCGACCAAACGCCCGCCCTACCAGCAGGTGTGGTTCCGCCTGTCGGAAAAGGTTGGCGACGGACCGGAACTGCATCGCGCCCTGCTCGCCTACGCCAGCGATTTCCACCTGCTCGGCACCGCGACCTTCCCGCACGGCATCAGCTATTACCAGAACGGCGTGGCGATGGCCTCGCTCGACCATGCGTTGTGGTTCCACCGCCCGTTCCGCGCCGACGACTGGCTGCTGTATTCCATCGACAGCCCGACCGCGCAGAACGCGCGCGGCCTCGCGCGTGGCCTGATCTACGACCGCGCCGGCCACTTGGTCGCGAGCACGGCGCAGGAAGGCATGATTCGCGTTCTTGACGCGAATCAAGGGCACGATCGCGTGGTCGAACAGGCGCAGGGCTGACATGCGCCGCATCTTCGCCAGCCCGCGCCTGGAAAACGTCGAAGGCGTCGCGCGCCTGCTCGAGGAACAGGGCATCGAGGTGCGCATCACCAACGGGCGTTCGTACCGCGGCGGGATCCGCGGCAATTTCAGCTATCGCGACGATGCGCGCGAAGGGCCGGAACCGGCGGTGTGGATCGTCAACGCCGAGGACCAGCCGCGCGCGCGCGAACTGATGCGCGGTGCCGGCCTGCTCGATTCCACCCGCACGCCGCAGGACAGCTACCTGCCGGCAAGCGACGATGACACTAAGCCGCGCAAGCGCAGCGGGAAATTGAAGCTGGCATTGCTCGCGGCGATCGCGATCGCGGTGGCGGTCGGCAGTTTCGCGGTGCGGCACGCCTCGAAGCCGAAGACTGCAGCAGCGACGAACGAAGTGGTTTCGCCATTGCCCGCCGCCCTGCCCGACCGCGTGGCCGAACTGCTGTTGCTGGGCGAACTCGCCGACCTCGGCGAACGCACCGCCTGTATCGGTCTGGCCGGAAACGATGTGTCGCCCGAGATGCTCGCGCGGTTGGCGAAAGCGAATGCGAACGTCGCGCCGCTCTCGGCCTGCGTGCAGGACGTTGGCGGCATCAGCGTCCGCGCGACGAAACAGCCCGCGATCCTGCTCGCCTTGCGCGACTATGTGCGCACGGCCGAGGGTGGAAGCGTGGTCCTGCGTCGCACGGAACAGCCGCTGCAACCGCGGGACCGGACTTACGACCTGCACCTCGACGATGGCCAGTGGAGTTTCGTCGCCGAGGCGCAACCGAAGCCGCGCTGATCAACCCGCAGGCGACGCGTCGTCGCCGCCACGAGAACGGCGCTTGCCGCCCTGCGAATGGCATTGCTGCTGCGCGGCGTTGAACTCGTCACGACTCAACTTGCCATCCTTGTCGGCATCGGCATTGGCGAAGCATGCCTCCTGCTTCTGCTGCCTGCGTGCCTGGAAATCGCTGCGGTCGAGGAAGCCGTCGTGGTTGGCATCGATCTCGGCGAAGCGCTGCGCCAGTTCCGGCTTGGCCGCGGCTTCCTGGCTGCTGATGCGCCCGTCATGGTCGGTATCGAGCTGCATCATGCGTTCGTGCATGCCGCCACCGGAGCCATCACCGCCATCGCTGCCATCGCGTTCGCCGCGACCATTGCGCTGGCCGTGCGGCAGTTCGTCCGCGCTCAGGCGGCCATCGTGGTTCGCGTCGAGCTGGTCGAACTTCTGCGCCAGGCGCGGGGCGTTCGCCGCTTCGCTTTTGTCGATGACGCCATCGCCGTTCGCATCCAGCCGCTGGCGCGGGGTGTCTGCGGAAGTGGTGGTCGAGGTCGACGGCGACGACGCGGACGACTGCTGGGCGCAGGCGCCGGCGGACACGAGCGTGGCGGCGAGCGCGAGCGACAGCAGTGCACGGGAACGGGGCATGGGCTTGTTCATCGGGATCCTCATGGCGGCGGGGTGCTGCCTGACACGGTAAACGCCCAAGCTGAGCGGCGGTTGACCGTCGCGACCGGCGCGACCAAGCGGCGCTAGACTGGGTTCATGCGCGAAACCGAACAACTGCGCGTGTTCCATACCGGCGACCACGTCTGCGGGTATTTCCCCGAGCGCATCGCCCGCGACCTGGTCATCGATCCGCGCGACCCGCGCCTGGCGCAGGCCTATCCGGTCGCGCTGGGCTGGGGCTTCCGTCGTTCCGGCGGCATCGTCTATCGCCCGCATTGCCTTGGCTGCCGCGCCTGTGTCGCGGTGCGCATTCCCGTCGCCCGCTTCCGCCCCGACCGCGGCCAGCGCCGTTGCCTCGCGCGCAACGCCGACGTGATCGCGCGGGTGTTGCCAGCCGAACGCCGCGACGAGCACATCGCGCTGTACCAGCGTTACCTGCGCGCGCGCCATCCCGGCGGCGGCATGGACGACCACGGCGCCGCCGAGTTCGACCAGTTCCTGGTCGGCAGCTGGTCGGACGGCCGTTTCCTCGAATTGCGCGAAGCCGGCAGCCATCGCCTGCTCGCGGTCGCGGTCACCGACCTCGTGCCGGACGCCTTGTCCGCGGTTTATACCTTCTACGATCCGGACGAATCCGCGCGCGGACTCGGTACGCTCGCGATCCTGAAGCAGCTCGAATGGGCCGCGCGCGACGGACGCAGCCATCTCTATCTCGGCTACTGGATCGCCGGCCACGACAAGATGGATTACAAACGCCGCTTCAAGCCGCTGGAAGGTTTCGACGGCCGCCAGTGGAAACGACTGGAGTTCGCGGACTGAGCGTCAGGCCTTCGGCGCATCCTTGCCATCGCTCGCCGCCGCAGCCACGGCTTCCACTTCGGGGGCCGGCGCCATGCCCGGTTCCAGCATCGCCGGCTTGCCACGCGCGTGGAACCCGAATTCGTTGTCGCCGTGCGCGGACACGATCATCCGCACCATGCTGCCCGGGACCATCAGGTCGAGCGCGATCTTCTGCCCCTGCGCGGTCTGGCCCTCGACGGTCAACTCGACGAAGGCGCCGCTGGTATCCACCTCGCGGCAGGGAATATGCGGCCCGAGCGCGCCGTCCTGCAGGTAGGGCTTGATCGCCTCGCCCAAGGCCTCGATCGCATTCGGGAAGAAGAACACGGCGTAGCCGGAGCTGTCGTTCATTGCATGATCCGTTGCAGGTGGAATCGTCGGAATGGGTTTCGACCGCGTCGCGGCGGACAAAGTTCGCCGGCCCAGTGTACCCGTGCCACGGGATGCGCCCTGCCATGCCGATCTGCGATGCTTCGCGCATGCGTCGTTCCCCATTCCCCCGCACCGGATGGCCCGCCTGTACGCTGGCACTCGCGCTGCTTGCCGGTTGCGGCGGCGAACGCGAGCCGTTCGCGCGCCTGTCCGGGTTGATGGTCGACGAGGCACTCGGCGAAGTCAGCGGCATGGCCGCGTCGCGCCGGCATGCCGACGTGCTGTGGGTGGAGAACGACGGCGGCAACACGCCGGACTTGTACGCGGTGAGCCCGCGCGGCAGCCTGCTCGCGCGCGACCGGGTCGAAGGCGTGGCCAACACCGACTGGGAAGACCTCGCCGCGTTCGACCTGGACGGCCATCACTACATCCTCATCGCCGACACCGGCGACAACGGCGGCCTGCGTCGCACGCTGCAACTGCATGTGATCGAGGAACCGGCAACGCTCGCGGACACCACGCTGCGCCCGGCCTGGTCGGTGTCGTTCCGCTGGCCCGACGGTCCGCGCGACTGCGAGGCGGCCTTCGTCGACGCGGCCGCGGGCAAGGTGCTGCTGGTTTCGAAGAAGCGGCATCCACCGGAGTTGTTCGAACTGCCCTTGCGGCCGGCCGCAGGCGCGACCGTGGTCGCACGCCGGATCGGGACCCTCGCCGGCGTGCCGCAGGCCGATGCGCAGTCCCTGCGCGACCGCCCGAAGGCCGCGCGCCTGGTCGGCCAGGTCACCGCCACCGATCTTTCGCCCGATGGCCGCACGCTGGCAGTCCTCACCTATCAGGACGTGCTGTTCTACCCGCGCAAGGCCAGCGACACCTGGGCGCAGGTGGTCGCGCGCCAGCCGCGGATCGAGCCCTTGCCGGCGCTGCTGCCGCAGGCCGAGGCCCTGGCCTGGTCGGCGAACGGTGCCGGGCTCTACGCCAGCGGCGAATTCCGGCCGGCACCGATTTTCTGGCTCGATCCTTCGGGGAAGTGATCGGGACGCCTGTCCGGGGGCTTGAAGTTTGATATCAATTCGATATCATTTCCTCACGCCCATCCCGGGCGGCGAGAGACTTCGATGAAAGAGAACCCGATCCGCTCCCTCCCCGGCATCCCGATGCTGCTGGTACTGCTGGCCTTGGTGCTGGTGGGCGCCTATCTGTTCGCCGGCAACGCGCAGTCCGCGTCGGTCGGTGGCATCGCCGCCGGCATCGCGCTGGTGCTGGTCGCCGGCTTCTGCCTGCTCGGCCTGTATTCGGTGCAGCCCAACCAGGCCGCGGTGCTGAGCCTGTTCGGCAAGTACGTGGGCACGGTCCACGAGAACGGCCTGCGCTGGAACAACCCCTTCTACGCCAAGCGCAAGGTCAGCCAGCGCGTGCGCAACTTCGAGAGCGGCAAGCTCAAGGTCAACGAACTCGACGGCTCGCCGATCGAGATCGCCGCGGTGATCGTCTGGCAGGTGGTGGATTCGGCCGAGGCGGTCTACAACGTCGACGACTACGAGAGCTTCGTCCACATCCAGTCCGAATCCGCGCTGCGCACGATGGCGACCAGCTATCCCTACGACCAGCACGAGGAAGGCCAGGTCGCGCTGCGCAGCCACGCGACCGAGATTTCGCAACACCTCAAGGACGAACTGGCCGAACGCCTCGCCGACGCCGGCGTGCAAGTGCTCGACGCGCGCATCAGCCACCTCGCCTATGCGCCGGAAATCGCGCAGGCGATGCTGCAGCGCCAGCAGGCCAACGCGATCATCGCCGCGCGCACGCGGATCGTGGCCGGCGCCGTTGGCATGGTCGAGATGGCGCTGGCCGAACTGCAGAAGAACGGCGTGGTGCAGCTCGACGAGGAGCGCAAGGCGCAGATGGTCAGCAACCTGCTGGTGGTGTTGTGCGGCGAACGCAGCACCCAGCCGATCGTCAACGCCGGCACCTTGTACTGACGTAGGAGCGCCCATTTGGGCGCGATGGCTGAAGTCGCGCCTAGAAAGGCACTCCTACAGGACCGCAAGAAGATGGCAGAGAAAAAAGCCTATCCGCTGCGCATCAACGCCGAGGTCCTCGCCGCGGTGCAGCGCTGGGCCGACGACGAATTGCGCAGCCTCAACGCGCAGATCGAATACGCGCTGCGCGAGGCGCTGCGCAAGGCGGGGCGGATGCCCGCGCCCAGGACCAAACCGGAGGATGAGCGATGAAATCGTGGAAATACCTGGTGGTGGAAACGAAGACCGGCCTGATGGGTGGCTTCAAGCAGGAAACCCTGCAGGAAGAACTCGACAAGCAAGGGCGTGCCGGCTGGGAGCTGGTCAACATCGTCCACGCCACGCCAACCATCTCCTCGCCCACGCTGATCTTCAAGAAGGAAGCCTGACATGCGCCGCACACTGCTCTCGATTGCCTTCGCCGCCTCGTTCGCACTGGCCACCGGTGCCCACGCGCAGGCAGCCGATCCAGCCGCCATCGCGAAACAGGCGCTGGATTTCCTCGACGCGGGCGAATACGCACAGGTCGAAAGCCTGTTCGGCACGCAGATGGCCGCAGCGGTACCGGCGGACAAGCTCAAGGCGGTCTGGGAATCGCTGCCGACGCTGGCCGGCAAGCCCGGCAGTCGCGGCGATTCCGAGGTCTCCGCGAAGGACGGCATGACCATCGTCAAGGTTCCCCTGCATTACGAGAAAGCCGAACTGATGGCGACCTTCGCCATCGATGGTGAAGGCAAGGTCGCCGGCTTCGTGGTGCAACCGGCACAGACCGCGGTTCCCGCGCCGGCGGTCGCCGCCGATGCGCCATTCACCGAACGCGACATGATGGTCGGCGAAGGCGAACGCGCCCTGCCCGGCACGCTGGCGATGCCCAATGGCGAAGGACCCTTCCCCGCGGTCGTGCTGGTGCACGGCTCCGGCCCGCAGGATCGCGACGAAACCATCGGCGCGAACAAGCCCTTCCTCGACATCGCCCGCGGGCTCGCCGCGCAAGGCATCGCGGTGCTGCGCTACGAGAAGCGCAGCAAGGCGCGGCCGCAGGATTTTGCCAACGGAAATTTCGGCATCGACGACGAAACCACCAACGACGCCGTGCTCGCGGTCGCCGGATTGCGCAAGACGCCCGGCATCGATCCGGCGCGCGTGTTCGTGCTCGGCCACAGCCAGGGCGGGATGATGGCGCCGCGCATCGCCGCGGTGTCCAGCCATGTCGCCGGATTGATCCTGCTCGCTGCGCCTTCGCGTTCGTTGCTCGACATCGTGATCGAACAGAACCGCCGGCTGGCGGTGCTCGACGACGGCAAGACCAGCGATGCCGAACGCGCCGCGATCAATGCGCTGGTCGAACAGGTGCGCCTCACCCGCGACCCGAACACCGATCCGGCGACGAAGACGATTCTCGACCAGCCGGTCGGTTACTGGCGCAGCGTCGATGCGGTCGATCCGGTGAAGGAAGCCGAGGCCGATGCGCTGCCGATGCTGGTGCTGCAGGGCGCGCGCGACATCCAGGTGGTGGACGCCGATTGGCAAGGCTGGAAAGCCGCGTTCCACGACGATTCGAAGGTGACGTTCAAGCTCTACGACAAGCTCAACCACCTCGGCATCACCGGCGAGGGCGAAGGCAGCCTCGCCGAATACATGCAGCCGGGCCATGTCGACGCGCAATTGATCGACGATGTCGCGAGCTGGATCAAGGCGCACTGAATCCACCGGGAACTTTCAGGAGGGAGAACGCCATGAACGCTTCCACCCGCAGCTACACCCGCATTTCCGCGCTGGTCTTCACCGTCGTCGCCCTGCTCCAGGGTTGGCGCGCGGCCAGCGGCTTCCCGGTCGTCGTCGATGGTTGGACCGTGCCGATCGCGGCGTCCTGGGCGGCATGCATCGCCGCCGGCGCGCTGGCGGTCTGGGGCTGGCGTGCGCGCTGAGACGATGACGATGCGCAACGATTCCGCCATCGACGCCGCACTGCAACTGGTTCCGGCCAGCGGCCGCAGCCGCACATGGCTGTTCGCGTTGTGCGTGCTCCTGCCGCTTGCGATTACCCTCGTGGCCCTGGTCGCGGCCGCACAGGGCATCGGTACCCCGGCTGGCACCAAACCCAACCTGATCGGCGGAAGCTGGCCGCAGACCTTCGCATCCTCGCTCGGCGTGGTCGCGATCATCGTCGTGCCGGTGTGGCTAGTCCTGGACCGATTGATGCGACGCCATGAGTTGGCGCTCGACAACGGCGTGCTCGACCTGCGCTCCACCCTTTATCACGCACGCACGCCATTGTCCGGACTGGACCTGGATCGCGCCCGCGTGATCGATCTGGACGAACATGCCGAATTGCGTCCGGGAATGAAGGCCAACGGTTTCGCCCTCCCCGGCTTCCGTAGCGGGTGGTTCTTCCGCCTGCGTGATCGCCGCAAGACATTCGTCGCCATCGCCGATGGCCGCTGGAAACTGTGGCTGCCTGTCCGCGGCGACCACGATCTACTGTTGGAACCGCGCGATCCGCAACGCCTGCTCGAACGCCTGCGCGAACTCGCCTCACCGCAGACGCGATAAGCTGCGCGCATGCGCAAGCGCCCCGCATCGCGGCTGGTCAACACGCCCGAGATCGAACTCTGGCCGGCATCGCTGCTGCGCGCGCGCAGCAACCACGATGCGCGGACGCTGGCCCGTGCGGACACCGTGTTGCGGCGCAAGCGCGACGGTCGCTATCTTGCCGCGGACTTGCGCGACGGGCTTCTACCGCTGGTGCCTCATCTCAAGCGCGAACCGGGACTGGACGCGGCACTGGACGCGCTCGATGTTTCGCGTAGCCGCATCGAGGAACGGCGCGCGGGCGTCGGCCACGAGGTCGCCTCGCTGCCGCTGTCGCGCCTGCACGAACGGCTGGACTCGCTGGATCTCGATGCCGGGGCCTACGCCGAGTGCAGCGGCCTCGAACTCGTCCCCGAACCCGAATGGCTGGCCTTTGCCGGCTTCGACCGCTACCGCCGCCCACTATGGCTGCTCGCGCCGGCGGCGCGCGCGTGGACGCACCTGCGCGAGGCCGCGCTCCGCGACGGTGTCGTGCTCGAGGCGATTTCCGGCTACCGCAGCCACGACTACCAGCTCGGCATCTTCGAACGCAAGCTCGCGCGCGGGCAGACCATCGACGACATCCTCGCGGTCAACGCCGCACCCGGCTTCAGCGAACACCATTCCGGCACCGCGCTCGACATCGGCGCGCCCGATGAACCGCCGGCGGAGGAATCGTTCGAACGCACACCGGCGTTCGCGTGGCTGCGGGCGAATGCGTCTGGATTCGGCTTCGCCATGAGCTACCCGCGCGACAACCCGCACGGCATCGTGTACGAGCCATGGCATTGGAGATTCCAGGGCGCCTGATCGCCTCGGCGAAGTCATCCTGAAGCGAAGCCGAAGGACCTGCTTTTGGGAATCTGCGGACAACAGGTCCTTCGCTGCGCTCAGGATGACAGATCAGGATTCAATCCTGCGAACGCTTGGTCGGCGTCTTCGCCTGCACGCCCGCATCGGCGATGCGCCACAGGTACAAGCTGGCGTAGCTGCGGAACGGTGCCCAGCGCTCGCCGCGCGCCAGCAGTTCCTTCGGCGTCGGCATCTCCTCGAGTTTGTCGAGCACCTGCACGCCCTTGCGAATGCCGAGGTCGTCCACCGGCAGTACGTCGGGCCGACCAAGACGGAACATCAGCATCATCTCCACCGTCCAGCGTCCGATGCCGCGGATCGGCACCAGCGCGGCGACGATCGCGTCGTTGTCCAGCGTCGCCATCTGCCGCAGGGTCGGGATTTCGCCGCGTTGTTCGCGCGCGGCGAGGTCGCGCAACGCGAGCAGCTTGTTGCCGGACACCCCGCAGGCACGGATCGCCGCGTCGTCGCAGCGCGACAGCGTGTCGCAGTGGAAGCGATCGCTTGCGATCGCGGCCTCGACCCGGGACACGATCGTCGCCGCAGCCTTGCCGCTGAGCTGCTGGTAGAGGATGGCGCGCGCCAGCGCATCGACCGGATCGAACGGTTTTTTCCAGCGCGGATCTGGCTCGATGACGGGAAGCTTCTTCAGCCACGGCGAGAAGCGGCGATCTTTCGAAAGATGTTTGGTGGCGGCTTCGGTGTCGAACCCGCGTGCGTGTCGCGGCATCGCTATTCCCCCCGTTTCCACAAGGTCGCGCCGAGCAGCAGCCAGCCGACGATCAACAGGGTGCCGCCGGAGGGCGCCAACCGCGGCCGCAGGCCGAACAGCGCTTCCGCGACCAGGCTGCCCGAGAACAACAACGCGCCAACGAACAACGCGACGAGCGCGACGCGCATCCAGCGCGACACCGCGCGCGGCGCCAGCGCGACCAGTGCCAGCCCATGCCCGAAGGCGAACAACGCCGCGGTCTGCAGCCGTGCCTGCTGCGCGTCATCGGCCGCGTGCGCGGCATAGGCCGCGAGCGCGACCGCGATCCCGGCCAGCCATGCGCCCGTTGCGGCAAACCGGCGCATCAGCGCGGCTTTCCCCGCTGTAGAAAAGCGAACGCCGCGGCAGGCGCGGCGTTCGTCGGGAGGATTCCCGGATCGTATTGCACGTCGGCGCTTACTTCAGGCCCCAGTAGGCCTCGTATTCGCCCTTGTCGGTGAAGGCGGCATCGATGCCGGCCTTGTAGACATCGTACGGGCGATCGGTCGGCTCGTAACCCTGGGTCATCGCCCAGGCGCGCAGCGCGTTGTGCACCATCTCGAGGCCGGCCCAGTAGCCGGTGAAGGTCGTGGTCACGGCGCGACCGGCCGGCACCTGCACGTACTTCACCGGGCCAGTGAGCTTGAGGCCCGTCAGCGCGCCGGCCTTGGTCACCGGCACGGCCACGTCGAAGGTGTAGTTCTCGCGACCCATTTCGCTGGTGATGATGCGCATCGGGCCGGCAGCGGTGAGGCCGTTGGCGGCAAGGTTGCGGTTGATCCACTCCATGTTGGCGCGCATCGAGCCCTGCAACTTGTCGTCGTCGCGGTCGATCGAGCCCGCAGTCACCACCAGCAGGTTGGTCGCGGGCACGTCGGCAACCCGGATTTCGGCCATGCCCTGGATGGAGTTGTAATCGACATTCGGCACGGTGGCCAGCATGTTCGTCAGGCGGTCGAGGCCGAGTTTCATGTCATCGCCGACGTGGCGGCCGACATACAAGCCGGCGTAGCGGCCGAGCAGGTCCCAGCCGTAATCGACGTCGTAGCTCTGGGTGATCTTGACGTTGCGCCCGCCGCGTCCGGTCGGCTCGAGCTTGAAGGTCATCTTCTTGTCGCTGCCGCGCTCGGGGTTGGTCAGCGCGTAGGTCACGCTCTGGCCGGGTTCACTGGCGACGATCTGCCAGCTGCCCTGGCCGGGGTTCGGCTTGTCGGAGTCGTAGTCCAGGCGTGCGCCGGTGCCCGATTCGGGGCCGGAGAGCTTCAGCGCCATCCGCGGGTCGCGCAGCGGCACGACGTTCCAGTCCTTGAACCGCTTCAGGCTGTTCAGCGTGTCGTACACGATGGTCAGCTTGCGGTTGGTTTCCACGTCCTTGGTCAGGTGGCGATGGGACGGAAGCACCAGGCTGACGAGCACGAACAGCACGGCCACGATCGCCAACGAAATCAGGATCTCGATCAAACGGGTCATTCAGGATTCTCCAGGAACCTCGGCCGTACCGGGGCGCAGACCCGCAATCCTAGCAATTTGCGCCCCGGGACGGGAGCCGGTAAGCGCCCTGCCGGGGCGCCCGCGGGGTCGCGGGCGGCCTAGACCAGTTGCAGCTCGAAGGCCTTCAGCACCGCCCGCGTGCGGTCGCGGACACCAAGCTTCGAAAGAATGTTCGAAACATGGTTCTTGATGGTGCCTTCGGCCACGCCCAGCGAATTCGCGATCTCCTTGTTGGAGAAACCGCCGGCCATCAGCCGCAGGATCTCGGTCTCGCGCTCGGTCAGCGGATCCGGACGGTCGAGGCTGACGAACTCGTTGCGCATGTGCTCCAGGCCGGAGAGCAGGCGCTGGGTCACCGCCGGCTGCACCAGCGAACCACCCCCGGCCACGGCCTCGATCGCGCCGACCAATTGTTCCAGCGACACGTCCTTGAGCAGGTAGCCCTTGGCCCCGGCCTTGATTCCGGCCAGCACCAGCTGGTCGTCGTCGAAGGTGGTGAGGATGATGGTCGGAGGCAGTTGCTGGATGCGCGCCAGCGTCTGCAAGGCTTCCAGCCCCGACATTGCCGGCATGCGCATGTCCATCAGCACCACGTCGGGGCGGACCTGCGGGATCTGTTCGACCGCCTGGCGCCCGTCGCCGGCCTCGGCCACCACCTCGATGCCCTCGGCCAACGCCAGCAACGAACGGATGCCTTGCCGGACGAGCGTCTGGTCGTCCACGAGGAAGACACGGATCATGGAACCTCCTGGAACGGGAAATGGTGGAAAGGATGCCGACGGACCGTCGCGCGGTTCATCCGGACACCGCCGCGGGCCGCACCGGCGCGGCCTGGGTGGCGACAAAGGCCCCGGCCGCCTCAGCCCCGGATTGCAGCGGCAGGAACAGGTCCAGGGCGAATCCGCGCGTGGGTGCCGGGTCGATGTCCAGCCGCCCACCATAGCCGTCGAGGCGCTCGCGGATGCCGCGCAGGCCGTTGCCGATCGCCGCCGCGCCCTGCGCGCCACGGCCATCGTCGCGGGCGTGCATGTGCAACAGGCAGCCGTCGACCCGGTAATCGAGCGCCAGGGTGGTGGCGTGCGCGTGGCGAACCGCGTTGGTGATGATTTCCTGGGTGCAGCGCAACAGCACGTGCGCGCGCTCCGGGTCGTCGAGCAGGAAGGGTTCGGGCATGTGGATGTCGATCCGCAGCCCCGGCACGTTGTCGGCCAGCGGCAACAGCGTCGCGGCCATGTCGATGGCATCGTCGTCGCGCAGCCGGCTGACCGCCTCGCGCACGTCGCTCAGCAGCAGCCGCGCTAGCGTGTGCGCCTGGTTGATGTGCTCGCGCGGCGCACCTTCGACGAGGTGGCCGGCGACCTCGAGGTTGAGGCTGAGCGCGGTCAGGTGGTGGCCGAGCAGGTCGTGCAGTTCGCGGGAAATGCGGGTGCGCTCGTTCACCCGCGCGCTCTCCGCCAGCAAGGCGCGGGTCGCGCGCAGTTCCGCATTCAGCCGGCGCTGGTCCTCGCGCGCCTGCGACTGCTGCCGCGCGACCAGGCTGGTGACGAACACGAACACGGAGAACCCGGCATACAGCATCGATTGCAGAATCGCCTCGGGCCAGCCGAACTGCTGTCCGAACACGAAAATCGGGGCGAGCGCGAACTGGCTGGCCACCAACAGCACCATGCCGATCCCCGCCGGAAGCAACCAGGGCAGAACGCAGGCGGCGACCATCAGCAGGATGCTGCCGAGGCCACTGAGGCTGTAATAGCTCATGGCCAACGCGGCGCCGAGGAACACCGGCAGCAACGCATAATTGGCGAGGCGGGTGCGGCGACCGCCCATCGTCCGGGTCAGCCACAGGTAAAGCACGCCGAACGCGGCATAGGCGACCCATCCCTGCCAGGCCATGCTCGGCGGCTGCGAATCGTCCAGCGCTTCCGGCGGGAATTGCGCCGTGTACAGCAACGGAAGGCCCACCAGCGCCCAGGTGAACAGGCCGGCAAAGCGCAACAGGCGGGTATGGTCCAGGCGCGCAAGCATGCCGCCATCTTAGGCGCAAGTCCGCTGCGTCCGAGTGCATCGGAAGTCATGCCCGCGGTCGCCCGGCGGGGATGGCCGTGCGATAATCCGGCGCGGCCGCATCGACGGCCGGGACCGCCAGAAAAACGGAGTCAGGAATGTCGATTGTCGTCCGCGACGTGCGCGAGCACGAGCTGGATTCCGTGCTCGCCCTCAACAACGCCGCCGGCCCCGCCATCCTCCCGCTCGACGCGAACCGCCTCCGTCGCTTCTTCCGCACCGCCGAATATTTCCGCGTCGCCGAACGCGACGGCAGCCTCGCCGGCTTCCTCGTCGGCTTCGGCCCGGACGCCGAGCACGACAGCGGCAACCACGCGTGGTTCCGCGAACGTTATCCCCGGTTCTTCTACATCGACCGCATCGTGGTCGCCAGCCGCCGTCGCGGCGGCGGCGTCGGCCGCGCGTTCTACGCCGACGTGCAGAGCCACGCCGAGCTGCGCTACCCGCACCTGGCCTGCGAGGTCTTCCTCGAACAGGGCAACGACCCGGCGCTGTTGTTCCACGGCAGCTTCGGTTTCCGCGAAATCGGCCAGCGGGTGATGCCTGCCCATGATGGACAAGGGCCGGGCGTGCGCGCGGCGATGCTGATGAAGGAACTGTGCAGCTACCCCTGGGTGCATGACACCTATGGCGAGCACTTGCCCGACGTGCCGTGGGTGTCGCAGCCGCGCGCCGGCGCCGACGCCTTCCCCGCCACCGGCACCCGCGGGCACTGACGTGGCCGCGAACCCGAACTACGAACAGGCGGGCGAACTCAAGATCGGCCAGGTCGGCATCGCCAACCTGCGCGTGCGCACGCTCGATGTCGGCAAGCTCGCGCAGGAAATGCGCGAACGCGTCGCCCGCGCGCCGAAGTTGTTCGCGCGCGCCGCGGTCGTCGTCGATTTCGGCGGCCTGCCCGGCACGCCCGCGCTCGCCGATGCGCGCGCGCTGGTCGATGCCTTGCGCGATGCCGGCGTGATCCCGGTCGCGCTCGCCTGGGGCAGCAACGACAACGAACAGCTCGCGGTGCAACTAGGCCTGCCGTTGCTCGCCAAGTTCCGCGCGCAGTACGAACCCGTGGCAGGGGCTACGAACCCGGCCGCTGCCCCCGAACGGGCCGCCGCGGTTGACGCTTCTGGCAGCCGAACGGCTGTCCAACCCGCTCCGGCAAAGGTCGCGCAAGCGACTGTCGCGACGGGCCAGCCCGGCCTCGTGCAGACCGCGCCGGTGCGCTCGGGCCAGCAGGTCTACGCCGACAACCGCGACCTCACCGTGCTCGCCGCGGTCGGCGCCGGCGCCGAGGTCATCGCCGACGGTTCCATCCACATCTACGGCGCGCTGCGTGGGCGCGCGCTCGCCGGCGCGCAGGGCTTCGAGCAGGCGCGCATCTTCTGCCGCGAGTTCCGCGCCGAACTCGTCGCCATCGCCGGCCACTACAAGGTGCTGGACGACATCCCGCGCGAGCTGCACGGCAAGCCGGTGCAGATTTCGCTCCACGACGACGAACTCAGGATCGACGCGCTCGAATGAGCGACCACGAAGGAGAAGTGTTTTGGCAGAAATCATCGTAGTCACGTCCGGCAAGGGCGGCGTCGGCAAGACCACCACGAGCGCCTCGCTCGCGAGCGGACTCGCCCGCCACGGCAAGAAGGTCGCGGTCATCGACTTCGACGTCGGCCTGCGCAACCTCGACCTGATCATGGGCTGCGAACGCCGCGTGGTGTACGACTTCGTCAACGTCATCCAGGGCGAGGCTTCGCTGCGGCAGGCGCTGATCAAGGACAAGCGCTTCGACAACCTGTTCGTGCTGGCCGCGTCGCAGACCCGCGACAAGGACGCGCTGACCAAGGAAGGCGTGGAGAAGGTGCTGAAGGACCTCGACGAGGATGGCTTCGACTACATCGTCTGCGATTCGCCCGCCGGCATCGAGAAGGGTGCGTTCCTCGCCATGTACTTCGCCGACCAGGCGGTGGTCGTGGTGAACCCGGAAGTCTCCAGCGTGCGCGACTCCGACCGCATCCTCGGCCTGCTCGCCTCGAAGACGCGCCGCGCGGAGGCCGGCGAACGGGTCAAGGAATTCCTGCTGCTCACCCGCTACAGTCCCTCGCGCGTCGAGAACGGCGAAATGCTGAGCGTGAAGGACGTCGAGGAAGTGCTCGGCCTCAAGACCGTCGGCGTGATCCCCGAGTCGGGCGACGTGCTCAACGCCTCGAACAAGGGCGAGCCGGTGATCCTCGACATGGAATCCAACGCCGGCCAGGCCTACGACGACGCGGTCGCGCGGCTGCTGGGCGAGGAACGCCCGATGCGCTTCACCACGGTGGAGAAGAAGGGCTTCTTCAACAAGTTGTTCGGGGGTTGAGCATGGGAATGTTCGATTTCCTCTTCGGCACGAAGAAGAACACCGCCTCCATCGCCAAGGACCGCCTGCGCATCATCATCGCGCAGGAGCGCACCCTGGCCGGTGGCCGCGACTACCTGCCGCTGCTGCGCCAGGAGCTGCTGGAGGTGATCCGCAAGTACGTCAACATCGACGCCGACGCGGTCAAGGTGGACGTGGTCAAGGAAGGCGAGCACGACATCCTTGACATCTCGGTCGCGCTGCCGGACGAGCGCGCGAGCGCGGCGTGATTCGCGTTTTGTAGGAGCGGCTTCAGCCGCGAGCTTTCGCTTCGAACGACATGATCGCCAAAGAGCTCGCGGCTGAAGCCGCTCCTACAGTCGAGGCGAACGATGTGCTCCTCGTCCGCGACATCGCCTGGGACGACGCTTCCGCCCTGCTCGCGCGCTACGGCCTCGCACTCGCGCGGGTCGCCGACGGCGAACCGATCCCCGGCAGCTACTGGGGCGAATGCGAGGCCGGACTGGTCGGCAACACCGTGCATGCACGCGGCGACACGCCGGTGCATTCGTTGCTGCACGAGGCCGCGCACCTGATCGTGCTGCCGCCCGAACGCCGCGCCGCGGTGCACACCGACGCCACCGATTCGATCGAGGAAGAGGACGCGGTGTGCGTGCTTCAGGCGCTGCTCGGCGACGAACTGCCCGGCGTCGGCCGCGAACGCGTGCTCACCGACATGGATGCGTGGGGCTACACTTTTCGCCTCGGCTCGGCGCGCGACTACGTGGAACACGATGCGGAATCGGCGTGGCGTTGGCTGCAGGCTCGCAACCTGCTTGATGTCCAACGCCGCCTGCGTGTCCCGACTACTGCCGGCCCAGGCTAGGAACCGGCCAGCGCCGCGCCCAGGTCCAGGACAACGCGCGTCCCCTGCGGCGGGTGCGGTTCGATGCGCAGGTCCCAGCCGAGGTGTTCGCACAGGCGCCCAATGAGCTCGAGCCCGATCCCGTCGCCATTGCGCGCGCCGCCTTCGCGCACCATCCGCGCATGCAGCGCGCCGATTTCCTCCGGCGACATGCCATGGCCCGGGTCCTCGATCACGACGACCGCGGTCGCGCCCAGCGTGAGCGTGATCGTGCCGCGATCGCTGTTCTCGATCGCGTTGCGCAGCAGGTTGCCGATGGCGGCGCGCACGATGCCCGCGGACGCGTGCAGCGTGCACGGCGGCAACGGCGCGACCGCCAGTTCGAGGTCCTTGCCCGCGCACAGGTGGCGGTGGTCCTCGACCAGCTCCGGCAGCATCGCATCGAGCCGGAACGTCTCGCTGATCGCGGACAGGCGCGCCGGATCGCGCGCCAGCACCAGCAGCAACGCGATCAACTGCTCCACCCCGCGCGCGGTGCGCAGGATCCGCTCGAACTGCCTGCGCGCGCCCTCCGGCATCGGTTCGCCGTCGAGCGCGAGCTCCGCCGCGCCGGCGATCACCGCCAGCGGCGTGCGCAACTCGTGGCTGCTGGTCGCGACGAACCGGTGTTCGCGTTCGACGTAGCGTTCGTTGCGTGCGAGGTAGTCGTTGAGCGCGTTCGCGATCACCAGCATTTCCCGGCTGGCATTGGCCGCGGGCGCGATGCGTTGCCCGGCATGGTCCGGGCGCAAGCGCCCGATGTCGCCGGCCATGTCCGCGAGCGGGCGCACCAGCCGGCGCAGTGTCCAACCCAACCCGACGCCGAGCAGCACCAGCACCAGCACGACGCCGGCGAGCATGGCCGCGGACAGCCTGAACTCGCTCTGCTCGAACTCGCCGATGTCCATCATCAGCGCCTGGCGCCGGCCGTCCACCACGCGCACCAGCAGCACATGGTCGCGTCCCTCGAAACGCACGTCGTCGTGCAGGCCCGGTTGGTAACGCGCGAGTTCCGGCGGCAGCGGCCGACCGCTGCCCCAGCCGAACAGCGACGCGCCCTCGGTGTCGCGCCAGCGATAGCTCGGGTCGTCGGCGCGGCGGCGGTCGAAGTGGTCGATTTCCGAATGCAGCATGGACTTCCAGACCATGCGTTCGGCGTGTTCGTTGATCGAATTGCCGAGCGCAATCACCGCCACCGACAGCACCAGCATGTACAGCACCACCCACAGGGTGATGCGCAGGCTGAGGCTGCGCTTACTGGCCGCCATCGCCTTCCTCCGCCACCGCCAGCCGGTATCCGACGCGCGGGATGGTCTGCAGCAACTTGGCCTCGAACGGGCCGTCGATGGCGCGGCGCAGGTCGTAGACGTGCGAACGCAGCATGTCGCGGTCCGGGGCGTCGTCGCCCCACAGCGCCCGTTCAAGCTGTTCGCGCCCGACCGCCGCGGGACTGGCGCGCATCAGCGTTTCCAGCAGCTTGCGACAGGCCGGGTACAGGTGCAACAGCGTGTCGCCGCGGCGTACCTCGTGCGTGTCGAGGTCGAAGCGCAGGTCGTGCACCTGCAGCACGCGTCGGCGCGAACGCGCGGAGGAGCGCGCCAGCAGTGCGTCCAGCCGCGCTTCCAGTTCGAGCAAGGCGAATGGCTTGGTCAGGTAGTCGTCCGCGCCCGAGCGCAGCCCGTGCACCTTGTCCGCCAGTTCGCCGCGCGCGGTCAGCACGATCACCGGCACGTCCAGCCCATGCTCCCCGCGCAGGCTGCGCAGCACTTCCATGCCGTCCATGCGCGGCAGCGCCCAGTCGAGCACGATCGCGTCGTAGGCGTGCTTCGTCGCCAGGTGCAGGCCGACCACGCCGTCGGGCGCGGCATCGAGCACGTGGCCGCGCGCCTCGAAGTACTGGAACAGGTTCGCGACCAGTTCCCGGTTGTCCTCGATCACCAGCAATCGCACCGCTTCGGCTCCTGCACTCGCCCCTGCCGCAGTGTAAGCTCGACCCGCGACAGCGACGAAGCCGGCTTCCGACGGCACTCCGACACCGCGCTACGGAGCATGCGCGCGTTCGCAACCTCGCCACCCCGCATTGAGCAAACCGACGATCGCCGCAAACTTGCCGACCGACGCCGAGGTACGCCATGCCGACGCGCCGCACTGGGTGACATGGCAATTGCTCGTACCGCTCGCGTTGCTGGTGGTGGCGACGATTTGCCTTGTTCCCCTCGGCGGCGACCGCTGGCTCGCCGACCAGGTCTACGCGGCCGAAGGCGGGCGCTGGGCCTTGCGCGACAGTTTCATCACCACCCGCGTGCTGCATTCCGGCGGCAAGGCGCTGAGCATGCTCGCCTGGTGCGCCACGCTGGTGTTGGCGTTGAAGTCGATTCGCAATCCGCGCTGGAAGCCGCTGCGGCGACCGCTGTTTGCGCTACTGCTCTCGATCGCGTTGTCGTCGCTGCTGGTCTCCGTGCTCAAGCACACGACCGGCATGGACTGCCCGTGGAGCGCCGCGCCCTATGGCGGGCCGCATCCCTACTTCAACCTGTTCGAGGGCGCACCCCCGGGCATCAAGCCCAACGGCTGCTTCCCCGCGGGCCAGGCCAGTGCGGGCTACGGCTGGGTGGCGCTGTATTTCTTCTTCGCCAGCGTGCGCCCTGCATGGCGATACCGCGGGCTAGCGGTCGGCATCGGCGCCGGCGCGATCCTCGGCATCGCGCAACAGCTGCGCGGCGCGCATTACCTGTCGCACGATGTATGGACGCTGGCGATCAGCTGGTTCGTGGCGCTGGCGATCCATCGCATTTCGCTGCGCTGGTCGCTGCGTCGCGCGACCGTGGTCACGCATCGCAACGATGCGCATCGCGACGCGCAGGCCGCGAGCGACGGGGATCGAAGCCGGTAAACCGTGGCGGCAGTGCAAGGCGCCGGCAGGCCACGTGATCCCTGTGGCCCCGCGCAGCGCGTCCTGCTCCACGCGTTGCCGGCAAGGCGAGATTCGACGCCTGCCTGCGTGCAGGCAACGCGAAAGTTTCTCGCCGGCGTTCAGGCCTGCAGCAGCAGGCCGCGTTCGCGCGCGATCCGGGCAAGGTCGCCATGGGTACGCGCGCCGAGTTTCTCCATCAGGTTGGCGCGGTGCCGGTACAGGGTCTTGTCGCTGATGCCGAGATCGAGCGCGATCGCCTTCGGCGGCTCGCCGGAGAGCAGGCTGCGCAGGATCTCGCGTTCGCGCACGCTCAGGTTCGCCGCCGGTGGCCTGGCCGATACCCACGGCGCCAAATCGCTGCTGAGGGCGATTTCGCCGGCGACCACGCGCCGCAGCAAGGACGGCAGTTCGTCGGGCGCGACCGCCTTGGTGACGTAGCCACGCGCACCGTTCTCGAGCGCGCGCACCACCAGGCCCGGATCGTCGTGCATGCTCAGCATCACGCATTGCATGGCGGGAACGGCGGCCGCCAGTTCACGCAGCAGAGGCAAGCCGCTGGCGCCGCCGCCGAGGCTGAGGTCGACGACGGCGAGGTCCGGCTGCACGGCCATGGCGGCCGACAACGCGTCCGCGGGATTCGCGGCTTCCGCGGCCACGGCGAAATCGTCGAGTCCGTCGAACAGGCGCTTGAAGCCTTCGCGGACGATGGCGTGGTCGTCGACCAGCAGGATGCGGTGCATGCGGGCAGTGTGCCACCCGGTTTCCTCCGACGGCGGAGAAAATGTCTCGCCAGCGCGCCGTTCCCGGCGCTAGCCTGCGCGGAATGCCCGTGCCCACGACCAAGCGCCTGCTCGATGTCCTGACCGCACCGTCGACAGGCGACGGCGCCGGTTTCGGTCTGGGCCTGTCGCTTGCCTATTTCGCGGCGCACGTCGCGCTGGGCTATGTCCAGTTCTACCACTGGCAGGTCGTCACCGGCCTGCTGTTCTCGCTGCTGTGGCTCGGCCATCGCCGCTGGTGGCCGTGGCTGTTCGCAACCACCATCCTCGCCCGCGTCTGCGGGGGACTGATCGCCTTCGACCTCAGCGGCATCACCGGCCCGGTGTTCGGCCACTGGGCCGATCCGGTCCAGTTTTTCCTCGGCAACGTCCCCGAGCCGTTCCTGGTCGCCTCCGGCGTGGTCGCGCTCCGGCGCTGGGGCGTGCATCCCGGCGCAACCATCGATGCCCGCGCGATCGTGCGCCTGCACCTCGCCGCGGTGCTGTCGGCGCTGGCGGTCACCGGCAAGGACGTCTGCTACGTGATCAACGACGGTTTCATCGCCGACGTCACCCGCAGCGTGATCCGCGACCCGGTGGCAATCGGCGGCGCGGGTTCCTGGGAGCTCCCGCTGCGTTTCGCGATCAAGAACTTCATGGGTGGCTTCGTCGGCATCCTGTTGCTGGCGCCGCTTGCGATGTGGCTGGCGCTGCCGTCGGATCGCTCGGAATCGAAAGGCATCCTGCGCGGCAGCCTGGTGGTGGCGTTGCCTGCCGCGTTGTTGTTCGTGCTGCTCGCCACGCAAATCCACAACGCGCCATTGGCCGAATTGTTGCGCCGGCTGCTGCTCATCGTCGTCGCGGTGGCCGCGATCCGCAACGGCTGGCGCGGCGCCGCGCTGGCGATGCTGGCCGTGAGCATCGCGGTCGCCATCGACGACCATCTCGGGCTCCATGCCGACAATCCGATCCTGTTGCAGCTGTTCATCGCCATCTGCGGCGCGATGGGCCTGATGTTCGGCGCCACCGTCGACGACCTGCGCCACCAGCAGGCGCGGCTCGACGAAGCGCAGTCGCGCGCGTCCTCGCTGGCTGACGCCCTCGCGAACGCGGCCAGCCGCAACCTGCAGGCCGAGGAACGCGAACGCCGCCGGCTTGCCGCCGAACTGCACGACGAATTCGGGCAGAACCTCACCGCCCTGCAGACCCACCTCAAGTTGGCGCAACACGACTTCGACGGCAACGGCCGCCCGCAGGCCGCGGACGTGCTGCTCGAACTCACCCGCGCGATGCGACGCAACATCGCCGGCGTGCTGGAATCACTGCGCCCAGCCGCGCTCGACGAGATCGGCTTGTTCGCCGCGATCGACCGTGGTGCGGTGCGCAACCTCGCCGAAGACGCCGGGCTCGGGTTCGACACCCGCATCGAGGGCGACGCGCGCCTGCTCGACACGCTCGACGACACCCGCCGCATCGCCGCCTACCGGCTGGGG
>Ga0209023_10002385_pt1 | contig 23520 bp, 20 predicted proteins | sample LakOneMetagenome_FD_187468 | JGI IMG/M metagenome (GOLD analysis project Ga0209023, IMG submission 187468) | Freshwater and sediment microbial communities from Lake Erie, Canada (SPAdes) (version 2) | ecosystem: Environmental > Aquatic > Freshwater > Lentic | place: Lake Erie, Canada... | reverse complement strand
GCCAGCGCGCGTTCCGCGGCTTCCCGATCGATCGTCGCATTGCGCGCGCCCGCATCGAGCGAATGCCACAGGACGGCGAGCGCGGTCGACGGATCCTCCGCGGCAACGAGCGTGCCGACGCGATCCGCGAGCTCCTTGCGTTCGCCCCCGAGCCGCCTCGCTTCGTCCGGCACCGGCAGTTCAAGGCCGACGCGGGCGAGATAGATGCGCGTCGCCTGCTGCACCTGCTTGATGTAGTCGAGCGCGCGCTGTTCGTACGGCAACGCCTGCTCGGGCGCGCCCTGGCGCAGGTGCAACTCGGCCTGCCACATCTCGGCCAACGCGGACTTCAGCGTCGCCCTCGTTTCCGGATCGAGCAGGGTCGCCGCCTCGGCGATGTCGTGCACGTGACCGTATTCGGCCACGACGTCGCCCGCGTCGCCGAATTTCGCCGGCGCTGGCGGCGCGGTCGCCTCGTGCGCGTCGTGCGCGGCGGCGAGCGCACCCGCCTGCGTGTCGGCCGCGCCGACGGTGCCTTCCGGCGCGTGCTCGGCATGGGTCTCGGATTCTTCGCCGAGGAACTGGCCGTAACGCAGGCGCAGCAGTTTCTGGTCGACGCCGATGCCGTCCGAGCGTGCAAGGAACTTCGCCTGCTCGAGCCGCGAGCGCTCCGCGATCAGCGCCTCGCTGTCGAGGATGATCTGGCGCTGGCTGCGGAAGTACGCCGGCATCGTCTTCTGCACGATGCCTTCGAGGCCGACGCTGTCTTTCGATACCGCCTGCGGCCAGCGCAGGATCACGCCCGGTCCGCGCGTGACATTCGCGGCGGGCGCGCGATTGTCGGTGACGACGAGGCGTGCGACGACGTCGTCGCCCGGAGAGAAACCCAGAGCCGCGAGATCAATCGCGTAGCCGTAGCGCAAGGCGACGCCAGAATCACCGTCCCGCCGGGACGACCGCAGACTGGATTGCGCGTCGCTGCTTGGACCGGAAATCGGTTGCCCCACGAGCACGTTGACCTGCTCCTTGAATGCGATGTTCTCGCCGCTGCCATGCGCGAGCGTGACGACCAGTTCGGCCTTGGCGATGCCGTAGTCGTCGGCGGCCTCGAACACCAGCGGCCACGACGGCTGCATCGTGTCGACGAGGTTGAGACTGTGAGCCGGTTCGATCACGCGCACTTCCGGCGCGCGGTCGGCGAGCACGTCGATGCGGTGCAGGCCGTCGTCGGCGAGCGGCGGCGCGCCATCGACGACGATGCGATAGAGCGCCGACGCGGTCGCATTGGCCTCGCCGCTCCAGGCGTCGCCGGTGCGTTGCAGCGCGATGCGCCGTCCATCGTGGAATTGCAGTGCGGCTGCTCGTGGGCTCGGCGCAAAGCGCAGCTGCCAGCGCAGCCGCGTGTCCTGCGGCACGCGCGCATCGAGTGCGGACTGCGTCGACGCAGCGATGCCGGTGTAGGCGGGCGGAGCGAGCGCGAGGGTCGATGCCTCGATGCGCGTCGCGTCCGGCGACGCCTTCGCGTGCTCACCATCGCTTCTGGTTGACGCGTCGCGGGCGTTCGGAGCAAGCGCCACGGCCAGCGCAAGCAGTCCGCCGACGATCGCACCCAGCGCTAGCGCGCGCCATGGCCATGCGGAGCGCACGTCGGCGCCGACTTCATCGAGGCGGCGCAGCAGGCGCGCACGTTGCAGCGCCGGCAGCGGTGCGAGCAGGTCGCGCCCGAACAGCAGCGATGAGCTGTCTTCCATCGCGGGCTGGAGCGCGTCGAGCCGCCGCGCGAGCCAGCCGGCATCGACGCGGCGCGCGGCACGTACTGCGGCGACCGCCAGCAGCAGCGACGCAATGACCGTGGAGATCGCCGCCGCACCGCCGCCGAAACGGTACGCGACGGCGGCGACCAGCGCGAGCGCCGCCGGCGCGCCGATCCCGAGCGCGATCGCGATCTCCCGGCGCGTGGCAGCCGCTCGCCAGCGTTCGATGCGCGGATCGAGCGTCATGCGCGCGGCTCCGGGCGACGCGCCGTAGCGACGATGCGTTCGAGCGCGAACAGCACGGCGATCGCGAGCGCGAGCCAGGCATCCAGCGGCCGCGCCGCGGCGAGCGAGCGCGCGGAATGCACAGCCCCGCCGTCGACCAGCGCCGGCGCCATCGCGCGTGCGGCGGCGCGATCCGGCGCCGGCGGCGTGCCGGCGAACGCGACACGCAGCCGCTCCGGAAATCCGGGGTCGAGCAACTGCGGCAACCGGTCCGGCGCGAGCGCGTCGGGCAAGACGATCGCGTGCCCGGCACCGATGCGACGATCGCGCGCGACGACGTCGCCGTGCGCGTCGCGCCAGAGCGCGTCGCCTTCGTCGCCCGCGTGCGCGAGGAGCGCGCGGCCGCCGCGTTCGATCCACGCCAGCACATCGCGCGGCGGTGTCGGCGCGAGCCACAACAGCCAGCTCGCGTCGTCGGGGATCGGCTTGCCTACTGCATCAGCGTCGAGCCGGTAGCGCCCTGGCTCGCGCACGTTCCACGCCGCGACGGCGGCTTCGACGTAACGCACGGAGGCCGCGTCCTCGTTTGCGTAGCGCACCACGGCTCGGATCGGGCTCGCATCTTCCGCATTCGGCGATGCCGGCATTGCGCCCGCGACGACGTGCCATTCGAGCGCATGCACGAGTCGCGCGCGTTCGCCATCGAGTCCGGCGAGCTGCTGTGGCACGACCACCTGCAAGGTTTCGCCATCCGGCAGCTGCGCATCCGCTTCGCGCAGCAGGCTCGCCAGCGGCACGACGCCCGCCGCAAGCGTTTCCTCGAAGCGCGGGAACGCCGGCGCGAGCCAGCGCCAGTCCGCATGGGAGCTGTCGACCGCGGCCAGCGCCGCGCCACGATCGACGCCGGGCGCAACGTAGACGCGCGGCGTCGGAGCCGCCGTCGTCGCCTCGAGCGCGAGTCGCGCGAGCAGCAGCGCGAGCAGGGCGAGCAGCAGCAGGCGCACCAGCAGCAGCCACGGGCGTTCGAAGCGCAGGCGGCGCTGAGGCTGGATGCGCGTGCCGATCCAGCGCAGCGCGGCGAACGGAGTCGTCTCCAGCTCGACCCGCCGTACGAGGTGGATCAGCAGCGGCAGCACCCACGCCGCAAGCGCAGCGAGACCGAGCGGCGCGAGCAGGGCGAAACTCATCGCCCGGCGCCGCTCGCCGAACCGAACAGGACACGCAGCGGCGCATCGACCGCTTCGTCGAGTACGTGCCCGGCATGGCGGATACCGGCCGCGGCAAACCGCTGCGCGAGGTTGCGCCGCGCGTCGGTGAAGCGCGCGAGGAAATCGGCGCGCACGCCGGCGGCGTCGACGCGGCGCTCGGCACCCGTTTCCTGCTCGACGAAACGATGGCTGCCACGGAATGGAAAGTCGTGTTCGTCGGACGCGATCAGCTGCACGCTGGCGATCTCGCGGCGCGCGAGCGCGAGACGCACGGCGAGATCGACCGCCGCGTCGTCGAAGAAGTCGGACAGGAAAACGACCAGTGATGCGGGCGCGATGCGCTCGAACAGCGGCCGCAGCGCCGCATCCGTCGGCCACGCGCCACCCGTGCGCGCTTGCGCGAGTGCGAGCAGGCAGCGGTCGCGCTGGCGTGCGCCGCTGCCGGCGGGAATCGCCTGCAGCGTATCGCCGAGCAGGACGAGGCCGAAGCGGTCGCCCTGGCGCAACGCGAGTTCGATCGTGCAGGCAGCGAGGACGCGTGCCGCGTCGAGCTTGTCGCGTGCTGCACCGGCGCGATCGCGCTGCGCCATCGACGCGGTCGCGTCGAGCGCGATCCAGACCGCAAGCGGGCTGTCGCGCTCTGCCTCGCGCACGAAGTAGCGGTCCGAGCGCGCATAGAGTTTCCAGTCGATGCGCCGCGGCTCGTCGCCGGGCTCATAGGCGCGGTATTGGGCGAACTCGAGCCCGGCGCCGCGGCTGCGGCTCGAATGCTGGCCGAGGCCGTCGCCGCCGGCCGGCGCGCGCGTCGCGAGGCGCAGGCCGCGCAAGCGCGCGCGCACGTCGGGCGGGATCAGGTCGGCCTGCATGGCAAAAAGCGGAAAGACTGGAACGCGAAACGCCCCGGGTACACGAAGAAGCATGCTGCTGCACGAGCAAGCGGGCGCGGCCTCGCAACGCCACGAACCAAGCCGGCCGCCTGGCGACTGCGCGAAGGAAATGCCTTTCCATCGCGTGCCCGGCGTGCCTCGTGTTGCAGGCTCTTCTGCTTTTGCACGGCCTTGCCTCTACGGAGCGGGCAACGCGCGCAACAGGACGGCGACGACGTCATCGCTGCTGCGCTGCTCGGCTTCGGCCGCGAACGACAGCAGCAGTCGATGGCGCAACACCGGCGCGGCGAGCGCATGCACGTCCTCGCGCGTTGCGGCGAGGCGACCGTGGATCAGCGCGCGCGCCTTGGCGGCGAGCACGAGCGCCTGGCCCGCGCGCGGTCCGGCGCCCCAGCGCACCCAGTCGCGCACTTCGGCCACGTCGCTCGTCTGCGGGCGCGTCGCGCGCACGAGGCGGGTGATCCATGCCAGCAGTTCGTCGCCGACATGGACCTCGCGTGTGAGCGCCTGCATCGCGATGACCTCGTCGCCGGACATCACCGGCATGATCCGCGCGGCCGCCGCACCGGTCGTCTGCGCAATGATCGTGCGCTCCTCCGCCTCGTCGGGATAGTCGACGCGCACATGCAGCAGGAACCGGTCTAGCTGCGCCTCCGGCAACGGATAGGTGCCGGCCTGTTCGAGCGGGTTCTGCGTCGCCAGCACGAAGAACGGCTGCGGCAGGCGGTGCGTCGTGCCGGCATAGCTGATCGTGCGCTCCTGCATCGCCTCGAGCAGCGCCGACTGCGTCTTCGGCGGAGTACGGTTGAGCTCGTCGGCGAGCAGCAGGTTGGCGAACACCGGACCCTGCTGGAACTTGAAGTAGCGCTTGCCGGTGCCGTGGTCCTCTTCGAGGATCTCGGTGCCGACGATGTCGCTCGGCATCAGGTCCGGCGTGAACTGGATGCGCCGGAAGTCGAGCGCGAGCGCGTCGCCGAGGACGCGCACGAGCAGGGTCTTGCCAAGGCCCGGTACGCCCTCGAGCAGGCAGTGGCCGCCGGCGAGCAGGCCGATCAGCAACTGCTCGACGACCGCGCGCTGGCCGACGATCACCTGGGCGATCGCCTCGCGCAGTGCGTCAAGCTTTGCGAGTTGCTGGCGGACGGATGGTTCTGTGTGCTGTACGTTCATTCGAAGAACCCGGGTTCGTCGTTGCGGCAAACCGGAAACTGGATTGCGGCGTTTGCCGGAATGACGGTGAATGGAGTCACGCGGTCAGTGCATAGATGACGACATTGACCGCGAACTTCGTGTTGTCCTCGGCGAGAAAACGCTTGTTGCGCCAGTCGTAGTCCCATTCGCAGCCGTAGTCCTTGTTGCTGTAGAGCACGCCGAGGCGGCCGTCGAGCGCGATGCCCTTGAGGTACTCGTGCACGAGGTCGTCGCCCCAGCCGTTGAGCTCGAACGCCGTGTTCGGCGGGCCGTCGAAACGGAAGAAGCTTTCGAACAACGGATGCGTCTTCGGCAGCTTCTGCAGTGCATCTTCGCCGAAGATCGCGGCCATCTCGCGTTCGAACGACTTCGCGAACAGGCCATCGATGTCGTGGTTGCAGTCGTCGACGAACACGAAACCGCCATTGCGCACATAGCGCTCGAAGTTGCGTCGCTCGTCCGGATTGAACTCGACCAGCTTGTGCCCGGCGAGGTAGCAGAACGGTTGTTCGAGCATGCGCGGATCCGACAGCGGAAGCACGCGCTCGCGCGGATCGACACGCAGGGTCGTGTACTGGATCAGCGCGTCGAGCAGGTTCGACGGCATGCGCTGGTCGACGTCCCAGTCGCCCGACTCGTACATCAGGCGCGTGAACCAGAAATCGTAGGTCGATGGTGGCGGCGATGCCGTCGCCGCCTCGGCGAGCGCGGCGCGCGGCGCCAGCAGGGCGGCGCCGCAACCGGCGAGGACCAGACGCAGGAATTCGCCGCGGGTCATGCGGTTCAAACCGCGTCGGACAGCGAACTGAACGTGAAGTCGCGCACGCGCAGGGACGGCAGACGCAACGGGAACTGCGGCGCGTACATGGTCACCATGCGCTCGGTCGCGCCGACCGCCTCGATGTTGTTGAGCATGACGACCACCGATTCGAGGAAGCGGAAATTGCGGATCGGGTACTTGATCTCGCCGTCCTCGATGTAGAACGTGCCGTCGCGCGTGACGCCGCTCAGAAGGATGGTCTGCGGGTCGGACAGCGTGACGTAATGGGTATGCGTGACGAGCAGGCCGCGGCGCGTGCCGCGCACGAGATCCATCGTCGACTGGTCGGTTCCGGCCATGATCAGGTTGCCCATCTGGCCGGTCGCCTTGCGGCCCTGCTGCTGCGCCCAGTAGCGTGAATACTGGAGCGGTTCGATCTTGCCGCGCGTGACGATCGGGACGCGCTCGCGCGCGACGCCTTCGTCGTCCCACGGCAACACCGGTACCTGTGCGTCCCACGGATCCGAATACAGCGTCACGGCCTCGCCGAACACGCGCTCGCCCGCGCGGTTTCCGCCACCCTTGCGCGAGAGCGGACTGCGCCCTTCGTCGGCCTCGCGCGCGTCGAAGCCGAGGTACAGCATCAACGGTGCGAGCGCCTGCGGCTCGAACACGACGGTGTACTTGCCCGGCTCGAGCGTCTTCGCCTCGACCGAAGTCTTCGCGCGCTCGATCGCCGAATGGATTTCCACTTTCGGATCGAACTTCGCGACGTCGAGCAGGTTGCGCGCGACCCAACCCGAGCCGCGCTCGTCATTGGTGCGTACTGTGCAGGTGAAATCCATCGCCGAGGACTTCTGGTAGCCGAAGTTGCCCTTGCTGTTGGCGAGCGCGTTGAAGTTCTGCGCATCCGCGAAGAAACCCGCCGCGACCAGGCGCTCGCGCCGGCACGGCTCGATGCACGCGGCCGCGACCTGCGCGCGGTACTGCGGTGTGATGGCCGCGGTCGGGCCGGCGAACGTGTCGCTCGCCCTGTAGTCCTGCGGCGTGATCGCCGGCACGAACTCCGGATTCTCCGGAGCGAGCCGCGCCAGTTCCTCGGCGCGGCGTACCGCCGCTTCGATCGACGCGTCGTCGAAGCGGTTCGTCGTCGCGGTGCCGACGCGCCTGCCGAACGCGACCTCGACCGCGAGGTCGGCGTCGCTCACGTGGCCGCTGGTGGACACGCCGTTCAGCGCGTAGCGGATATTGCCGCCACTCGAACCGGACAACGTCGCGACGCACTGATCGGCCTTCGACAGGCCGATCGCGCGGTCGAGGATGGCCTTCGCCTGCTGTTCGCTGTAGATGGCCATCGTGGCTCGCGACGATCCGCTACACCGCGTCGGACAACGAGGTGAACGTGAAATCACGCACCTTCAGCGGCGGGATCATCATCACGAACGGCGATTCGTCGTCGGCGACGCGCACGGGCTTGCCGATCTCCTCGATGTTGTTGAGCATGATCGCGGGCGACTCGTTGAAGCGGAAGTTCTTGATCGGGTACTTGATCTCGCCATCCTCGATGTAGAACGTGCCGTCGCGGGTCAGGCCGGTCAGCAGCACGGTCTGCGGATCGACCAGGCGGATGTACCAGGTGCGCGTGATCAGCACGCCCTTCTTGGTGCCCTTGACCAGGTCCATCGTCGACTTGTCGCCGCCGACCATGATCAGGTTGCCGGGCTGGCCGACCGCCTTCTTGCCCTGCTTCTGCGCCCAGTAGCGTGAATACTGCAGGTAGTCGATCTTGCCGCCAGTGACGATCGGGGTGCGCTCGCGCGCGAGGCCGTCGTTGTCCCACGGCAGCACCGCGGACTGCTCGTCCCACGGGTCGGCGTACATCGTCACGCGTTCGTCGAACAGCTTCTCGCCGAGCTTGTTGCCGCCGCCCTTCTTCGACAGGAAGCTGCGTCCTTCGTCGGAGCGGCGCGCGTCGAAACCGAACATCATGAACGAGATCAGGCCCGCGCTCGCGGCCGGCTCCATGATCACGGTGTACTTGCCCGGCTCGAGCGCCTTCGCCTCGGCCGAGCCCTTGGCCTTGCTGATCGCCGTCTGGATGTCGCTCTTCGCATCAAACCCGGACACGTCGCCGAGGTTGCGCGCGACCCAGCCCGACCCGTGGCCGTCGTCGGTGCGCACGGTGCACGTGAAGTCTACGCCGGTGGTCTTCTGGTAGCCGAAGTTGCCCTTGCTGTTCGCGATCGCCGAGAAGCTCGCGTTGTCGGTGAAGAACCCGGCCGCGACCAGCTTGTCCTTGCGGCACGGCTCGATGCACGCGGCAGCGACCGACGCGCGGTATTCGGGCGTGATCGCCGCGGTCTTGTCGCTCCAGGTGCCGCTCGCCTTGTACGCCTGCTTGTCGATCGCCGGCACGAATTCGGGATTCTCCGGCGCGAGCTTCGCCAGCTCTTCGGCGCGGCGCACGACCGCCTCGATCGAGGCGTCGTCGAAGCTGTTGATCGTCGCGGTGCCGATGCGCTTGCCGAACGCGACCTCGATCGCGAGGTCGCAGTCGCTGACCCTGCCGCTGGTCGACACGCTGTTCAATGCGTAGCGGATGTTGCCGTTGATGCCGCCGTTCAGCGTCGCGCTGCACTGGTCGGCTTTTGACGCCTTGATCGCCTTGTCGAGGATCGCCCTGGCCTGGTCTTCGGTGTAGATGCTCATTCGATGTGTCCTCCGCGCGCTCAGCCGAGGCTGCGTGCCGTGTTGATGACGTTGGCGCCGTTGAAGCGCGCGGTGCTGGAGCCGTGCGAGACCGCCGATACCTGGCCCGGCTGGCCCTTGCCGTCGAAGAACGAGCCGCCGAAACGGAAGTCGCTCTCGTCGCAGACCGCGGCGCAGGAATTCCAGAATTCCGGCGTGCGGATCTGATAGGCGACGTCCTCGAGTGGCTGGGTCACCTTGCCGTTCTTGATTTCGTAGAACAGCTGGCCGCCGAACTGCGCGTTGTAGCGCTGCTGGTCGATCGAGAAGGAACCGTCGCCGACGATGTAGATGCCGTTCTCGATGCCCTTGATCATGTCGGCCGGCGACATCTTGTCCTTGCCCGGGGCGAGCGATACATTGGCCATGCGCTGGAACTGCACGCTCGACCACGAATCGGCGTAGCAGCACCCCTGCGACTCCTTCAGGCCGAGGATGTGCGCCTGGTCGCGGATCACCTGGTAGTTGACCAGGGTGCCGTCCTTGATGAGGTCCCAGCGCTGCGTCTTGACGCCCTCGTCGTCGTAGCCGACCGCGCCGAGCGTGCCCTTCTGCACCTTGTCGGCGAAGATCGTGACCTTGTCGCTGCCGTACTTGAACTTGTCCTTCCACTTGTCGAGCGTGGCGAAACTGGTGCCTGCGTAGTTCGCCTCGTAGCCGAGCACGCGGTCGAGTTCGAGCGGATGGCCGACCGACTCGTGGATCGTCAGCCACAGATGCGAGGGATCAAGCATGAGGTCGTACTTGCCCGGCTTCACCGACTGCGCGGTCAGCTTCTCCTTCGCCTGCTTCGCCGCGGCGATCGCGTCTTCCTTCATGTCGTAGGAGTTGCCGTATACGATCGCGCCGCCCGGCAGCTCGACCTTGTCGGCCTTGTTGCCGTCGAGATACTCGAAGCCCATGCCGCGCGGCGCCGACAGGCCGGCACGGATGCGGAACTTGCCGGTCTTCTGGTCGACAGCGGTGACCTGCATCGGCGCCCAGATGCGGTGGACGTCCTGGTCGATGTAGGAGCCGTCGGTAGAGGCGAAGTATTTCTGTTCGTTGACCAGGAACAGGATCGAGTTGATGAAGCTCGCGCCCGCCTGCATCGCCGCCGCGTTCACGCCGAGCAGCAGGTCGACCTTGTCCTTGAGCGGCACTTCCATCGAGTTCTTGACGATCGGGGTCGACCAGCTGACTTCGCCGACACCCTTCACCGGCGCGAGCTCGACGGGCCTGGCCTGAATCTTGGAGTTCGCCTTGGCGATCGCGACCGCCTCCTTCGCCGCCTTCGCGACGCTGTCCGGGCTCATGTCGCTGGTCGCGGCGAAGCCCCAGGTGCCCTTCGCGATCACGCGGATGCCGATGCCGCTCGACTCCGTATTGACGACGTTCTGCACCTTGTCTTCGCGCGTGATCACGAACTGGCGCAGGTAGCGCCCGATGCGCACGTCGCAATAGCTTGCGCCGGCCGATTTGGCCGCGCCGAGCGCGACATCCGCGAGCTTCTTCTTGGTCGCGACGTCGATCTTCGTCAGCAACGCCTCCGCGGCGATGACGCGGCCGTGCAGGGCCGGCAGCAGCAGGCCACCAAGGCCCACGCCGGTCATCTTGAGGAAATCACGCCTTTCCATCTGTGCCTCCGGGTAACGAGTCGCCGCCAGCGGGCGTCGGTCGATCTTGTCGGAAGCGCGCGGTCCTTGCCACGTGACAAACGGCATAGGCGAGACATCTTCGCCGCGACGTCGGGATCCAGCCGGATGCATCCTTCGCAAGGCCGAGATTGTTCCGAGCTGACAGGCGGAGGGCGCTTGTCGCTGCGCTAGACTTGCACGATGGAGATTTCCAAGACTTTCCGCGTCGAGGCGGCCCACCGCCTGCCGAACGTGCCGGCAGGACACAAATGCAGCCGCCTGCACGGGCATTCGTTCGCAATCGGCATCCATGTGCGCGGGCCACTTGATGCGCAGCTCGGCTGGGTGATGGACTACTCTGACATCAAGACTGCGTTCGCGCCGCTGTACGAGCAGCTCGACCACCACTACCTCAACGAGGTTGCCGGCCTCGAAAACCCGACCAGCGAGCAGCTCGCGCGCTGGATCTGGGATCGCCTCAAGCCGCGCCTGCCCCTGCTGTCCCGCGTGGTCGTGAACGAAACCTGCACCACCGCCTGCGAGTACGCCGGCGCCGATTGATTTTTTGCGCTGCGCCAATCTCGCGAAGCGCGCTCAATTCATTGAATTGAAAAGAAACACCCCGATACTCTGGCGGGCGTTCACGTTCCGTTTCGATATTCTTGTTGCGTCGCAACAAATCTCCTGCTAGGATGCGCCTCAACACTCCCCCCATACCCAGAGGTATCGAACATGTTCGAGCAGATCAATACCCAGACCCTGTCGCTCGGCAAGAGCTATGCCGATGCCTTCGTGAAGGCCCAGGGCCTCGCCCTCGCCGGCTTCGAGCGCATCACCGAGCTGAACCTGAAGACCTTCGAGGACCGCGTCAAGGCGTCCGTCGAGTTCTGGACCGAAGCCGCGGAAGTGCGCGACCTCGAAGCCGCCAAGTCGATCTCGGCCAAGGGCGTCCAGCTCGCCAAGGAAAGCGCCGAGAAGCTGTATGCGAACGGCCAGGAAGTCCTCGGCGTCTCGATGAAGACGTCGGAAGCGATCGGTTCGCTCGCCAAGAGCTCGTTCGAGTCGGTCAACGAGACCGTCACGGACACGATGAACAAGACGGTCAAGGCGGCCAAGAAGGCCGGCTGATCGAAGAAGTCCCCAGAAAGACAGCGCGCTACTCCCCTTGGCGCACTGTCGGACTTGAAGGCCGGGCCTCTCTGCCCGGCCTTTTTTATGACGTCCATGGATGGACCGAATCCCGGAATTGCAGGAGCAAATTCCGGGACGTCCATGGATGGACGGTGCACCTGAAATGCAGGAGCAATTTCAGGTGTCTTGGGTCCTGCGAAAGGCCTAGATCCTGAAAATGCAGGAGCGATTTCCAGGATTCCCATGCATGGGCGGTACACCGGAATTGCAGGAGCAAATTCCGGTGTACAGGATGGACCGAATCCCGGAACTGCAGGAGCAATTTCCGGGATGCCACACGCTGCCCGAACACCAGACATGCGCTGGTTAGGTCACAGGGAGCGGCACTTGCCCCTCTGCGGCAACATGTCGCGCCAACCGCCGCCGGATGCCACCCCAAGCCCGACGCATTTCGATTGCGGCCCACACCCCGCGCTTGATAAACTGCGCGGCCTTTTGGAGAGGTGGAGCGCGCCGGGAACGCGCGCCGCGAACGATCCTCCGCCGGCGGGAGTTCCGAGTGCGAAATTCCATCGCCCATGGCTGGCGCGTGGCGGCCCGCACCGCGTCCCTGCAGCTCGGTGCGACCTTGGCGGTATCGCTGGCGGTGGCGGGGTTCGGCTGGCGGACAGGCCTCGCGGCACTGGTCGGCGGCAGCATCGTCTCCATGGGAAACATATTGTTTGCAGTGCGCCTGTTCGGCCGTGGCGTGGCCCCGGCGCGCAGCGTGTTGCACTCCGCCTGGGCGGCGGAGGCACTGAAATGGGTCTGGCTGTGCGCGACGCTGTACCTCGCGATAGCCGTATGGAAGCTGCCGTTTCCCGGCCTGATCGGCGGGATCCTGGCCGCGCAGTTCGCGTTTTGGATCGCCCTCATCGCAACCAGGTAACACGATGGCCACTGAAGAAGCCGGCTCGGTCAACATGACCGAATACATCCAGCACCACTTGCACCACCTGCAGTGGAGCATTGGTGACGGCGTGTTCATGAAGATCAACATCGACACCTTGTTCTTCACCCTGTTGACCAGCCTGTTCTTCCTGTTCCTGTTCATGCGCGTGTCGCGCCGCGCGACATCAGGCGTCCCCGGCAAGCTGCAATGTGCGATCGAAATGGTCGTGTTGTTCGTCGACGGCATGGTCAAGGAGACGTTCCACGGCAAGAGCAGGATCATCGCTCCGCTCGCGATCACGATCTTTTGCCTCGTATTCCTGATGAATTTCCTCGACATGCTGCCGGTCGACTTGTTGCCGTGGGCGTGGGCGAGTGGCCACAAGCTCGCCGGTGCCGATCCGGCGCATGCCTACCTGCGCATCGTACCGACCGCCGACTTCAACACCACGCTCGGAATGGCGTTGACCGTATTCCTGCTGATCCAGTACGTCGGCATCAAGCACAAGGGCGTCGGCGGCTTCTTCGGCGAATGGTTCACAGCGCCCTTCGGCAAGTATGCATTTCCGGCCAACCTGTTGCTGCGCGTAATCGAGGAATGCGTGCGCCCGGTTTCGCTGAGCCTGCGACTTTTCGGCAACATGTACGCGGGCGAGCTGATCTTCATCCTGATCGCGGTGATGACGTTGGGCGCGAGCCTCGACCACATGTCGACCTACATGCTCGGAATCGGGCAGTTTGTCGCCGGCACTTTGTGGACGCTGTTCCACATCCTCATCATCCTGCTGCAGGCATTCATATTCATGACGCTGACCATCGTCTACCTGAGCATGGCGGCGGAGCACCACTGAGTCACGCGACCACGCGGTCGCACCCCGTAACGGACCTTTTCATCACCTAGAGAAACTCGGAGACAACCATGGAAAACATCGCCCAGGTCGGCAATCTGCTGAGCATGACCGTCATCGCCGCCGGCCTCCTGATCGGCCTCGGCGCCCTCGGCACCGCGATCGGTTTCGCGCTGCTCGGTGGCAAGTTCCTCGAAGGTTCGTCCCGCCAGCCGGAACTGACCCCGATGCTGCAGACCAAGATGTTCATCGTCGCCGGCCTGCTCGATGCGGTGCCGATCATCGGCGTCGCGATCGCGCTGCTGCTGCTGTTCGCGAACCCGCTGCTCGGTTACCTCGGCGTCAAGTAAGCATCAACTCGCAGGTTCTGCACGGCGGTCCTCGGATCGCCGTGTCGCAGGAGCATTTCATGATTCCGAACATCACTCTGGTCATCCAGGGCTTTGCGTTCTTCGTTCTCGTCCTGGTGACGATGAAGTTCATCTGGCCCCCGATCATCGCGGCGATCGAAGACCGGCAGAACAAGATCGCCGAAGGCCTGTCGCAGGCGGAGAAGGCGCGCAAGGAGCTCGCCGATGCCGACGCACGCGTCGCCGACGAGATCAAGAAGGCGCGCGCGGAAGCGGCGACGATCATCGACAAGGCGCACCAGCAGGCGACCCAGATCGTCGACAAGGCACGCCAGGACGCGATCGTCGAAGCGACCAAGCAGAAGGCGATCGCCGCTGCCGACATCGAGGCGCAGGCACACAAGGCGCGCGATGAACTGCGCGGCAAGGTGGCTTCGCTGGCGATGGCAGGCGCCGAGAAGATCCTCAAGCGCGAGATCGACGCGAACGCGCACAAGGCGCTGATCGACCAGCTCGTCACCGAGATCTGACCGATGTCGAACGCACTTTCCCTCGCCCGTCCGTATGCGCGTGCCGCGTTCGAGCTGGCGCGCTCGCAAGGCGCGCTCGGCCCGTGGGCCGGCAAGCTCGCCTTCGCCGCACAGGTCGCCGCCGATGCGCGCGTCGCCACGCTGTTCAGCGATCCGCGCGTCGCGCAGGCCGATCTCGTCGCGCTGGTAACGCCGGAAGGCGAAGCGGCGGATTCGCCGTTCGCCGGTTTCGTGCGCGTGCTCGCCGAGAATCGCCGCCTGCCGGTGCTGCCGGAAGTCGGCGCGCTGTTCGAAGAGCTCAAGCAGGAAGCAGAACGCGTGCTCAAGGTGAATGTGCGTTCGGCCACGCCGATCGACGCCGGCGAGACCGCCAAGCTGAAGGACGCGCTCAAGCGCCGCTTCGGCCGCGACATCGAGATCGAGCAGTCGATCGATGCCGGGATGCTCGGCGGCGCGATCATCGACGCCGGCGATGTCGTCATCGATGGTTCGGTGCGTGGGCGTCTGGCGCGCCTGGGACAGGCGTTGAGTAACTAGTGCGGTCGTTCATGCCCGCGAAAATCAAGGAGCAGGCATCCGTGCCTGCACTGTTCATCTAAAAGCTCATTCTTCGTGTGCCACGCAAGCGGCGCATGACCCGAGGAACCAAGCCATGGCAACCACGATCAATCCGTCCGAAATCAGCGAGCTCATCAAGAGCCGCATCGAGAAGTTCAAGCTGTCCGCGGAAGCGCGCAACGAAGGCACGCTGACCGGCGTGTCGGACGGCATCGTGCGCATCCACGGCCTCAACGACGTGATGTCGGGCGAGATGGTAGAGCTGCCGGGCGACACGTTCGCGCTCGCGCTGAACCTCGAGCGCGACTCGGTCGGCGCGGTGGTGCTCGGTGCCTACGAGCACCTGCGCGAAGGCGACACCGCCAAGACCACCGGCCGCATCCTCGAAGTGCCGGTCGGCCGCGAGCTGCTCGGTCGCGTCGTCGACGCCCTCGGCCAACCGATCGACGGCAAGGGTCCGCTCAACGCGAAGCAGACCTCGCCGATCGAGAAGGTCGCGCCGGGCGTGATCTGGCGCAAGTCGGTCGACCAGCCGGTGCAGACCGGTTACAAGTCGGTCGACTCGATGATCCCGGTCGGCCGCGGCCAGCGCGAGCTGATCATCGGCGATCGCCAGACCGGCAAGACCGCGCTCGCCGTCGATGCGATCATCAACCAGAAGGGATCGGGCATCAAATGCATCTACGTCGCCATCGGGCAGAAGCAGAGCTCGATCGCGAACGTGGTGCGCAAGCTGGAAGAGAACGACGCGCTCGCGCACACGATCATCGTCGCGGCTTCCGCATCCGAATCGGCCGCGATGCAGTACATCGCGCCGTACTCCGGTTGCGCAATGGGCGAGTTCTTCCGCGACAACGGCGAAGACGCGCTGATCATCTATGACGACCTGACCAAGCAGGCGTGGGCGTATCGCCAGATCTCGCTGCTGCTGAAGCGCCCGCCGGGCCGCGAAGCGTACCCGGGCGACGTGTTCTACCTGCACAGCCGCCTGCTCGAGCGCGCCGCGCGCGTCAACGAGGAGTATGTCGAGAAGCACACCAACGGCGCGGTCAAGGGCAAGACCGGCTCGCTCACCGCGCTGCCGATCATCGAGACGCAGGCTGGCGACGTTTCCGCGTTCGTGCCGACCAACGTGATCTCGATCACCGACGGCCAGATCTTCCTCGAGACCGACCTGTTCAACGCCGGCATCCGCCCGGCCGTGAACGCCGGCGTCTCGGTGTCGCGCGTCGGTGGCGCTGCACAGACCAAGATCGTCAAGAAGCTCTCCGGCGGCGTGAAGCTCGCGCTCGCGCAGTACCGCGAGCTCGCCGCGTTCGCGCAGTTCGCGTCGGACCTCGACGCCGCCACGCGCGCCCAGCTCGAGCGCGGCCAGCGCGTGACCGAGCTGATGAAGCAGAAGCAGTACGCGCCGCTGTCGATCGCCGAACTCGCGCTGTCGGTGTACGCCGCGGAGAAGGGTTACCTCGACGACCTGCCGCTGAACAAGGTGCTGCCGTTCGAAGCCGCGCTGCACGCGCACTTCCACGGCAACTACGCCGATCTCATGAAGAAGATCGTCGACACCGGCGACTGGAACAACGACATCGAAGGCGCATTCAAGAAGGGCCTCGAAGAGTTCAAGAAGACCGGCAGCTGGTGACGCGCAGGGTGGGCCCAGGCCCACCGCTTCGAGCGATGACGGCGGACCAAGGTCCGCCCTACCGAGAGACGAAATGGCAGGCGCAAGAGAAATCCGCACCAAGATCAAGAGCGTGCAGAACACCCGCAAGGTGACGCGCGCGCTCGAAATGGTCTCGGCATCGAAGATCCGCAAGGCGCAGGACCTGATGCGCGCTTCGCGTCCCTACGCGCGCCTGATGCGCCAGGTCATCGGCCACATCGCGCGCGCGAATGTCGAGTTCAAGCATCCGTTCCTGGTCGAGCGCAGCGACGTGAAGCGCGTCGGATACGTGGTCGTTTCGACCGACCGCGGCCTGTGCGGCGGCCTCAATTCCAACCTGTTCCGCAAGATGCTCGGCGAAATCCGCGCGTGGCAGGACAAGGGCGTGGAAGTCGACATGGTCTGCATCGGCCAGAAGGCGACCCAGTTCTTCCGTCGCCTGAAGGTCAACATGGTCGGTTCGGTCACGCACCTCGGCGAAAAGCCGCAGGTGGCGCAGCTGATCGGCGTGATCAAGGTCATGCTCGACGAGTACACCGCCGGCCGCGTCGACCGCCTCAACCTCGTCTACAACGACTTCGTCAACACGATGACGCAGAAGGCGACGATCGACGCGCTGCTGCCGCTGCCGCCGTCGGAAGAGCTGGCGACTTCGCACGGGTGGGACTATCTGTACGAACCCGACGCGGAAACCGTGCTCGAGCACGTGCTGACGCGCTACATCGAGTCGCTGGTTTACCAGTCGGTGCTCGAGAACCTCGCCAGCGAGCATGCCGCGCGCATGGTCGCGATGAAGAGCGCCTCGGACAACGCGACCAAGGCGATCGGCAATCTCACGTTGATCTACAACAAGGCGCGCCAGGCGGCGATCACCCAGGAAATCTCGGAGATCGTTTCGGGCGCCGCGGCGGTATAGGTCGAAGTCGGACAGCAGCCATCCATACTTTGGGTTACCAGTGCGGTCATCCGTGATCGCGAGAATCAAACAGCAGCCATCCATGTCTGCACTTTTCAACAACAGCACGGCGTCGGCCGCGCTGCGGCAAATTTGAAAGAGTTACTCGGAGCAATCCCATGAGCCAGGGCAAAGTCGTACAAATCATCGGCGCCGTCGTCGACGTCGAATTCCCGCGCGAGTCCGTGCCGAAGGTGTACGACGCGCTCAAGATCGACGGCATGGCGATCACGCTCGAGGTGCAGCAGCAGCTCGGTGACGGCGTCGTGCGCACGATCGCGCTCGGCTCGACCGACGGCCTCAAGCGCGGCCTCGTCGCCAACAACACCGGCGACGGCATCAAGGTGCCGGTCGGCAAGGCGACCCTCGGCCGCATCATGGACGTGCTCGGCAATCCGATCGACGAAGCCGGCCCGATCGGCGCGAAAGACGAGTGGGTCATCCATCGCAAGGCACCGGCCTACGACGACCAGGCCGCGGCGAGCGACCTGCTCGAAACCGGCATCAAGGTCATCGACCTGGTCTGCCCGTTCGCCAAGGGCGGCAAGGTCGGCCTGTTCGGCGGCGCCGGCGTCGGCAAGACCGTCAACATGCTCGAACTCATCAACAACATCGCGACCCAGCACGCGGGCCTGTCGGTGTTCGCCGGCGTCGGCGAGCGCACGCGCGAAGGCAACGACTTCTACCACGAGATGATCGATGCCGGCGTCGTCAAGCTCGACGACAAGACCCAGTCGAAGGTGGCGATGGTGTACGGCCAGATGAACGAGCCGCCGGGCAACCGCCTGCGCGTCGCGCTGACCGGCCTGACCATGGCCGAGTACTTCCGCGACGACATCGACCCGGCGACCGGCAAGGGCCGCGACATCCTGTTCTTCGTCGACAACATCTACCGCTACACGCTGGCCGGTACCGAAGTGTCGGCGCTGCTCGGCCGCATGCCTTCGGCGGTCGGCTACCAGCCTACGCTGGCCGATGAAATGGGCCGCCTGCAGGAGCGAATCACCTCGACCAAGACCGGCTCGATCACCTCGATCCAGGCCGTCTACGTTCCCGCGGACGATTACACCGATCCGTCGCCGGCGACCACGTTCGCGCATCTCGATTCGACCGTCGCGCTGTCGCGCGACATCGCCTCGCTCGGCATCTACCCGGCGGTCGATCCGCTCGCCTCGACCAGTCGCCAGCTCGATCCGCTGGTGATCGGCCAGGAACACTACGACGTCGCGCGTCGCGTGCAGGGCACCCTGCAACGCTACAAGGAGCTCAAGGACATCATCGCGATCCTCGGCATGGACGAGCTTTCCGAAGACGACCGCAACACCGTCTACCGCGCGCGCAAGATCGAGAAGTTCTTCTCGCAGCCGTTCACGGTCGCGCAGGTGTTCACCGGCGCACCGGGCAAGTACGTGACGCTGAAGGAAACCATCCGCGGCTTCAAGATGATCTGCGACGGCGAGTGCGACCACCTGCCGGAACAGGCGTTCTACATGGTCGGCGGCATCGACGAGGCCTTCGAGAAGGCCAAGGCGATGGAGAAGAAGGCAGCCTGACGGCGCCTTCGGGAATCGGGAATGGGGAACAGGGCATCGTCAACGGCGACAAGCCGACGAAGCCTGCTCCGACCATCCCCGATTCCCCATTCCAGATCCGGTCGAACAAGCGAAGCGAGAGAGAGACAATGAGCACAATCCGCTGCGACATCGTCAGCGCCGAGGAAGAGATCTTCCGCGGCCAGGCGCAGATGGTCATCGCGACCGGCGAGATGGGCGAGCTCGGCATCGCACCGCGCCACGCCCCGCTGATCACGCGCCTCAAGCCCGGTCAGGTGCGCGTGCAGCTGGAGAATGGCGAGGAGCAGTTCTTCTACGTCTCCGGCGGCATCCTCGAGGTGCAACCGAACGTGGTCACCGTGCTCGCCGACACCGCGATCCGCGCCAAGGACCTCGACGAGGCCGCCGCACGCGGCGCCAAGGACGAAGCCGAGCGCGCGCTCGCGAACCGCACCGACGCGCTCGAAGTCGCACAGGCGCAGGCACAGCTCGCCCAGGCACTGGCGCAGTTGCAGGCGCTCGAGCGCCTGCGTCGCGCACTCAAGCACTGAGCCGCATCGCACGAAGCAGGATTGAAGACGCCGGCGAAAGCCGGCGTTTCTGTTGATGCTCGCCGCGCGCCACACCGCACGGCACGGCAATTCGCGGCGCGCGTCACACCCGCGGGAAGCCCGCGTGGCAGACTATCGGCGACGTCGATCATCCCGGTTGCCATGCGCCATCGCCTTCCCTTGTCCGTGGCAGCGGCCTGCCTGTGCGCAGCATCCGCGCAGGCACAGAATGCCGCGAACTTCAGCGCGCTCGACGGCTACGGCAACTTCGTCGCCGGCGGCGTCGTCGCGACCGTCGCTGGCGACGCGAACCGCAACGCGAGCGCGCAGCTGGAATGGCGCGCGCAAGGTGCGCCGGTCTGGCGCGCGGGACATCCGCTGATGCGCGTCGATGCCACGCATTTTCTCGGCAGCCTGTTCTGGCTCGTCACGGGACAGGCCTACGACGTGCGCGTGACGCTCGCCGATCCGGACGGCGTCACGACGCCGGTACGCAGCACGGTTGTCGCGACGCGCGCCGAGCCCGCAACCTTCGCGCCGGCGCGCACCCTGTACGTCTCGCCAAGTGGTGATGACAGCCGCGACGGCAGCAGTCCCGCGCAAGCGGTGCAGACGATCCAGCGCGGCGCGAACCTTGCGCAGCCGGGCGATCTCGTCTGGATCGCCGCGGGCGTCTACCGCGAGAGCGTCAGCCTGCCGCGCTCGGGCACGCCGACCCAGCCGATCGTGTTCCGTGGCGCGCCGGGCGCGATCCTCGACGGCGCCGACGCCGGCATCGCCGCGGGCGCGGGCTGGACCAACGCCGGCAACGGCGTGTGGTCGCGCGCGACCGGTTTCGCCACGGCGCTGGTGGTCAGCGACCAAGGCCGCCTGTTCCCATACGCGAGTGCCGCCGATCTGGCCGCCCTTTCCTCGGGCGCACCCGGAGGATTCTTTTTCGACGGCACCACCCTGTCGGTGAAATTCAGCGACGGCTCGACCGCCGCGCAGCGCCACCTCGACGTGGCGCGCCTCGCCGCCGGATTCGTCGTTGACGGCCTGCACCACGTGCGCATCGAGAACCTCGAGATCCGCCACTATGGCGGCGACGAGTACGGCAAGGGCGTCTACCTGCGCTATGCCAGCGACACGATCGTGCGCGGCAACGCGATCCACGAGAATGCGGCGACCGGCGTCTGGCTCAAGGGCGGCGATCGCAACCTGATCGAGCGCAACACGATCGGCGACAGCTCGATCTTCGGCTGGCCATGGGCCGCGACCCACGACAGCAGCGCGCAGAACAACGCGGTGTATTTCACCAACGACCTCGGACGCGGCAACGTGATCCGCTACAACACCGTGCACGACACCTACGACGGCCTGCACCCGTGCGGCGACAGCGCGCCGGCGAGCGGATTCAGCAACGAGACCGATGTCTACGGGAACACGATCTACCGCCACAACGACGACGCGATCGAGGCCGAGGGCTACTGCGCGAACGTGCGCATCTGGGGCAACCGCATCCACGACAGCCTGATGGCATTCGCGGTCGCGCCAGCGGGCACCGGACCGGTGTGGGTCGTGCGCAATACCGCCTGGAACCTCGGCAACACGCATTCCGCCCTCGTCGACGGCTACACCTCGAGCGCGATCAAGATCAACAGCGACTACCCGACGCCGGTCGGGCCACTGCTGCTCTACCACAACAGTTTCGCGACCACCGTGCCGGGAACGGATGCGGTGGTCCTGTTCGACCCCGGCGTCACCACTACCTTGCGCAGCCGCAACAACGTCTATTCGGCACCCGGCCACGCGCTGCGCAAGATCAACACGATCGCGCTCGATCTGGACTACGACGACCTCGATGCCGGGACGGCGCCGCTGGTGCGCTGGTACTCGAACAGCTACGCGACGCTCGCCGCTTTTCAGCTGGGCGTCGGCCAGGAACTGCACGGGCTGGCGACCCCTCCCGCGCTCGCCGATCCCGCACATGGCAACTTCATGCCTGCGTCCGGCAGCGCGCTGGTCGACCGCGGCCTGCCGTTGCCCGGCATCAACGACGACGCCGTCGGCGCCGCCCCGGACATCGGCGCGGTCGAGTACGCCGACCTGATCTTCGCCGACGGGTTCGATTAGCCGCCGTTTCCCGACTGCCGGCCTGCGCCGGCGCCGACCGGCGGACTCCGAAGGCCGCCGACCGGCGCGGGGCGGCGCGACGGGAGGGCGGCGCTCCCTCTAGAATGTGACCGACGTCTCATGCGGATCCCTCGCAGGTCCGCAGGATGGGTGGCGCGGCACGGCCGCGACCTTGGCGGCCGGATGCGTCCCACGCGGCGCAGGCGGCATCGTGTTGAGAGGATTTTCCGTGACGAGCACACCCCTGCATGTGATCGTCCTCGCCGCCGGCGAGGGCAAGCGGATGAAGTCGTCGAAGCCGAAGGTGTTGATGCCGCTCGCCGGCCGGCCGATGCTCGCGCATGTGCTCGATACTGCGCGCGCATTGCAACCGGCGCGCATCCACCTCGTCTTCGGCCATCTCGGCGAGCAGGTGAAGGCGGCGCTGACCGACCTCGGCGACCTCGCGTGGGTGCACCAGGCGGAGCAGCGCGGCACCGGCCACGCGGTCAAGCTCGCGATGCCGGAGATCCCCGAGGACGCTCGCGTGCTGATCCTTTACGGCGACGTGCCGCTTATCCGTACCGAAACCCTGCGCAGCCTGCTCGCACTGCCGAACCCGCTCGCCGCACTGGTCACCCAGCTCGAAAATCCCTACGGCTACGGCCGCGTCGTGCGCGACGGCATCGGCCGCATCCGCGCGGTGGTCGAGGAAAAGGACGCGACGATCGAGCAGCGCGCGATCACCTGGGTCAACAGCGGAATCCTCGCCGCCGATGCACGCCGCCTGCGTGTGTGGATCAACAACCTGACCGACCGCAACGCGCAGCGCGAGTACTACCTGACCGACGTGTTCGAACAAGCCAACGACGAGGGCGAGCCGGCCGAAGCGGTGGCCTGCGCGAACCCGCAGGAGGTATTCGGCGCGAACGACCCGTGGCAACTGGCCGGACTGGAACGCATGCACCAGCGCCTGCGAGCGACCCAGCTCGCCGCCGCCGGCGTGCGCTTCGCCGACCCGGTGCGCTTCGACGTGCGCGGCGACGTGCGCGTCGGTCGCGACGTCGAGATCGACGTCGACGTGATCCTCGAAGGCCTGGTCGAACTCGGCGACGAAGTGCGCATCGGCCCGTTCTGCCGCGTGCGCAATTCGACGCTCGCCGCCGGCACCATCGTGCATTCGCATTGCAACCTCGACGGCGTGGTCACGCATGGCCCGTGCGACATCGGTCCGTTCGCGCGCCTGCGCCCGGGCACCGAACTCGGCGCACACACGCGCATCGGCAACTTCGTCGAGACCAAGAAGGCGCACTTCGGCGAGAACTCCAAGGCCAACCACCTGAGCTACGTCGGCGACGCCGAGATCGGTCGCGACGTCAACATCGGCGCCGGCACGATCACCTGCAACTACGACGGCGTGAACAAGCACGTGACCACGCTCGAGGATGGCGCGTTCATCGGCTCCAACACCGCACTGATCGCCCCGGTGCGGATCGGCAAGGACGCCACGATCGGCGCCGGTTCGGTGGTCGGCAACGAAGCGCCGGCCGGCGAGCTCACGCTCGCGCGCGCGCGCCAGACCGTCGTGCCGGGATGGAAGCGACCGAAGAAGACGACCTGACGGCGGTCAGGGTGCGTCGCCGAATCGGCAACCGTGTTTCGACGCCGCTGCGCTCGACAAGAGCGGACCTTCCATTCCGAACGGGCCCGTCCGCCTGAGCACGGGTACGGCTCAAGAGTTCCGTTCCCTGGGCGCAGCCCTGTCCTGGGCGGAGTAGAAGGGCGCGCAGCGCCGGAGTCGAAGGGCAAGACCCCAGAGGGGGAAGTGTTTCGACTCCGCTGCGCTGCGCTCAACACGCACCGACCCAGGGCGGCATTCCCGGTTGTTCGATTCTTGCGGGGCGGCACACTAGACTTGCGCAACGCTGCCCCGAGGTTTGCATGACCGCCGCTCCCCTGCCCCGCGCCGACGACATCCGCGTCGCGATC
>Ga0209023_10002383_pt1 | contig 23535 bp, 11 predicted proteins | sample LakOneMetagenome_FD_187468 | JGI IMG/M metagenome (GOLD analysis project Ga0209023, IMG submission 187468) | Freshwater and sediment microbial communities from Lake Erie, Canada (SPAdes) (version 2) | ecosystem: Environmental > Aquatic > Freshwater > Lentic | place: Lake Erie, Canada... | reverse complement strand
GCCGGCCATGGGCCTTCTCACCTTCAGCATCAACCTCACTCTGGACGGCTGCGTCGACCACCGGGAGGGGATCGCCGACGACGAGACGCACGCTTTCTTCACCCGTCTCATGGACGAGGGCGGGGCAATGCTGTGGGGTCGCACCACCTACGAGCTGATGGAGAGTTACTGGCCGGCCGTCGCCCGCGGCGATGAGGATGCGCCGCCGGCCCTGCGCGAGTGGGCGGTCAAGCTGGAGGCCAAACCCAAGTACGTGGTGTCCTCGACGCGCACGAACTTTCCGTGGACCAACAGCCACCACATCGGCGGCGATCTGCGCGAGGGTGTTCAGAAACTCAAGGACGCGACCCCGGCCGGGGTCCTTCTCGGAAGTGGCACGCTCGCGACCGCGCTCGACCGGCTGGATCTGATCGACGAGTACCAGCTACTCGTCCATCCCAGGATCGCCGGCCACGGCCCGACGCTGTACCAGGGCGGGCTGCCCGCCACGCGCCAGCTCGAGCTGCTCTCGGCCGAACCGCTCCGCAACGGCGCGGTGGCCACGCACTACCGCCGCGCGCGCTGAATCACCGGAGTCCAGCGCCGCCCAGGGCTGCGCCTGACGACACACGGCCCAGTCAGGTGGCGCCTGGTCCTGCGACCGGACGCCACCTGGTGGTGGGCTAGGGACGCAGCTCAGCGACACAGCACTTGACGCTGCCGCCACCCTTCTTCAGCTCTGACAGGTCCACCTGCACGGTCTCGTAGCCGGCAGCCTTGATCTTGGCGGCCAGGCTGTTCGCCTCGGCCGGCAGGACCACGGTCCGGCCGTCGCTGACCAGGTTGAGGCCGAAGGCGTGACCGTCGGTCTCGTCCGCGATCACGGCATCCGGGAAGAGCTGCCGCAGTACGGCCTGCGACGACGGCGAGAACGCCTGCGGGTAGTAGACGATGTTGCTGTCGTCGAGCGACGCCAGCGCCACGTCAAGGTGGTAGAAGGCCGGGTTGACCAGCTTGAGGCTGATCACCGGTCGGCTGAGCGCCTCCTGTGCCTCGGTGTGCGCGCTGGGGTCGGTGCGGAAGCCGTACCCGGCCAGGATGAGGCCGCCGTGCGCCTCGGGCAGGTAGGCGAAGTCGCCCTCGCCCTCGTTGACGACCGTCGGCTCGACGAACTTCCAGTTGTTGGCCTCGTAGAAGGCGCGGTGCGCCTTGGCCTCGGCGACCCGCTGCGGGTACTTGAACTTGGCGCCGTAGGCGGTGCCATCCACGACGAATGCGCCGTTGGCGGCGAAGACCATGTCCGGCAGGCCCACTTCGGGGCGCAGGGTGTGGACTTCGTGGCCGAGGCCGGCGAGCGTGTCGTGCAGGATCTGCCACTGGGCGACGGCCTTGGCGGCGGACACCTCGACGTTGGTGTCCATCCACGGGTTGATCACGTACTCGACGGCGAAGTGCTCCGGCGGGCACATCAGGTAGATCCGGTGCCGAGCGGTGCGTTCCATCGATCCTCCTACAGCGGGCTCCGGCCGGGCTCGCGCGCCTGGCCAGGTAGGGAATCCGCTGGTGAGCGGACGGTGCCTAAGGGTAGATACCGTTAGAGTGAACAGACCAGCAGGTCATGTTGCGCCAGAGGAGCTGATCGTTGCGTATTGACCCTGTTGACCAGCGAATCATTGCTTCCTTGGTGGCCGATGCGCGCTCCTCGTATGCCGAGATCGGGGTACGGGTCTCATTGTCCGCCCCGGCCGTCAAACGGCGGGTCGATCGGCTGCGGGCAGCTGGAGTGATCAAGGGATTCACGGCCGTCATCGACCCCACCTCGGTGGGCTGGACGACCGAGGCCTTCGTCGAGCTGTACACCACCGGCGGCGCCACACCGGGACAGATCGCATTGGCGCTGACCAGGCATCCCGAGGTCGTCGGCGCCTACTCGGTCTCCGGTGAGGCCGACGCACTGGTCCACCTGCGGACGTCGGACATCTCGCACCTGGAGCGGATGCTGGAGCAGTTGCGGGCCGAGCCGTTCGTCACCTCCACCCGCAGCATGATCGTCCTCAGTCGCATGATCGATTCGCCGGCCGCCGTGGTCGTTACTGGCCAGTAAGTTGTCCTTACTGGCCAGTAACGGGAGAAGGTCTCTTTGACAAGGGCCAGTTAGTCCGAATTGGCGGGCTATTGTGCCCAAAATTTGGGGCGAACGCTCAGACCGTTATCGCCAATGCCGAAACCCCCGGCATGACCTTTCTGCGCAATCTCTCCGTCGGTACCAAGCTTGCCGTCAACGGCTTGGTGACCGTCCTGCTGCTGCTCGTCGTCGCCACCCTGGGCTACCAGGCCTCCGTCAGCGCCCAGGCGGCTGCCGGTCGGGCAGACAAGGCCCACGGCGTTGCCATCGCCGTCACTGACCTGCGCTTCCGCGCCGCGGAGGTCAACGGCTGGCAGAACGCCTATGCCTTCGATGTCGCCCGCCTCGGCCCCGCCGCGGCCGCCGATTCCGCCGACAGCCGCAAAGTTTTCCTGCGGGCGATCGCGGCATACACCGACCACAATGCCAGCACCCTCGCCATGAACCCGGCCGCCGACGTGCGGGCTCCGATGGCAGCCGCCACGGCGGCCGCCCTGAAATTCGTCGCCCTCGACACCAGGATCGCCAAGCTCTACCGGTCGGGTGATCCCGCCGACCGCCGCGCCGGCGACCAGCTCGTTGCCAACGACGAGGTCACCATCTTCCACGAGGTGACCAGCTCCCTGGATACAGCGGCGACCGCTGCCGGCAAGCGTGCCGACGCCGAGACCGCCGCCCTGGACGCGGCGGGGCGTGCCGCTCGACTGTGGACGACTGCCGCCGCTGGTCTGGCTCTGCTACTCGCCGCCGCTGGCGCCTGGGCCGTCCGAAGCTCGATCGTCCCGCAGCTGCGGAAGGTCTCCGACGTGCTGGCCGCCATGGCCAGCGGCGACCTGACCCAGCGCGCCGACGTGACCTCCACCGACGAGATCGGCCGGATGGCCGCTGCCCTCGACGAAGCCAACGACCGCACCCGACGCACCCTGCTTGAAGTCGGCGACCACGCCCGTACAGTCGCCGCCAGCGCCGAGGAGCTGTCAGCCACCAGCCAGCAGATCTCGGCTTCCGCGTCGGAATCCTCACAGCAGGCCGACATCGTTGCCTCCTCCTCGGAGGAAGTCTCGACCACGGTGCACACGCTGGCCGCCGGGGCCGAGGAGATGTCGGCGTCCATCCGCGAGATCGCCGAGAACGCCAGTAAGGCCGCCGACGTCGCCGGCGAGGCAGTCGTCTCGGCCAACAAGGCCTCCGGCATCATCGCCGAGCTGGACGGGGCATCGACCGAGATCGGTGCCGTCCTCAAGGTGATCACCTCGATCGCCGAGCAGACGAACCTGCTGGCGCTCAACGCGACCATCGAGGCTGCCCGCGCCGGTGAGGCTGGCAAGGGCTTCGCGGTCGTCGCCGCCGAAGTCAAGGACCTGGCCCAGGAGACCGCGCGGGCCACCGGTGACATCGCCGCCCGGATCGACGCCATCCAGTCCGGCGCGACCAACGCCTCATCGGCCATCGTCTCCATCGCGGACATCATCGATCGGGTGAACACCTTCCAGACCACGATCGCCGCGGCGGTCGAGGAGCAGACGGCCACGACCAACGAGATCAGCCGCAGCGTGGCTGAGGCGGCCACCGGGGCGTCCACGATCAGCGAGAACATCAGCAACATCGCCCGCGCCGCGCAGGACACCAGCGGCGGTGTGGGCCAGGCGCAGAGCGCGGCAAACGAACTGGCCGAACGATCGGCGCAGCTCACCGCACTGATCAGCACCTTCCGTTGTCAGTGAGGTAACGGGAGGATCCGACGGCCTCCGGGACAGCTGTGGTTCGGCTTTCGCGGAGGTCGTCGTGGCGTGACCCAGGTAATAACATCGAGTGGAATGAATCACAGGAGCAAAAGGGATTCGGGTCTTGACGGTGATCATCCCGAACGCGGGCGCTCCCGATAAAGCCAGGTCAGAGCCGTTGGGGCCAGTGATCACACTGGAGGGTCGGGCCGGATCACCGCATAGCTCTTGCCGTTGACGGCACCCGCGCACGCTGCCACATTGCCTGCTGTATTAACAGCCATTGTGCGGGGGCGGCAGCGTGCGCAGTCATTGGGCAAAATCCACGACAACGGGAATTTCCGGACTGTTCTGGCGTGCCGGCCGCCCGCGGTTGGTGATGGCGCTGGGCCTCACCGTCGTCTTCGCGGCCACCGCCGCCGGCAGCGCGGTCAAGCCGGTCGCCGCGGCTCCCGCCCGCAAGCCCCACCACTCGGTGGCCGCCCCGCAGCAGCAGTGGGCCAACGCCAGCGGGCAGAGCCACCTGGCCGGCAGTGGCGGCAACGAGCACGTACCGATGTCGCAGCGCGGTCGCTACCCGCTCAAGTCGTACCCGGTGGGCACCGGAAACAACGCGCGCGTCCTGCCAGCGCAGGTCTCCGCCAGGCAGAGCTTCGACCCCGCCACCAGCAAGCCGATCGAGGACAGCCTCACCGGCGCCAACAGCCAGTCGTACCTGAACAGCGATGGCACCGAAGCGACCGTCTTCTCCTCCGCGCCGATCAACTTCAAGTCCGCCGACGGCCACTGGATGCCGATCAAAGACGCCACGAAACAGCAGGTGGCGGCCGGCACCACCCCGCCGGTGGACCCCAGTAAGCTCGCCACCTCGTTGACCGTCCAGGACGGCAAGGGCAGCACCAAGGACGGCGACCTGCTGGTCGGCAAGGCGCCTGGCGGAGACGCCAACAGCTACCTCAAGTTCGACCTGTCCAGCCTGAAGGGTCACCGCATCGTCGGCGTGGGCCTCTTCGTGGTCAACTACGAGGCACCCTCCTGCCGGGCGAAGCCGCTGACCGTCTATCCGGTGACCGAGAGCTGGGACGACAACTACCCCGGCGCCGCTGTCGGCAAGGCGCTCGGGTCGGCCTCGTTCGCCCACGGCTATGTCGGCTTGGGCCAGACGACCTCGGCCTGTCCGGTCGCCTCCGGGGACATGATCAACCTCGGTGAGAACGGCGCGAAGCTGGTCAAGCAGTGGGCTGACGGGAAGCCGAACTATGGCATCTCCCTGCGGGCCACCGGCGCGGACGCGTGGAAGAAGATCGCCGGCCTGGACAGCAAAAACCCGCCCAGCCTGATCGTCACGCACAGCCCGTACAACGCGGATTACGAGATTCCGGACCCGTCGCCGAAACCGGCGGTTCTGCAGAACCAGGCCGGCACGGTCAAGGTAACCGCGATCAACACCGGCAGCGCGCCGTGGACTGCCGGAAGCTACTACCTGGCCTACCGGGCGTTCCTGAACAACAAGGTAGTGCTCCAGCAGCGTTCCGCGGATCTCAAGGCAAACGTCCCCGTGGGCGGCAGGGTCACCTTCGATGCCAAGATCCAGCCGTTGGCAGTGGGCGCCTACGAGCTGCAATTCAGCATGGTTGCCAACGGTGGCAAGGTCTTCACGGACTACCAGATCCCACCAGGCGGACTGTACCTGCAGGTATTCAACGTCCCGCCGGTCGTACAGACCTATCCGCAGAACGGATATCAGGCGCCCACGCTGCAGCCGATGCTGTGGGCTGACGCCGCCGATGTGGACGCCAAGCCCGGCCAGAAGATGAGCTACACCTTCGAAATCTGCGACCTGGTGGATGGGAAGGAGACCGGCTGCACCAAGTCGCCGACCAGCGACGCGCCCGGTTGGCTGGTGCCGGCCGGCCGGCTCAGCTGGAGCAAGCAGTACCGCTGGCGGGTCGCGGTCAAGGACAGCAAGGACACCGTCCGCCAGGGTGGGGACCTGACCACATCGGTCCCGCAGCCGGAACTCACCGCCCAGCTCGGCTCGGCCGGTGGCAACCCGGAGCACGAGTTCGATCCGCAGACCGGCAACGTCACCTTCTCCGCCGTGGACGCCACCGTCAGCACGGCCGGCCCGTCGCTGAACCTGGTCCGGACGTACAACAGTCTTGATCCGCGCACGGACAGCGCGTTCGGCGCCGGCTGGAGCAGCCGGCAGGACATGCGGATCGTCTACGACGACAAAGGCCAGTACGAGACTGCGACCGTCACCTACCCCGACGGCCAGATGGTCCGGTTCGCGCGGAACCCGGACAAGAGCTGGGCGGCGCCGGTGGGTCGGGCGATGCAGTTGACCTTCACCGAGCAGCCCAAGACCTGGGTGTTGAAGGACCATGGCAAGACCACGTACGAGTTCTACGGCGACAACACCGGCGCGCTGAAGCGGATCGTTGACGGCTGGTCCCGGTCGATCGTCATGGACACCGATCCGTCGACGGGGCATGTGAAGACCACCCGGAGCTCCGGGAAGAACAACCGCGGACTGACTTTCCAGTGGACCGGCAAGCACATCACCGCCGTCAGCACCGACCCGGTCGGCGGAACGCCGCTGACCTGGAACTACGTCTACGACGGGGATGTCCTCAAGAAGGTTTGCGGCCCCGCGAACCAGTGCACCAGCTACGACTACACCCCCGGTTCGCACTTCCGCAGCGCGGTGTTGGACGCCAACCCCGACTCCTACTGGCGGCTGGGCGAGTCGGCAGGCACCGGCGCCGGTAGTGACCTGGCGGTCAACCTGGGCAAGGACGCCGGCACAGCCACCGACATCACCTGGGGCGGGGACGGCGTGCTCGCCGGCAGTCCCAACCACTCGGCCGGCTTCACCGGCAAGTCGACGATCACGCTGCCGGCCGGCACATTGAAGAAGAGCCGGGACGCGGCGCTGGAGATCTGGTTCAAGGTCGCCGGCAACCAGATGGTCGGCCCGCTGGTCGGTTACCAGGACAAGCCGCTCGGCGAGAAGCCGACCGTCGGCGCCCCGATCCTCTACCTCGGCTTGGACGGCGCGCTGCGCGGTCAGTTCGCCACCGGCAAGGTCAACCCGATCCTCGCGCCGAAGGTCGTCCAGGACGGCAAGTGGCACCAGGCCGTTCTCTCGGCCGCCGGCAACACCCAGACCCTCTACCTGGACGGCGTCAAGCAGGGCGAACTGACCGGCCAGGACATCAGCCACACCAAGCTCACCGCCAACCAGCTCGGTGCCGCGATGGCCGTCAACGGCCCGGCCGGCACCTGGCCGCAGTGGGGCGATCAGGTCCAGCGCAACTTCACCGGTCAGCTCGACGAGGTGTCGCTCTACGCCCACCCGCTCAGCGCGGAGACCGTCGCCACCCACTACAAGCTGGCAACCACCACGTCTCCGCAGCTCAGCACGGTGACGCTGCCCAGCGGCAAGGTCACCGCCGAGGCGGTCTACGACACCGACACCGACCGGGTCCGTGAGTACACCGACGACAACGGCGGCACCTGGAAGATCGGCAAGCCGGCGGTCTTCGGCGACGACAAGGACCTGCGCCGCAGCATCCAGCTGCGCGACGAAGCGAACCAGCCCTACCTGTACGAGTACGACGCGCTCACCAACAGGCTGCTGCGCTCGGGTACGCCGCTGGGCCTGGAGGCCAAGCCCGACCCGACGCCGCCGCCCGCCACCCCGTCGCCGTCACCGACGGTGACCTGTGGCCCGCACGACCCGGGTGACCCCGAGTTCTGCACGAGTAACCCGGGTGGCACCAACGGTCCGCCGATCTTCGTCAAGCACCGGCTCGACGGCCTGGCCGTGCGCGCCTACGACTACAACGAGCAGGGTCAGCTGGTGCGGACCACCAGCGAGACCGGCGCCACGGTGTCGATGACCTACGACGCCAAGGGCAACATGGCCTCCCGCACCACCTGCCGGGTCGAGCTGGGCCAGCGGCCCGACGGCACGCCGGGTGACCCGCTGCCCACGGACAAGCACAGCTGCCAAACCACCTGGAACGAGTACGGCACCGGCCGGACCGACCCGCTGGACCCGCTGACCAACATGGTCACCGCGACCCGCGACCCCCGGTCCAAGGACGCCACCGACAACACCTACGTCACCCGCTTCACCTACTTCGACAACGGTGAGCAGCGGGCGCAGACCAACCCCGACGGCCGGATGACCGAGTCGCTCTACACGGTCGGCCAGCGCCTCGCGGTGGACGGCGGCCCCGAGCCGTCCGGCATGTTGGAGAGCACCCGTGACGCCCGCGGCAAGCTCACCACGCTGCACTACTACGCCAACGGCGACGTGGCCCGGGTGACCTCGCCGGGCGGCGGAAAGACCGAGTTCACCTACGACGAGCTGGGCCGCAAGACGTCGCAGAAGGAGATCTCCACCAGCTTCCCCGACGGGGTGGTGACCACTGTCTCGTACGACGCGTTCAGCCGTCCGACGGTGGTGACCGGGCCGGTGACCGTCAATGCTGTCGACGGCTCCAAGCACCAGCTGCAGACCGTCAACCAGTACGACGTCGACGGGCACCCCATCGCGGTGACCGAAAAGGACCTCCAGCAGCCCGACCTGCCCGAGCGGGTCACCAGGACCGAGTACGACGACTTCGGCAACCCGGTGTCCGTGGTGGACCCGGAGGGCGGCGAGACCACCTTCGGCTACGACCTGTCCGGCAACAAGACCTTCCAGCAGGACCCGCTGGGTAACCGGACCGAGTTCCGCTACACCGCCCGCAACAAGCTCGCCGAGGTCCGGCTCAAGGACTGGACCGGCGATCCGGCCGGCGCTCCCGCCACCGGCGCGGGCGGCGACCTGATCCTGCACTCCTACTCGTACGACTACGCCGGCCGGCTCTTCAGTGACACCGACGCCATGGGCCGCCGGATGCAGTACGAGTATTACGACGACGACCGCCTGCACACCGTCACCCAGCTGTACCGCGCCCCCGGCGCGAAGGAGACCAGCAAGTTCGTCATCGAGGAGAACATCTACGACGCGGCCGGCCACCTCACCACCAAGACGGCCGCCAACGGCAAGCGGGTCACCAACCGCGAGTACGACAACGTCGGCATGGTCACCCGCAGCGAGGACCAGCCCGGCTCGGGCGGCGTGTACAGCCGCTTCAACTACGACGCCAACGGGCACGTCACCGAGACGCTCAGCGGCCAGAACTACTCCAACCTGCCCTGGTGGCAGGAGACCGAGCTGGGCACCAACGTCCTGTTCACCTACGACGACGAAGGCCACGTGCTGGCCGAGACGGCGCTGGGCGAGAAGACCAAGGACGGCCAGCTGTTCCGCAAGACCAGCTACACGTACGACACGGCCGGTCGACGCCTCACCATGACCTCGCCGCTGGGCAACGTGACCGGCGTCGACGCCGCCACCAAGACCCGCTTCACCACCTCGTACCGGTATGACGAACTGGGTCGCCAGATCGGTGTCACCGGCCCGGAGGTCGCGGCCGAGAGTGCCGGCAAGGACCCGGTGAACGCACGGGCCACCATCACCGTCGGCTACGACGCCTTCGGCGACCAGACGGCCAGCAAGGACCCGCTGGGCAACATCAGCCGGACCGAGTACGACCGGGTGGGCCGTCCGGTCCGGTCGATCGCGCCGACCTACACCCCGCCCGGCTCGGACCAGGCCGTCACCCCGACCACGTCAACGTCCTACGACGCGGCCGGCAACGTGACGCAGAGCGTCGACTCGCGCGGCAACGTCAGCAAGTTCAGCTACGACCAGCTCGGCCGCGTCATCCGCAAGGATCTACCGGGACGGGACAACGACCAGCGGGCGGTGTGGCAGTACACCTACACCCGTACCGGCAAGGTGTTGTCGGTGACCGACCCGCTGGGCGCCCGCACCCAGTCCACCTACGACGAGTTCGACCGGCCGGTCACGGTCACCCAGGTCGAGCGGCGCCCCGACGCCGACAACTACACCACCGTCATGTCGTACGACGACGTCGGCAACCTGATCAGCAGCACCAGCCCCGACGGCGACACCACGATCAACTCGTACGACTCCATCGGTCAGCTGATCATGTCGAAGGCGCCGGACGGCGTGGTCACCACCTTCGGCTACGACTCCCGCGGCCACCAGGTGCGGGTCAGCGACGGCGCCAAGCGCACCGTCCGGACCAGCTACGACGCGTTCAACAACGCCCGCTACACGGCCAGCCTCGACGGCACCGACGACTACAACAGCCTCCGCTCCACCAAAATGGCGTACGACGAGGCCGGCAACCTGATCTCGTCGAAGGACCCGTACGGCAAAGAGACCACCTACGCCTACAACCCGCTCGGTCAACTGACCAAGCAGGTGGAGCCGGTCGCCGACGGCAAAACCATCACCACCACCTTCGGCTACGACGTGGCCGGCAACCGCACCCGCTACACCGACGGCCGCGGCAACACCACCAACTACAGCGTCAACGCGTGGGGCATGCCCGAATCGGTGGTCGAACCGTCCACCACCAGCAACCCGGCCCCCGCCGACCGCACCTGGACCGTCGGCTATGACATCGCCGGCCAAGCCACCCGCCTCACCGCCCCCGGCGGCGTCCAGCGCAACCGCGGCTACGACGCGGCCGGCCGACTCACCTTCGAATCCGGCACCGGCGCCGAAGCGGCCACCACCGAACGCCACCTCGGCTACGACCTCGACGGGCGCCTGACCAGCCTGACCACGCCGAAGGGCACCAACACCTACGGCTACAACGACCGCGGCGCGCTCCTCAGCGCGGCCGGCCCGTCCGGCACGGCCAGCTTCGACTACACCCGCAGCGGGCAGCTCGCCAGCCGTACCGACCTGGCCGGAACGGCCACCTTCGAATACAGCAAGGCGCGGCTGGCGGCCGTCACCGACGGCTCCACCGGTGTCCGGCAGAAACTCAGCTACGACGCCGCCGGCGCCCTGAAAACCGTCGACTACGGCCAAGGCCGGGTCCGGTCCTACGCCTACGACAAGCTCAACCGGCTCGCCAGCGACACCCTCGTCAACGCCGACAAAACCGTCGTCACCTCGGCCGCCTACGAGTACGACCTCAACGACCACGTCACCCGCAAAACCGACACCGGCACCGCCGGCGCCGGCGACAACACCTACACCTACGACCAGATCGGCCGCCTCACCGGCTGGACCGGCCCCAAGGGCAGCACCGCCTACGCCTGGGACGACTCCGGCAACCGGATCAAGGCCGGCGACAAGACCGCCACCTTCGACGAACGCAACCGGCTGCTGTCCGACGGCGACTACACCTACCAGTACAGCGCCCGCGGCACTCTCAAGTCGCGGACCAGCTCCGGCCTGGTCGAGCCGTACTCGTTCGACGCCTTCGACCGGATGGTCACCGCCAACGGACAGTCCTACGGCTACGACAGCCTCGACCGGGTCGCCACCCGCGGCGACAACCAGTTCAGCTACGCCGGACTGAGCAAAGAACCAGTCTCCGACAGCGTCGACGTCTACGCCCGCGGCCCGATGGACGAACTGCTCGCCATCACCGAAGGCGACAAAAAGCAGCTGATGATCTCCGACCGGCACGACGACGTCGTCGCCGCGATCGACCCGGCCGACAGCAAACTCGCCGGCCTGTCCGCCTCCAAGACGTACGACCCGTTCGGCAAGCCCGTCGCCAGCGCCGGCAGCACCGGCCAGATCGGCTTCCAAGGCGACTGGACCGACCCCAACAACGGCCAGGTCAACATGGGCGCCCGCTGGTACAACCCCAGCAGCGGATCATTCCTGTCCCGCGATAGCGTCAACTACAGCAGCGGAAACTCCGTCCTCGCCAACCGCTACGCGTACGGCGCCGACGCCCCGCTCGACATGACCGACCCCGACGGCCACTGGCCCGGCTGGGTCGACAACGCCTGGCACGCCGTCACCAGCGCCGCCAACACCGTGGTCAACACGGTCAGCAACGCCGTCGGCGCCGCCTACGACTGGGGCCGATCAGCACTACGTACCGTCGGCAACGCCATCGGCAGCGCAGTCAGCTGGCTCTCCGAAAAGGCCAGCCAGGCCTACAACTGGGTCGCCGACAAGGTCAGCAGCGGATACAACGCGGTCGCCGCCGGCTTCAACTGGGCCCGCCAACAGGTCGTCAAGACCGCCGAGCAGGTCTACCAAGAAGCCAAGCAGGTCACCCAGCGGGCCAGGGCCGCCATCGCGAACACGGTCAAACACACCGTGCTCCCAGTCCTCGACGCCGTCACCAAGCCGCTCATGACCGGCCTGAAGACCGTCGTCTCCGCCAGCAGCAAGGTCGCCGCCGCGGTCGTGGCCACCACCAAGCAGGCCATCCGGGACGTCAAGGCCTTCTCCGAAGACCTGTACAAGACGGCCGTCAAAACGGCCGGCGTCATGGTCGAAGGCGTCAGCCGCGCAGCCAGTGCAGTCGGCCAGTTCTATCACGACCACAAGGCCGAAATCTGGGGCGCCGTCGCCGGCATTGCTGTCGGTATCGGCTGCGGAGTCGCCATCGGCTGGACCGGCGTCGGGGCCGTTGGCTGCGCTGCACTAGCCGGTGCGGTGGGCTCGGCCGTCACTGGCTACATGGAAGGCGAACGAGGTCTTAAACTTCTGACCTCTGCGGGCATCGGCGCCGCCACCGGTGTGATCGGTCTCGGTCTCGGTGTTCTCGGCGGTAAAGCTATTCAGTACGGCGGCCGTGCACTGGTGGGCGCGTTTACTAAGGGTGGTGCAGCGGCCGCACGAGAGGGCGCGACGGTCGCCAGCGCGGAAGTAGCCCAGTCCAGCCGCGCGGTAGTCGATGATCTTTTGCCGAAAGCGAATGCGTTACGCGATGACGAAGTTGCGCGACTCGCGGCAGGTCCGGCAAAACTTCGGAGTGAACACTCAGTTGTGGTGGGCGCCTTTAATGTTCGTACAGGCAACGTCGCCGTCGGCGTCAGCTCGAAGGTGCTTAGCGAGTGCGCTGAGGCATGTGCGGCGCGAAATGTAGGTGGAGCATTGAAAGATATTCGGTTCACGAGAGCCCTGAGGCCGCGCGGATCTGGTCGCCCGCCTACTGATCAGCCGGTTTGTGCAACCTATTGTGAGCCCACGTACGGCCGAGGTGCCTTCCCGGATCCGGCAACGAGATATCAATCCGATGGTCATTAGAGGTGCCGCATGAAATGGGAATTTGATCGACATGACTGGTCTGCGTTCGGTGAACGCGGCCCTCAGATGCGTGGGTGGCTTGCCGAACTAATCGAGACGGAGGATGCTGGTCGCGCCGAACGGCTGTACTCAGAAATTGAGGACGTTGTCGTCCCCGTAAACGGCCCTATGGTCCCCGGTGCTGACGCGGTTGCGGCATGCGCGGTGCAGGCGCTAATGACAGCACGCTCAAACGGCCAAGTCGAGATTCTGCAGCTGTTGTTCCAACTTGCTGCGGGAAGTGTGAGCGAGCCAGGTGGCGACCTCGCGGCGGCAGTGCGCCGGGAAGTTGAGTTGGGGCTCCCCATCTTCGCGGAGATCGCTGAAGGCGGCTCCCCAAATTCTCGACGCCAATGTATTGATTTGCTGTCTCTTGTGGCGCGGTTCAATCCCGAAAGTCGCCGCCGCGCTACGTTCCTGTTGTCCCGTATAGCGACTTTCGGTGAAGCTGAATCCGAGTCCGTTGCCGTGGAACTTCGTGATCTTTCGGATGACGGATTCGACGTCGCGTGAATGTCCGATCGTGAGTACGGCGGTCTAGCCGACAGTTCTGTAACCAAATCTGGGGAGACTAGCTGATGAGGAAAAAATCGAAGTTAAGTGGCGCCCACGGCACTTTACTAAGGACTGCGGGACCGCTCGTATTGGTGGCCTCAGCTATTGCAGTTCCTGTGGGGGCTTCCGCCGCTACACCGTTAAAATGTCGTGACACCGCGTCGGTGTATGCGACGCAAGCAGATGGCGACATCGTGCAGATCACGATGAAGGCGCCTGGTGGTAAGGCCACCTGGGGTGGGCAGAAGGTTCTGACTGGCCGGAAGGTAGACGGCAAGATCCTCAGTGGTCTTGCCGGGCGGATCTACGGCATCACCCCCGAGACGGGCTTCGGGGCGAACAAATGGACCGGCACGAAGTGGCAGTTCTCCAAGGACCAGGTGCTGAACGACAGCTTCAAGAGCTTCGGTAACCCGAAGGGAGCCCAGTTCAACCGGATCACCACCGACACGGCCGGTGATGTCTTCCTGATCGACGGGAACGGTGTCCTGCGGACCTACCGGCCGACCGAGACCGGTTTCTCGACGTACGCGAAAGTCCTGGCCGACGGTTGGGACAAGTACAACTACCTTGTCGCGGCCGGCAAAGGCGTTCTGTACGCACGGGACGCCAAGGGTGTCTTCTACCGCAGCCAGTGGGATGCCAAGAGCGAGCGGTGGATCTCGTACCAGGTGAAGGCTGGCGACAACTGGGATCAGTACAGCGCCATCTTCTCGCTGGGAGCTGACACGCTGTACGGGCGCGACTCCGATGGCACGGTGTGGCAGACGGTTTTCGATCCCACCAACTCTTCTTGGGCGAAGCGGGTCAAGCTTGACGGCTTGAACCTCAAGAACAACCCCAACCTCGTCGGCGCCCCGGATGCGTGCAAGACCACCGAGGATGTCATTCCTACTCGCCCGCAGCCGAGCGTTGACGGTGAGGCGCCGGTCGCCATCATGCAGAACGCCGCTGATGGAAAGCCGGACGCGGCCGTCCAGCTTGCTTGGACGATGGCTGACGGCCGGGTCATGTACGCGACGCATAATGCTTCCGACGCGCACCCGGAGATCACCGCGCAGCCGCTGTCGGGCATGGAGGCCATTGTCGGTTCGCCGCGTCTGACGGTGGATGGCAAGGGCCAGACTCAGTTGCTGGGTCGCAACATCTACAGCGATGTTCTGACGCGTACTCAGACTGGCGCCAACTGGGATGGGTGGACGAACCTCGGCGGCGTCATGGGCTCCGACCCGGTCGTCGCTCGCAGCTCGGACAACAAGGCAGTGGTGTTCGCACTGGATGCCGCTGGGCACCTGTGGGCACGTCAGGAGCGCCCCGACGGTGGGGCGACCTGGTTGCTGCCGTGGACGATGCTCGCCAGCCCGACGTTGGCCGGTACGCCGGTGACATCGGTGGGTCGTGATGGCGCCATCAACATCTTTGCCCGGGATGAGAAGGGCGCTGTCCAGACCGCCGTCTACAAGGCTGGTTCGCTCAGTGCCTGGTCTTCGCTTGGTGGAGACGGCTTCAACGGCGACCTGAGTGTGGTCGTTCACCCCGGTCCGCTGGTGCGGGTGTTCGCGCGGGCGGCTGACGGCACAGTGAAGACCCAGCGGGCCGATGCCGCGGGTCGCTTCCCGGGGGTGTGGTCGCCGGTGGGTACCACGCCGATCGAGGGTTCCCCGGCCGCGGTGATCGATCCTCAGTCTGGCCAGGTTGTTGTCATGGCTCGGGGCGCTGACCAGTTCCTTTACCGCGCTGATGAGACGGGCCTGGCGACGGGACAGTTCAAGGATTGGGCGCTGGTCGAGGAGAACCCGACGGCGGTCCTGGGTGACCCGGCGCCGCTGTCGTTCACCACTGCCCGCGGGGCGTTCGCGCTGTTCGCTATCCGCAACGAGAATCAGGATGTGCTGGAGTTCAGCACGCTGACCAAGGGCGCGAACCGACGGGGCAGTAACGGCGCGTCGTTCGAGAAACGGGTTATTCACGTTCCTGCCGCTCCCGCCAAGTAGCTCCGCATAAACGCCAGTGGCGTGCCTGGGTCTGACGACCTCGGCACGCCATTGGCGTATGTGCGGCTAGCGCGGGTTGTTGGTGGCCGGCGTGAACGACTCCGGGGACGAGCGCTGAAGCGGCGGGCGCGCCGCGGGTGCGCCGGTAGCTGCGCTGGAGCCACGTGTTTGATGGCGGTGCCAGAGCAGCGGGAGTCCGACGACGGCGGCAGTCCAGATTTGCAGCATCAGCCGGTCGCCTTGGTTTGCCACGGGGTGCGCGATTTCGGCAGCGACGCCGGTGAGGGCGACGCCGAGTACCACCCAGCCGATAGGGGCGCTGTGTCGGAAGGTGGCCCAGGTGCCGACGCCCACCGCCAGCAGCAGCCATGGGCTTCGAAGCTGGTCCTGTCCCCACTGGAGCCAGAATTCTTGATTGAGCGACATCAGTTGGTGCCAGGGATCAGCCACGTCGGGCCGGCTGAAGTGGACGGTGAAGGTGTCCTGCAGACTCTCCGACAGGCCGGGCCAGTGCAGTGCCTTCGCGGTGACGGCCATTCCGGCAGCTAGCGCACCGCTGACCGCCAACAGCGCACCGGTGCCGGCATGGCGGTAGCGCGGGATCGTCACCAGGATCAGCACAGCGGCGGCGGCGAGTGCCCCCGCGATGAGCAGGAAGTTGGCATAGCGCATTGACGCCCCGGCTGCCAGGGCGAGGCCGACCAGAAGAGTGCCGGGTAGCAGGCGTCGCTGGAGTAGGAGCAGGGCTCCGAATAGCGCAGCAAAGCTGAGTGCGATGGCTGGCCCTTCGCTCAGGCCGTAGCCACCCCACCAGCCGATCGGACTCGCGTAGTAGAGGCCCTGGCCCATCAGCGCGGTGGCGGTTGACGTGCCGAGGTGCCTGAGTAGCAGGAAAGCCAACAATCCCCCGAGCATTGTGAAGAGCAGGGAGGTCGCTGCGAGACCGGCGTTGGGTCCGAGGAGGGCGACGAGTGGCGCGGCGAGGGTGGGGAAGCCGATGCGCGACGTGAAGATGGCCTCGTAACGCGGTGAGGTCGGCGCCAGGCCCTGTGGCGAGGCCGCAATACATGCCGCTGCGGATCGTTCGGTTTCGTGCGGAGCGTTGGCGGTAGCGGGCTGCGCCCGAGCGGTGCGTGCGGCGAAGTGGGCGGCATCAACGCAGTAGTCGCGCAGCGCTGTCTGCTGTGCCACTGCCGGGGGGCGGCCGAGCAGTTCGAGGCTCTGCCGGGCGTACCGGTAGGTGTCGTTGGAGGGGCCGACGCTCGGCGCCGCGACGATTTGCACAAGCAGAAAGAGCAAGCCGAGCAAACTGGGGTAAATCCACCGATGGGGCCGAGAGGTCGCTCGGGCAGCCGGTTGGGGTGCGGGCGGCTGGTCGGCAGTCACCGGGCCTCTTTCCACAGTTGGCGTTTTTGCTTACCACGTGTAACGGCCGGCATCTATGCGTGTCAAGAATTGGCGCCCGATATGAGCTGACTGTTGGTTATGTCTGGCTAGCTGGGTGCCGTGTCGTCGAACCCCGGAGGTGAAGGGAAGCCGCACCGTGGGTTGTCGGGGTCGTGATTCCGTGTCGGGGCGCCGGTCCATGGAGCGAGACTTCTAACAATCGACAGTTACCAATTCCTATAGCCCGTGTCGGCCAGTTATCGTGTCCAAATGACCCCTAACGTGACTCAGGGTGAGTCTTCGACTCCGCTCGGGTATGGCGTCCGTCCGCTGCTGCCCGTCGTCGGCGGTGACATCGCGGTGCCCGTGGTCTCAGGCGCCTCCGTGACCTACACCAACCTCGACTACGCGGCGAGCGCCCCCGCCCTGGCCGTGGTGGCTGAGCACCTCAACACAGTGCTGCCGTACTACGCGAGCGTGCACCGCGGTGCCGGCTACGCCTCGCAGGTGATGACGTCCCTGTTCGAGGCGGCCCGCGAGTCGATCGTCACGTACGTCAACGCACCCTCCGATCACGAGGTCATCTTCACCCGCTGTACGACGGACGCGCTCAACCTGGCGGCCCGGGCCGTTCCGGCCGATGGCGAGGTGGTTTTCCTCGACATCGAGCACCATGCGAACCTGCTGCCGTGGCGTACCCGTAAGTACCGCTGTATCCAGGCTGCGCCGACGATCGAGGGCACGTTGGCGGCGTTGGTGGCGGCGTTGGATGAGCGTCCGGTGGCGTTGGTGGCGGTGACGGGCGCGTCGAACGTCTCGGGTGAGGTCACGCCGCTGGCGGAGATCGTCGCGTTGGCGCATGCCCGGGGCGCCCGGGTGTTGGTGGATGCCGCCCAGCTCGCCCCGCACCGGACGGTGGACATGCGGGCGACCGGCGTCGACTATCTGGCGTTTGCCGGGCACAAGCTTTATGCACCGTTCGGTGCTGGCGCCCTGGTGGGTCGGCGCGACTGGCTGGACGAGGCGGAGCCGTTCCTGTACGGCGGCGGCGCGGTCAAGGATGTCTCGCTGGACGACATTTCGTGGACGACCGGGCCGTCCCGGCACGAGGCCGGGTCGCCGAACGTACTGGGTGCGGTGACGATGGCGCGGGCGGCGGACGCGCTGCGGGCGCTGCCGGCGGGGGCGCTGGCGGCGCACGATCACGCGTTGCGGACGCGGCTGGTGGACGGTTTGGCGTCCCTGGGGGCGCGGACGTTCCGGATCTGGTCCGACTCGACGGACATGATTGGGTTGGCGACGTTCTCGCTGGCCGACCATGACCCGAATCTGGTGGCGGCGTACTTGTCGGCGGAGCATGGCATTGGTGTCCGGACGGGTCGGTTCTGCGCGCATCCGTTGTTTGCGCGGATGGGTTTCGGGCGCGAGGGCGCTATTCGGGCGAGTTTCGGGGTGGGTTCCACGCTCGGCGACATCGACCGTTTGTTGGCAGCTTTGGACACCTATCTGACCAAGGGACCGACCTGGAAGTACGCGGCGACGGCGCGCGGCTGGCTGCCGGAGCCGGACCCGCGGAGCTGGCCGGAGTGGGCGCAGGTCAACCCGGAGGCGGGGCCAGGTTTGTCGCCGTGTGCCGCTCCGCCGACGCTTGGCTGAGAAATACACATCGACGTTGGTGAACTGTTTGAGCGGCGTACGCGTATGACTCGAAGGGTGTTCGCGTCACCGCGGAAGCAGGATGACCGTCTGTTGGTCCACCCTGGGTGGTGGTGGACTAACAGACGGTCATCTATTTGTTGCTGTGTTTTCAGAATTTGCCAAACGCGAATGTTTAGCGGTGGAAAGTATCGACAAACTCCCCGGGTGAGGCGTTAGATATCCGCCTACCGGTCATGACCACATCCCCCATTTGGTCGTAGCCGGATCCCCCACCCCGCTAGGAGTTAGCTGTGAAGAAGCGAACGATCACGTCGTTGGGCGTCGCCGCCGTTGCCATCGCGATGACCCTCGGAACGGTCAGTGCCAACGCCAGCGTCATCCCCACCGGTCCGGCGCATCACATCGTCGGCGGCAAGCCCTCGGCCGAGGGCGCCTACCCGTGGATCGCCAACCTCAAGATCAAAGCTTCCGGTGGCAGCTACCTCTGCGGTGGCTCGCAGATCTCCCCGGACATCATCCTCACCGCCGCGCACTGCGTGATGGACGGCGCGACCTCCGTCACCGTGGACATCGGCAAGATCAACCCCAGGGACGCCGCCTCGGCCGGGTCGGAGCGCACCAGTACGCAGATGAAGTTCGGTGCCGGCCCCGAGAAGGGCGACTGGGCCGTACTCAAGCTGGACCGCGCGTACACGCCGTCGTCGTTCCCGAAGTTCCCCAGCGACGGCAGCAAGGACACCGCGCCGATGTTCCGTGCGATGGGCTGGGGCACCACCACCGAGAGTGGATCCACCTCGACGACGCTGCGTGAGGTCGACCTGCCGCTGGTCAAGGACGCCGACTGTGGCACCGCCGCCGCGGTGGAGATCTGCGCCGGTGACCTGATCAAGGGTGGTATCGACACCTGTCAGGGCGACTCGGGTGGTCCGCTGGTGGTCGTCGAGGGCGGCGCGTTCACGCTGGTTGGGCTGACCAGCTGGGGTGAGGGCTGCGCGCGGCCGAAGGAGCCGGGTCACTACGCCAAGGTCAGCGCCCTGTCGAAGGACATCAAGGCTGCCATCACCGCGCTCGGCGGCCAGCAGCCGGCCTAATACGTAGACGTTCACAGTTGGGTGGGTTCTTGGCGTCAGCTAAGGGCCCACCCAACTGTTTGTACGTCGGAGCGCAATGGCGCGACTACGTAGCGCATCGAGTTTGTGCAGGTCAGTGGTTTTTGACTATCGACAAGACCCTATGAGTGGGGGCAGGATGTCGACACCCGGCTAGGTGACACTGGTCCGTTCGGTCAGCCCGACCCCCCATCGGGCTGATGGTCCAGCGCCGCGAGCCGGGTATTCCCCCCACCTCCATCCCCAGGAGATGCGACATGTTTGGACGTTCACTGAGCGCAGTGGTAACTGGCCTCGCTCTCACCATCGCACCGATCACCGCGGCCTCCGCCGCGACCGGCCCGCAGCACCGGATCGTCGGCGGCCACCAGGCCACCGAGGGCGCCTACCCGTGGATGGTGCGCCTGAGCATGACCTCCACCGACAACAAGACCTACCTGTGCGGCGGCACGATGATCTCCCCGGATGTCGTACTCACCGCCGCGCACTGCTCCGGCAACATCGCCAAGTTCACCGCCAACATCGGCAAGGTCGACTGGAAGACCGCCGCCGACGCTGGTCAGCAGCGCACCGGCACCAAGCTGAAGGCCGGACCGGGCCCGAAGAAGGGCGACTGGTCGGTACTCAAGCTCGACGCCCCGTTCACGCCGGCCTCGTACCCGAAGCTCGCGCAGGACACCAGCGCCGACACCACCCCGATGTTCCGGGCGATGGGCTGGGGCACCACCAGCTCCGGTGGCACCACCTCGCAGAACCTGCTCGAAGTGGACCTGCCGCTCGTTCCGGACGCCAAGTGCGGAGCGGCCGCTGCCGCGGAGATCTGCGCCGGTGACATGGACAAGGGTGGCATCGACACCTGCCAGGGCGACTCGGGTGGCCCACTGGTCGCCAAGGTCGGCGAGACCTGGGTGCAGGTCGGCATCACCAGCTGGGGCATCGGCTGCGCCGCCAAGGGCCAGGCCGGGCACTACGCCGAGGTCAGCAAGTACATCGCGGACATCAAGGCGGCCATCACGGCCATCGGCGGTACCCAGCCCGCCTGATTCACAGACCGGCGGATCAAGGGGTGCGGCGCCCGGCCAACGCCGCCGCACCTCTTGGTCCGTCTTACCTATTGTTTACAGCGCATTCATCGGCGTAAGTTGCCCGAGCGGTTCCCCCGCCGCTGCCGGTCGACTTGCACCGGACCCCACCGGAACGTCCTCATTTGGAAAGGACCAGCCATGGCCTCCACCCGCCGCATGCTGGCAACCACCCTCACCGCCGTCGCCGCCATCGGCGCCGCGTCGCTGACTGTGCCCGCCTTCGCCGCTCAACTCGAGCCCGCCAAGGCTGCCTTCAAGGCGCCCACCGCCAACATCGTCGGCGGCACCGCCGCCACCGAGGGCGTATACCCGTGGGCCGCCCGGATGCGTACGCCCGCGCCCGCGCCGCAGACCGGCTTCTACACCTGCGGCGCCACGCTGCTCTCGCCGGACATTCTGCTCACCGCCCAGCACTGCCTGAGCGACAAGCCCGACCACATCGAGGCGTTCATCGGGCACGTCGACTGGAAGCAGTCCCAGACCGAAGGCCTGCTCTACACCGGCACCAAGTACAAGGTCGGCCCTGGCCCGAAGATGGGCGACTGGGCCGTGGTGAAGCTGGACAAGGCGGTACCGCAGACCAACTTCCCGCTGCTGCCGGTCGACGCCAGCAACGACGCCACCGGCACCTACAAGGCGATCGGCTGGGGCCTGACCTCCTCGACCGCGCCGAAGAGCGAGCAGTTCCTGCGCGAGGTCAACCTGCCCGCGGTCACCGAGTCCCGCTGCGGCAGCTACACCAAGGTGGAGCTGTGCGCCGGCGACTGGGACAAGGGCGGCGTCGACACCTGCCAGGGCGACTCCGGTGGCCCGCTGCTCAAGCAGATCAACGGCAACTGGGTCCAGCTCGGCGTCACCAGCTGGGGCATCGGCTGCGGCAAGAAGGCCCTGCCCGGCCACTACGCCAAGGTCAGCGCGTTCCTGAAGGAGATCAAGGCGGCCATCGCCGAGCTGGGCGGCAAGCCCGCCCGGACGATCGCCGACGGTCCCGCCCCGGCGCCGACCACCCCGGCGCCGACCACGTCCAGCCCGACCCCGGGTACGCCCAGCCCCACCCCGACCATCCCGGTCCCGTCGCCCAGCACGCCGGACACCCGTCCGTCGAACGTGCCGAGCACCCCGCCGGCCGACCCGACCCGCCCGGCCGACGGCCCCGGCCCGGACCGGACCGACGAGCCGACCAGCCCGCCGATCTTCTAGGCGGCGCGAAACCCCAACCCGACGCGGCGGACCGCAACGCCGCCGCGCTGGACACGACGATGGCGAGCGCTTCGGCGCTCGCCATCGCTGTCTGTCGTACGCGTCAGTGGGTCAGTACCCGATGCAGGAACTCTCTGGTCCGGGCCTGGGCCGGCGCCTCCAGCAGCGTCTCCGGCGGTCCGCACTCCAGGATCAGGCCGCCGTCCATGAAGGCCACCCGGTCGGCGACCTCGCGGGCGAAGCTCATCTCGTGCGTCACCACCATCATGGTCATGCCGTCCGCGGCCAGCGACCGCATCACCGCCAGCACCTCGCCGACCAGTTCCGGGTCGAGGGCGCTGGTCGGCTCGTCGAACAGCATCAACTCCGGCTGCATCGCCAGCGAACGGGCGATCGCCGCCCGCTGCTGCTGCCCGCCGGACAGCTGGAGTGGGTAGGCGCGCTCCTTGTCGGCCAGGCCCACCCGGTCCAGGTTCTGCCGGGCGATCTTTTCCGCCTCGAGGATCGGGCGGTGCAGTACCCGGCGCTGGGCGATGGTGAGGTTCTGCAGCACGTTGAGGTGGCTGAACAGGTGGAAGCCCTGAAAAACCATGCCGATCCGGCGCCGGACCGCGTCGATATCGCAGTCCGGATCGGTGACCTCGACCCCGCCGACCCGGACCGTGCCGCGGGTGGGCTGTTCGAGCAGGTTGACACAGCGCAGCAGGGTCGACTTGCCGGAGCCGGACGCCCCGATCACGCAGACGACCTCCCCGGTGCCGACGGTCAGATCAACACCACGAAGGACATCCAGCGAGCCGTACGACTTGTGCAGGTCCACGACTTCGATGGCTGGTACGGACATGTCAACACCTTCCCGCGCTGCGGCGTTCGAGCCGGTGCACCAGCTGCGACAGCGGCAGCGTGATCATCAGATAGGTCAGCCCGGCCACCACCAGCGGCGTCGGGTTGACGTGGGTGTTCAGTGCGTCGCCGGCGAACTTGGTGATCTCGATGCTGGTGGCGGTGACGCCCAGCACGTACGCCAGGGAGGTGTCTTTGGTGAGCATGATGAATTCGTTGGTCAGCGGGGGGATGACCACCCGGAACGCCTGCGGGAGCACGATCGACACCATCGCCTGGGCGTGCGACATGCCCAGCGTGCGGGCGGCCTCCATCTGCCCGCGCGGGACGGCCTGGATGCCGGCGCGGATTGTCTCGGCCATGTACGCCGCCGCCGTCAACCCCAGCCCCAACGCCACCGAACCGTAGGTGCCGCCCGGGATCTCCCGGTCGGGGAAGGCCAGCGGCACCCCGTAGCCGACCATGAATAGCACCAGCAGCGCCGGCAGCCCACGGAACAGTTCGATGTAGGCGGTGGCGAACCAGCGGTACGGCGCCAGCGACGACAGCCGCGCCAACGCCAGCGCCAGGCCCGCGACCAGCCCGAACGCGAAGGCCAACCCGGTGTACGCCAGCGTGTTCAGCAGCGCGATCGTGATCAGGTCGGGGAACATCCCGGCCTCGATGTCGAGCCG
>Ga0209023_10002382_pt1 | contig 23541 bp, 19 predicted proteins | sample LakOneMetagenome_FD_187468 | JGI IMG/M metagenome (GOLD analysis project Ga0209023, IMG submission 187468) | Freshwater and sediment microbial communities from Lake Erie, Canada (SPAdes) (version 2) | ecosystem: Environmental > Aquatic > Freshwater > Lentic | place: Lake Erie, Canada... | reverse complement strand
ACGATCAGCGGCCCCCCGGCGTCGCTCCTTGGCACTGCGCCCTGGCCGCAGGCGGCGAGGGTCAGGCCGGCGGCGGCGGCGAGCAGGAGGGAGCGACGGATCATGACAGGGCCTTGCGGAAGCGGGAACGAACTCAGCGATGCGAGACCCTAGCCACCAACCGGTCGCCGAGCATCTGAAGAATTTGCACGAGGATGAGCAGCAAAACTACGGTCACCACCATGACGTCGGTCTGAAAGCGCTGATAACCGAAGCGGACGGCGAGGTCGCCCAGCCCGCCTGCGCCGACCACGCCCGCCATGGCCGTATAGCTGACCAGGGCGATGGCGGTAACGGTCGCGCCGGCGAGAATGCCTGGCAGGGCCTCGGGCAACAGGGCGCGGGTGACGATCTGGAAGGTCGAACCGCCCATGGCCTGGGTCGCCTCGACCACCCCCTTGTCGACCTCGCGCAGGGCCGTCTCGACCAGTCGCGCATAGAAGGGCGCGGCCCCGACGACCAGCGGGGGAATGGCCCCGGCGACGCCGAGCGACGTCCCGACCAGCAGTACGGTCACCGGCAGCATGACGATCAGCAGGATGATGAAGGGCACGGACCGGAGGATGTTGACGACAAGCGACAGGACGCCGTTCAGCACCGGATTGGCGGCCAGCCGCCCCTTGCCCGAAAGATAGAGCAGGACGCCGAGCGGGATGCCGAACGCCACGGTCAGGACCATGGAGCCGGCCAGCATCAGCAGGGTGTCCAGCGCGGCCTGGGCGATCTCCGGCCAGTCGACGTTCGCGAAGAGGGCTTGCATCAGACCGCCTCCACCACGACGCCGCGTGTCGTCAGTTGCGCGATGGCCGCCCCGGCGTCGCCGCCGGTGAAGGCCACGACCATCTGGCCGTAGGGCTCGCCCCGGATGCGGCTGATCCGGCCCGACAGGATCGAATAGTCGACGCCGGCCGAGCGGGCGACGCGGCTGAGTTCGGGCGCATAGGTGGCGGGGCCCCGGAAGGTCAGCTTCGCCAGCCGTCCGCCGGCGGGAACGACCGAGGCGTCGAAGGTCTCGCCGCCTTCGCCCTCGGCCAGCATGGCGCGGGTCGCGGCGGCCTTCGGATGCAGGAAGACATCGGCCGTGGCGCCTTCCTCGACCAGCCGCCCGTCCTGCAGCACGGCGACACGGTCGCAGACGCGGCGGACCACCTCCATCTGGTGGGTGATCAGGACGATGGTCAGGCCCAGCTCGCGGTTCAGCCCGTCCAGCAGGGTCAGGATCTCGTCAGTGGTCTCGGGGTCCAGGGCGCTGGTCGCCTCGTCGCACAACAGGACGCGGGGCTCGCACGCCAGGGCGCGGGCGATCCCGACGCGCTGCTTCTGGCCGCCCGATAGCTGGGCCGGGTATTTGCGGGCGTGTTCGGCCAGACCCAGCCGGTCCAGAAGGTCCGCGACGCGCCGGTCGATCTCCGCGCGGGGACGACCGTCGAGCTCCAGCGGGAAGGCGACGTTCTGGGCGATGGTGCGGGCGTTCAGCAGGTTGAAATGCTGAAAGATCATGCCGATCCGGCGACGGGCCACGCGAAGCTGGGCGGGCTTGAGGGACGTGATCTCGTCCTCGCCGACGAAGATGCGGCCGGCGTCGGGCGTCTCCAGCCGGTTGATCGTGCGGATCAGGGTCGACTTGCCGGCGCCCGAGCGGCCGACGACGCCATAGACCTGGCCGTCGCCCACGCTCAGGCTGACGGCGTCCAGCGCCACTCGCTCGCCCGCCGCGCTGCGATAGCGCTTCGTCACCTGTTCCAGCCGGATCATGTCGAACGGGTCGTGGAAACGGGGCGATAGGGCAAGGTCTGTCCGGTCGTGGCAGTGAAAGGTTTGAAGGCCTCGATATAGGCCGGAGCGCGGATTTGACCAGACGCGGAGCGCCCGCCGATTGAAGTCTGCCGGGCTTCAATGATCCCGGATCTGAGCCGTTGCGGCGTGGCAGGCGCACGCCAAAGGCGCCGGAGCGCGCCCGCAGGGCCGCGTGTTGCGCCGGATCAGACTCCGTGGGGGCGCTCCTGGAGCCAGTCCGCATCGTGAAACACCCGGCCGAGCCGCCAGTTCGCGACGTCCGGGGCGGTCAGGGTCTTCGCCCAGGCGACGCGGTGTGTCATGTCGCCGCCCGGTCCGGTCGAGGCGTATTCGACGAAGCTGGCGGTTTCGAAGGTGCGGGTCGTTCCCGGCGTCCACTCGCGCCAGCCTTCGGGGTCGATCCGGCCGTCGATCTGCGTGTGGAGGAACACCACCCGGGCATAGGGCCGCCAGGCCCGGCCGAAATAGTAACGGCCCGCGCCGGCCGTGGTGATGCGGCAGTGGTCGAACACATAGGCCGAGGTTTCCGCCTCGGCGGTCCGGCTGTGGGCCGTGATGAAGCCCGTGCCGTGATCCAGCACATGCAGGTGGCAGCGGTCGAAGAAGGCCAGGGCGTTGCCGAAGATGAAGTCGACATGACCCTCGACATAGCACTCCGCGAAATACTGGCGGCAGGGTGCCAGCGGGTTGCGTGATCCGGCGAACAGGGTGTCCTGGGCACCCAGCAGGCGGACCTTTCTCAGGACGGCGCGGTCGGCCTTGAGGAACAGGGCGGGGGCCTGGGAGGGGTCCGTGTTCTGGATCGACCAGTCGTTCTCGATCGTCAGATTGCTGGCCCGGAAGCCGTCGCCGCTGGCCACCAGGGTCGAGGCGTTCGAGAGGCCCGGTGTGGTCCTGGCGCTGTCGCCCCAGACGATCCGCACGTCCTCGGGTGATGCGCCCATGCCGCGCAGATGTACGTCGGGCTGGGAGATGATCAGCTTCTCACGATAGGCGCCGGGCTGGATCTCGATGACGCCTCCGCCTGCCGGCAGTTGCGCGACGGCCTCGCCCAGGGTCGCGAAGTCCTCCGGCACCCTGAGGGTCGGCCCCGAGGTCCGCAGCGCCCCGGCGTTCGTCCTGCTCGCCAGAAAGGGCAGCAGGGCCAGGCCCCCAAGCGTTCGGCGTGTGAACATGCCTGCCTCCTTCCGAGCGGAACCCATTCGAGACGGCGGGTCCCGTCGCCGCGAGGATGCCCGGTCCGATCTCACCGACCGCGTGACGCCGGTCAAGGCCGTCGCCGCCCGCATCGTCTTTTCACGCGGTCGCGCACGCCCGTTCGCCGGCCGGCTGCACAGCTTCTGCACGGCTGTTCCTTCGCATCTCCCCCTCTGCGTCACCGGCGGCTGACGGGCGGGGCGCAGTCTGGAGTTTCCTGACACGGAGATCTCCGATGACGTCCTCCCGCGCCCAGCATCGCCCTCGATGGCGCGCCACCCTCGGGATGAAGGCGGCCGTCGCCGTCGCCCTTGTTGTCCTGGCCGATCAGCTGTTCTTCGCTCATCGACCGGGGGCGACGGTCGGGGTCTTCGCCCTGATCTGGATCGTCGGGGTCTGGCTGGCGCGGCCGGGATTATTCCGGGACCCGCGGGCCGGCGTGGCCATGGGGCTGGCCGTCCTGCTGGCGGTGGGGATGATCGACCGTCCCAGCCTGCTGATGTGGCTGCTCTACGCCCTGGCCGTCACGGTCGCGGCGCTGTCGGCGCGGGTCGCGCGGGGCGAGCCCGGCTGGCGTTGGGCGCAGAGGCTGATCGTTCACGTCGTGATGGCGACCTGCGGCCCGCTCATCGATCTGGTCCGATGGCTTGCGGCGCGGCGCAAGCGGACCGCGTCAAAGGCGGGATCGGTCATGCGGCTGGTCGCCCTGCTCGCCCTGCCGCTCTGGGGCGGACTGGTCTTCCTTGGCCTGTTCGCCGCCGCCAATCCACTGATCTCCGACGCCCTGTCGCGGTTCAGGCCGCCGCCCCTGTCGGTCGAGACCATGGTGCGAACCATCTTCTGCGGTCTGGTGGCGCTGGCGGTCTGGGCGGCCCTGCGACCGCGCTGGCGCCGCACGCTGCTGCATCTGCCGTCGCTGGGCGAGCGCGCCCTGCCGGGGGTCAGCACCGCCTCGGTGACCCTGTCGTTGATCGTGTTCAACGGGCTGTTCGCGCTTCAGAACGCGCTCGATATCGCCTTCCTCTGGAGCGGCGCGCCGCTGCCGGACGGGACGACCCTGGCCGCCTATGCGCACCGCGGCGCCTATCCGCTGATCCTGACGGCCCTGCTGGCCGGCGCCTTCGTCCTGATCACCCTGCGCCCCGGATCCGGGACGGCGAACCGGCCGCTGGTGCGGGCGCTGGTCATGGCCTGGGTCGCCCAGAACATGTTGCTGGTCGCCTCCAGCCTGCTGAGGACCGTCGACTATGTAGAGGTCTTTTCCCTGACCCGGTTCCGGCTGGCGGCGATGATCTGGATGGCGCTGGTCGGGCTGGGCCTGCTGCTGATCTGCTGGCGGCTGATGCGCAACCGGAGCGCCCACTGGCTGATCAACGCCAATCTTCTGGCGGTCCTGACGGTGCTGGCGGTCGTCGGCACGGTGAACCTCGGCCCTGCGGTCGCGGCCTGGAACGTCCGCCATGCGGCCGAGGTCGATGGCCAGGGCGCGGTGCTGGACCTCTGCTATCTGGACAGACTGGGGCCGGCGGCGCTGGTCTCTCTGGCCGAGCTTGAAAAGGCCACGGCCGAGCCGCAGTTCCGGGCCCGGATCGCCTCGGTGCGCTGGCGGGCGCAGGCGACGGTGATGGAGCGTCAGTCGCATTGGCGCGGCTGGACCTGGCGCGACGCCCGGCGCCTGGCGAAGGCGCAGTCGTTGGTCGGGCTGGAGGCGCCGAGCCTCGGTCCCTGGCCCCGGACCTGCGACGGCGAGCCGATGGTGCCCCCTCCGCCGGTTGTCCTCGAGGCGCCGCGGATCGTCTACCGGGGCCCGCCCGTGACGTCTCTCCCGGCACAGGCGCCGTTGACCTCGAACGCAGGACACTGAACATGGGGATCATGCAGCGCACCGTCCTGGTGGTCGATGACGACCCCCACATCCGCGACCTTCTGGTCTTCGCCCTGCAGAAGGCGGGTCTGGCGACGCGCCAGGCGGCCGACGGCGAAGCGGCCTTGGCCGACCTGAGGGCGCATCGATCGGATCTGGTCATCCTCGATATCAACATGCCGCGCATGGACGGGATCGAGACCTGCCGCCGGATCCGCGCCGAGGGCGATCTTCCGGTGCTGTTCCTGTCCTCGCGCGACGAGGAGATCGACCGCATCCTCGGCATCGAGCTGGGCGCCGACGACTATGTGACCAAGCCCTTCAGCCCGCGCGAGGTGGTGGCGCGCGTCGCGGCCATCCTGCGCCGGGTCTCGCGCACCCCGCCGCCGTTGCCGGCCCATGCGGTCGCGCATGGACGGCTGACGCTGGACGGCGAGGGCTGGCGGGCGGGGTGGAACGGGGCCGAGGTGCCGCTGACGGTGACCGAGTTCACCATCCTGAGGGTGCTGGCGCAGGCGCCGCGCATGGTCTTCAGCCGCGACGCCATCATCGACCGGGTGCATGGGCCGGGCTTCGCCATGACCGATCGGACGATCGACAGCCATGTCCGCAACCTGCGCGCCAAGTTCGAGGCGGCGGGCGGCGGCGACGTGATCGAGACCCGCGCGGGCATCGGTTACCAGATCGGGCCGTGCACGGGCGGAGCCGCGTGATCACTACGGCTATGGAACGGGGCCGCCAGTGGATCCGGTCGCACTGGCCGGCGCTGAGGCTGCGCACCATCCTGCTGTCGGTCCTGATGTTCGCGGCCATCCTGCCGGGCCTCGTGGGCGTCTTCCTGCGCGTCTACGAGAACACCCTGGTGCGTCAGACGGAGTCGGAGCTGATCGCCCAGACGGCGGCCCTGTCCGCGACGGCCGAGGCGCTGTGGCCGGGGGCGGTGCTGGTCGCCGCGACGCCGGAGGCGCGGCTGGAACCCGGATACTATCAGCCCGAGGCAGCCACCATCGACCTGGGTTCGACGCCCGTCCTGCCCGCACGGCCCGGGGCGAAGGCGGCCCCGGCGCCGGATCCGGAGGCGGTCGTTCTGAACACGCGGCTGAAGCCCATCGCCGACGAGACGGCGCGCACGACCCTGGCTTCGATCATCCTGCTGGACGGCCGGGGCACAGTGGTCGACGGCTATGCCCGGGGTGGAAGCTGGGCGGACCTGCCGGAGGTGCGGTCGGCGCTGGCGGGGCGGCCTTACACCGTGCTGCGACGGAACGCCGACTATCATCCGCGCTATTCGATGGAGTGGCTGAGCCGGGCCTCGGGCCTGCGCATCCATCACGCCCGGCCCATCATCGTGGGCGGGCAGGTGAGGGGGGTGATCCTGACCTCGCGATCGCCGCGGGCCCTGTTCAAGGGCATCTATCAGGACCGGATCAAGATCGCGTTCGGCATCCTGGGCACGCTCAGCGTCATCGCGGTTCTGGCCATGCTGGTGGCGCGGGGCATCGCGCGGCCGATCGAAAAGCTCAGCGAGGCGGCGCGCGCGGTGACGACCGGGGGCGGGACCCTGCCGCCCGCGCCGGCGACGGCTGCGGTGGAGATCCGCACCCTCTATGAGGATTTCGGTCTGATGGCCGGGGCGGTGGACCGGCGCTCCCGATACCTGCGCGACTTCGCCGCCGCCGTCAGTCACGAGTTCAAGACGCCGCTGGCGGGGATCCAGGGCGCGGTCGAACTGCTGCAGGACCATGGCGAGACCATGGAGACCGCCCAGCGCCGCCGCTTCCTCGACAATATCGCCGCCGACGCGCGGCGGCTCTCGGCGCTCGTGACCCGGCTGCTGGATCTGGCGCGGGCCGACATGGCGCGGCCGGAAGCCACCCTGTCGGTCGACGTCGTTCCCCCGGTGTCCAAGGCGGTCGATGCGCGGGCCGGGGACCTGGACATCACAGTCGATCTCGGCGACCCGCCGCCCGTCGCGACCCCGCCCGCCACGCTGGAGATGGTGGTCTCGACGCTGCTGGAGAATAGTCGTCAGGCGGGGGCGGCGCGGGTCGAGGTCACGGCCCGGATCGAGGACCGCACCCTGATCCTGACCGTCGCCGACGACGGGCCTGGGGTGCCGCCGGGGGATGCCGACCGGGTCTTCGAGCCCTTCTTCACCTCCAAACGCAGCGAGGGCGGGGCCGGACTGGGCCTGTCCATCGCCGCCTCCCTGCTGGCCGCCAGCCGCGCCTCGATCCGGCTGAAGCCCACGACCTCGGGCGCGACCTTCGAGGTGAGCCTGCCCATGGCCGGAGTGGGCGCCAGCCGTTAGGCGGCGGGCTTGCCCTCGTTGTTCGACCGGTCACGGTCGGGCAGGCGGTGGTCCGGATCGACCGTCGCCGAGGCGACTTTCCCCGTTCCGTCGAAGTGGAAGACGTGCGAGCCGCGCTGCATCCAGGTCTCGACCGGGACGCGGACGTCGGAATGGGTTCCGTCGGCGTAAGCCACCCGCAGGATCGCCGGCAGGACCAGCTGGTCGCGGTTCTCAAGCGTGACATCGACACCCTTGGCCCTGTCGCCGTCGGCATAGGCGACCGTGGTCACGGCCAGGTCGTTGCGCCAGTTGTTCAGGTACCAGCCGCGCCAGAACCACGACAGATCCTCGCCCCCGGCGCTCTCCATGGCGCGGAAGAAGTCGCTGGGCTGCGGATGTCTGAACGCCCAGTCGGCGATGAATTTGCGGAAGGCCGGATCGAACCGGTCCGGGCCAAGGATATCCTCGCGCAGCAGGGTCAGGCCGAACGCCGATTTGAAATAGGTGATCGGGTGGCGATACTTTTCCTGGATGGCGTCGGCGCGCGTCATGATCACCGGGGCGGCCTGATCGTCCATGATGACGGCCATCTGGTCGGCGGGCGCCCCGTCCTTCGGCGCATATTCGCCGTCGCGTTTGGGCCCGTAGACGCCGTTCTCGAAGGCGTCTGATTCATAGACGTCGATGAAGGTGTTGAAGCCCTCGTCCATCCAGGCGTGGCGGCGTTCGTCGAAGCCGACGATCATCGGGAACCAGCTGTGGCCGATCTCGTGGGCGGTGATCCAGAACAGGGTCTTCCCGGCGTCGTCGATGCCGTCGAAGACGATGCCCGGATATTCCATGCCCGAGGCCGGACCCGCGACGTTGATCGCATTGGGCCAAGGGTAGGGATACCAGCCGGAGAAGGTCTCCACTGCGTGTTTCAGATATTCGGTCGAGCGGCTCCATTTGTCCTGACCGACGCTCTCGACCGGATAGACCGACTGGGCCAGCGCCGCCTTGCCGTCCGGGAGGTCGATGCGGGCGGCGTCCCAGACGAACGCGCGCGAAGCCGAGAAGGCGACGTCGCGGGTGTGGTCCATGTGGAAGCGCCAGGTCTTCTCACCGCTGGGCGCCCCGGCTGCGGCGACCTCTTGCGGCGTACGGATGAGGACGGTCGTGGCGCTGGCCCGCGCCTGATCCAGCCGGGCGCGCTGTTCGACGCTGAGCACTTCGGACGGATTGGTCAGTTCTCCCGAGCCGGCCACGATCATGTCGTCGGGGACGGTGACGGCGTAGTCGAAAGACCCGTATTCCAGATAGAATTCGTTGGCCAGGTAGGGCAGCGTGTCCCAGCCGCGCAGGTCGTCATAGACCTGAAGCCGGGGATACCACTGGGCGATGCTGAAGATCTCGCCGTTGGGACTGGGCAGCCAGCCGGTGCGGCCGCCGAAGTCGTCGGACGGCACCGTATAGCGATAGCGCACCCGCAGCTCGACCTTGCCGCCGGACGGGGCGAGCGAGGCGGGCAGGCTGACGCGCATCCGGGTGTCATCAATCATGTGCGGGGCGGCGACCCAGTTCCGCCCCGACTTCACCTCGACCGCTTCGATCGCAAAGCCGTCGGTCGAACCGCCGCGCTTGCGGCCCGCGAAGGCGCCGGCGCGGCTGTCAGGGCGGTAGATGTTCTGGTCGAGCTGGAACCACAGGATATCCAGCGCATCCGGGCTGTTGTTGACGTAGGTCACGACCTCCTGGCCGCCGAGCGTCTTCGCCGTCGGGTCCAGCCGGGCCTCGATCGAATAGTCGACGCGGTTTTGCCAGTACGCGGGGCCCGGCGTTCCGGCGCCGGTGCGGATCGTCCCTGCCGGATCCTGCAGGGTCAGGGGCGCGAAGGTCTTCAGCGGGTCGTAGGCGCTGGTCGACGCAGCGGGCGTCTGGGCCGCCGCCCCCGTGGCCATCACGCTCGCGATCAGCGCGCCGGACAGGACAGGGAGCAGGGCGCGCATCGAACGAACGGTCATCACTGAATCTCGGGAGGAAAGAGTCTCTGCGATGTTTTGGCACAGGCGGTCGGCCCGGACTATAAGCCCGCGATGACTTCCGACCTCCGGACCCAGGACGCCCCCCTCCGCGTCGCCGCCCTCTACCGCTTCGCCCTGATCGAGGACTGCGAGGCCGTGCGTGCGAGGCTGGAAGCGGTCTGCGCCGACAACGGCGTGAGGGGCACATTGCTGGTGGCGCGCGAGGGGCTGAACGGCACCATCGCGGGCAGCGAGGCAGGCGTCGCCCGGGTGATCGCCGCCATCCACGCCCTGCCGGGCTTCGACCGGCTGGAGCTCAAATACTCGACGGCCGGCGAGCCGCCCTTCCATCGGCTGAAGGTCAGGATCAAGACCGAGATCGTGACCATGGGCGAACCGGGCCTGGACCCCGCGACCGACGCCGGGACCTATGTCGTGGCCGCCGACTGGAACGCCCTGATCGCCGATCCGGCGACCATCGTGATCGACACCCGCAATGACTATGAGGTCGCGGTCGGCGCCTTCGAGGGCGCGATCCAGCCCAATACCCGCAGCTTCCGCGACTTCCCCGACTGGTTCCGGGGGGAGGGCCGGGCGCTGTTCGAAGGACCGCAGCCTCCGAAGGTCGCCATGTACTGCACCGGCGGCATCCGCTGCGAGAAGGCGACTGCCTTCCTCAAGGCCGAGGGGATCGAGGATGTCCACCATCTGGAGGGCGGCATCCTGCGGTATCTCGAAGCGGTGCCTGAGGCCGAAAGCCTGTGGCGCGGCGAGTGTTTCGTCTTCGACGAGCGGGTCGCGGTCGGCCACGGACTGGAGCCGGGGACCCATAGCCTGTGCCGGGGCTGCCGGATGCCGGTCAGCCCTGAAGGTCGCTTGTCCCCCCTCTATGTGGAAGGCGTCGCCTGCGAGGCCTGTCATCAGGACCGCACCGAGGCGCAGCGTCGCGCCTATGCCGAACGCCATCGGCAGGTGGAGATCGCTGCAAGTCAGGGCGTGAGCCACATCGGCGCGGATGCTGTGGTGAACCTCAAGCGGAGCCTTTGAGAGAGAACGACGTTAACCTCGCCGAACAGAGGACTGTCATGACCCAACGCGCCGCCAGGACCGCAACCGCTCTCGTCGCTGTCGCCGCCGTGATGGCGGGTTGTTCCCGCGAGGGCGCTGCGCCTCCGGCCCAGCCGCAGGTCGCGCAGGCGCCCGCCGCGCCCCGGCTCCCGCCCGCGCCGCCGATCGGATACGCTTGCGAAAGCGGCAAGACGGTGCTGGTCCAGTATCCGGACACCGCAACGGCCCAGCTCGGCTATAACGGCCAGACCTATGTCCTGCGAACGGTCCAGGCGGCCAGCGGGGCTCGCTATGCCGGCTCCGGCGTCGAATGGTGGACCGCCACCCGTGACGGGCAGGAGAGCGCGACCCTCAGCCGCCTGGGCCCTAATCAGGACGTCGGCGTCGCCATACTGGAACGCTGCAGCCGTCCGGCCTCGGGCGTCGACACCCCGGTCGGGCCCGCCCCACTGCCGACCCCCGCGCCCGGCGGCGTCCTGCCTGCGGCCCTGCCGTGCAAGACCGGTCAGCTGAAGTTGTCGGCCGACGGCGGCGACGCCGGCATGGGCCACCGTCTCGCGACCCTGGGTGTGCAGAACATCGGGCCGCAGGCCTGCAGCCTGACCGGCTATCCCACGGTGGTGCTGCTGGACGGGCGCGGCCGGTCGCTGACCACGATCAAGATCGATCAGCATCCGGGCAGCTATCTGAGCGGCGGCATGGCCCCGCGGCCGGTCAATCTGGCGCCCCAGGCCAAGGGGTATTTCGATCTGGCCTGGACGGTCGTGCCCAATGAGGGCGCGGGCGAGCGGGTCTGCCCCAGCGCCGCGACGGTGCGCTTCACTGCGCCGGGGGACACCACCTTCATCACCTTCGCCCAGGCCTTCACCCCCTGCGGCGGCCGGATCGACGTCAGTCCCGTCCGGCCGACGGCGGAGGACGTCGCTCCGACGGTCTGAAGGCGCGCCGCTGGTCATCGCCGTGAAATCGGCGTAACCGGCGGGCCTCTTCCCAGCCGTGTCCAAGGGACCCATGCCGACAGACTTTCACGCCCGTATCGCCGCCGAACTGGTCGACATCGACGCCCAGGGGCTGACCAAGCCTGAGCGGATCATCGCCTCGCGGCAAGGGCCGGTGATCGAGGTCGGCGGGCGCAAGGTGCTGAATTTCTGCGCCAACAACTATCTGGGTCTGGCCGGCGACGAGCGGATCGTCGCGGCGGCGAAGGAGGCGGCCGACCGGCGCGGCGCGGGCACGGCCTCGGTGCGCTTCATCTGCGGCACCCAGGACATCCACAAGGAGCTTGAGGCGGCGATCGCCGGTTATCTCGGCTTCGAGGACGCCATCCTGTTCGCTGCGGCCTTCGACGCCAACGGCGGCCTGTTCGAGCCCCTGTTCGGCGAGGAGGACGCCATCGTCTCCGACAGCCTGAACCACGCCTCCATCATCGACGGTGTGCGGCTGTGCAAGGCCAAACGCTACCGCTTCGCCAGCTCCGATATGGACGAGCTGGAGAGCCGGCTGAAGGAGGCCCGCGAGGCCGGCGCCCGCAACATCGTCATCGCCACCGACGGCGCCTTCTCCATGGACGGCTATATCGCGAAGCTGAACGAGATCCGCGAACTGGCCGACACATACGACGCCCTGATCATGGTCGATGACTGCCATGCGACCGGCTTCCTCGGTCCGCAGGGCAGGGGGTCCTTCGCCCATCACGGCGTCAGGATCGATTTCCTGAGCGGCACCTTCGGCAAGGCCCTTGGCGGCGCCATGGGCGGCTTCATCTGCGCGACCGCTCCGGTGGTCCAGCTGCTCAAGCAGCGCGCGCGTCCCTACCTGTTCTCCAACGCCCTGGCCCCGGCCGTCTGCGGCGCCTCACTGGAGGCGATCCGGATCGCGCAGGGCTCCGAGGGCGACGTCCTGCGCACCCGGTTGAGCGCCAACGCCCACCGCTACCGGATGGCGATGACCGACGCCGGGTTCGACCTGCTGCCCGGCGAGCATCCGATCATTCCGGTCATGCTGGGGGACGCGAAGCTCGCCCAGGATCTGGCCGCGCGGATGCTGGAGCTCGGCGTCTATGTCATCGGCTTCTCGTTCCCGGTGGTGCCGCGCGGCGCCGCACGGATCCGCACGCAGATGTCGGCGGCGCATACATTTGCGCACATCGACCAGACGGTCGCGGCGTTCAAACAGGCCGGTAAAGAGTTGGGAGTGATCTGATGGCTGAAACCATGAAAGCGCTGGCGAAGACCGGCCCCGTTCAAGGCCTCGAACTGATCGACGCCCCCGTACCGGTCGCGGGTCCCGAGGACGTGCTGATCCGGGTGCACCGCACCGCCGTCTGCGGCACCGATATCCACATCTGGAACTGGGACGAGTGGTCCCAGAAGAACGTCCCGACTCCGATGATCACGGGCCACGAGTTCTCGGGCGAGATCGTCGCCATCGGCAGTGATGTGAACCGGCCGCTGAAGATCGGCCAGCGGGTCTCGGCCGAGGGTCACGTCATCGACCTGAACTCCGAAGCCGCCCGCGCCGGCCATTTCCATCTCGACCCGCACACCCGCGGCATCGGCGTGAACCGTCAGGGCGCCTTCGCCGAGTTCGTCGTCGCCCCCGCCTTCAACGTCATCGAACTGCCGGACGATGTCTCGGACGAGATCGCCTCCATGCTCGATCCGTTCGGCAACGCCGTGCATACGGCGCAGCAATTCGACCTGCTGGGCGAGGACGTGCTGGTGACCGGCGCCGGCCCGATCGGCATCATGGCCGCCGCCGTCGCCCGCCACGCCGGCGCCCGCACCGTCGTCCTGACCGACATCAACGACTACCGCCTCGACCTCGGCAACAAGGTCGCCCCGGGCGTGCGCACGGTGAACACCTCGCGCGAGGATCTGCGCGACGTGATGAAGGAACTGGGCCTCAAGGTCGGCTTCGACGTGGCCCTGGAGATGTCCGGCTCGCCCATCGCCTTCAAGCAGTGCGTCGACACCCTGATCATGGGCGGCGGCATGGCCATGCTCGGCATTCCGTCGAAGCCGATGGAGACCGACTGGGGCGCGATCATCCTGAAGGCCCTGACCATCAAGGGCGTCTACGGCCGCGAGATGTTCACCACGTGGCGCAAGATGCTGGGCCTGCTGAAGGCCGGTCTGGATCTGGAGCCGCTGATCACCCACCGCATGGGCTACGAACACTACCGCGAGGGCTTCGAGGCCATGAAGTCCGGTCAGTCGGGCAAGGTCGTGCTGAACTGGCAGGACGCCGCGTGATCTCCGGACGGCGCGATGCTGTCTGATACGGCCCGCTATGCGATGCGGGCGATGATGGCGCTCGCCGAACGCCATCCTCAGCCAGCCTCGATCGCCGGGATCGCCGAGGATATCTCCGCGCCCCGGAAGTATCTGGAAGCGGTGATGCTGCGGCTGAAGCGGGAAGGGCTGCTGGTCAGCTCGCGCGGCCGGACGGGCGGCTATGCGCTCGCGCGGCCGGCGACGGAGATTTCCGTCGCAGACATCATCCGCAGCACGGACGGGCCGCTCGCCCTGACGCCTTGCGCCTCGCGGACCCGGTTCGAGGCCTGCGAGAATTGCATGGATGTCGCGACCTGCAGCATCCGCTTCGTCCTGCTGGAAGGCCGCGACGCCCTGGCCGAGGTCCTCGAGCGGCGGACGCTCGCGGACCTCGTCAGGACGCCTGACCTCAGTATTTCGCCCGCAGCGTAAGGCCGAAGGTCCGGGGATCGCCGGGCGTGCCGATGACGAGGCCCGAGTTGCCGGCCTGGACCGTCAGCAGCTGCAGATAGTCCTCGTCCAGGGCGTTCTTGACCCAGACGAAGGCCTCCCAGCCGGTGTTCGAGCGGAAGCCCGCGCGCAGATTGACCAGGCTGTAGCCCTCGATCTCCGTGTATTTCGAGACCGAGGCGTCGGAGTTGTAGGTCGAGCGATAACTGGCGTCGGCGCCGACATAGGCCTCGCCATTGTAGCCAGGCCCGCTGACGTCGCGGTGCAACTCGCCGCCCAGCGATCCGGCCCAGGGGGAGACGCCCGGCAGATCCTTGCCCGACAGGTCGCAGGCCACGGTGGTCGATCCGATCGACTCGAGCGGGCAGGGGCCGTTGGCGAAGTCGGCGTATTGGGCGTCGGTCCACGAGACGTTGGCATAGGCGTCCAGCCACGAGGTCGGTCGGGCGAAGGCGTCCAGCTCGACGCCCTGGATTTCGACCTTCTTCGCATTGGCCAGATAGCCGCGCAGGGCGCCCGGACCGGTATCGACGACATTGGCCTGATAGTCGTCGACGTCGGTGCGATAGGCGGCGAGGTTGGCGGTGACCCGCTTGTCGAACACCTGGGTCTTCAGGCCGAGTTCGTAGGTGGTGACCACTTCAGGCTCGACCGTGGCGTTGGTCAGGGACGGGGCGCCCGACGGCAGGTTCGGGATGCCCGCCATATTGATGCCGCCCGACTTGTAGCCTCGCGCGAAGGACCCGTAGACCAGAACGTCGTCGCTGATGTCGTAGGACAGCGCCACCTGGCCGGACAGGTCGCCGTCGGAGATGCTCGCCGCATACGACTGCGGCCGGGCCACGCCCAGACGCCGGTTGAGCAGGGCGGTGTTGGTGGTCGCGAGACCCCCCGTCGTGGTCGAGGCGTAGACCCCGTCCTTTTGCTCGTGGGTGTAGCGAAGACCGGGGGTCAGGTGCAGACGGTCGGTGATGTTCCACGTCAGCTGCGCGAAGGCGGCGATGGAGTCTGTCTCGATCCGGCTGTCGTTGAAAACGGTGTAGCCGTCGAGCAGCGAGTCCAGCGCATTGGGGTTGGCCGCCGTGGCGGTCAGGTAGGCGGCGTCGTGAGCGGTCAGCCAGTAGGTCGCGTCCTTGCCGTATTCGGTGACCCCGTGGGTTTCGATCGCCTGATGGAAGGCATAGAGGCCGGCGGTCCAGTCGATGCGGTTCTTGCCATTGGAGGACAGGCGCAACTCCTGGCTCCACTGGTCCTGATCCGACGGATTGGCCGATTGTCGCGTGATGTCGAGCGCCGTGTAATCGCGGTCGTTGGCGGGTCGCCAGTCCCAGGCCCGCCAGGCCGAGATCGAGGTCAGGGTGGCGAAGCCGAAATCGTAATCGACGATGGCCGAGACGCCGCGCTGGATCTGGTCGGCCTGGATCTTGCCGTCGACATCGGCGGTGCGGTCATAGGGGTTGGTGCTGGCCGGGACATAGCCGCGACCGGCCGCGAGAGCCGCGAACTGGACAGCGGCAGGCTTCAGGGTCTGGCCGACGCGCACATAGAGCTGGGTGCAGCAGTCGGGCGTCTGGTCGGAATAGTCGCCGTAGAAGCGGACCTGCAGCTTTTCGGTCGGCTGATACAACAACTGGCCATGCAGGCTGATGGACTTCTGGGCGTTCTGGTCGTGGCCGACGGTGGCGTTGTCGAGGGTCCCGTCGCGGTGCGTCGAGACGAAGGACAGGCGGGCGGCCAGGGTGTCGGCGATCAGCGGCCCGGAGACCGTCGCCTTGGCCTGGACGAAGCCGTAGTCCCCGATCGAGAGTTCGCCCTGGGCGTCCGGGGTGAAGCTGGGCGCCAGGGTCGTGATGTTCAGGGCGCCTGCGGTGGTGTTCTTGCCGAACAGCGTGCCCTGCGGTCCGCGCAGGATCTCGATCCGGTCGATGTCGACGAAGTCGAGCGTCGCCGTCGCGGGGCGGCTGTAATAGACCTGATCGATATAGATGCCGACGCCCTGTTCGAGGCCATCGTTGGCCAGGCCGTAGCTGGCCCCGAGGCCCCGGATGGTGATGGCCGTGTTGCGGGCGTTGGGGCTGAGCAGCTGGACGCTGGGCGCCAGCTGGGTGATCTGGCCGATGTTGTAGGCGCCCGTGCGCTTCAGCAGTTCCTCATTGATCACCGTCAGGGCGATCGGCACATCCTGCGCCCGCTCGTCGCGCCGCCGCGCGGTGACGACAATGTCGCCGACGCTGGCGTAGCTGGGGTCGACCACGGGGCGGGCCTGGGCCGCTGTCGCCCCACTGCCGGCCCCACCGCCGGCTTCACCGTCCGCGTTTTGCGCGAAGGCCGGCCCGGCGACGCAGGCCGCCAGCGCCACGAGGGAAATGAGGTCGCGGGATCGCCGGCGGGCGGTTTGGGGCGCGGTAGCGGGCACGGGGCATCCTCCTGGCTGTGCCAGCGAACCGTGACCGTTAATCCCTATCGGACAAAAGGGGATTTTCTAAAGCGAGCTGGGAGCAACCCTCCCAGCAGAACGCCGTCAGGCGACCGCGTTCCGGGGCGCCCGGGTCGCGCCGAAGACGATGATTGCGAACAGGACCATGCCGATGACCACTACGGTGGGACCGGCGACCAGGCCAATCCGGGCGAAGGTCAGGGCTGGCTGGATCTGCAGCACCTCGATGGCCAGCGCCGGCATGAAGATCAGAAATCCGACCAGAGCCACCCAGAAATGGACCTTGGGGAGCCAGCCTTCGGCGGCTGCGGGATTGGCGCGGTAGAACAGGCCGTAGAGGAACATCGACACCCAGCCCAGCAGGTTGATGTGGGCGTGCACCGGTGAAGCGGTGAAGTTCTGGGTCGCGCCCATATAATAGCCGAGGCTGACCCCGATCAGGATGAAGACGACGGCGAGACGCAGGAAGGCGTTGGACAGGCGCATGGTGAGTTCCCCCGAATAACGATGGAACGTCGGTATCTGCGTAACGCTGTGCGCTCAACCTAAGTTTTTGTCATCCTTGGGACAGAAGCTTGACAAGGGCCTTGTCGAAGCCTGCCGTCATGGACCCCGGCAGGCGCTTGCGGATGTCGCCGCTCGCATAGGCCGTGAACACCGCCGGGTGGACGTATGAGGCGCGGCACACTGTCGGGGTGTTGCCGAGCAGGCCGGAAACCGCCTTCACGCAGACGTTGATCTTGCGTTTCGCATCGGTGGGAGAGGTCGCCGGGTCCAGGTCGCGCAGGGCCCGCGCCGCCGAGACCGTCCCGGCCCAGGTGCGGAAATCCTTGGCGGAAAAGCCGTCGCCCATGGCCTCGCGGATATAGGCGTTCACGTCGTCGGACGTGATCGGGCAAAGGTCGCCGTCGGCGGTGCGGTATTTGAACAGATGCTGGCCGGGCAGTTCGCGCAGGGAGCGGACGACGGTGGCCAGCCGCCGGTCGCGGACGCTGACCTTGTGATCCACGCCGCTCTTGCCCCGGAACTCGAAGGTCAGGGCGGCGCCGCCCACCTCCAGATGGCGCTTCATCAGGGTGGTCAGGCCGTAGGAACGGTTCTGTTTCGCATACTGGGCATTGCCGACCCGGATCAGGGTGATCTCCAGCAGGCGCACAGCGGTCGCGAGCACCTTGTCCCGGCTTTGGCCCCGCTTGCCGAGGTCGGCGTCGACCCGCTTGCGCAGTCTGGGCAGGGCGCGGGCGAAGGCGGGCAGGCGGTCGAACTTGGTCTCCGACCGGGCCGTGCTCCAGTCGGCGTGATAGCGGTACTGCTTGCGCCCCTTCACATCGCGGCCGGTCGCCTGGATATGGCCGGTGGCGCGCGGGCAGATCCAGACATCGCTCCAGGCCGGCGGAATGGCCAGATGCTGGATCCGCTCGATCACCGCCGTGTCCCGGATCAGGGCGCCCTTGGCGTCGTGATACGAGAAGCCGCTCCCGCTGCGGCTCCGGCTCAGACCGGGGGTCTCGTCGCTGCAGTAGGTCAGCCCGTTCGGGACTGCCTGGGTGACCTCGTGGTCGGGTTTGAAGCCCGTCGCGCCGTCAGCCATTACGGACGACCTTGCAGGGGCGGGCGGCAGGCGGGACGCTGGGACATGGTCGATCCGATCAAAGACTTGCGGCGAACGTCCCGCGAGCCTCGCCGGTTCCTGTGTCGGCTGGCGGCCAGAAGCGGCCCGTGCCGCTTGACCTGAGGGGCCCGGCGGGGGACGAGCGGCCATGAACTATCGCCACAGCTTTCACGCCGGAAACTTCGCCGACCTCGTCAAACACGCCCTCGTCCTGTGGCTGTTGAAGGCCCGACAGGCGGAGCAACAGTCCGTCGTCGTGCTCGACACCCATGCGGGGGCCGGCCTCTATGACCTGTCCGGCGACGCGGTGCGGTCTCGCGAGGCCGAGGCGGGCGTTGAGCGGCTGATGCAGTCTGACGGCCTGCCGCCCCTGATCGCGGCCCTCGCTGACGAGGTCAGGGCGGTGAACCCGGCAGGCGGCGTTCGCTTCTATCCCGGTTCGCCCCTGTTGATCGCCCGACATCTGCGGCCCGATGACCGCTATGCGGGCTTCGATATCAGCGGCGATGTCGCCTCCCTGCTGGTCGACGCCCTGCGCCGGTATCCGAACGCCTCCGGCCGTCCCGGCGACGGCTTCAAGGCGGTGCTGGCCGAGGCGAAGGCCGGACCCGCCGACCTTATCCTGATCGACCCGCCGTTCGAACAGCCCGACGACTATCTGCGCGCCGCAGAGACCATGCTGGACCTGGTCAGGGGCCGGCCGGATGTCACGGTGGCGATCTGGACCCCGCTCAAGGATCTGGAGACCTTCGACGGCTTCCTGCGCCGGCTGGGGACCGCGATCCCGACGGTGGTCGCCGAGGCCCGGCTGCGTCCGCTTGCCAATCCAATGAAGATGAACGGCTGCGCCATGGTGGTGGTCAATCCGCCGGCCGGAACCGACGCGGCCGCCGCCGAAATCTGCGGTTGGGTGGCCGGAACCCTGGGGGAGACGGGTCAGAAGTCCGAGGTCTGGCGTCCTTAAGGCGCGGTTCTGTGCGGGATTTCGCATCCGCGAGATTAATTTCACCGTCTCCGCGCTGGACGGCCTTGCAAAAGCGGACACGCTTGTCCACTTAGCGCTCCATGGCCCGAGCTCCTCGTAAAGATGCGGTCGAAAGACGTGACGCCCTGCTGGCCGCCGCAGCGGAGGCGTTCGCCGAGCATGGCTACAACGTGCCTCTCGACGTCATCGCCGAGAAGGCCGGCGTCGGCCGGGCGACCCTGTATCGCAACTTCGCCGACCGCACGGCCCTGGCGCTGGCGGTGTTCGAGGACCAGCTCGAGGATCTGGCCCGCCGGACCCGCGAGCGCGGCGACGATTCCGAGGCCTTCTTCTGGTTCGTCGACCAGCTGGCCGATGTTCTGGGCAGGAACGCCGGTCTCGACGCCGCCCTGCGCGAAGCCCAGTCCTCCGGTGCGTTAAAGCCCATCCGTCTGAAGCTTGTTTCAGCGGGGGAGGCGGCGCTGGAGCGCGCCAAGGCCGCCGGTCTGGTCCGCGCTGATCTGGGCCCGAGCGACATCCGCGCCATCGCCATGATCCTGGGCGCCGGCGCCAGCCGACCGACGCCGGAAGAGCGTGATATGTTCGGACAGCGCATTCGCGCGTTGCTGCTGGACGGACTTCGGATTCGCCCCTTGAGCCCCCCATGACCCGCCCGCACGACCTGCCCTGGGAAGAGTACGAAAAGACTCTTCAACCGCACGAGAAGCCGACGTTGATGGGTTCGCCCGCGACGCCCGACCATCACTGGCGTCTGCGCCTGGCGTATGGGGCCATCGGCGTGCTGGTGTCGATCACCGGCGGTCTGGGCGCCGGGGTGGTGACGGCCAACATCCAGAGCCTCGCCGGCAATCTGGGCGTGACCACGACCGAGGCCGCCTGGCTGCCGGTGGTCTATGTCATGACCAACGCCTGCATGAATCTGATCCTCGTCAAGTTCCGCCAGCAATACGGCCTGCAACCCTTCGCCCGGATCATGCTGGGGATTTTCGTGGTCGTCGCGATCGGCAACCTCCTGGCCAGCACCTGGCAGTCCGAATTGCTGACCCGGGCCGTGGCCGGGATCTGCGGCGCGGGCATGTCGTCTCTGGGCTTCCTCTATCTGATCCAGGCCTTTCCGGCGGCGCATCGGCTCAAGGGGTTGGTCATCGGCATCGGCCTGTCCAGCTTCGCCCTGCCGATCGCCCGCATCGCCTCCAGCCATCTGCTCGATATCGCCGGCTGGGACGGACTGTATCTGTCCGAACTGGGGCTGGCCCTCCTGTCGCTGGCGGCGGTCTTCAGCCTGCGCCTGCCGCCCTCGCAACGCGCCCAGGTCTATCAGCCGCTCGACTTCCTGACCTTCGCCCTGTTCGCGCCGGGGATCGCCCTGCTGTGCGCGGTGCTCGGGCTTGGGCGTCTGGTCTGGTGGACCGAGGCGGCCTGGATCGGCTGGGCCCTGATCGGGGCCATCGTCCTGCTGGGGACCGCCCTTGTCATCGAATTCTATCGCAAGACGCCGCTGCTGGATCTCAGATGGCTGGGCGGAGGCGATCTCATCCGGCTGCTTCTGGCCATCCTGCTGATCCGCATCGTCCTGTCGGAACAGACGTCCGGATCGGTCGGTTTCCTGCAGCAGATGGGCCTCGGCCTCGACCAGCTTCATGCTCTTTTCTGGGTCATTCTGGTGGCCATGATCGCGGGCACGGCGACCAGCGCCCTGAGCCTGAACATGGCCAAGCTCTACAAGCCGATCGCCATCGCCCTGGCCCTGATCGCCATCGGGACCTTCATCGACAGCCACGCGACCAGCCTGACGCGGCCGGTCAACCTGTTCTTCAGCCAGGCCCTGCTGGCCTTCGCCTCGGCCCTGTTCATCGGTCCGGCCCTGATGATCGGCATCGTTCAGGTCCTGACCAAGGGGCCCCAGTATCTGGTCAGCTTCATCGTGACCTTCTCGGTGGTCCAGAATGTCGGCGGTCTCGCCGGATCCGCCCTGGTCGGCACCGTCGAGACGATCCGCGAGAAATACCACTCCAGCCAGTTGGCCGAGAGCATCACCCTCGGCGATCCGCAGGTCGTGCTGCGTCTGCAGCAGCTCGGCGGCGCCTATGCCCGGACCCAGAACGACGCCACGCTGCGCACCGCCGACGGCATCACCCTGCTGAGCCAGCAGGTGACCCAGCAGGCCCATGTGCTGGCCTACAACGACGTCTTCCTGATGATTTCCGTCGCCGCCGCGCTCGGCTGCGTCTGGACGACTTTTGTGCATTTCCGCCCCCGTATCCTGGCCCGCCACGCCGCCGCCCGTGAGGCCGCGTCTGCGGCCGCCTCCGCCCACTGAGACCCGCCATGACCGACACGACCGCCGCCCCTCAAGGCCCCGCATCCGCCACGACCCCGCCGGTTGCCGCCCCCGCTCCCGATCCTAAAAAACGCGTTCTGTTCGCCGTGGCGCTGGGTCTGATCGCCCTGCTCGGCGTCGTCCTCGTGCTTTACGCCTGGAAGCTGCCGCCGTTCACCGGGGCGATCCAGCGCACCGACAACGCCTTCGTGCGGGGGCAGGTGACGGTCATCAGCCCGCAGGTCTCCGGCTATGTGACCTCGGTCCACGTGCAGGACTATCAGGTGGTCAAACAGGGCCAGCTTCTGGCCACCGTTGATGACCGCATCTATCGCCAGCAGCTCGATCAGGCCTTGGCCAACCTGCATTCGGCCGAGGCGTCGCTCGCCAACTCGGCCAATACCCAGGCCTCGGCCCAGGGGACGGTGGCGCAGCGGCGGGCGTCGATCGCCTCCGCCGAGGCCGCCCTGGTCCAGGCCCAGGCCAACGCCACCCGGGCCCGCAAACTGTTCGAGGGCGGCTGGGTCGCCCAGGCCCAGATCGACACCACCCAGGCGTCGCTGCGCGCCGCCCAGGCCGCCGTCGCCGAGGCTGACGCCCTGCAGGGCGTGGCCCAGACCGGGGTCTCCTCGGCGGTGGTCAGCCGCGGCGCGCTGGAGGCGGCGGTCGAGAACGCGCGGGCCCAGGTGCGGCTGGCACAGATCAACCTCGACAACACCCGCATCGTCGCCCCCGCCGACGGACGTCTGGGCGAGGTTGCGGTGCGGCTGGGGCAGTCGGTGGTCGCCGGCAGCACCCAGCTGACCTCGCTGGTGCCGAACCTGATCTGGGTCAACGCCAACATGAAGGAGACCCAGCTGCGGAACATCCGTATCGGCCAGCCGGTCGAGATGTCGGTGGACTCGCTGGGCGGCGCCGAACTGCGCGGTCACGTTGAGCGCATCTCGCCGGCGACGGGCTCGGAGTTCAGCGTCATCCGCCCGGACAACGCCACCGGCAACTACACCAAGGTCGCCCAACGCGTGCCCGTCCGCATCTCCATCGACCCCAATCAGGAGCTGGCGACGCGCCTCGCGCCCGGGATGTCAGTGGTGGCGAAGATCGACACCTCGGGAACCTGAAGACACGTCGCGCGTCAGGCGGCGACGTCCGGGGCCTTGTCCTGTGTCCAGTCCGGGACGGGCAGGCCCTTGGACTTGAGGAAGTCGGCGTTGAACAGTTTGGACGCGTAGCGCGAGCCCGGGTCGCACAGGCAGGTGACGATGGTCTTGCCCGGGCCGAGGTCTTTCGCCAGACGCACGGCGCCGGCGAGGTTGACGCCCGCGGACCCGCCCAGCGACAGGCCCTCGTGCTTCACCAGATCGAACAGGATCGGCAGGAACTCGGCGTCCTCGATGCGGTAGGCATGGTCAGGCCTGAAGCCCTCCAGATTGCCGGTGATGCGCGCCACGCCGATGCCCTCGGTGATGGAGGAGCCTTCCGACGTCATCTCGTTCTTCGTGAACCAGTTGAACAGGGACGCCCCTGCCGGATCGGCAAGGGCGATGCGGATGCCGGGGTTCTGTTCACGCAGGAAGGCCGAGACGCCGACGAGGGTGCCGCCCGAGCCGACGGCGCTGACGAAGGCGTCGACCTTGCCGTCCGTCTGGGTCCAGATTTCCGGGCCGGTGGTGGCGTAGTGCGCCTCGCGGTTGGCGAGGTTGTCGAACTGGTTGGACCAGACCGCGCCCAGCGGGTTCGTCGCGTTCAGCTCGGCGGCGAGACGGCCCGAATAGTGGACGAAATGGTTGGGGCTTGAGAAGGGGGCCGCGTCGACCTCGACCAGCCGGGCGCCGAGCGAGCGGATGGCCTGTTTCTTCTCCTCCGACTGGGTCCGGGGGATGACGATGACGACGGGATGGCCCAGGGCCGCGCCGACCAGGGCCAGTCCGATGCCGGTATTGCCCGCCGTGCCTTCGACGATGGTCCCGCCGGACCGGAGGGCGCCCGAAGCCCGGGCCGACTGGACGATCGACAGGGCCGCGCGGTCCTTGATCGAACCGCCGGGGTTCATGAACTCGGCCTTGCCGAGGATCTCGCAGCCGGTCGCCTCGGACAGGCGGTTCAGCCGGATCAGCGGCGTGTTGCCGATCAGGTCGGTGACGGAACGGGTGACGGTCACGGGAAGTCTTTCAGCGGATCGGCGGGCAGGCGGGGGCAGG
>Ga0209023_10002381_pt1 | contig 23549 bp, 28 predicted proteins | sample LakOneMetagenome_FD_187468 | JGI IMG/M metagenome (GOLD analysis project Ga0209023, IMG submission 187468) | Freshwater and sediment microbial communities from Lake Erie, Canada (SPAdes) (version 2) | ecosystem: Environmental > Aquatic > Freshwater > Lentic | place: Lake Erie, Canada... | reverse complement strand
TTAAGCTAAAAGATACCTACACCGAATTAAGCATCCCTGCCCTCTGCTCAACAACAACCGTCTCTATCACTAATCAAGCAGCTTACGACACGGCGGTCAGCAATATTCTCAGCAGTATGACGCTCTACTAAGCTGGTTCTGCTCAAGCCCGTTGCAACTAACAGGTGTGCTATACCGGGCAAGTCCACCATTACTTATAGTAATCAAATGCCTCTTCGGTCATGCGATACTCATGAATGCCGGAGATCTTAGACCCCTTGAACTTCACCACACTTGCACCCTCAATTGAGTCAGTGCCGCCCTTAGTTGTGCAAGTAAATGACCATTCAAAGAAAGCGGTATTTTTGACAAAGCAAAACGAGTTAATCTCCCACTTATCGACTCTTCCCTCTTGGTGCCACTCCTTAACCCAGTGTTTGACTTGCTCTAAACCATTATAGGTCGGACCGTGTGACTCGATGATAAGACAGTTATCGCTGAGCGGTTTAAGGATTCGTGAGCTATCAGCCTGTTCCCAGCCCTTAACGTAGTCTTCGATTAGTTGCCGGGCAAGCTTTTTGGTCATTAAAACAGAATCTTCACTTTACTATTCGCACCCAACACACCGATCATCACCGCGATTAGCCCGTAGACAAAGTTCACGTCCTTCACGATAAGCTGCGAAAAGGCTACACAAACACTGGCTACAAACACCGTTGGGAATATCAAACCACCTCGATAGCCCATTGATTTAGACCAACTAATGGCCGCCACTTTTACAACCAAAATCCATGCCAAGCCAATCAGGCCTAAACTTGGTGCTTTTTCGAGCATCGGCACAATTGACTCATTCCCGGTAAACATCACGAGCGATCCGCCCAGCAAATACAATGCCGACAGGCCAAGCGCAGCCACTGCGCCCTTAAACCACCATGGATATTTCTTGACTAACTTTTCCAGTTTGCCAATTGTCAGGTGCATACCTTTTATGCCAAAAGTGACCACAACACCGGCTACTACCAACAAGACGAGTGTCAACAACGTGCTGGCCGAGGTATGCCACGTATAGTGCGGCATCTCTACGTAGGCCGAGGATTCCAAGACTTTTAAAACCAAAACTGTCGTTACAGATGCTAGCGCCGCCAGCACAACCAAGCCCGGGTTTATCTTTAACTTTACCTGTTTTGTTACCAACAAGAGACCAAGCATGCCGGCAATAAATGAGTTAAAGAAGGCGGCAAACAGGGCAATGAATCCCACCATCGCCAAAAGTTTTGCCATCTGTGAATCTTTTTTAAATAGCTTGACGCCAACATAGCCACCCACCACCATTGAGGCTGGTACTAAGATTGCTTCTGGGCCCAGCGAAGCACCAGCCACCAACGATAGAAAACCAATAAATAACAGCTTGGCAAAGTTGGCGATGGTTGGTGTGGGCATCTCACCCAGCCCTTCACTCTCCTGCTTTTCGGATGCCGGGTCGAGCCAGTGTTGGACTCCAAAAAATACCAGCGTAAGCACAAAACAAGTCGGCACCACCAGCCAGCGGTGAGTTTGTGTATTCAAAACCGTATCCCAAATATAGGTAATTGAATGGTGCACAGCCGATTCAAAATAATGATAGGTGATCGCCACACCGATGCTTACTACTATGGTCGCTAACAGGAGCTGGAGTTTCTTCATAAAGCCGATTATAGAGGAGTTCGGGATAATTGGGTACTGGTTACTCCGCCATTAGTTCGACTAATTGTTTGGCAGCCATCTTTACTTCTTCCACATTCCCCGCAAAGCTCTTATCAACATCTTGTAGTTTGGCGTCTTCGGTAAAGGTATCGCCGCCAAATACGAGGGCAGGGCTGACGCCGGTGGGACGCATTTTCAGACGCTCCAACACCTGTCGCAGCTGGGCTGAGGCACTAGCGCCACCGCCCCATCCATAGCTAACGATGGCAGCTGGCTTGTTGTGCCATTCAGCGCTCAAGTAATCGATAGCGTTCTTGAGTGGTGCTGGGTAGCCAGCGTTATACTCAGCGGTTACAAAAACATAGCCATCGTAGGAATCAATCAGGGCTTTCCATTTTTGGGTGTACTCTTTTTCGTACTTGGCTAGCGTTGGCGTATGTGGCTCGTCCATAAACGGTAGATTGATTTCACGCAGGTCAATAATTTCAAAGGTTAAATCATGCGTATCAGAAACATTACGAATGAACCAGTCGGCGATGTGGTGGCCAATGCGGGTAGGGCGGGTCGAGCCAATAATCACGGCGATTTTTTGAGACATAATTAAATCCTTACTTTTTATCTATTAGCTATACTAAGTATAGTCACTAACTTTACTTTGTAAAGTCTTTAATTCGGGTTATACTAAAAATATGCTTAAACTTGAGCCCAGCCCCGGTTGTATCCAGAACACCTTAGAGATTATGGGTGACAAATGGACGCCGTTAATTATCCGCGACCTCTCCTCCTCCAAAGCCAAATTTGGCGATCTCGAGGCTTCGCTGGCTGGCATAAGCCCCCGCACCCTCAGCCAACGCTTGGACAAGCTTGAGAAAGAACATATTATCGAACGTCGGCTGTACTGTGAACACCCACCTCGTTATACCTACGAACTCACCCAGAAGGGGAAGGAGCTCCAGGAAATCCTAGTCAAGATGTCCGACTGGGGCTCCCGACACAGTTGCGAGAATATCGCGTAGCTCTTGAATTGATTCACAAGCCATTAAACGTTCCCTCAACTCCTTTGCTCCATCAAAACCATTAATGTATATCTTGCAGAACTTATTAAGGGTATGGAGTCGGCGCTCGTTATTCTGCCAGGTTTTGGCGTACAGCTCGATATGTTTCTTGAATAGTTCTACTTTTTCGTCCTGACCCATCGCCGCCCACGAGCTTTGCTCGGCAAAGACGTATGGATCCTCAAAGACCCCCCGCCCAATCATAATTCCATCAAGGTCATACTGTTTGGCGAGTTGGTGTGCATGCTGATAGTCACGAACATCGCCATTACCAACAATCAGTGTTGAAGGGGAGAGGGAATCGCGTAACTCACGACACTGGCCAATAACATCCCAGTGAGCTGGCACTTTAGACATCTCCCGAGTCGTCCGACCATGTATACTTAACATGTTAAGTTTGAATGATAACAAATACTCTATCCAGGTTAAGTCTATGGTTCCGAACCCTATCCGGGTTTTTACAGAAACGGGGAAGTCTTCCCCGGCAGCTTTTTGGACCGCCCGGATGATCTCCCCTGCCGCTTCCCTATCGTTAATTAATGCGCTGCAGCAACCGTTTTTAACCACCGCCTTATCTGGGCAGCCCATGTTTATGTCCACCCCGGCAAAGCCCATTTTTTTCAGCTCCAGCGTGGTTTTATAGTAATTCTCTGGATTTTTGCCCCAGATTTGGGCAATTAACGGCCGCTCTTTGGCGGTATGACGCAATTTAGGGAGTAGCTTTTCCCTACCCACGCTCTGTAGCCCATCGACGTTCACGAACTCCGTAAAGTACAGATCTGGCGCGGCCGTACCAGCAATCACCTGCCGAAAGACGGTGTCGGTGACGTCGTCCATGGGTGCCAGGACGAGGAAGGGCTTAGGCAGTTGGTTCAGCATGCACACCAAAGCTAGCGATTAGTTCCTGAACGTTGGCCTCCGCTTGTCTATCGGCCTGGGTAGAGCGATCTCCGTAACCCTGCATCCTCAAGGTAGTATCAAGTAACGCTTCCCAACCCTCTTCGCGCTTGGCCTGCTCTATCTGGACGAGGCGCAGTAAGGTCGGCTCTTCACGAAAAATTTCTGGGTGCTCACTGGCATAGACGCCAACATGTTCAATGGTAGCGGGTAGCTCATCACCGCTCCCCGCTCGTTCTACGATATCTGGAAATTCTCGCAGACAGATACCAAAATCTTCGATTGCGGCTGCTGCATAGTGGGCGGCTGTATCATTAAATGGAAGCTCTTCTCTGACAGATGTCTGTATGCTTGAAAGTGCCGCACGATTAATTCGTGCCGCATTACCTTTAACGCGGGTATTACGCTGAAACGTGTCTTCAATATGCATGGTCTGGCGGAAAGCAGCCTGACGCTCCTCAACAGTTTTCGGAGCTTCTAACCAGCGCCGATTCCCCCCACGTACATACCTTCTAATAATGTCTGGATCTGGATGGGGTCGTCCATACTTGGTTATTTCGTCCAGCAAAGGCTCTTCATGTTTTAAGACCTTGCCAAGGCGTACAATTGCTTCTTTGCCGACGGGTTGCGGTTTGGCTTCCGGGCTCGCGCCAATACCCGGCAAACGACGCTTCCCACGAATTGGCGGCTTAGGTACGGCTATCGCGGCCAGCTTTTTGGCACGTCGTCGCTCACGAGTCTCAGGATCTTTGGCAAACTCACGCATCTCTTCTTTTGAAAATAATTCTGCGGTGCTCATGATACTTCGTAGTCTTCTGGCTCAAATAAGGTTGGCCGTTCGCCACGTTCGGCGCCACGCTTGATACGCTTACGAGCCAGTTTCTGACTTTCCTCTATGGTCAGTATCTCCATTGACTCCTCTTCATCTGGTTCTGTCTCTGCAGGAGTTTCTAATGAGGGAGCCTTTTGTTCAGCGCCCAAGTCTTTGTCCCGTAATTTAAGAATTCTTTCATTGCCAGCTTTTTGCTCGACATACGGGTCTTCTCGCAACATAGCATTGGCTGCGATTTGAGCGGCTCGTTGCACGACGTCGATTTCTTCCTCTGGTGGTTGGTGATCGATACCGCTAAATAAGTCTGGTTGTAGCACGTCTGACATGCTTGTATTATCTCATGCTTATGCAAGTTTTACAACGTTAGACAACAGGGGCGAAGCGCTGGACGGTTTTGCCCTTCCATTCGACCGTTTCCAACCAAATACTCACCGGGCGGATGAATAATAATTTCTCGCCATAGAGCGCCTGATACACCACGCACAGCTCATTATTCGATTCGAGGGTGGCAAAATGAATTGGTTTGTAAAGCTTATCGGCGCCTTTGTAATGTACATAAGTAGCATTAAGCGTGATTTGTTTGCTGGCTTGGGCTATTTCGGCGAGCAACTCTTCTCCCGTTTTATGCTCGTCCATCTTATTCCCACCTGAAGACGCGGAAGGCAATGAAGTAAATTACGACAGTCCAGATGGCAATCAAGCCCAGTTGCGGACCGAGCTGCAAGAGACTCTTCCCTTCCGTCGCGATTAAACGGATACCGTCAATCACTGGAGTCAGCGGCAAGAAGTTCGAGACCGACTGTAGCCACTGCGGCATCAGGAAACGCGGGAAGAACGTACCAGACAAGAATAACATCGGGAAGACAACCAGGTTGGCCAGTGGTGCCGCCTGCCGTTCGTTTTTAGCCCAGCCACCAAGGGCCAACCCAATACCGAGAATCATCGTAATACTAATGGTCAGGTAGAAAATGAGCGCGAACCAGTTGCCGATGACATTGAGGTGGAAGACGACAATGGCCACTGCGAACAACAGTGCCATCGTCAGCAGGCCAACCGTTGTTTGAGACACGACATTAGCCATAAAGTATTGCCAAACACGGAGGGGCGTAGTGTGCAGACGGCGTAGAATCCCCTGCTTCTTAAGCTCCGGGAAGACATTAACGGGGCCAAAAATACCAAGCCCAATAATTGAGAAACCGAGTAGGCCGGCAAAGGTGTAATCAAACTGGGTGAGGCCCTTAAGATTGAGTTGGGTGGAGCTTACTGTAAAAGGTGTCGCTGTGGCCACGAATTTCTGGTTCATACCCTGAAGTTGCGCCTGAAGGATTGAAGTTAAAGCCTGACTAGCCTGGACGTTATTTTGCGTATAGTAAACCACCGCTTTACCGCTCGGTATGTCTCCTTGCTGGGTGCCGAAATCGGCTGGCAGAATAATGGCCGCATCGAGTTGGCCACGATTCATTTTGTCCTTGGCGGCATCCAAACTATCAACACCCTGGCTGACCTTATAGAGTTTATTGCTATTAATTTGGTCATTCAATTGACTGGCATACGGACTTTTGGATTCATTAATGACAGCGACTTTAAAGGAGGTGCCGCCACTGTTCCTACCAAAAATCCCCCCAAACACAAAGAGAAAGATTAAGGGGAAAGCAAACGTAAAAAAGAGGGCCGTTTTGTCGCGGAAAACGCGACGGATGGCTACCTTGGCAAAGACTTTAACTGGTAATAAGGATTTTGGTAATCGACTCATGATTAGGCCTTTAGCGCCTTCCCGGTTAAATCAATAAAGACATCTTCCAGGTCGGCTTGTTCAACATGCTGCGCCTTCTTAAACCCGCGCTTCAATAGCTGTTTAACGAGGTTTTGAGGCGTATCCAAAGCGATAATTTGACCCTGGTCCATGATTGCTACACGATCACACAGCACTTCTGCCTCTTCCATATAGTGCGTCGTTAGAATCACCGTTACGCCACTGTCACGCGTCGCCTTAACGAGGTCCCAGAGCTTACGGCGGGCTTGCGGGTCCAAGCCGGTTGTGGGCTCGTCCATAAAGAAGACCTTAGGCTTATGCACCAGCGAGGCCACAATACTGAAGCGTTGGCGCTGCCCACCAGAGAGATTTTCGACATATGAACTCGCTTTATTAGCCAAATCAACTTCTTCGAGGAGTTTCACGGCATTAACGGTTTGCCCATAGGCTGAGGCGAGTTGCTCAAGCTGCTCGGTCAATTTTACCTTGTCCATGAAAGCCGGGCTTTGGGGTTGAACACCGATTATGTACTTAACTTTTTGGGGGTCCTTAGAAACGTCAATTCCATCAACGGTCGCCGTCCCACCATCTATTTCGCGTAATGTCTCGATCATTTCGAGCGTTGTGGTCTTACCCGCCCCATTGGGTCCGAGGATACCAAATATCTCGCCTTTTTTGACACTAAAACTAATGCCTTTAACGGCGGTGTTTTTATCGTAAACCTTGGTCAGGTCTTTAACGGTGAGAATATCTTTTGTCATACATTTATAGTATCAGAATTTACTTAACAGGTTAACTAAAAACACCCGGATTTAGAGTCCGGGTGTTTGGAGTTTTGAAAAAGCTTAGTGTGGTACTAGGCGCCTTTTTTGATGGTCAAGAAACCGTTACGTGGGTTTTCGTTGACTGAGTAGCCGTCAGGAAGGTCTGAAGCTTCTGGGCGTTCGTCCTTGCTGAAGTAATAAATGCGTTGTAGTTTGCCGCCGCGCAATGTGACGTCTTTGCTGTTTAGGTAGTAAGTAACACCCTTACTATTCGTGTGCTTGTATGCCATGGTAAGATTCTCTCCCTCTCTTATGACTTAGTAATGTACCCCTAACATAACGAGGGTGGAAGTTCTTGTCAACAGTTTTTCGGTAATCCACAACGGTAGACCTCTGTTAACCAAGATTTTTCCAACAACACCGTTGCATAACAATCTGCTTATGTATTACACTAACAGCATTCATTAGTGTTTAAAGGTAAAGGTGGTCACGAAATCATGGATTTTGCACAGCGCAACAATGCCCCCGCTCCAGCAGCTGGAGCTCCCGCACCAAAAAGTGCATCAGGTAAAAAGTCAAATAAGAAGTGGTCGGCAATCGTTCGGTGGAGTTCAGTCGTTCTACTATTCTCGGTTGTAGTTCTTATTATCGCTCTAGTAGCTTCAATTGCATTTGCTAAGACAAATCAACAAGGCAAGTACGTTGCTAAGGATCAATACCAAGCAGTTTTCTTAAATGGTGGCCAGGTCTACTTCGGTAAGATTGGTGCTATTAACGAGAAGTACTTAACATTGAGTAATATTTACTACTTGCGTGTTAACCAGACGGTTCAGCCAGACAGCAAAGCTGCCAGCTCATCAAATGATGTTTCATTGGTAAAGCTTGGTTGTGAATTACACGGTCCAGCTGACCAAATGGTGATTAATAATGACCAGGTTGTCTTCTGGGAAAACCTCAAGTCAGATGGCCAAGTCGCCAAAGCAGTTGCCGAATTCCAAAAACAGAATCCAAACGGCCAGAATTGTGCCGCAGCAGCAACAACTACCGACACAACCAAAAAGCAGTAACGCTTAGTCGCGTAGTTCGGCTTGCAGCCACTTCTCAGATAACCATCGAAAGATGAACAACATCAGGAAGATGGCTGCAGCCACCAGGCTCAAACCAGCCACATCCGGTGACCACCGAGGTGAGACAAAATCAAATTCGTACAAAGAAGCGGTCGGCAAGGCCGCTTCTTTAATGCCATGACTGGCAACATAGTCTTGAATACATGGGATTCGTCCACTACCAGATAAACCCTTTGGAAACTGCTTCTCACACTCAATCTGGGCATCACTATAGATTTTGGTATTGGGGTCACCGGCGCTCGGCTTAGTAGCTTCGATAGCCCGGTCGTAACTATACTTCAGCTGGATTGGGGGATAGATGCCATTATTACCACTCGTTAAACTGGTATTCATGTGGGCATACACATACTCGCGCAGATTGCGGAGCGACCCCTCAACATCCTTATTCTCCTTATCAGCTTGGTAGACTTTTTCACGCAAGCGAACCATGGTTAGGTTATTCTGCCGCAAGCTGTAGACCCCAATTAACGCAAAAATAACAGCAGCAGCCAGGAAATACCATGGCTTAACAGCCTGGAGCTTCCGCCATACATGATGCAAATATCGTTTATTCATTTTTGTTTTTAGATTAACTGTTTTCAGTATACCAGACTCCGGGCCAAGGATTGGCTAACAGGATTGGGCTTGGCAGTAGTAAGGACCGTATCCGCAGACCACACAGTGGTCGAGGACTCTACGGTCCGCGCTACTGACTAAGCCCAAGGCATTTGTTAGACTATACCTATGCATATCTACTTTTCCGGCATCGGTGGCACCGCCATCGGTCCACTGGCTCTGATTGCTCAGCAGGCCGGGTTTGAAGTGTCAGGTTCCGACAAGCAAGCCTCGCAGTACATTGACTACCTCCAAAAACACGGCGTGGGGAATATTCATATCGGCCAGGACCAGGCTTCGATGGAAACAGTTCACAAACAGCAACCAATCGATTGGTTCGTCTATTCGTCTGCGATTTCGAAAGAAAACCCCCATCACCCAGAACTGGAGTTCGCCCGTGCTAACGGCATCAAGGTGAGCAAACGTGATGAACTGCTGAACCTGATACTTGAAAAAAAGAAGTTACAAATGGTCGCAATTGCCGGCACGCACGGTAAAACCACCGCTACCGCCATGGTTATTTGGCTATTTAAGCAGCTAAAGCAGCCGGTTAGCTACTCGGTTGGCGCGAAGATTAGTTTTGGCGAAATGGGCCAGTATGACCCCGCCAGTCAGTATTTTGTCTACGAGGCCGATGAATTTGACCGTAACTTCTTAGCCTTCCACCCAGCGCTAAGTCTGATTACTGGCGTCACCTGGGATCATCACGAAATATTTCCCGAACGGAGTGATTATCAGCAAGCTTTTCGAGATTTTATCAACCAAAGCGCTCGTACACTTTTGTGGGCGGAGGACTATAAGTACTTAAGCTTGCAGGCAGAGCCACGCTTAGCCGTTCTGAAGCCCGACGACCCGCAAATTGCAGCCATTACCCTAGCCGGCCACTATAACCGTTTAGACGCCTGGCTCGCCGTCCAGGCAGTTCATACTATTACGCAAGTCCCTGTAGCACTGCTGGTTAACCATATTAACCACTTCCCCGGCACACAACGCCGGATGGAAGAGATTGCACCGAATTTATACAGTGACTACGCGCACACCCCCGAAAAGGTGCGTGGCGGCATGAGCGTGGCAACAGAGATAGCTCAAGCTAAAGGCCAGGATTTAATTGTCGTCTACGAACCGTTGACCAATCGACGCCAACACTACATGATTGACGACTATAAAGACTGCTTCGCTGGCGCCAAGCATGTTTACTGGATACCAAGTTATCTCGCGCGGGAAGACCCTGATCAAGCAATCATTCCACCAGCGGAAATGATTCAGCATTTAACTGACCCCTCAATTGCCTCGGCGATGGAACGTGACGAGCAGCTCCAGCAAGTCATCAAACAGCATCTCGATAAGGGCGACATGGTAGTCGGCATGGCCGGTGGTGGTGGCGATAGTTTGGACGAGTGGCTACGCGATCGCTTTAAAGCTTAGCTTCGACCCCAGCCAAATTCCGCAAAACTAACACCATGCGCGATTTGGTCTAGTGCAAATTCAACCATCGGCACCATATTCTTGGGTAGTTGGGCTGGGTCCATCCAGACCAGTTCACCATGTACGTCGGGCTCAGCATTATAGGCTTCACCTTCCCATTCGGTAGCTTCAAAAAATACATCAACCCAGTGTTCTTTATCGCTATCATCTTCGTTTCGATGAATTGTCAGAATGGCCTTCAGGTTAGCCGGATCAACCTCGACACCAGCCTCCTCTTTAGCTTCACGCGCGGCTGCAGCGGTAAAGGTTTCGCCATGGTGTACTTTGCCACCAATCAACCCATAATGGTTGTTCATCCAACCAGTATTGCTACGTAGCACAAACGCAAGCTTACCCTCTTTGCGCAGCAAAACGCAGATAGCTAAGCGTGCCTCTGCCTCTTTCATCGGTCATCCCCCTGCCCCCTTTGAGTGCCACGCTTTTTACGACTGGCCAGTTTTTCGATATTGAGGTCCATGACTTCATCAAAGCTCAAACCTAAACTATGCGCCAAAACGGCTACGTACCAGACCACGTCGCCCAGTTCTTTTTTAAGCCCGGCCAGGTCTTCGTCACTTACGACTCCGTCTTTGTAGGCGACAATTTTCTTCCACTTTTCAAGGACTTCCCCGGCTTCACCAGAAATACCCATCGCAAAGATGGTCCGGTTCATCTCTTCATCTGGGTGGTTGATGGCGGTTGTCAGAGCCTTTTTTTGGTATTCATCAAATGTCATGAGGAGTATTGTACAGGTTTTTGTTGCGGATAATCAGCCCTTCCTTTGTAAGATCTGCCAGGACAGAGGCTAGCCGTTCGTCAGATATGTGTCGGGCCAGACTAGCCATGTCTTGGGGGGCTTGGTTCAGTAACTTGATAATCTGACCCCGAATTTGGCGGCGCGAACCCTGGAAGGATGACTGTTTTGTGTAGTGGTGGCTGTTGCGACTAATGTTGCCGATGGTGGACTTAAGATATGCGCCGTAATCCATAAGTGCCCAGAACCACTCCCGTGGGTGTTCTCTATCCATCGTCTCCTCGACAAGTGGCAGTAGCTGCTTATCACTAATCGTCCCCGGGTGGTCACTAAAGTAGTGATGAATATAAACCGTGCGGATATTGGTCTCGATAAAGGCTGTCGGTTGGTTGTAGGCATAGTTCAGGATAGCGGCGGCGGTGTTGGTGCCAATACCGGGGAGTGATGTTAAGTCGTGCATGGTACTGGGAAACGGTTTGTCGGCTATCTGCTGAGCCGCCTGGTGGAGATACTTGGCACGCCGATTATAGCCTAAGCCACTCCAGAGCTTTAAAACATCTGCCAAGCTGGATTGAGCCAGACTATTTGTCGTTGGAAACCGCTCAATAAAGGCGTGGTACTTTGGGATTACCCGGCTCACCTGCGTTTGTTGCAGCATAATCTCGGACACCATAATTTTATAAGGGTCGAAGCTACCGCTGGCCTCTGGCTGTCGCCAGGGCATATCCCGACCATACTGCTTAAAATAATCCCAAACGACTTCTTGCACAGCCCTATTATAGGCTATGACTTACGGGCAGCAATCCAGGTCATAACCACGGCCGCGGCCACCCACTGTGGGAAAATCATATAGAAGACATCGCTCGCTGAGTGCTGGGTTCGAAGTGCCGCCACCAGCACCGTTAACAAGAACGTTATAAACGGAATGTAGGTTAAGGCTCCAGGCAAACTGCACGGAATATAGCTACCCCGCACTTTTTTAAACCACGGTTTTGGTCGCTTACTAATGGTAATACCCCTGCCCTAACCCATTAGTGTTGGTGACATCGGTTAATTTACGCGGTTGTCCGCCATCTAAATTAAGTACGTAATCGGCGGTTTCTTGGTCGGTGTGAATACGATAGATAACATAGTAGTCATTGAGCCAGTAGTTAGGTGTACTGAGTCCGCTCTGGGAACGCACCACCGTGTCCTTTTGGGAGGGAATATCATACCGAAGTAGTACGCCTTTACCATCTCGATTATCTACCCAGATACTACTCTTATGATCGCTATTATCTTGGTAGACTCGGTTTTGTTGATTAGACGGTGCGCCAGCCATCTTGTTGGCACTCACGTCACCGATCTTGTAGTCATACCAGTCCTGGCCGGCCGATAGGCTGAGATGATCGTACTGTGTTCGCAAGATATCCCAGACTTCTTTGTTGAGGATGGTGAGTTTAGTGGTGCCTTCTGGATTAATCTTGAAAAAGGCCGCCTGGCTGCCTTGACCGACATCTGAAGTCGCATAATAAATGTTGCCGCCGGCCGAGACTAAGTCAAAGAAGTAGTTGCTGCTGGCAAGTTCCTTTTGGCTGTTACTGGCATAGTCATAACTAATCAGGCGTTGGCGGTGCGAGTCATTAGCACTGGCCCCAGCCGCAACTTGGACAAATATGAGCCGGTTACCGATCCAGTCGATAATCTGGATTTTTTCTGATTGGGTGACCGTGGTTCGCTGACCAGTCTTGGTGTCAATTACGTTGAGCGTTGTCAGTAAGTAACCATCCTTGTTGCGGTTGTTGTCACGACTGGATGCCAAGGCAACGACACCTTTTGCGGGGTTCGGCGCAACACTAATGTCATCGCGCTCATTACCACTGCCAGCTAAGACGACCTTCTCGTTTGTACCGTCAACATCCATGGTATACAGGTCGTATTTACCCGAGCGTTTTGATACAAAGGCGTACTTTTGGGCTGGTACCATGGTGACTTTGTGGCTGGTTTTGTCGTCTAGGTTGAGGGCTATAGTGGCATCACGATAACCTTCGGCCTTGATGGTTACCGTTAGATCATCGTTGGTCGTTGAGTCGACGGTTAATACAATTTGACCCTTATCATCGGCTACCGCCGCGGCATCAGCGTCACTAGCGCTGGCTTCGGCTTTTTGGATAGGCTTACCGGACAAAAAGTCGGTCACTACAAAATTATACTGGCTGCCGGTTGGCGTAAGGCTGAAGTTGCCCATCGGGTTACTGCCCCATCCCACCGTAACTTTTTTGGTAACAGGCGCAAAGGCCCGTCGGCTTATTGTCAGCTTGGTGCTACCCAGCTTGAGGTGCGTTAGTTTTACAGTACCGCTATTGTCAGTTTTCCCAACTTGATTTGCCATTTGAACATCAACATTTTTAAGTGGCTGCTGAGTACTGCTGTCTAACACTACGACTGTTGAGCTGCTCCTGACGCCCACGTTGTTCAGAATAAAATAGCGACTCTGCGGGATGGCGCTCAGTAGCAAAATAAGGACAGCTATGCCGGCGAAAGTGCCATAGCGAAGTTTTTTATTATTCCACCAGGCGCTTGCCAGTGCTTTAACCTTAGCCTTAAAGCCCTTTGGCTCCTTATCAGGGTCAAATGCCTTGGCCAGTTCGGCGTCTTCGGCGGCTAAAACTTCGTCCGCTTCATGCTCAGTAATATCATCAACGGCTTTGTCAATTTCGGGATCTTCGGCTTCTGTTTCGGGCACCTCGAGGGGCTTGGCGTCATGTAGCTCGGCCATCATGTGGCTTGGTACCGGCGGAGCCGAGGTTGGTTCTGTTTCGGGCTTTTTCTTATCGGGCATATGTTTTTCTGCTTACCCTTATTCTAGCAGAAAACTAATGTGGTCGCAGTAAACGATAAACCATAACGGCCATAATGCCAGCTACGAGTATGCCAGCTGCGCCATATAGTAAATATGGCTTGGTGTCTGCTGGCGTGGCAGCCGTCTGTACAGTGGCCGTTGCTGTGCTAGTGTTAGCAATCGACATCAGATTAATTGTGCTCGAACCCTGATCCAGTTGATTAATCGTGTTAATTGTCTGGCTCGATGTCAGTTGTAAGTTGCTTGAGGCCGGTGTTTGCAAATTGTTGGCGCTCTGCGGCTGGAGACCAGTTTGGGCGAGAGGCTGCAAGGTATTGCCAGTCGTCGGGCTACTACCCGCCTGCGCTGTGTCGGTACTTTGTGCGTTGTCCACCATTAATGAGTATTATACCTTGTTACGGGGTTAACCGGTTAATGTCTCGTGGGAACAACGTAGCTTCTTTGACGTTATTAAAGCCAACTACCTTTTGCAAGAAGCGATCTAAGCCAAAACCGCAACCACCATGGGCTGGAAGACCAAATTTGAAAGCTTGTAGGTAATATTTGAAGCTTGGGTCTTCGGGGTTAACACCGCAGTCTTTCATCTGCTGAACTAACGTAGCATAGTCGCTCTCCCGCATTGGTGCAGTTGAAATTTCAACGCCTCGGAATAACAGATCAGCAGACATGACAGTTTGGCCGTCTGGGTTCTTTTTTTGATAAAATTTATGTGTTTCCATCGGGAACTCATACACATATACTAGGTCGCTTCCAAGCTGCTTGCGTGAATACTCACAGATCCACTTCTCTTCGTCTGGGGTAAGGTCCTTTTCTTGAGTTGTGTCAGTCTTGGTGCCCTTGGTATACAACTCATGGATTTCGGTGACGGTCAGGCGCGGCACCTTACCATCTTCAGACAGCTTCAGCTCAGGGGCGTTCAAGCTCTTCAAATCAGCAGCGTGCTCCTTATACAATCGCTTCAGGACCGTAGCTGTCATATCACCGACCAAATCAAGTATTTCGTCGTGATTCTCTATGAAGCCCATTTCAATATCAAGCATCGTCAGTTCGGCCACGTGTCGAGTGGTTGCCGATAATTCGGCGCGGTAGGCTTGGCCAATTTCAAAAACTCGTTCAAAAACTCCAACCATTATTTGCTTAAAAAGCTGAGGGCTTTGAGCCAAAGTCGCTTCCTTGCCATAGTAATCAAGTTTGAAAACTTCGGCACCGCCCTCTGGGGCTGCTCCGAGCAGTTTTGGGGTTTGTATTTCGGTAAAGTCATGATCGGTAAGGTACTCGCGAATGGCGCGTAGCATTGTTGCACGGATCTTAAAGACTTTTTGTTCCTGCAAGTTGCGCAGGCTTAATACGCGATGCTCGAATAACATATCGAGGTGCTCAGACTTGTGAGAAATGGGCTTATCGATTTCGATTGGCGGTTCTTCGGTCACTGACACCAAAACGGTTAGTTCTGGGTCGTGCAACTCAGCACCACCGGGAGCACGTGGTTCTTCAACGACGCTTCCCTTTACTCTCAGAACGGTCCCGATCTGTTGCCCGCGTAGTTTTTCGACTTCATCTTTATCCTGAACAACCACTTGTACAAGTCCGTGGCGGTCTCGCACATTAATAAAAGCCAACCCACCCATCAGCCGTTTTTTGTGCAGCCAGCCTTCGATTTCGATTGTCTTACCAACGTGCTTTACGACTTCATCACTTAAAATTCTCATCAGATTCTCCTTGTTTGCTTGTATAACGACTCATACAGGGTCATCAGCCGGCTGCGCGTCTAGCAGTGGCCGACCCAAAGATTTGTATTGTTGTTATACCAAGTAGTCATATCCAGCCTATTCTACCACCTCTGGTTCGATAGGTGTTAATGTTTCGTGCTTTTGTTGCTTGTGTATCTTCTCGGCCATCCGCAGGGCAACCGCTCGTAAATCCTGATACTGATCAAACTCATCCATAATAGGCTGACCAATAATCTGCTCAATGACGTCTTCGATAGTCACAATGCCAATGACTTCCTCGAACCGGTTTACGACCACAAATAAGTGCCGTTTAGTTTTTAAAAAGGCTTGCAGAGTTTGATAAAGATTTTGTTCCTCGTGAGCGTAGACAACCTGTTTGTGGTAAATGCTCTTTACACTCCCGCCATGCTGTTCTTGCAACAAGTCATGGAGATATAGGATGCCAACAATATTATCGGATTTACCGTCATAGACTGGGAATCGCGAGTGGCCGCTGTCGTGAAGCTCTCCCATTAAAACTGGACCAAGGCTATCGCTGAGTTTGACGGTTTTGACTTGGCTAAACGGGATAAAAATGTCTCTGACTAAACGGTCGCCAAAGCTTAACGAGTGAACCGCCATGTCAATTTCTTGCTTGGTAATTCGATTATCGGACTGTTTCTCTTGCCGTTCCAACAGTTCGATTAAATCTTCTTTTTGATACAACTGCGAGTGATGGGCGAGCTTAGAATGATTTGTAACGAACAAACCCAGTGCCTGTAGTGGCACGTGAAGATAGTTCAGAAGCCAGGCAATGGTAGGCGTCACCAGTTGTGCGAGACGATAGCTGGCTTTAGTGGCCTTGGTGTTGGGCAGCCAAATAAAGCCGACTACGAACAGGCCGATAATAGTGAGGATGGCGAGCGGTAAGGGCAAGTCTTGTGCAACAAGATAAAAGAGACTGGCCGTACTAAGAGCCATGACCATCCACAGCAGCACCTTAAGACTCAAGCCATAGGCAATCGCACGATAGAGCACCCTGGCATTATTATCACCTTGTTGAGCCCGGCGTTTCATCTCCTTGGGCGAAACTTGCCCGTAGGTCTTTTGCAAGATTAAGGCCAGCAGTGTAATCAAAGCTAAGCCGGTAGCAGTAAAAAGCATGAGCATATACCTTTATAGTACTCTATCCGGCCTTTAAAAGACTAGGCAAATCTGCTATGATATGAGGACAAATGGATAAACGATTCTTACTGATTCTGGCCGCACTAGTACTCATTATTGGAGGCATTTTTTTCTTCACAAAAGCCAAGACTTCAGCGCCTGGTCAGGGTGGCACAAATAAAGCTGCTTCCAGCCACGCACAAGGTGATAATAAAAAAGTTGTCTTAGTAGAATATGGTGACTATCAATGTCCAGCTTGTGGCCAGTTCTATCCTATCGTCAAGCAACTTCAGGCCAAGTATGCCAATGATATTACCTTCCGTTTTGCCAACTTCCCCTTGATTCAAATTCACAAGAACGCCATGGTTGGCGCACGCGCCGCCGAGGCAGCTGCCCTACAGGGCAAATTCTGGGAGATGCATGATTTACTGTATGAAAATCAGAACACCTGGAGCGCCAGTAGTGATCCAAACCCCTACTTTGTTCAGTATGCCAGTAGCCTTGGCTTAGATATTACTAAGTTTAAGCAAGATATGGCTAGCCAAGCTGTCCTTAACACCATCAATGCCGACACCAGCGAGGCGCAAGCTACTGGTGCCACTGGCACACCAACTTTCGTGCTGAATGGCAAAAAGATCGAGAATCCAAGTACCTACGAAGCCTTTAGCGCGCTTATTGATCAAGCCATCAAAGACGCTAATAAATAAAAAGAACCTCTGTTAAAGAGGTCTCTTTATGCGTGCTTTCCTGGCAACTTAGTAGACCAGGAATTTTTGCCACGATGGGCGTTGCACTTTGACGGTCACTCGCTTTTCGGGTGAATTCATAACTTTTACCTTTACAGGCATCTTGTTTTCCCTCCAGGGCACTCCACGAACCAACTGTAAAAACAGTGTTGCCGAACTTTATTTTTGTTGTTTTTGTCTTCTCTTTAGAGCTTTGTGCTCTATGAACGAAGTCCCGTTAGTATTGCACAGACCGCTTATGGTTGTCAAACTTTTTTTGTAGAAATTCGGCGCTGGTGCTCGGCCGATATCTTTTTGTGCAGCTTATGCAGCAAAGGGCTCGTGGCATTCTTACGATGTAGCTCGTGAAACTCTTCATTAAGCGCCAATAAATCGTTGTCCGTCATATCTTCAAGCTCAACAAATGAGTTACGTGCATTAACACTTACGCGAATCAGCTCATCGAGTTTTAGCTGCATGGCCTTGCTGTCGCGGTTTTGGGTGTTCTGAATTAAGAAAACCATCAGAAACGTGATAATCGTAGTGCTGGTATTGATAACCAGCTGCCAGGTATCGGAAAAATGGAACAAAGGCCCCGTACATGCCCAGACGAGTACCGCTGTTAGTGCTAGTACAAAAGCACCACCAGCTCCAGTCAAGGTCGATACTTTGGCCGCAAATCGGTGGAAAATTTCTTTCATCGTTGTCTTTACGTTACAATAAATTAGAACATAAGCAAAACAAATATGGATACTGCAACTTTTACTGACCTCAGCATTGTCATCGCCATCGGCGTACTGATTAGCTTGTTCATGCGTATTATTCGTCAACCGATGATTATCGGTTACATCCTGACTGGTGTCGTGGTTGGCCCGACGGTGCTACACGTTATCCACGGCGCGGATAGTATCGAGATATTCGCTCAGTTCGGCATCGCCTTACTGCTGCTGATTGTTGGCCTCGGGTTAAACCCGCGAGTTATTAAGGAGGTTGGTAAAATCGCCGCCCTGATTGGCATCGGCAAGGTGACCATCGCCACACTGGTGGGCTACGGGGTTGGTAAGTTCTTTGGCTACTCTAATCTGACCGCTCTATACATTGGTTTGGCCCTATCTTTCTCGAGCACGATTATTATTCTCAAGCTATTGACCGATAAAAAAGAGCAGAACCGCTTATACGGCAAAATCTCGATTGGTTTCTTGTTGGTTGAGGACTTAATTGCCACCATGGTGCTGATTGGCGCGTCGGCTAGCGCCAAAGGCGGCTTGGATGTCAGCAATATTGGCTGGCTGCTTACCAAATTGGCCCTGCTGGTTGGTGGACTCGTCTTGATGAGAATGGTAATTTTGCCGAAGTTAAATCGTTTTATTGCCAACTCCCAAGAATTTTTATTTTTGTTTGCGATTGGCTGGGGCCTCGGTATTGCCACGCTGTTTAGCTGGGCCGGTTTTTCATTAGAAACGGGCGCTTTGTTAGCTGGCGTAACATTGGCTTCATTGCCCTACGCTCAAGAGATTGGCTCACGCCTTAAGCCGTTACGAGATTTCTTTATTGTCTTGTTCTTTATATCGCTGGGGTCCCACCTAATTTTGTCTGACGTTGTCAGCATACTGCCCCGCGCCCTCTTCCTGTCAGCACTTGTTCTCGTTGGTAACCCACTGATTGTCATGACAATCATGGGGCTATCGGGCTACACCAAAAAGACGAGCTTTAAGGCTGGCATTGCCGGTGCCCAGGTCAGTGAATTCTCCTTTATTCTACTATTGCTGGCGAACCAACTTGGCCAGGTTAGCAACGAAGTCCTATCCTTGATTACCGTCGTTGCCCTCATCACTATCGCTATCTCCAGTTACGTGATTATTTATTCCGATCAGATTTATAACCTCTTGGAGCCCCATTTGAGCATCTTTGAGCGACGCAAGGTACGAGCCGAACATGAACGCACCGAGCATTTTGACCTGGTGTTATTTGGCTACCAAAAAGGTGGTGGGGAATTCTTGAGCGTTTTTGAACAACTCAAAAAGCCCTATGTGGTTGTCGACTACGACCCCGAAGTCATCGACATTCTGGAAAGCAAACATACTCGTTTTGTCTATGGCGATGCCACTGACTTGGAGCTACTAGCCGAAATAAATCTGGAAACGTCCAAACTGATTGTTTCAATGATTACCGATTTCCCGACCAATCAGTTCCTAAGCAACTGGATAACCAACCACAATTCAGGAGCGGTTTATATCTGTACCGCCGATACGCTCGAACAAGCTGCCGAACTATATACGCTGGGGGCTGCCTATGTCATTCTTCCCCACTACCTCGGAACCGAAAAGATTGGCGCCTTCATCAAGAAGAGCGGGCTCAAGAAGAGCGAGTTCAAACAGTACCGCGAGAAGCACTTGGCCTACCTGCAGACACATTATGAAGAGTTCACACCGAATGCCGATGAGTCCGACGATCAGTCAGCGTAGAGTTTTTCGGCGGTAATATATTGGGCCACCGTATCTGGGACCGCGGTAGCCAATTGGTTGTTTGGCAAGCCTCTGATGCTGGATGAAGCGAGATTAGACAGACCAGTATTAACCGCCTGGTGATCGATTGGGACTTGGCTGGTATCATCTTCATTCCGTTGCCCAACTACAAAATCAACTTTTGATTTGAGTTGTTCAAACCCGGGCCAGCTCGGCAGTTTCAAGAAGCGGTCGGAGCCCATCAAGAAGTGCAGTTTAGCATCTTCAAACTGTTCCTCGAGCCACGGCAGCGTTTCGGCTACCGAAAAGGTCTGGTGGTCACTGTGCAGCATTTCGAGGCCTGGCTGGTCACGCAAGGCCAACCACATCATATTTAACCGATGGCGGATATCACTCTGCTTCGTCTTGCGCCATGGCTGTGGCTCAACCATGAAGTAGACCTTTTCGAGCCCCAGTTCTTTCATGGCCTTTTGGGCAAAGGATATATGCCCATGATGGACGGGGTCAAATATCCCAGAATAAATACCGATTTTTTTCATAATAACTTCTGTTTGAATATTATACCGTAGTTAATTGTGCTTGTGCTTCTTTTTGTTCGACACGCTGTTTGGCTTTCTCTGCCTTACGCTTTTTGCTACCACCATCCCCGGCGATCGTAACACCGTGAATGACCGCGGCTTTGCAGTCCCAACACTTTAATATCTTGGCGCAAGGATCCGCAAAAACGCGAGCCTCACAATGCGGGCAGTTCATCCACTTTGCTTCCGACTTCTCTTCCTCATTAGTATTGGGGTCATTATCGTTTGACGAAAGGGACGTCAGCTCTTTGAACAAAGGACAAGAGCCCGAGGTATCAGCCTTTTGAGCAGCTTTCATGGATTGATTAGCCCGCTCATAGTCACCGGCCTCATAAAAAGCCCGAGCTTCATCAATATGCTTGGCCGCCTCGGCACCGAACACCATAAGATCGATGCGCTTGTCGGTTCTAGCTCGGCGCACACACAACCAGGCCGATAAGTAATCCAGCCGATGAATAACCTCGATGGGCGATGTAAAGGCGTGGGCCTCGCTAATCAGCTGGGTGGTAATTTTTTCGACAATGTCATTAAAGCTTTCGTTGAGCTCGTAACACTGCTGGGCGTACTCATGATAATCCTGCCGCGGTTTGTCCTGGCCATAGAAGGTACCGGTAATGTCATCACACTCCGCCACAATGTCTTCGATAGTTCGTGGCTTTTCTTGCTTTGGCAATAACATGACGAACTGCACCATGCCGTTGATTTCAGTCGGTACAAGCTCGATCTTTTTTCGAGCGGCAAGCTCCTTAATCATTTCCATATCATGTCGAGGGCTCTCAGGAGTCTTTTTACCAGCGACTAACGCAGTTTCGAGCAGTGCCTCTTTGCCATCAACTTTAAGTAGCTGCACCGACATGCTGTCGGTTTCTTGGAAGAAATTATAATCACGCTTAGTTTGCTCGTCAGTCGAACACGGCTCAAAGACGAGCGCGTCATACTTTTCGAACACTTGAGCTTCCAGCAAGCCGTTAAATAGATGCCCATTTTTGAGTTGGGAGGTAGCCCGTCCGAACATTTCGGCGTTGAGAACGGTGTGCAAAAAGGTGTTTTGATTAACGTCAATTAGGCGACGCTGTTCTTGCCGAAACTCACCACCTTTAACCTGGAGTTTTATCTTAGTTTGTGCGGCAACTCGCTGCATTCGTTCAACCACATCGGTCGATACGTTATTAAAAACAACCTGTTCGGACTGCGCATCCCCTAAAGCTGCTAGCTGCACGGCTGCCATCAATGTAGATTCGTTGGATGGGTCGGCAACTCTCTCAACCGAGACTTCACCCTGCAGGGCCAGACCTCCTAGGAACATGCTCGCGCGTTGGTCTGCCATTTGGGCAACTTCAGGAAAGGCTTGTCGTGCGACTAACCATTGCTCCGTTTGTTCTAAAGTGGCTGTTCCGGCCATAAAAATACCCTCACTCGGGAGCAAGGGGTGACTAGGCGTTAGTCGTACTCCTGCTCGGGAGATTTTAACACCGTGTCTGGCTTACAGCTAAGGCTGATTACAGTTGCGGCACAGCTCAGGAATTTCACCTGATTCCGGCAATTTAATTGTCAATATAGTAAGCATACCACGTGACGCTTACGCTATATGTAGTATTTTTTGCTTTATTGAAGCGCTAGAGCAATCAGCACAACAACACTTAGAGCAATACGATAGTAGGCGAAGATTGAGAGGCTGTGTTTGCTCAAATAACTCAGCAAGAAGCGAATTGCAATCATGCCGCTAACAAAAGCCGCCAAGATACCAGCAATATATTGAGCCTGCTCGCTGTGGAACTGTGCAGCAAAGCCTGGTTCCAATAATTTCTTACCGATACCACCAAACATAATTGGGATCCCCAACAAGAACGAAAAGCGCATGGCCGCAACTCGGTCCATGCCCAAGAACAGCCCCACCGAAATAGTGCTGCCGGAACGTGAAACGCCCGGTATAAGGGCCGCTGCCTGGGCAATACCCATACCAATCGCCTGCTTATTGCTGACGTCATCAAGTTTTGTTGGCTTCTTAACGCGTAAGTGATAGTAACGCTCGGCACACAGCATAATAATCGCCACAATTATTAAGTTAATCGCCACGAGTCTTGGTGAGCGGAAAGCGGTTTCGGCTGACTTTTCTAAAAGCACCCCGGCAATAACCGCTGGGATAGTGGCTACAACTAGCAACCAAGCTAGTTTAGATTCTTTTTGCTTTGTAAAAATGGCCTTGCTGAGTATCCAGATGTCTTTGTGGAAATAGATTACCAGCGCTGCTAGAGTGCCGATATTAAGAGCTACGTCAAAAGTTAAGCCAGTTACCGGCATATGAATAAAATGGCGCGCTAAAATTAGGTGCCCGGAACTTGAGACTGGGATAAACTCAGTAAAACCCTGTACCAAACCCAAAAATATTGCTTGTAAAATTGTCATGTCGATTTAGTATAGCGCTTTTTTAGCTCAGATAAACGTGGAATAAAACTTTGGGCAGCGCCATCAAGTCCCAGTACTTTTAAAGCGCCAACTAAGACATAGAGTTGATCGATTTCGGCATTACCCAGAACCTTACTTTTTTCGGCCTGGCCAAAATAGTGATCGATTTTATCTACCAACCACTTTTCGTCACTGGCTTTAACTTGGTTGGTGGCTAAAACCGGTGCCTTGGGGGCTTCAACAACCTCCAGTGAACGAGCGGCATTATCTCTTTTTTGCAAATGGCCCCGTTTAACCAGACTATTAACATGTAAAGCTACCGTTGCCACCGATGTGTAATTACAGCTGCGCATAATCTCACGATAACTTGGGCTATAACCATGCTCAGCAATAAACGCCTCGATAAATGTCAGCAGCTCTTTTTGCTTTTTTGTTGGGCGGGTCATATCCGGTTTATCAGATTTGGGAGTGGCTGGTTCAGGCATGGTGGTGAATCTTTCGAACTGGCGGCTTTGCTTTAAAAATATAGTTACGGTACCAGAAGTAGTTCCAGACCGTGAAGAAACCGGCGGCGATAAATTGACCAATGGCCACCGGTACACCAACACCCTGTAGGGCGCGAAGAATGACATAATTTAGTAAGAAGTTGATGCCGGTGTAGACAACATATTTAACGCTGACTTCGGGTAAACTTTTACTTTTAGGGTTCTTGAAAACCCAGTAGCGTTGCAGGGCAAAGTTAATCGTCACCCCTACCC
>Ga0209023_10002380_pt1 | contig 23553 bp, 20 predicted proteins | sample LakOneMetagenome_FD_187468 | JGI IMG/M metagenome (GOLD analysis project Ga0209023, IMG submission 187468) | Freshwater and sediment microbial communities from Lake Erie, Canada (SPAdes) (version 2) | ecosystem: Environmental > Aquatic > Freshwater > Lentic | place: Lake Erie, Canada... | reverse complement strand
TTTGGGTGATCTGGTGATTTGTATTCCGGTCGTATTACAAGAAGCTGCCGAGCAGCACAAAGTACCCGTAGAGCATTTCACACATATGCTGGTCCATGGCACATTACATTTGTTAGGTTATGACCACGAAATCAGTGATGAAGATGCCGATGAAATGGAAGCACTGGAAATTGAAATTCTGGCCAAGCTTGGCGTGAATAATCCGTATCGGGAAGAATAAATTAAAGTAAGCTATTTTAATAATTACAAACCTGGCAGGAATAATAACTATGAAACTACTCATGCAAATTACTGCCCTGTTGACCAGTACAATGTTTATGCCTGTAGTTTTTGCAGAACAACCTGTTACTGTGCAAAGCAGTTGTCCGCAGTCTGAGTTTCAGTCTAAAGATAAAACATGGAGTGGACATTATTATCTCAGCGGCATCATGGAAGTTGGCTCTGAATTACTACTGGAAGAAAATGGTCATTTTAAATGGATGCTGGCAGTCGGTAGCCTGGACCAATATGCAGAAGGTATCTGGTGGAAAACCGGAGAGTGTATCGGTCTCAAACCTGAAGCCAAATTCTTAAAACAGCTTCAGATTTTTCCAAGCTCTCTTTATCTTGCTGATGAAAAACTCAAAGCTGTCTGGGCAGATGGCCGTGAGCAGGGAACTTATTACCGGCCGAAACTGAGCTCTAATCCTTAACACAAAACCTTTAATTTATTTTACTTCGAATTCAGCCTCGGCCGGGTCGAATCGCCACGTCCGTACAATGCGTAGTTCAGAAATATCTTTCATACCTGCATCAAACCGCCCAAATGGCGCACCTTTACGTACAGAAGCCTTGGCTGCCTCATCTAGAATGGTATGCCCTGAACTTTCCAGCAACCGGATTGCACGTATCCCGCCTTGAGCATTCAGGATGACCATAAGCTGCACTTCTCCTGTTAGGCGCTCAGCCTTAGCCTGCTGCGGATAATAGCGGTTACCATAGAGTTCAACTTTTTCACGGAACTTGTCCAGATAGGCAGCCGCTGCATCCTGCTTGGCCTGAATTCCATCCACCGTTTTGATACGTTGCTGACGGCTGAAATCCTGCTGACGCTGTAAATACTGGGCTTCCAGACTGGCAGCCATTGCTGCCTTGGCCTGAAACTGGCTCTGTAATTCTTCTAAAGCTTTTTTACGCTGGTTCTGCTCCGCTTCTTTGCGCCAGCTCATGATTGTCATTAGGACTTTGTCTTCAAACTGTATTTGAGGCTGTTGCTGCATCTGCTGCAAAGTCTCCTGCTGCTGCTCACCCGCACTCTGTTGTTGTGAACTGGCCGGTAGCTGGCTTGAGATACGGTGAGCCTCTCGAAAGCGGCCTGAACCCTGCTGGTCTGCCTGTGCCAGATAGTCGGCATCTTTGACCTGCTCAGAACTCGGACGAATGCTGACAGCGATTTCCTTACTGGCAGCAGCCTCTGGATCTGGCATTGCAAAATGCAGAGTTAAAATCGCCGAATGTAAAATGACAGCCAGCAACAGAGCACCCATAAAAATCGGATCCTGCCACCAAGCCAGACCTGTCCCACCAGGTAAAATTATTTTTTTCAACATATGACTTTTTACCAGCCAGACTCTTTTGGTTTGAAGTCGGTTTAGAAAGAAGTAGAAAATAACATCAATACAAAGTTATTATTAAACTTATGGACTTGTCACCCCAGTCACCAATCTTCATACTCAACATTAAAAATGACGCGATTAAATTCAGCTAACTGCAAGATTCAAGCTTGAAATTTTCTTACGTCCCGTCAAGATTGCAACTGAACGAAAAAGAACTCTCCATCTGGAATCATTTTTATGCCTAGAACGCTAATTTCCAATATTTCTAAACGTATACGTCAAGTATATCAAAAAGCAGAGGGATTTATTGAAGAAGAGCGTGAGTTTGCCTTGTCTCAAGTTTTTTTGAATGCCACTTTTGAACGTTATGTCACCAATAATGTTAAACTTTTGCAGGATTTGCATGCTGATGTGCATGATGACTGGCTCAGACTGTACGCCACTTTAGAAGTAAAGGGTTTATATACCACCCTGTCTGTTGACTTAAAACTGCTACAGATGGAACTCAATAAAAACACCCAGCTTCTGATTTTTGAGCAGATCAGTGACACGCAGGTGATTGAGGCCAAATTTAAAAATGTATTTATAAAAATCGGATTTAATGCCGCTCTCTTCTTTTACCAGAAAATTTTAAGAAAAGACCCTTTAGGTTCTATCTTGGAGCGTTTTAATATTGTGCAAGTTAAAGATGACCTGTTATATCTGGATTTGAATCAGTGGTTGGGCAAAAGCCGTTCGGTTCTGGAAACACTGGATAAAATCAATGTAAATCAGGGGCTGTTACGTGAAGCAGAACTGGTTCTGGTTGGGAATGTTAATATACGGGCTATTCTGCATAAATCTATGCGCGATGCCCAAATGCAGAAAATAGAAGATGATATTGAAGCTACCCACGTGACGCCACTTCAACAAAAATAGACTTTAAAATATCTTATATTTAAGCTGGTCTGTGAAAAACCTACATACTGATACAGTTAAGTAGCCTATTTCTATTACTTCTTCATTATTGAAGAGCATAATACTAGATGAAAAATAAGTTATGTTTCTTTGATGCAACCTGTTTCTGTAAAAGGATCCCCACACTTATGGCAACTACTCTGTTTAAAACCCTGACCTTAGCGACTGGTATGACCACGGCGCTGTTATTTTCCGGTTTTTCAAGTCATGCTCTCGCCATGAGTCCCTTTCAAGCCAGTTATCAGTTTTCTTATAATGGTAAGAATATGGGTACAGCGACCCGGACTTTAAGTAAGAACGGTAACCAGTGGGTGTACACCTTTGCCGCAAAGGCAGGCGCTATTGCATCAGCCACCGAAACCAGCCGTTTTAGCTTTAACAATAACAAGATTATCTCTGACAGCTTTAACCGGACCAGCAAAATTTTAGTACATAATGACAAAATGAGTATCCAGTTTAATCCGGGCACCAAACTTATCAAAACGCAAAAAGATGATAAGTCCCGTTCTTTTGCCTGGCAATCTGGGGTACTCGATGAGCTAAATGCCGAATTACAGATTCGGGAAGATTTAAAAGGCTCAGGTTTAAAGTCAACCTATCCAATTGCTGATGCTAAAGAAGTGGAAAACCGTAAGTTTGTTAGGCAAGGTACTGAACAGGTGAAAACCTCTTATGGTACATTCAGCACTATTAAAGTACGAATGCAACATGACAAGGCCGAGCGAAATACAGTTTTCTGGCTGGCCCCAAAATTAGATTACTTACCGGTTAAAGTTACCCATCAAGATGGTAAAACGTCCTATGGCCTGTTATTAACAGGTTATAAAGGACCAACAAATTAAGTAATTTGATCAATTTCAGCTTGCATTTTTGCGGATGCTTTTTAAAATACGCTTTTGCTTGAAAAAGCATCCGCCCCTAGAGGAATTCTCCCGTGCATGCACTAGAACAGAAAATCTTAAGTGAAGGTATCGTTCTATCTGATCAAGTCTTAAAAGTGGACGCGTTCTTAAATCACCAAATTGATCCTGTATTGATGCAGCAGATTGGTAAAGAGTTTGCTGCCCGCTTTAAAGATGCAGGCATCACCAAAATTATCACGATTGAAGCATCTGGTATTGCTCCTGCAGTCATGGCAGGTTTAGAACTGGGTGTTCCTGTAATTTTTGCCCGTAAATATCAGTCATTGACTTTAAAAGATGACTTATACCGCTCTAAAGTTTTTTCATTTACCAAGCAGACTGAAAGTACAATTGCGATTTCAAACAAGCATCTGAACTCAAGTGACCGCGCACTGGTCATTGATGACTTTCTGGCGAATGGTCAGGCGGCTTTGGGTCTGATTGACCTGATTCATCAAGCCAATGCCGAAGTTGTTGGGGTCGGGATTGTAATTGAAAAGTCTTTTCAGCCTGGCCGCGATGTCTTACTTGAAAAAGGATATCGTGTCGAGTCACTAGCCCGTGTACAGTCACTGGCAGATGGCAAAGTAGTTTTTGTTCAGGAATAAGCTTCTTTGACAATAAAAGAGCGCATTAGCGCTCTTTTTTATGGCTGTAGTTTAAGAGCAATCTCTCCAAGCCTTTTACCTTGGGCGAAGCACAAATCTTTTTCTTCCTGAGTCAGCCCTTGGTCATGGCGTGGTCCACTCACATGTGTGGCACCATAAGGCGTGCCCCCAGATTTAGTATTTGAGAGCGCCGGGTGGTCATTACTAAGCCCTATAATCATCATACCATGATGGAAAAGTGGAGGCAGCATGCTCAGTAAAGTGCTTTCCTGCCCACCATGCATAGAACCACTCGAGCTAAATACACAGGCAGGTTTGTTATGCAATGCTCCGCTCAGCCATAAACTGGTTGTTTGGTCCCAGAAATATTTCATTTCACTGGCCATATTACCAAAGCGGGTAGGTGAACCAAGAGCCAGACCGCTACAGTTAGCCAGCTCATCTAGCGTACAATAGATATCGCCTTCTGTAGGAATACTCGGTGCAGCTTCTGTAACTACTGTCGCCAATTGTGGGACCGTACGGATCTTTACATTCATACCAGTGGCTTCGATACCATTTGCAATTAAATGCGCCATATCTCGGGTAGAACCATATTTACTGTAATAAAGAACAAGAATATAAGCTTGCATACACTTTTAGAGTTTAGCTAAAAAGAAAACTATACGGTATTTCTTTAAGTTTTTGCTAAGCTGGAACAACGAATTACATAAAGATCATGAAAAAAATCGAGATTTTATTTTTATGTTGAATTTTTTGAAGAAGCTTCCGTTCTATGACAAAACCTGGTTCAAGTTTATCCTGTTTGTCATTCGCCGTTTTGAAGCAGACCGTTGTCGAGAGCTGGCAGGTTCTTTAACCTATACCACGCTCTTTGCGATTGTGCCCATGCTGACCGTATTTCTGGTCATCATTTCCTCTATTCAGGCCTTGGAACCAGCGCGTCAGCAGTTGCAGCAGCTTATTTATAGCAATTTTCTGCCTAAAAGCACGATTGCATTTGACAAGATGCTCAATGCTTTTACCGAGAAGTCTAGTAATCTGACTGTCATCGGGGTGCTGTTCCTCTTTGTCACAACCATCATGATGTTAAGTACCATTGAAACCGCATTTAACCGGATCTGGCGTGTTAAAGAAACACGGGGAGGTATTGTCGGTTTCATGCGTTATTGGACAATTATCTCTTTAGGGCCCATTGTGCTTGGCAGTGCTTTTGTCATCTCATCTGCGCTGGCTTCTTTAAGTATTTTAAGCAATAACTTTGCTGGCTATGAGATGGATGGTGCGTTTCTCCTGTCATTGCTTTCTATTGCATTGACGATTGCTGGTTTCTTTATTATTTACTGGACTATACCCAACCGCAATGTACCTGTGATTGCTGCTGCACTGGCCGGCGTATTCAGTGCAATTGTTTTTGAAATGCTCAAGAACTTGTTTGGCACCATTATGTCCAATTTCACCAGTTATGAAATTGTCTATGGTGCCTTTGCCGCAATTCCTATTTTCCTGTTATGGATTTACCTGTCTTGGAATATTGTACTTTTAGGGGTTGAGGTCAGTTTTGCGATTACTGCGTTTCATTCTCGCTATGGCCAGACACGTCATCCGGTGTTGATGCTGCTGGATGTTCTGGATCTGTTTTATCGAAAACAGAAACTCGGGGAAACGGTTACTGAAAAAGAAGCTATGAACATCTTGGGCCGTGGGGAAATAGGCCGTTGGCCGGCTTATGTCGCTATGCTGGAAGAGCAGAATCTGGTCAAGCGTACAGAAAATAATGATTATGTACTGGTACGTAATCTAAGTCAGGTTGACTTCTGGAGCTTCTATAAAGCACTTCCGTATCCACTGCCACGACGTAATGATGTAGGCAATATTCATCCAGATGATGAATGGATGCAAAAGCTTGGTCCCGTACTCATTGAAAGTGATGACTATCTTTCTGCCAAACTTTCTGTTCCTCTTTCAACGATTTTTGAGAGAAAATAAAATTTAAAATTACCTGTATGCTTAAAAAAGGCCATATGAAATGGCCTTTTTTAACACTTAAAACCATCTGTTTATTGAACAAATGTATTCCATGTAAAATCTTGGGAAACACCTTTTAATGTCATGATCAGACGGTCTCCAGATTTTAATGCAGCTACTCCAGCTGGTGTACCGGTCATGACGACATCACCGGGTTCAAGTGTAAATACCTGACTGATATCTGCAAGCAGATAACCAATATCAAAAATCAGTAATGAAGTGTCACCTTCCTGACGTAATGCCTCATTTACCTGTAAGCTATAATGAATATTTTTCCAGTCGTTTATTTCTTCCAGACTTACCCAGTCTGCCAAGATACAGGAACCATCAAAAGCTTTGGCCCGCTCCCAAGGCTGGCCCTTGCCTTTAAGTTCGGTTTGTAACTCTCGTAAGGTGAGGTCCAAACCCAGAGTTACTGCTCCAACAGCTTTCAAAGCTTCTGGCGGATCAGTTTCATTATGTAATGGCTGGTCTATACGTAAACTGAGTTCACATTCATGATGACAGTCGCCCCATGCCGGATTCCAGCTAATTCCCTGTTCAAGTCCAACCAAGCTGCTTGGCGGCTTGATAAATAGTACCGGACGGTCAGGTACGGCGTTCCCCAACTCTTTGGCATGATCCGCATAACTGCGGCCTACACAGACAATTTTTGATGGACGCGTAGCCATGCTTTTCCCTTCCTTTTCTATTTCAGTTCAATAAAATTTATTTCTTGAATGTATTTTCAAATACAGCCTGTTGCTGGGCATTCAGAAAAGCCCGTTTCGGTATAATAATGACAGTCCGGTTCTTGAACTCAAGCATATAAGTAAGCTTGCCTATAGCAAAGTGCTGTACTTCTGCATACTGGAAAGTTTGCTTACGACCATTTGCATAGAGTTCAATATAGTCCTGAAACAGCTCAATCCCCTGCTCACTTTTACCAAACTGATACTTGATAAACTGACGTTTGAACATCATCGGTAAAAACCAGTAACGCATGATGAGTTGTAATATCAGGAAGAATACGCCAAGTGCCACATAATAACGGCCAACGCCAGTAGGTCCTAAATAAATACCCCATATCACAATAGCGATGCTGACAAGAGGCGTGATAAAACGGGTCAGCTGTTTTTTGCCAAATGTCGCCAAAGAGAAGCCATCTTGGGATTCTTCCAGATTTAGGCTATAGCGCACAGATACAGCAGGCTGAACTTCAGACATAAGCACATCATCAAAACTTTCAAATTGTTTTAAATCTTACACCAGAATACGTTATTTCCTCATCTTTTTAGTGTCCGAAGTTATAGTAGATAACAGCCCTTTTTCCTTAATATTCTTTCCTTTATCCCATAAAAAATAGATAAACAGGATTGGCATGTTCTATAGCAACAGATATTTTTATCTCATTGTATGGTTTTGGCTATCTGCCAGTACTGTAGTATCAGCCCAAATTATAACCTGGACCGAACAGATACCCAGCAGTCTTTCACCATTTCAAGGTAACATCCAGACGCTTGCAGGCCTCACAGGCGACCGTATTTTTATTTATGCTCACCCTAAACAAAATATTCAATTGCCTACATTTCAAGCCCAGCAGAAAATACAAGGAAAATATTATAGTGGTGCAGTAATTGTTCCAACCTCTAGCCAGAATATTGCCAAACTGCTGACTCACTATCGTAATTATGCCGGTTTATTTCCCACGCTTAAATCTGCGAAGATCCAAGCTCAACAAGGCAATATTACTCAGGTCAAATATCAGATTCATATTCCCACGCCTATTCCGGTACTCAATTTCAAAGAACAGGTATTAATGCAGCATCAATACAGCAATAATAGTATTGCCACCTTAGTAATTGATGCTCCTGTTCCTTACGGTGCGGGAAAAATTGAATGGTTTGATATAGGCACCCAGAGAACTTTAGTTACGATTACCCAATGGGGTGATCTTAACCAGCCTAAAGGTTTTTTATTCGGTAAAATCCTGAATGCCATTCCAGAAGCCAAACTTGGTATTCCAGGCGCTACCAATGCCTTTTTACTAGAAGCATTGCAACGTCGCTATAAAATATCAACAACCCAGAACCTAAAAGCAGGCACATTACCAGAGTTCCAGCTCAGTACTGCTCAGCGTCAGAAAATTGTCCAGTTAAGCCAGCAGTCTCAAGAACCTGTATCTTTTATTCTTTCGGACTATCAAGTGCCCTATCAGCAGGGTACAGAAGCTATGCGTTTTAGTACCAGCTATCAGTATTTTGCACAGAGCCCGGAGCAACTTAAACCTTGGCTACAGGCACCTAACTTTAAATTGCTCTTTCCACGTCAGATTAAAAATGTACAGACCAAGCAGCTTAATCCACAAAAACTTGATGCTAATTATCAGGTTTCTGTTGGTTTAGGGGTAATCAGTATTCCTTTCGATTTTAAACTGCGCTTTGACTACCCGAATTCACTACAAAATGTTTTTCATGCGGTGGGTGGGGACTTAAAGTATATACAAGGCGGTATACAGCTTGATGCGTATGGTCAGGGTACTGTATTAAAGCTTACCAGTGCGGTAAAAATTCATGACCAGGCGCCTTTCCTGCTGCGGGCCATGCGTAGTCTGCCCTATCACGATATGTTACCTGCCATAGGTGGAAATACGATATTAGCCTTAAAAATTAAACAGCGAGTGAAATAATTATTAAATATTTTATCGTTATTTTAGATACAAAAAAACCGCAACAAATGTGCGGTTTCTTCTATTGTTTATCAAGTTGGTGCGCTCAGAGAGATTCGAACTCCCGACCCCTTAGTTCGTAGCCAAGTGCTCTATCCAGCTGAGCTATGAGCGCGTACTTGATGCTGCGCATTATACGTGTTTTTCAGACTTTTATAAGTCTTTTTTAACAACTTTTATCTGAATGCCTAGTTAGTAAGCGTTTTGAAGAAAATCAGATAACTCTTGATCAAAAATTTTTATAAGCAGTTTTCATATTTTCAAAGTAGCTAAAGGCCAATTTATTAAAGTAGTAATCTATTATTTTCAGGCACAAAAAAACCGCTATAAAGCGGTTTAATGTTCAAGTTGGTGCGCTCAGAGAGATTCGAACTCCCGACCCCTTAGTTCGTAGCCAAGTGCTCTATCCAGCTGAGCTATGAGCGCGTACTTGTGTGCCCTTAACGGCAAGTCGTTACAATCAATTACTTCAAATATTTATAGGAATTAAACCGATAAATTGGTGCGCTCAGAGAGATTCGAACTCCCGACCCCTTAGTTCGTAGCCAAGTGCTCTATCCAGCTGAGCTATGAGCGCATTGAGGTAATCGTTGGCGGTGAGAGAGGGATTCGAACCCTCGATACAGTTGCCCGTATGCGTCCTTAGCAGGGACGTGGTTTCAGCCACTCACCCATCTCACCGTAACGAGCCGCCATAATACAAACTTAATTCCCAATCATCAAGCCATGACTGAAAAAATTTCTGCCTTTTTTGTTCAATTAAATATTTTTTAAGCAATTTATCGGGTTTTACAGAGTTTTCTGATCTTTAAATGCTCACTCTATAATTTTTGAGGTACTTAGTTTCCGATTATTCTCAAGATAAAACACATTATTGCAATCATTTACGTGCAGTCCGGGCCGGCATGACTTATGCTAAAGGTATCTTCTGATGTCAAGCCAAACGAAATTATGAAAAATTGGGTCGATCCTGAAGCTAAAGCAGAAGCTGAACGTTATGACAATCCTATTCCAAGTCGTATTTTGATTCAAAAAACGATTGAACAGTTACAGGCGCCGCAATCCCATGCCGACCTGGTTGAGCATTTTGAAATCCAGGACCAAAAAAGTATTGACGCGCTTAATCACCGCCTGATTGCAATGGTACGTGATGGACAACTGGTCAAGGATGGATTCAAGTTTCAGCTGGTTGCTGACTTGCCTACTTATGAAGCTACAGTGTATATCAATACAAAAGGTATGGGCATCGCACAGATTGATGGCCAGGATAATTTGTATTTACCAGAACGTGAACTGCGTCTGGTCTTTAATGGTGACCGGGTACGGGTACGTCAGACCAGTACTGACCGCAAGGGTAAAGCTTGGGGCTTTATTACTGAAGTAATCCAGCGCCGGGTCAAGCAGATTATTGGGCAGCTGAAAATGTATGAAGGTGAATATTTTATTCAGCCTTCCATGCCAAACCAGCATCAACCGATTACCCTGGAAAAAGAACTGATCGATCACGCCAAAATTAACTTGGGTGATATGGTGCGTGTTGCTATTGATGATTATCCGACTCGGGAAGAGTTTTCTACCGGTCATATTGTGCAATCAATGGCAGATAAAGCCGATACTGAAATTATCATTCCACAAACCATCTTGGAATATGGGCTGCCTTATGAGTTTCCTGAAGAGGTTTTAAAGGAAGCAGCCAGTTTTAAAGAGCCGGATGAACAGGACCGTCAGGGCCGGGTAGATTTACGTGATCTGGCTCTGGTCACAATTGACGGTGAAGATGCACGCGATTTTGATGATGCCGTATACGCAGAAAAACGTCCGGGCGGTGGTTATCGAGTGGTGGTCGCAATCGCTGATGTCAGTCACTATGTACGTTTGGGCACAGCACTGAATGAAGAAGCTGAAGAACGCGGGACCTCTGTGTATTTTCCGCATTTTGTCCTGCCGATGTTGCCAGAAGCGCTCTCTAATGGTCTCTGTTCACTGAATCCGCATCTGGACCGCTTGTGCATGGTCTGTGATTTAAATGTTTCACGTGCCGGCCGTGTTACCCAGTATGAATTTTATCCGGCAGTCATGCACTCTAAAGCACGTCTGACCTATACCCAGGTTGCTGCCTATCTGGACGGTGACAGCCAGGCTGTCCCTGAAGATCGTACTGTTCGCAAATCACTTAATACCCTGTTCCAACTTTATCAGGTCCTGAAAGAATTACGTGCAAAACGTCATGCGATGGAATTTGAAACTGTCGAAACATATATGACATTTGATGAGCTGGGCGGTATTAAGGAAATTTTGCCACGTAGCCGTAATGAAGCACATAAACTGATTGAAGAATGTATGCTGCTGGCTAACGTTGCAGCTGCTGAATATTCATTGAAAAATGAAATTCCAATGTTATATCGGGTCCATGATGCACCAGAGTTTTCGCGTACCCAGAAAGTACGGGATTATGTGAAACTCCTGGGGTTAAATTTCCCGGAGCAGCCAACTCAGGCTGATTACCAGGCCGTCATTGAAGCAACAAAAGACCGGATTGATGCACCAAGTATTCATGCCGTGTTATTACGTTCTATGATGCAGGCTTATTATGGACCAGAAAATATCGGTCATTACGGTCTGGCTTATGAAGCTTATACTCATTTTACCTCGCCAATCCGCCGCTATCCGGACTTACTGTTACACCGCGCAATTAAAGCACATTTGAAACATAAACAGTTTGCCCTGTCAGGCAACCAGCTGGCTGAGGCAGGTGAGCATTATTCTCAGACAGAACGCCGTGCCGATGAAGCCTCCCGTAGTGTAACAATGTGGCTAAAATGCCATTATATGCAGCAGCATCTAGGTGAAGAATTCGACGGTATAATCAGTGCTGTAACTGAATTCGGGCTGTTCGTTACCCTGAAAGATCTGTACGTTGATGGCATGCTGCATGTCAGCCAGCTTGGAGATGACTTTTTTGTCTATGACCAGCCGAGTCAGAGTCTGATTGGCCAGTCTCGTGGCCAGGTTTTTGGCTTGGGAGATGAAGTCAGAATTAAGGTTGCAGGTGTTCAGCTTGAAGAACGGAAAATTGACTTTGAGCTGGTTCGGCAACTTACTCATGCTGGACGAGCAGTGCGTAGCCGTGCCCCTCGCGTTGCACAGGTGCGGGAAGAAAATCACGGCGCACGCAACAAGGATGACTCTGGTGAGCAACCTGTCCGTAAAAAACGCAATAAAAGCAGTAAACCTAGCTCTTATACCAAGAAGTCAGGAAAAAAATCTGCTGAAAAGGCTTCTGTAAGCAAAGAAGCTCCCAAGAAAAAATCAAAGGATAAGAAGCGCAGGTCCAATGCCAAATCACGGCAGGATTAAATCTTCTTTATTTTGGTGAATGGCAAGAGCTAATCTCTTGCCTTTTCATTTTTAGCCTTATTAAAAATTTTATTGCAATCATGTTTTTTAAAAGGCAAGTTTAATGCTCAGCCACAAGATTCCCACGCTTATTTTCCTGCCAAGTCTTGATTTCCCTTTATACAAGACTTACATCTAGTAGCAAGTATTTTGAAAATCAGGCGTATAACGATGACTTTGGAAAAAGCAACTTTACCTTTGCCACAATTTGACCAGATCAAACTTGAGCATTTAAAGCAGCAGATTGAACAGCAGATTGAATATGGTCAGGCTTCTTTAAAGCAGTTACAGCAAGTCCCAGAAAATCACCAGCAACAGCTTCACATACTGGAACAGGTAGATACGCTTGAGAATAATATGAGCGAGTCTTGGGGCATACTCTCGCATTTAAATGCCGTGATGAATAATAGCGAAACACGCGAGATTTTTCAGGCCTTACTTCCTGCCTTAAGTGAATATTATACTGAGCTTGGTCAGCATAGTGTCTTGTATCAGACTTATCAGGCTCTACATGACAGCCCTGACTTTTCCCTGTTGCCAGAAGCTCAGCAAAGCGCCATTCGACTGGCCTTACGTGACTTTAAACTTTCAGGTGTTGCTCTAGAAGGTGAAGAAAAGAAACGCTATGCAGAGATTTCTGCACGTTTATCACAACTCTCTTCAGATTTTTCCAATCACGTGCTAGATGCTACGCAGGCCTATTTTAAACCGCTTGAACAAGAGCAGCTCAGGGGCTTACCACAAAGCAGTATCGAGCTGCTAAAACAGTATGGACAGCAGCGTGAACTGGAACAGCCTGTGGCAACACTGGACCTGCCTGCATATCTGGCAATTATGACTTATGCCGATGACCGCGAGTTACGTGAAGAACTGTATAAGGCCTATACTACACGCGCTTCAGAGCAGTCTGACCATCCTGAATATGATAATAGCCAGATTATGGAAGAAATTCTGAGTCTGCGTCAGGAAATGGCAAAACTGCTAGGTTTTAACAACTATGCTGAGTACTCCTTGGCTAGCAAGATGGCGCCCGATGTAGACAGTGTGAATAAATTTCTGGTTGAACTGGCTGAACATGCCCGTAAGCCTGCTCTGAAAGAAATTGCTGAACTTAAAGCAATAGCCGGCTCAGATGGAGTGAATGAGCTTAAACCTTGGGATACAGCTTACTACTCAGAAAAACTTAAACAACAACAGTTCAATCTGTCTCAGGAAGATCTAAAGCCTTATTTTCCTGCTCCTAAAGTCATTCGTGGTTTATTCCAGATCGTAGAACGTTTATATGGTATTCAGATTGTAGAGCGGGAAGCAGCCACATGGCATCCCGATGTACATTATTTTGAGCTTGAAGACCAAGGCGAAGTTCTGGGCGGTTTCTATTTTGATTTGTATGCCCGTAGCGGTAAACGCGGCGGAGCCTGGATGAGCGGATTCCGTTCACGCATGCAGCAATCTGAACACCTGCAAAAGCCCGTATGTTACATGGTCTGTAACTTTACTCCCCCGGTCGGAACACAACCTGCCCTGCTCACTCATGATGAAGTAAATACGCTATTCCATGAATTTGGTCATGGCCTGCATCACATGCTCACCGAAGTCGACAATATTTCAGTAGCAGGTACACATGGCGTGGAATGGGATGCAGTCGAGCTACCTAGTCAGTTTATGGAATTCTGGACTTGGGATCAGCAGAGCCTGAACCTGTTAAGTGAACATATTGAAACTAAAGATGCCTTACCAGAGCAGTTACTACAGGCACTGCTGGCAGCACGTTTTTTCCAGTCTGGCATGCAGACTTTACGTCAGGTCGAGTTTGCACTATTTGACCTTACTATTCATAAAATGACGCCAGCATTAAATAGCCCGCAGATTCAACAAGTTCTGGATAATATTCGTGAACAATATGCAGTGGTGCCAGCTGTACCCTATAATCGCTTCCAACACAGCTTTAGTCATATCTTTGCCGGCGGTTATGCTGCTGGTTACTATTCTTATAAGTGGGCTGAAGTACTGGCAAGTGATGCATTTGACCGCTTTGAGAATGAAGGTATTTTCAATACTGAAACCGGCAAGGCTTTCCGTTCAGCCATACTGGCCGTAGGCGGTAAAGATAAGGCACTAGATGCTTTTGTCAATTTCCGTGGTCGTGAACCTAAAATTGACGCGCTATTACGTCATCAAGGTTGGACGGATCACCCTAAAACCGCTTAAACTAGTCCTTTATTTAATCAGTGTGTGGTTAGGATAATGAATATTAAACGTCGTTTTATCGCAGGAGTAAGATGTCCAAAATGCGAAGCGCTGGATAAAATTATTATGCTGACCACCGAAGATGATGAATGGATTGAATGCATTGAATGTGGTTATTCAGATCGGCGTCCTACTCATATAGAGCAGCCACAAGAGGTTGCTCTTCCTGATGATGTAGGGGTAATCCAGTTCAAGCCTCGTCAGAAACAGTAGGCTGTAAAGATGTCTGTTACAGTGCAAAAAAATAATTCAAACTTATTATGGTTTATTGCCGGTGTTATCACGGCAATCATCGTCATGATCGCGCTGTATTTCTGGTTGCTACAAGACCAGTCCCCTGCTGTCTCACAGCCGGTAGAAGTTAAGCAAAGTACATCAAAGCCTATGAATGCTGTCCCTTCAGACCAGTCCGAACCTCAGCAAGCCAAACAAGGTCCTCCCTTGGTCGATGATCAGCTCCTAAATGAACCTGTTCATCCGGCTCCAGCACTGGCTAAAGAAGAAATTGCTAAACTGGATGATATCCAGGACCAGTTAAAGCAGCAGCAGGCACTTCTTCAAGAACAGCATGCCAGTGCAGATAAACTGATTCAGCTTAAAGAAGAGCAGATTAAATTGCTTGAAGCCCAGCTGGCACAACAACCTTCGAGCTAGTCTGTTGCCTAAAGATACTTACAAAAAAAGCACTCGAGAGTGCTTTTTTATTAATGTTTCAATATTTTACTGATACCAGCCGAATAGCTTAAAAATATAAGGCGCGAAAGTAATAATTAGCATCGCAGGAAACATTACAATAACTGGTAATATCCACCGCTCATAGCGATAGTAAAATGATTTATGGCGTACTTCTGCATCCGCATCTGCTACCTCTTCATCACCAATAGATTGACGGGCAAGGAGATGGTTTAAGGCAACAGGTGGCGTGACATAGCCCAGTTCAAAACCAATTAAAGCAATCATCCAGAAATGTACAGGATGGATACCATATTGATAAGCCACGGGCGCAATTGTAGCTGAGATTAGAATGACTGCCCCAAATGGGTCCATAATCATGCCAACAAATACCATGACAGCAACAATCATTGCCAGCATTAAAAAGGTATTGCTGATATCAGTTGGGAAAGCACTCATAATCTCAATGCGTTCCAGAAACCCACCCACACTGACTGACAGTGCCATGAGAATTACTAAAGCACCAATATGGCCCACTGTTTCACTGGTAGATAAATGTAAAGCACGCTTAAAACCTACTTGGGGTTCTTTTACCGGACCTGATCTTGCTACGCTATGATCAGCAGACATTCCTTGTGTTGCGTTAGCTGTAACCACCTGATGGTATTCAGTCGCAGGTATAGCGGTGTTCACTGTAGCCAGTGTAGCTGGATCGCCCATTGTTACTGCATAACGGTCTACAGCAGGATTGTAGCCTACCGTAGTAACAGCTTCCGGGCTTTGCCTTAACTTATCAAACAGAACAATCATAAGCAGAATTACGGGCATCATGACTGGCGCTGTAAATTCATTAAGATCGGTTGCCAGGATATATTTGTAAAATAGCCAGATCAATACAAAGATCAGTACATAAGGTAGTACCGGGCCTATAGCACGAAATGACTTTGGAAAAGCGACACTTGGCGCAGCAATCCGAAATTTCCGTTCGGCAAAGAAGAGTGAAATAACGAGAAACAGTGTCGAAGTCAATAAAAATACATATAAACCATAGTGATAAAGCAAGTCAGTCGTTACTTCCTTGTTCAGTGAAGCGACCACTACAATCAACAGACATGGACGTAATACTACACCAAGTGAGCCAGACATGGCGCTTGCGGCCAGTGCGAACTGTCGGCGCCCACCTGAAAGCCAAACCTCTTTATATATAATCGCGCCGGCTGCAATAACAAAAATTCCCGATGCACCGGTATAAGCTGTAGGCAAAGCAGCAGCCAGTAAAATTAACCAGGTCAAAGTTTCTGGAGCCAAGTTCCATGGACGTAAAATATTCAGGAACATATCTACAATCTGGGTCTGTTTTAACAGCATCCCTGCCCAGATAAATAAAGCCAGATTTAGGAAGATACTGGAGAACTCGACCAATTGTCCGAGATAAATTCCCTGACCCATCGGATAGTCCATGAAGAAAGTAAAGGCCACCCCAGTAATTACTGCCATATAGGCATATAAAGGCACACTTAGAAATGCCAGACCAAAGCTGCCGCCTTCACGTGACAGTTTAGGAGGCTTAAACAGATAGAACAAACTGATTAGACTTAATATACCAAACAGGGTAATCCACAGCCCATAAATAATCTGGATTTCCCGGCCAATTTCAACTCCGGCATTCATCATTGAATGATATTGGCTTAAAGCAGATGAAGTGAGTAACAGATTCGCCGCCAGCATGAAGACCGAATATACTTTATAGTCAATTCGAGTAGCGGGGCTCCGCAAACCAATATGATGGGTTTTTAAAGTCGCGCTGATGGCAGCAAATACCACCATAATAACTAGAATTAGAGCACGGTTTTCGGTTCCAAATTGAAAAACTCCGAAAAATGAAGTTTCGACAGCCCGATATGTTCTGAGGGTACTGTGCTCATCAATATAGGTAACTGCTCGATCATGGAACTGATATTTTTCTTCACAGAGTTGCTGCCCTGCCAAGATCGAAGCCCTAACATCAGCTTCTGAAGCGGTGCCGAAAATATCAGCGAACTCATCTGCTGCATTGGCCTGCATCTGTTTTTGTACCTGTGCATCAATATCAGGATGACGTTCACAGGTTGGTTTTTCTGGTTCAGCCCGTAAAAACGAATATTGCATTCCACTTGTAGGATCGCCATACAGACGTTCTCCCATCCGTAGTAGTTGACCATGAATCATTTCACCGGTCCCAATCACCAGTGTAAGCAGTAACAAAACAAGAATAACAAAAGTGGAAATCCACTCTGTCCAGATATAGCTTAGGCGGCCCAAGCCAGTTTGTTTTTGTGTTGGTTGCATGTTCTTTCCACTTTTATCCTGTGTTTATGCTTCAGCAATGCTTAGGCATAAAATTCTTTTTTTATTTCTTTAATGTGGATATATCCTTATCCACACTACGGTTACGCTATTTATGATGAAACTGTAAAAGGTAGTTAAATACGATCCTTGCTCTTTTTCTAAATTGCCGTGCCTATTTTAATTTTCCCCCTGCGGTATACCAGAGCAATTAAGGCCAATATAGTGCCCCAGAATACGCCTAGCAGATGAGCTTCAACCAGTACGGGACTGCCAATTAGCTCTGCTGTTCCCTGCTGACCTATTGTATTTTCCCAAAGTAGTTTGGCCAGTATCAGACTGAACACTAATAATGCAAATTTACGCTCTCTTTTATACTGGCTATAGATGACTGCGCCTGCTACATATAACCCATGCAAGACACCGGATAGACCTGCATAGGCTTCAACTGAGGGTAAAATATAATAAAAACTCAGGCTGATGAGTGGAGCCAAAACAATCAGCAAGAAAAAGAAATTGCGAATACGAATATGGGGAAAAATAAAAGGCAGACAAGAGAATGCCAGCATGTTCAGTAAATAGTGTATCCAGCCTACATGAACCCAGTGGGCAGACCATAAACGCCACGGCTCTCTAAATACAAGATCACGCCAATAAATAAAATAATCTGCATATACCTGTAAACAGGTCGAAATTGAGGCACAGCTTGCTATAAAAACTAACTTCTTAATTGAATTCCAGTCGTTTATAGTCATATGCCCTTATACTCGCCATGTTCAAATATAGGTAAATCCAGATTATCCTAGCATCATGTTCTGCCCTTTCTGAACTGTTAATTGCCCTGTTTAGTTTCGTTTGGGGTATCTGATGCTTCGGCTTCTATATCGCTAGAGTCCTCCACGCCATTTGTATCTCCTCCTTCAAACAGGTCCTCTAGTTCATTACCAGATTGCTGCTCATCCCAGAAACTGCTCATCCCGCCTTCAGCAGTACGTACTCCGGTATTCTCAGTCCAGTAACGATCAGAAATGCCGCGAACCATCATTCCTGCCATCGTATCGATTAAACGGTAATCCGGATTGACCGGTTTGTCTTCAGCAAGTGAGGCATGATAAGTACGTAATGCTTCACGGATTTTATTATCATCACCTGATGCCTGTGCTGCGACTGCATATAATGCATGTGACATGCGCACGCCTTTTTGCTCTCCAATTTGCACCGATTGTTTTAAGGTTTGATACGGGTCGGGTTTACCATCACCTGAACCAGGCAACAGAGTCCAGATCACGGCGCGGGTCGCCTGCGGAGCGCCCCAGAACTTGTTATTATCCAGACAAGTCATGCCGCGCTCTACAATTGCAGCGATATCTTTAGGTACATTGGCTTCACCCCCCGAATTAATATCATTAGTCATGGCTTGCAAGCCGCTGATCATTCCCAGCAAATACACAGTCTGGTCTAGGTCACTACGCATGGTCGGACATGAGTCACCGAGAGTAGCTTTATGTTTTGCTTCCCAGCGCTCTGCAAATAGTTGATACGCTGTATACTGGCGCTGTGCAGCAGTTGCAGCCCAGCGTTTTTGCTCAATCCGGGCATCCTGTGCTTCGGTCACGTTACCACTTTTTGATGCACGCAAATAACGCAACTCGGCTTCAAGTGCCTGATTTTCCGCACACATGCCAGAAGCCGTGTAGAGCAACACAGCTATGCGGGTAGGATCTCCCCCCATATCTTTAGTCGCCATAATTGCAGGTGTTAAAGCATTACCAGAATTACAGACCATATCCGAATCATTCATAGCCAGTATTGGGGGCACAATGTGCCGCTCACTAAAGCCCAAGGCCAGATTTGTCCCAGACTTTACTGCATAAGAACATCCGGTAAATAAAGAACTTGCCATTACTGCGAGTGCCATGCCTTGGCCAATTTTTTGGACGTTTAACATTCTTCCTGTCCTCTTTTTAATTTTGTTATATCCATGAGTTAGCTCAACATATCAGATGCAAAATCTGAAGAGAAGAGTAATTACTCTAATTTTCACTGCAACTGTGCCAGTAAAAAGTACGATTAAATATGACCTGAATCAGGAAATTTAAAAAATTTAGGCAAAAAAAAGTAGCATTGCGACGGTTCAGCACATGCTACTTATTAACTGGACATATTCAGTGCAAACCCTACATTCAAATTCATTTGTAATTTTTTAAATTTGATGCAGCGTTTTAATCTAGTGTTATCTAAAAATGAAAGATATTAAAAACTACTTGTGAATCAATTTAACCTATATTTAACAACTAGACATGAAGAATTGTCAGACAAGTTAAAATTTTTATAATTTATTCGATAAACAGCAACTCACCTAATAATGGGATTAATAAATAATTTACATAAACAAAAAAGTAAATTAAAACAATATTTTAATATTATTAATACAGCTTGGCTAATATTTTTAATTTTTTCCAGTATACAAGAGACAATTGATCACTCCAGATAACCAAGGGTTTAACCTGATTTTTCTGAAAATAAATTACAATATAAAGTTGATGATCAATTATCTTTCGAATCACAACACGATCTAAGTGTTTGGCTTTAGAGAACTGAAGAGTCCATTCTTCAGCATCTAGATATTCAAAGCGTACAGGACGCGGCATTTTTAAAAATAAGCTATAACTTATCAAACCAATGACAGAACAGATTAGCCATAGCCCCAACGGTAGTAGTGAATAGAACAAAATCAGCAAACCGAGTAGTAAAGAAAGCTGAACCATAATAGCCATGCGGCTAGGTTTCAGCTTAAAACACTGCTTAACCATGGACATAATGTTTAAGTTTAATAATTAGCTGTTTCATCTCCGGACGTGGGGGTTCAGAAACCTCCATAAACCAGTCTAGAAGATCAGGGTCTTCCTGTGCGACGAGCTCGGCGAAGGTGGCTTTTTCTTCCGCATCAGCTTGTAAATAATATTGTTTTACATAAGGGTCAAAATATACATCAATTTCTTTTAGTCCCCGGCGTGCACGGTAAATTACTTTACGTTCTTCCAAAGTCATTTCTTCAGACATTTTCTATCCCCAAGTGAATAATTTCAGAATAGTTTAACTGATCCACTCTTAAAATTTGCAGCTTTTCCATAAAATGGCGAAAACCATCAATTTTTTGATGGTGATTGAGCATTTGGCCTATTGTACAAAAAAGCCGGGCTGTTTAGGTTTAAAAGAAAATATCACACAAGGATAAAACAAAAAATGCAATCTGCTGCTATTCGTCCGCTTGCACCCATGTTACCTAGAAATCTGTTTAATTCTGATCATGATGCATTTCGTGAGACTGTACGTAAATTTTATGAAAAGGAAGTCATCCCTTATACAGAACGATACGAGCAACAGCAGCATGTAGATCGTGATTTATGGAATAAAGCTGGAGCTCTGGGTCTGCTTTGCCCGACCATGCCAGAAGAATATGGCGGCGCTGGTGTAGACCGGCTTTATAGTATGATTTTGATTGAAGAACAGGCCTATGCGGGTGACTCAGCGACCGGTTTTTCTCTGCATTCTGATATTGTAGCGAATTATATTAATAATTTTGGTAATGAGAAGCAGAAACAGTACTGGCTGCCACAAATGGCTACCGGCGAAGTAGTAACTGCTATTGCCATGACTGAACCGGGTACTGGTTCTGATCTTCAGGCAGTACGTACCTCGGCGATACTGGATGGGGATGAATATGTCATCAATGGTTCGAAAATATTCATTACCAATGGTTATCTTTGCGATATGGCAATTGTAGTCTGTAAAACCGGGAACAGTGATAAAGGTTCAGCAAACCTGTCTCTGATTATGGTAGAGGCTGACCGTCCAGGTTTTAGCAAAGGTAAACCGCTCAATAAGATTGGTATGAAAGGCCAAGATACTTGTGAGCTATTTTTTGATAATGTCCGGGTACCTAAAGAAAATCTGCTGGGCATGGAAGGTATGGGCTTTATGATGCTCATGAAAGAGCTGGCATGGGAACGTATGCTGGTAGCAATCATTTGCCAAGCTGGTGCTGAAGCTGCATTTGTGCATACGGTACAATATACAAAAGAACGCAAAGCTTTCAGTAAACCGATAGCAATTTTCCAAAATACACGATTTAAGCTCGCTGAACTGCGTACAGAAATTGACATGGGCCGTACCTACCTGGACCGCTGTATGCAATTGCAACTTGAGGCACAATTAGGTATTGATGCAGCAGCAGCAGCCAAATATAAGCTTTCTGATATGTATTCAAAGGTCGTGGATGAATGTTTACAGCTGCATGGTGGTTATGGCTATATGCTGGAGTATCCAATCGCACGTGCTTATATTGATCACCGCGCTAACCGAATTTATGCCGGCACCAATGAAATCATGAAAGAGTTAATTTCCAGAACATTATAAAGTCTAAATTCTAATACTAAAAAAGGAGCTTTAAAGCTCCTTTTTAATTGGGATTATGAAACCAGTTTAGGTTTACGTTCTAGCTGTTTATCACGTTTAGTAAATTGCAAGATTCCATCTTCAAAACCCGCCTGTTTCAGGGCTTTACGATCAGCCAGATAGTTATTAGTCACTTGCCAAGGTGCATGTTTCCCCTGCTTTGGAATTACATCGGCAGCGCGACGAATATATCCTGCGGACAGGCTACCCATCACAGTATCCTGTTCAATCTCACTATGATCGGTAGGCGCTATCACTTCATCGTAATGATGCTTATCCATATAATTAAGTAGTCGACAGATATACTCTGCCGCAACATCGACTTTTAAGGTCCAAGAAGCATTAATATAACCAATAATCATTGCCATATTAGGTACGTCACTGATCAGAATACCGTTGTATAGCATATGTTCTGAGGTATCTATCGGTTGACCATCTACAGTTCCCTGTATTCCACCCATAATCTGGATCTGCAAACCAGTTGCAGAGATAATAATATCTGCTTCCAGATGCTTGCCTGACTTTAACTGGATTCCTGTTTCAGTAAATTTTTCAATATGGTCAGTCTCGACACTGGCATGACCTTCACGCAAAGCTTTAAACAGGTCACCATCGGGCACTACACAAAGGCGTTGATCCCATGGGTTATAGCTTGGAGTAAAGTGTTTCATATCTACTTTACCTTTAAGCTGCATTTCGATCGATTTTAAAAGGAGCTTACGTACCAGTTTAGGTTGTTTCTGTGAGAGTGCATAGACTGCACGCTGCATACCAATATTACGTGCACGCGTCAGTTTATAAGCCATCTCTTCCGAAAGAAAACCACGCATTTTCTGATAAACAAAATCAATAGAAGGAATTGAAGCAATATAGGTAGGCGAACGCTGTAGCATGGTTACATGAGCCGCCCCCCCTTTCACCATAGAGGGTACGAGAGTAATAGCTGTTGCACCGCTACCTATCACAATGACTCGCTTGCCAGTATAGTCCAGCTTTTCTGGCCAATGCTGGGGATGCACCAAAGTACCTTTAAACTGGTGTTGTCCAGGGTACTCAGGCATAAAGCCTTCATCATAATTATAGTAACCGGTACAGCCGAGTAGAAAATTAGCGTACCAAGTCTGGTTCTGACCTTGCTGGTCTTCGATTTCCACTATCCAGAGTTTAAGGGCCGTATCATAATTCGCAGAAATTACTCGGTGTTTAAAATGAATTTTCCTGTCTAGGTGAAATTCATCCACAACCTCATGTAAATACTGGCGTATTGAGGCACCATCTGCCAGAATTTTGGCCTTACGCCATGGTTTGAAATTATAACCAAAAGTCGACATATCCGAATCGGAGCGGATACCTGGATAGCGGAATAAATCCCAAGTTCCCCCGATTCCTTCACGTCTTTCTACAATTTCAAATGAGCGCTGGGGGCAGTTTTTAGAAAGATGCGCAGCCAGGCCCAAGCCTGAAATACCAGCTCCTACAATTAGAACATCAATGTGTTTATCCATTTTATTGTTATAACCTTGTTGAACACGATTATTTTATTAAAACACAAAATTGACAATAGGCAATGTCAAGTTTATGCAATTTATCTATTTTTCTTATCAGTTGAGGACAATTTTACATTTGGCCAGACAATCAATAAAAAAAGGCCGGTT
>Ga0209023_10002379_pt1 | contig 23563 bp, 16 predicted proteins | sample LakOneMetagenome_FD_187468 | JGI IMG/M metagenome (GOLD analysis project Ga0209023, IMG submission 187468) | Freshwater and sediment microbial communities from Lake Erie, Canada (SPAdes) (version 2) | ecosystem: Environmental > Aquatic > Freshwater > Lentic | place: Lake Erie, Canada... | reverse complement strand
AGCCCGACGGGCCGCATCCTTCTCGTGCCACAAGGCACGCGCGTCGTCGGCCAGTACGACAATGGCGTAGGCTTTGGTCAGCGACGCGTGCTGCTCGTCTGGAGCCGCCTGATCTTTCCCAATGGTCGCTCGATCGTTCTCGAACGTCAGCCCGGCGCCGATGCCGAGGGCTACGCGGGATTGGAGGACGGCGTCGATTATCATTGGGGCGAGCTGTTCAAGGCGGCCGCGCTCTCGACCATCCTGAGCGTCGGCGCGGAAGCCGGAACCAGCCAGAACGAGAACAACCTCGTCCAGGCGCTCCGCCAAGGCGCGTCGAACAGCGTCAGCCAGACCGGCCAGCAGATCGTCAGCCGGCAGCTCAACATCGCGCCGACGCTCACCATCCGGCCGGGCTTCCCCGTCCGCGTGATGGTGACGCGCGACCTTGTGCTCGAACCCTACGGAGGCTGACATGGCGAAACTGAAACTGTCGCCCATCGCCGACGACAAACCGGTCAAGCTGACTATCGAATTGCCCGCCGCGCTTCACCGCGACCTCATCGCCTATGCCGAAATCCTCGGCCGCGAGACTGGCCATAAGCCTGCCGATCCCGTGCGCCTGATCGTCCCCATGCTGGAAAGGTTCATGGCGACGGATCGGGGCTTTGCGAAAGCAAGAAAGGCGCGGACGGGCTCGGAGCAAGCTCACTGACGACCTGGCTCAGGTCGATGTCCGCCATCGACTTCGCCAGGTCGAGAAGATGGACCAAGGCCGGGTTATCGTTGTTTGGCGACCAGACCGCGCAAAACGGCAGGACCTCACCGGCGATCGGCCGGAAGACCACGCCCGGAAATTGCGCCGCCGTCGTCGCCTCGCTCGTCACTGTCAAACCGCGCCGGAGCGCGACCAGGCGCATCAAGTTGTCCCGGCTGACAGCCTGATGATGGATCTCCGGGTGACGTCCGAGGTCGGCGAGCCGCTTGACGAGATAGTCGTGGATCTCCTCGCCGGGCGCGCTTTCGCTGACGATGAAGGACTCGCCGGCAAACTCTTCAAACTTCACCTCTCCATCGCCGCATAGGCGATGCCCAGTCGGCAGCACGACGAAAATGCGCTCCGTCCAAAGCTGCCGCCCCTCACAGCCCGGCCAATCCGCGGAACCAGTTATGAACGCGACATCGAGGTGATGCTTTCGGATCGCGGCGATGTGGTCGGCGGGGTTGCCGTCGATGAACGTGAGTTTGACGGCCGGGTGCCGTAACCCGAAGGCATCGATCAGATTGGACAGGAAGCCCGATGCCAGGGAAGAGAAAATTCCGATCCTGATATGGCCGTCTTCTCCGCGCCCGATCGCCGCCGCCTCGGCTCGCGCGAGACCGATCTCCGTCAGCGCCTTGCGGCCGCGTTGAACGAACTTGGTTCCAGCATGCGTGAGCGTAACTCCGTTCGGTGAGCGGATGAAAAAATTTGTCCCAAGACGTACCTCAAGTTCCCGAATCCGTCGGCTGATCGCCGATTCTTCGACACCCAAGGCGGCAGCTGCACGCCTGAAGCTCCCGTGGTCTGCTGCTGCAATAACATATTGAATGTGGCGCACCTGTACCGACAATCCTCGTGGCCTCCTCTGCTTATAAGTCGACGGATGTCCCGGATGCGATTGGCAGGAAGCATCCTTCCCTTACGTTGAGATCTGGTCTCCTTTCGTTTTGCTCTTGTGGTTAAAGCCCAGACGTGCCCCGGGATTCCCAGAATGTAGATTACCCGGAGCTTAATCGAAGCCTGGAAAGATGCTTTCTGTACTTAGCAATGCATTTTAGCGCCCTGCTGACGTGTGTCGTGACTGAGCTTCAGCCGGTCAGACCATCCACGCTCTTTTTTGATCATCGCTTGCCGATGCTTGCCAACATATGCCAAGATAGCACAACCCAACCATGAACGCATTGGCCGCCCATGATCGAGCAATCCGATGAAATCCTCACCATCGAGGAGGTTGCCGCCTACCTGAAGGCTGGTCGGCGCACGGTCTATCGCCTCGCGGCCAATGGGCAGATCCCGGCCTTCAAATTGGGGGGCACCTGGCGCTTCCAGCGTGCCGAGCTCGATCGATGGATCGCTGCCCGCATGGGGGCTCAAGATGGAAAAACCAAGTCTGACGAGGAGAAGGCATGACCTATGCGTTTTCCTCGACCGCCGATGCAGTGAATCTCCCTGCGTTTGAACGACTCATCGGAGAGGTCAGCGATCTCCAGAGCAAGCTCATTTTGCTGGTTGGAAACAGCGGCAAAACACGTTTGCTGCGCTCTGTAGCGCGACGGCTGAACAGCACAGTGGTCAATGTAGGCGTGGAACTTGGGCGCCGCCTTGCGGCTACTGCCGTTATGGATCGGGGCTTCTCAACAAACGAATTGCTACGGGAAACTACAGACAAAATACCCAGTAAGGGGCCGCTACTGCTCGATAATATCGAAATTCTTTTCGAGCCAAGCCTTAAGATAAATCCACTCAATATCATAAAATTGCTAGCGCACTCCCGCCTGGTCGTTGCCGCGTGGCCTGGTGAAATGCGCAGCGACCGCTTGATTTACGCTGGTATGGGGCATCCTGAAAACCGCGATTACAGCCGCGATGGCGTTTTCGTCTTTGAAACGGCGCAAAGCCAGCAAGGGGCCGGAAGGTCAAAAGCATGAAGTATAGAGACCTCATTCAGTTCGAGCAGATCGAGTCGGTTGTGCAGTTGCTCGACGCTGACCGCCCCGACGAAGCCAAGAAGCTCGTTTCGACCTTTGTCATCTCAGACGACATGGCCGACCGCATTGCCAAGCTCATGGTGCCGCAGCTTGGCTTCGATGACGCCGTCGATCACAAGGGCGTGCTGATCGTCGGCAACTATGGCACAGGTAAGTCGCACCTGATGTCAGTGTTGTCGTTGGTAGCCGAGGACGCGGCCTATGCGCCAATGATCCGGCATCCCAAGGTGGTGGATGCCGTTGCATCTGTCGCCGGCCGCTTCAAGGTACTGCGCATCGAGGTTGGCGGTCTGGAAATGCCGCTGCGCCAGATCATTACCCAGCAGATCGAACGCTTCCTCAAAAAGCTCGGCGTCGATTACACGTTCCCGAGCGCCGAAAAGGAATTGAACAACAAGGATTCGTTTGAAGAGATGATGGCCGCATTCGGGGAAAAATTCCCGAATCAGGGGCTGCTGCTCGTTGTCGACGAGTTCCTCGAATACCTTCAATCCCGCCGCGATCATGAGCTGGTGCTCGATCTGGCGATTCTGCGTCAAATCGGGGAAGTAGCCAAGCATCTGAAATTCCGTTTCGTGGCGGGTGTGCAGGAAGCCATTTTTGACAGCGGCCGCTTCCAGCACGTCGCGGACAGCATTCGCCGTGTCAACGAACGCTTTACTCAGATCCTGATCGACCGCCAGGACGTGAGCTTCGTCGTTTCCGCACGCTTGCTCAAAAAATCCGCCGACCAGCAGAACAAAATCCGCGATTATCTCAAACCTTTTGCGAAATTCTACGGGTCGATGAACGAACGCATGGACGAATATGTCCGTTTGTTCCCGGTGCATCCGGACTATCTCAAAACATTCGAGCAGATCCAATTTACCGAAAAGCGTGGCGCTCTTAAGACCATTGAAGCGGCGATGCAGGCCATTCTCGATCAGGACGTGCCAACTGACCGGCCTCTACTGATCGCTTATGAAAGCTTCTGGAACACGGTCAAGAGCAACCAGGTTCTGCGCGCCGATCCCAACATCAAGGAGGTGCTGCGCGTCTCCGATGTGCTGGAATCCCGCATCCAGCAGGCATTCACCCGCCCCACTTACAAGCCGATGGCGTTGCGCGTCGTAAACGCCCTGGCTGTGCATCGCCTGACCACTGGCGGCGATATCCACATTCCGATCGGTCCGACCGCCGCTGAATTGCGAGACTCATTATGCCTGTTCCAGCCCGGCGTCGGAGACATGCCGGGAGAGCCCGCTGAGAACCTGCTGTCGATGGTTCAGACCGTGATGCGCGAGGTGCTGAAGACCGTAAACGGGCAATTCATCTCCAAGGCTGCCGACACAGAGCAGTATTACCTCGATCTTAAAAAGGACATCGACTACGACGCTCAGATCGAAAAGCGCGCCGAAGCCCTGTCGGACGACGCGCTTGATCGCGCTTACTACAGCGCCATCAAGGCGCTCATGGAATGCAGCGACGATCTCCGCTATCCTGGATTCCAGATCTGGCAATATCAGGTCGAGTGGCAGGAGCGGCGCGTTGAGCGATTGGGCTACCTGTTCTTCGGAGGCCCGAACGATCGCCCCACTGCGCAACCGGAGCGCGACTTTTACATTTATTTCATCCAACCTTTCGGTAAGCAGGGCTCGATCAAATCTCCACAGGCGGACGAAGTGTTCTTCCGCCTGAAATCGCCTGACGAAGACTACAAGCGCTACCTGTCCCAATACGCCGCTTCGCTGGATTTGGCGTCCACCGCCAGCGGCGGCGCGAAGGCTGTCTACCAATCCAAGGCGCAAGATGCCCTGCGGGCTATGAGTAGGTGGCTGCAAGAAAAGCAGCTGACCGCATTTGATGTGACCTATCAAGGCAAAGCCAAGACGCTGCTAGATTGGGCCAAAGGCGTGTCGCTTCGCGACCGCGCGCGCTTGGGGCCGGAAGAGAAGATTAACTTCCGCGACATCGTGAACATTGTCTCTGGCCTGGTCCTGTCCCAGCATTTCGCGGACATCGCGCCCGAATATCCCAAGTTTCCGGTGCTGGTTACCGAAGCCAACCGCAAGTCTCTCATCGCCGCGACGCTGCGCGCGTTGGCGGGCGGGGCGAGAACCAAAGATGCAACTGCCGTGCTCGACGCGCTGGAAGTGCTCGACGGCGAACGCATCGACCCCGCCGGTTCTCGCTATGCTCAAGAGGTGTTGAATCGCCTCAAGGCTAAGGGTCATGGACAGGTACTCAACCGCAATGAAATCATCACGGGCGCAACCGATGTGGAGTATTTCTCCCCGGCCAAGCACCGGCTCGAACCTGATCTGCTCGTCGTGGTGTTGGGCGTCCTGGTCTATTCCGGCGACATTGTTCTTTCGATCACTGGCGACAAGATCGACTCCGGCAAGCTCACTTTGCTGGCCGAACGCTCACTCGACGAACTCAAGCAGTTCAAACACATCGAGGCACCCAGGGAAATCAATCTCGCGGTGCTACGCGCCCTGTTCGAGTTACTCAGCCTGCCGTCCGGTCTGGCGCAGAAGGCCGGCCAGGGCGACACCGAGCCTGTCGTCGCGTTGCAGGAAAAAATCAGCGCCTTGGTGCCGCGTGTGCTCAAGGCCGGTTCCGATCTCCAGCAGGGCAAACTCAGTTTCTGGGGCCAAAGCCTACTGCGCGAGGAAGAAGCCAAGGACTGGTATGCGCGCCTCGATGCTCTGAAGAAGTTCACCGAGGCGCTGTCGCCCTACAATACCGTTGGCAAGCTCAAGAACCTGCGCGTTACGCAGGAAGACATCGACAGCCAGAAGCGGAATCTGGATCTGTTGAATGGCGTTGAGCGCTTGCTGGATCTGGTTGGCGAATTGGGAGGCACCGCGTCCTACCTTTCGCAGGCGGAAATGATCTTGCAGCCCGGCCACGACTGGGTGAAGCAGGCAGAAACAGAGCGCAAAGCCCTGTTCGACAAGCTAGCGGAGGACCACTCGGCAGAACGTGTGGCCGCCGTACTCGGCGAAGGCCGCCAGACCATCGGCCGACTGAAGAAGAGCTATATCGCCGCCTATATCGCCAGCCACAGCAAGGCGAGGTTAGGTGTCGCCGAGGAGAAGACTCGCAACACACTACGACGGGACGATCGCCTGTTGTCGTTGCGTGTCCTGGCCGGGGTTTCCTTGATGCCCACCAGCCAGCTCACCGCTTTTGAGGATGCGCTCAATGGCCTGAAAAGCTGCTCAGCGCTGGACGAACCGACGCTGCTCAGAACACCGGTGTGCCCGCATTGCCAGTTCCGCCCGTCCGCTGAGCAGTTGGAGCTGCTGCCCGCCGCCAATCGCTTGAACAAGCTGGACGACGATCTGGATCAGTTGCAGGCCAACTGGCAGCAGACGCTGCTGGAAAATCTGGAAGATCCGTTCACGCAGGAAAGCCTTGGCCTGCTGCCGCCAGCATCGAAGGCGCTTATCGATGCCTTCGTCGCAGCCCGGAAACTGCCCGAGCCAGTCACGCCCGAATTCGCCAGCGCAGCGCAGGAGGCTCTGTCTGGACTGGAAAAGATCACGGTCAAGTCCGATGAACTGCGACAGGCGCTGCTAAAAGGCGGGTCGCCGGCTCGGCCTGATGAGCTTCGCGACCGGTTCGACGCCCTGATCAGTGAACGCGGCAAGGGGAAGGACGCCACCAAGCTGCGGTTCGTGATCGAGTGACGCGATGACCAAGGACGAACTGCTCGCCAAGCTCCAATCCATCGAATGGAGCGACATCGAATTCAAGGAAGCGGCTTGGGCCGTCCCCAAGGACGCGCTTTCGACGGTGAGCGCCTTTGCCAATACGGAAGGCGGGCATCTGGTGTTCGGCGTCAGGCAGGCCAACGGCGGCTTCACTGTCACAGGCGTCAGTGAGGCTGACAAGGTGCAGAACGACTTTCTGGGCTGGGTCCGCGATCAGAACAAAATCAGCGTGTTTTTGCCGATCAGCGGCGATGTCCATGCCTTGGCCGAAGGCACCGTTTTGGCCTTCTACGTGCCGGAGGCCAAACGCAACGAAAAGCCAGTTTTTATAGATCGCACGCCGCACAAAGCATTCATTCGCAGGGGTGGCCGTGATGACACCTGCACGCGCGATGAGTTGATGCGATTCATGCGCGACGCGTCCGATACCCGCTACGATGCAGAACCTCTCGACGTTGATATTGATCGCTGTTTCGATGAAGGCTCCGTGCGCTGGTATCGCGCCCGGTTTGCCGCGAGTAATCCTGGCCGGGACAACGCTCCGGATGACCTGACCTTTCTGCGGAACTGGGGCTTCCTTGCCGAACAAGGAGGCAAGTTGCGCCCGACCCGCGCTGCGATCTTGGTTCTCGGCAGCGGCGAATACGTCCGGCAGATCCTTCCGCGGATGGTCTCGGACGTCCAATTTTATGGCAATGCCAGCGCGGAATACGATTCCGCTGTGCGGTGGGCCGATCGTCTCTCGATCGAGGACAACCTCATCAAGGCCTGGCAGGCCATCGTCGAGTTCTATTTCCGGCACAGCGAGCGCCCGTTCGCCGTGGATGCCACCTCCCTGCGGCGCGACGACGACCCTCCCGACTACATCTCCTTCCGCGAAGCTGCCATCAATCTGCTGATTCACCAGGACTTTGGCGACACCACCCGCGTGCCGGTCATCCGCTTTTTTCGCGACCAGACCGAGTTCTTCAACCCGGGCGACGCCTTCGCCTCGCGCGAGCAACTGCTGGATCCCGGTGACAAGGAGGTTCGCAACCCCAGCATCGTCAATGCCTTCCGCCGTATCGGTCTATCCGATCAGGGAGGCACCGGCGTGCGCGCCATCTTCGACGGTTGGCGTAAGCTAGGCTACCTGCCGCCGGAGATCGAAAACCACAGGGCGGAAAAGAGCTTTCGTCTGCGGCTCCGCAGGGAAAAGCTCATCACCGAAGCTCAGCTTCTGGCGCAGGCCAGCCTCGGCGCGCACCTGTCCGAGCAGGAGGCAGCCGTCTTCGCCTTCCTGTTGCGCAACGGCCAAGTCGACCTTGCAGACATCAAGGCGCTGACCGGCCTTACCGGCGCGCAGGCGCTGGAACTGGCGCAGCGGTTAACCGTACAGGTGCTCACGGAACCGCTGGGGGAAGCGGCCCATACGTGGCGCTTGGTGGCTCACTTGCGCACCCGCTTTTCGACCGATGCCAGCGGGAATGCTGTTCAGAATCAATTGCCTCGTCCCGAGGCGGCTGCGGCGGGCGCTACCGATCAAGTCACCGTACAAGTCGTATCCGTTCAGGCTGGACTTGATCGGTCACTTGATCGGCTGACGGAGGTACAGCGGCGTATCGTCGCCTACGCCGATGTCCCGCGCTCATTGGCCGAGTTGATGGCCCACGCCGGCTACCGTCAGCGTCCGCACTTCGTGGCTGCGCACATGGAGCCGCTGCTGACTGGCGGTGTGCTGCGCCAAACCATCCCTGATAAGCCGCGTTCATCGCGGCAACGCTATGTGCTGACCGAAGCGGGCATCCAACTCAAACTGCTGCACGAACAGGCGGTGGCCAAGCCGGACGAAGAAAATGGACATTGAAACCTCCGGCGCCATCAGGCTGTTCTTCCCCAACCCGTCGTTGACCCTGGTCTATTTCGAGGCATTGGCCAATGCGCTGGATGCCGGCGCGACCGAAGTGTCGATCAGCATTGACGTTCAGGCGTTCGATAAACCAGACACGTTGACGATAACCGTTTCAGACAACGGTGATGGCTTTACCGACGAAAATTTTGATCGCTTCAAGACTCTGTTGAAGCCCAGGGACAAGTTCCACAAGGGCATTGGTCGCTTGGTGTTTCTTAATTATTTCAATCGTGTAGAAGTTGTCAGCACGCGGGACAGATGGCAGCGGAAGTTTGCTTTCAAAGAAGGCTTTGACGGCAACGCGCCGCTCCAAAATCTTGAGGCAGTTCAAGATGCCAAAACGACACTGACCTTCACTGGGTTTACCGGAACGCGCGTCAAATCCTACGATGATCTAAAGCCGGATGCCATCAAGCCGCTCTTGATCGAACAGTTTTTGCCAACTTTGGATGCCCGCAAACGCGATCGCAAAGCATTCAAGATTTCGATCGAACTCAAAACCAATGAAAGCAACCCACAGAAGGAATTCTTTCCGAATGAAGTGACAATAACGGCTGACGATCTGCCGACAATGACCAAGATTACCATCCAGGATGCAACGCTGGATGCCATCTCGGCTATTGACATGCACTATCACATTGCTCCCGTGTCGGGAAAAGGCAGTTCGCTCGTTGCCTTCAGCATTGACGGACGAACGATCCCGGCCAACCTCATACCGCCTTCGTCATTTCCCCCTGGCTATCTTTGCGTCTTTTTGTTCGAATCCGAACTCTTCCACTCGAATGCAGACAGCTCCCGGCAAAGGCTCGTCCTGCCTGAAGGAACACCCGAGGCCCAACTCTTTCGCGTTCTGCGCCGTGAACTCGGCAGGGTGCTGGCTGAGAAAATTCCACAGATCACCGAGCGGAATGAGAAAACCAAAGAAAAGTTCGAAGAGCAATTCCCTCATTTGCTCGGCTTTTTTGAAAATGACACGGTCGGCCTGATCGACGGAGATGATGCGCTGTCCATCGCACAGGCAAGATTTTTCAAAGAGCAGAAGGCGATACTTCAGGCAGAAAAGCTGAGCGACGCTTCATATGAAAAATCGCTGGAGATGTCCTCGCGGACGCTGACAGAATATATTCTGTACAGAGACAAAATCATACGGCGAATGAAGGAGATGACGGGCGGCAATGCGGAATCGGAAATTCACAATCTGATTGTTCCGCGATTCAAGGAGTATTCGCAAGACTCCATGCCATCCCAGATTTACCAGAACAACGCATGGCTTCTCGACGACAAGTTCATGGTCTTCAGGACGATCCTGAGCGAAAAGAGCATGGATGCCGTCATAAACGCCATACGTCTTGATGATGAACGCGTGGGCGACACGGGCAGGCCTGACATCGCCATGATCTTCTCGGCCGACCCCAATGATACGACACCAGTTGATGTCGTCGTCGTTGAGATCAAGAAGAAGACGGATGACGAGAAAGACAATTCTTATGCTGTAAATCAGTTGCTGGATCGCGCCGGAAAGCTCGTCGCCCATTGCCCGAACATCCAACGAGTTTGGTATTACGCGGTCATGGACGTCAACGACACAATGGCGTTTCGCTTAAGGCAACTTAAGTGGACCCCATTTTTCTCAAAGGGGCGAGTCTTCTACCAGGAATTTGAAACGCCCCACTCGAACGGCCGCGTGGTCCCAACCCCGACCTTCGTGGTCTCGTTCGACGCGATCATCGCCGATGCCGAAAGCAGGAACCACACCTTCTTGGAAATCCTGCGCGAAGGCATGAAAAAATTCGCTGAAGAGCATGACGGCAGCAAGCCGTCGGGCAATTCGTAGAGAGAAAACAGCCTGATATGAACGAGCTACTGAAAAACCCTCGCAGCGGAAATAGCGGACCGGTCGAATGCCTTGGCCAGACGTTTGCCAGCGACGACGCGCGGCGTGAGCACTTCCTGGAGCTGCTGGCCGAGAAGCTGCAAGACCCCGAGTTCCGAAAGCAGGAAGGCTTTCCGAAGGGAACGGACGCGGCCATCCTCGCCATGTCTGATCCGCCATACTACACCGCTTGCCCGAACCCGTGGCTGGCGGAGTTCGTGGCGCATTACGGCAAGCCTTATGACCCGGCGGCAAACTACAGCCGCGAGCCGCTGGCGGTCGATGTGAGCGTTGGCAAAACTGACGCCATCTATAAGGCGCATAGTTATCACACCAAGGTGCCGCATCTGGCCATCGTGCCATCCATTCTGCACTATACAGAGCCAGGCGATGTGGTGCTGGACGGCTTTGCCGGTTCGGGCATGACCGGCGTTGCAGCCCAGTGGTGCGGTACGGCCCCAGCCAGCTACCAACATGATTTGGAACTAACCTGGAAAAAAGAAGGCCGGGCAGCCCCCAGGTGGGGTGCTCGCCGCGCCATAATGAATGATCTCTCGCCCGCTGCGTCGTTCATCGCGACAAATAATAACCAGCCATTCGATGTTGCAAGTTTTTCTGAAGAGGCGGAAAAGCTGCTGGAAGATGCCGAACGCGAAATAGGCTGGATGTATAAAACAAATCATTCAGATGGGACTGAAGCGCATATTGCATATGTGGTGTGGAGTGAAGTTTTCATCTGCCAGTCCTGTTCGGGAGAGACCGTATTTTATAATGCAGCTTATGACCCTGTCGCAAATAAAGTTCGGGATAAAGTGATCTGCGCTCATTGTAGCGCAGAAGCGTCCAAAGAGAATATGGACTTGAAATTTGAGTCTTTCATGGATGTGCCCCATAACCGAGTCGATAAGCGCCCCAAGCGGGTTCCGGTCCTTATCAAGTATTCTATTGGACGGTCGTCATATACTAAAACACCAGACCAAAATGATCTGAAAATTCTTGATAGAATTGCTGCGCTGGCGATGCCTAAAAGCCTGCCGACCGTCGAGCTTCCTGATTGTCAGATGACGCGTGTCGGGCGGATGCGAACAACAAACACAGGCAGCGTCCACCATATGTATTTGCCACGGGCTGGGCTCGCCCTCTCCTATCTCTGGGAACAAGCATGCGCCATATCAGATACGCGGGTGCGCAATGAGATTAAGTATTGGCTTGATAGCCAGTTCACAAATTTGTCCATACTTAATAGATATCGTCCCGAAGTTTCGTTTCCGTATAACCCGCTCTCGGGAGTTTTTTACGTCCCATCATTAATTTCTGAAGCGGATCCATTTACGGCATATAGAAACAAAATAAAGAGATTGGTCACCGCTTTTGCTACAAGCCGTTCTCAGAAAAATATGTGCATTACGTCGTGCGGTAGCGCGACTAATTTGTCGTTGTTCAATGATAGTGTTGATTACATTTTTACAGATCCGCCGTTTGGTGAGAATATATATTATGCTGACCTAAATATCCTTGTTGAGTCTTGGCATAAAGTCCTGACTGACGCGGATCCTGAGGCGATTGTTGATCGTGTCAGGGGGAAAGGAGTCCCTGAATATCAACATCTCATGCGTGCGTGCTTTGCTGAATACCATCGCGTTCTGAAACCGGGCCGATGGATGACGGTTGTATTTTCTAACAGTCGCGCATCGGTATGGAACGCTATTCAGGTCGCTTTACAGCAGGTTGGATTCGTCGTTGCAGAGGTGACGGCCCTAGACAAAGTGCAGGGTAGTTTTCAGCAAGTCACTTCGCCAAATGTTGTAAAGCAAGACTTGGTAATTTCTGTTTATAAGCCCAATGGCGGTTTGGAAGACCGTTTGGGCAAGCACGGCGCGACCGCAGATTCAGCTTGGGATTTCGTACAAACTCACCTCCGCCATCTCTCCGTTACTAAGGTGAAGGGCGCGGAGTTGGAGTTTATCGTCGAGCGTGATCCGCGCCGCATCTACGACCGGCTGGTGGCGTGGTTCGTCCGCCATGACGCGCCCGTGCCCCTGTCCAGCGACGAGTTTCTCTCCGGCCTTCGCAGCCGCTTTCCTGAACGTGACGGCATGGTCTTCCTGCCCGAGCAGGTCACGGAATATGACAAAAAGCGCGCGCAGACGGCGCATGCGCCGCAGATGGAACTGTTTGTCTCCGATGAGCGTAGCGCGATCGACTGGGTTTCGGATTTCCTGAAAGCCCGGCCGTCGACGTATCAGGACATCCACCCGGAGTTCATTAAGCAACTGGGTGCGGGCTGGAAGAAGCACGAAGCGCGCCCGGAATTGTCAGCGCTGCTGGAAGCGAACTTCCTCCGCTACGACGGCACGGGCGAGGTGCCGAGCCAAATTCACCGCTATCTCTCGACCAACTACCACGACCTGCGTGGCTTGGAGAAATCCGATCCGCGCCTCAACGCCCGTGCGCAGGACCGATGGTATGTGCCCGATCCCAACAAGGCGCAGGACCTGGAGAAGAAGCGCGAGAAGGCGCTGCTGAAGGAGTTCGAGACCTACAAGGCGTTCACCGGCCGCAAGATCAAGGAATCGCGGCTGGAGGTGCTGCGCGCCGGCTTTAATGCGGCATGGGCGGCCAAGGATTACGCCACCATCCTCGGCATCGCCAGCAAGCTGCCGGAAGAAACCCTGCAAGAGGATGAGCGGCTGCTCACCCTCTACGACATGGCGCTGACGCGGAGCGAAGACGGAGCGTAAGCGGTGTCGGCAGGAGACTTCGAAATCGGCGATTGGTGCTGGCACACGCGGCAGGCGACTCCCTGCCGCGTGGTCGAGCGGCTGGCGCTGTGGGGCGAGGCCGCCTACCGCGTGTGGCTGCCGGCGAAAGACGCCGTTCTGCGCGCGCGGGCGCCGGACTTGGCCGCGCTGTCCAGTGTGCGGCCCAAGGTCGAGCAGATTTTGCACGCCACGGCGGCGGCCAAATTGCAGGATGCGCTCGAAGACAATCTGCTGCTCGCACCGATCCAGTCCAGCGTTATCCCGCTGCCTCACCAGCTATACGCGCTCAATCGCGCCGTTGGGCAGGACCGCATCCGCTACCTTCTCGCTGACGAAGTTGGGCTGGGGAAGACTATCGAGGCAGGCCTCGTATTGCGCGAGCTGAAGCTGCGCGGCCGCGCCAAGCGCATCCTCGTTGTTGCGCCCAAGGGGCTGGTACGGCAATGGCAAGCCGAAATGCGACAGCACTTCGGCGAGCCGCTCCATTTCGTCGATCCTTCATCGTTTGCGGCCCTGCGGCAATGGCGCGGGGATGGCGCGGAAGACAATGCCTGGCGGATGCACGACCAGGTGATCTGCGCGCTGGATTCAGTGAAGCCGCTGGAATCGCGCCGCGGCTGGAGCCTTGAACAGATCCAGACCTACAACCGCGAGCGCTTCGAGGACCTGGTCTCGGCGGCTTGGGATCTGGTCATCATCGACGAAGCGCACCGTATGGGCGGCAGCACCGACCAGGTAGCGCGATACAAGCTCGGCGCGGCGCTGGCGGAGGCCTCGCCTTACCTGCTGCTGCTTTCGGCCACGCCGCATCAGGGCAAGACCGACCAGTTCATGCGCCTGATGCAGTTGCTGGACCGGGACGCCTTCCCCGACGAAGGCAGTGTCAGCCGCGAGCGCGTGCAGCCATTCGTGATCCGTACCGAAAAGCGCGCGGCGATCAACGCCGAGGGCCAGCCGCTCTTCCGCCCCAGGCTCACCCGCCTGCACGCCGTGGCTTGGCAGGCCCGGCACGCGGCGCAGCAGCAACTGTACGAAGCTGTCACGGATTATGTGCGCCACGGCTACAATCAGGCTCTGGCGGCCAAGCAGCGTCATGTCGGCTTTCTGATGATCCTGATGCAGCGGTTGGTGACATCCAGCACCGCCGCAATCCGTGCAACGCTTGAAAAGCGCCAGGCGGTGCTGGATACGCCGCAGCCCCAAGCGCGCCTGTTCGACACGCTCAGCCCGGATGACTGGGCTGATCTCGATGGCGAGGCGCAGGTGGACCTGGCGCTCCAAGCCAATGGCCTAGAGCTGGAGAAGTCGGAGGTCGAAACTCTGCTCGCGCTGGCGCGCTCCACGGAGGCAGCAGGCACAGACGCAAAGGCGGAGAGCCTGCTCGAACTGATTTACAAGCTGCAACAGGAAGAGGGCGATCCGGCGCTGAAAGTGCTGGTGTTCACCGAGTTCGTGCCCACACAGGCCATGCTCGCGGAATATCTGGAAAGCCGAGGATTTGCGGTCGCCACACTCAACGGCGGCATGGATATGGATGCCCGAACGCGAACCTTGCAGACCTTCGCCCAGGACGCGCGCGTGCTGATTTCGACGGATGCAGGTGGCGAAGGTTTGAACCTTCAGTTCTGCCACGTCATCGTCAACTTCGACATGCCGTGGAACCCTATGCGCATCGAGCAGCGCATCGGTCGCGTGGATCGTATCGGCCAAAAACACGTGGTTCGTGCTCTCAACTTCGTGCTGGAAGACACGGTGGAGCACCGCGTTCGGCAGGTGTTGGAAGAAAAGCTCGCCGTCATCGCTGAGGAGTTCGGCGTGGACAAGGCAGCCGATGTCATGGACTCGGCGGAAGTGGAGCCAGTATTCGACGAGCTGTTCGTAAAGAGCCTCCAACACCCCGACGCCATCGAACGTGAATGCGACAGCGTCGTCTCACAGTTGCGCTCGACGCTGTCGGAATCGAGCCGGAACAGCGATCTGCTGGCGGTGCCCCACGATCTTGATGCTGATCAAGCCCGCAAGTGGCGTGATCACACGGCCCAGTTCTGGCTGGAACGGGCTGTCGTCAACGGACTGGCGGCGCGCGGCGGATCGACGACGCGGAACGGAGTTGTCTGGCGCGTGCGTTGGGCCGATGGCGCCGAGACGCCGCAGGCCTGCTTCGACGCTCGCACGGCAAGTGAACATCCGGCGGCTGAATGGCTCACAATGGAAGATCCACGCGCGCGGGCTATCATCAGCGACGTTCCTCGCTTCGTGGCGGGTCAACCCCTACCGGTGATCCGGGTTTCGGGCCTGCCCGACTCCGTCAACGGCGTCTGGTCGCTATGGGAGATTGGGCTGGCCGCGCCGGGTGCAAGCCGCAAGCGGTTCCTGCCTGTATTCATCAATGACGATGGCCGTCCCTTCGTGCCCACCGCCAAGCGGGTTTGGGATTTGCTACTTACCGAAACCGTCTCGGTGCAGTCGGTAGCGGACGCGGAAGATTCGATGCGCTGGTTCGAGGCGTCGTTTGCGGTTGCAGGCGCGCAAGGCGAGGCCATGTTCGCGGTGCTGGCGGAGGAGCATCAAGCCCGCAACAAGGAAGAGCGAGATCGCGCCATTTACGCCTTCGATGCCCGTAATCACGCCATTGGCCGCATCGGCCTGCCGGCCGTGCGCCAATTTCGCCGCCGTCGCCTGCAAATCGAGCATGAAGCACGCCTGGCCGCGTTGGACGACATGAAGTCCGGTGTTCCGGAGTTGAATGCCGTGGCGATGGTGCGGATAGACGCAAAGGCCGGAAAGACCAGCGAGCCCGCGTCATGAACCAATGGCATGAGCGCATTCTTGGCTCTTTCACAGCCGATCTTTCCAGGTTGTGGGTGGCCTGTGATCCGGATGGCGTGCTTCTGGACGAGAAGTTGTTGTCCGAATTACGCACCCGCGGCTTTGAGGTAATGGGATACGACGACCCGTTCGCGTTTCGCGCCGAATACGAGGAAAGGTATCGCGCAAAGTGGGACGCGGGAGAGCCTGCGCCATCGCCGGCGCTGATTGTCCATCTGCGCCACGACAATGCGAACGATCTTCCTTGGGACATCGTGCGCAGCGCCCGCCCTGCGGTGCGGCTGAATCTCGCTGAATTGTTCCCCAAGCTGGCCTACGGGGCCGTGCAACAAGTGGAGCCGGAACGGCTGGCACTCCTTTTCGGCGCCCATCAGACGGAATTGCAGTCGGCGCGCGGTGAAAGCGAGTCGAGGGACTTCATTCTCGAACACGTCTACCAGTTCACCCCACGGTCCATCCGCGCGCCAGTAGACTTCTGGCGCGAAGTGCTGCGGCTGCACTTTGCTGGCCATACGTTGCCAGTTTCATTTGCCGAGCATGTGGCGACTATTTTGCGCAGCCGAGGTTTGCTCGTCGACCATCCGGTTGCCGAATGGCTGTCATCCAGGAGCGCGCTGCTGCGCGTGGTCCAGGACGCCTGGTATCGATATCTGGAACAGCTCAAGCTCGATGGCAGGCGTATGTCCGAACCTGATCCGCCATCCTTTGGTCCTGGCGGCTCCGGCTCGGAAATCGAAATCCCGTTCGACCACACTGACGTGCGCGCGATCATCGACTCGCTGTTTCTCGATGGGAGCCTGCATCCGCTCGCGGTGTCGGACATTCCATCCGCTACGCCCGGCTGGATCAAAGCAGGCATCGTCGAGGACGTTTGGTCACAATTTGCGTTGGTCGAAAAGGGCATCGGAGCGCTTGCAGAAGCAATTCCGCAGCCAGATGCCCCGCACAAGATTTGGACTGACTACGCCAAGCGTTTTGGAGAGATGCTGAATCGTGTTCACCAATTGTCCAGCAAGGATAACGCCGACCGGATGGTCGTGATCCGTGAACGCATCAAGGCCATTCAGGCGCTGACGGACCAGCGGTTGCAGGCGTGGATTGTTGCCGGCCACTACGCCGACCTGATCCTTCAACCCGCCACCAAAGGCCCGGTCATGGTGCATCATGTTCCGCGCTTCCTGCGCCAGCGGCGCAGTGCTGGCGAAGCCAAGGTCGCGCTGCTGGTGTTCGACGGCTTGGCGTTTGATCAATGGGTGCAGATCAGGGAGCATCTGATCGCCAGCCAGCAGACTTTTTCTTTTGACGAGAGCGGGGCTTTCGCGTGGCTACCCACGGTAACGTCAGTATCCCGTCAAGCTCTCTTCTCCGGCTTGCGGCCCCGCGAATTCGATGAATCCATAGGCCACACCAATAAGGAAGAGACCCTGTGGGAGGCTTTTTGGCAGAGTGAAGGCGGCATCGCACCCAGCGATGTGATGTACCGCCGGGCTCTGCATCAAGTCGAGCAGTTGGATGCCTTGGAGGATGAAATCTCCAATCGAAAGCCCAAAGTCCTGGGGCTGGTTATTGATGAGATAGATGAACGGCTGCACAAGGAACGGTCCAAAGAGGATGTTGCCTCATGGATCAGTCGCTGGCTCAACACCGGATTTGTTGAGCGCCTCTTCGCGTTTCTAATGGACGATGGATTCAGTATCTACGTCACTGCGGATCACGGCAATGTCGATGCGACAGGCGTCGGGAGGCCCAATCAGGGTGTAATCGCGGAAACCCGTGGTGAGCGTGTGCGAGTGTACAGGAGCGAGACATTGCGCGCCGAGTCGGCGGCCGCCTATCCGGGCACGCTCGCGCTGGATATCGCCGGTCTGCCTGCGAACTTCAAACCACTATTCGCCGAAGGACGCACCGCGTTCGTCCCCGCGGGCGACCAAGTGGTGGTTCATGGCGGCGTGTCAGTCGAGGAACTGATCGTCCCGTTCGTGAAGATATCAAATGCAAGCAGCACCGGGTTAGTTTGAATGATGACGCAGGCTCCCCGGATAGGCTTTGATCGGTACATTGCTCGCGAATGGGCGACCACCGCAATGAAGGTTCGTGCTGGATTGGCGCAGCCCGAAGACGTGGAAGCATTGCTCGATGCGGCCGGCTTGGGGGTCGCCGCGCGAACGAAAACACGCACCGTGCTGAAGCGCCTTTGGCTGGAACCACGCATCGAGCTGCTGGACTTCGCAGATCGTGGCGCGGCAATCTTCAAGGCATCCCCAGACGTGCCGGTCGCGGCGCTACATTGGGGTATGGCGGTTGCCACCTATCCATTCTTTGGCAAGGTGGCCGAACTGATCGGACGTTTGTCCGCATTGCAAGGCGACTGCGCTTCCGCCGAAATCCATCGCCGCATGAGCGAGACCTATGGAGAGCGCGAAGGCACTTACCGAATGACCAACATGGTCATTCAAAGTCAGGCGGGCTGGGGCGCCCTCGAACGTGCCGAAAAGGGGAAGCGCGTGTCCCGTTTGGCGCCCATCGTGATCGAGAATGACCAACTGACGGAATGGCTGATCGAGGCGGCCTTGCGCTACGCTGCCAAACCGTTGGCGATTTCAAGCCTGCAATCCCAGCCAGTGATCTTCCCATTCAATCTGGTCCGGCCTCTGGCTTATATTGCATCGAACAGCGAACACTTAGCTATGAGAAGCGAGGGAGCGAGCAATCAGTTCGTCGTCTTGCGTGCAGCGATTTGAATGCTCGAACTCCGCTTCGGTCGGCATGTATCGTAGTCGGCCCCATCAGGTCCGTATGCGGCTGTCCGATATGCACGCCAGAGCACGACATGCTTCTACGCCCGTCAATTCAAGCTTCCATTCAGCGCAGTCTATCGCCTTCTATCTAGATTGGCAGGTGAATAGAAGGCATCCTCAAATGAAACCACAAGCACAGGTCGCCATCACACGGACCATCCGGAGACATGAACTGCGGGCAATAGTCCCTCTGGCTGACACCACTATCTATGACATGGAGCAGCGGGGCGAATTTCCGCGTCGTTTCTATCTCACGTCCCGCTGTGTGGTCTGGGATCTTGCCGAAGTCGAGGCCTGGCTGGAGGAGCGGCGCCGCGCCTCACGCGCCAAGGCCGTAAAGCGCGCACCCATTCCTGATGTCCAGCTTCGCAAAACCCGCCCTATCAAACATTCGGTTCGGGCGTGAGCAGGTCCATCGTTGGCGGATAAAGCGTCGGGGTATATTTCTGACCCGCGACCCAGGCATCCACCAGATTGGACCATTCCTGCATCATGTGCCGCCGCTGATGTTCGTACTCGGCCTTGTTGTAGATGCCCCGCGAGGATCGCCCGTCCTCGTGCGCCAGGCACTTTTCAATCCAGTCGCTATTGAAGCCCAACTCGTTCAGCAGGGTTGAGCCTGTCCGGCGCAGGTCATGGACCGTGAACGCCTCCAGCGGCAAATCCTCCTTCTTGGCTCGCGCCACCACCGCCGTCGTAATCCGGTTGAAGGTCGCACGCGACATCGGGGCGTCGGCGTCGTAGCGCGAAGGGAGGACGTATTTCGAGTTGCCAGCGCAAGTCTTGAGCGCAACGAAGATGTCGAGCATCTGCTGCGACAGGTAGACGTTGTGCGCCTTCGAGCGCTTCATGCGCTCCTTCGGGATCGACCAGACGGCGTTCTCGAAATCGACTTCATCCCAGACCGCATCCTGCAATTCGCTCTTTCGCACCATCGTCAGCAGGAACAACTTCATCCCTAGCCGGATCGTCGGCAGCGTCGGGACATGCTCAAGCTGCCCGAACATGGTGCGGATTTCGGCGGGGGAAAGCGACCTGTCCTTCGGCACGAAGGTCGCAATAGACGCCGGGCCAACCTCGTCGGCCGGGTTGGCGACCTTCTCGCCATGTAGGATGGCGAAGGCGAAGACCAGCTTCACGATGTCTCTGACATGGACCGCAGTTGCCGGCGCTCCACGCTCCTTCACCTTCGCGCAAAGCCCGCGTAAATCCTCCGGCAGAATCTCGGGCAGCAGTCGGTTGCGAAACGTCGGAAGTATGTCGCGCTCGAAGATCGATCGGCGCATGGCGCGCGTGCTGTCCGCCATTCGCGCTTCCTGGAGCCAGCGCTCACCGAACTGGCCAAAACTCTTCGCCTCCAGCAGGCGACGCTTCTCACGCTGCTTCTCCTGCGCAGGCGAGCGACCTTCCGAAATGGCTCGCCGCGCATCGATCACCTTCTCTCTCGCCCGAGCCAGAGACAGGCCGGCAGGGCCGTACCGACCCAGCGTCAACGTCTCTCGGCGGCCGTTCAGCCGGTAGTCCATGCGGAACACGATCGCGCCTGACGGCTGGACCACGACGTACATACCGTCACGGTCCACCACCTTGTACAATTTACTCTGTGGTCTCAGTGCTTTAATGGCAGCGTCGGTCAACATGAGCACCCTCCAGACAGGTCCAAAAACACAGGAGAGCGCCCAATTATACCGTCAGGCCGAAAATAGCCTTCGCGATTGCATATTTCGCTATATTTTACAGTGCGTTATGCCGAAAAATATACCGTCAGAAGCTCTCTCGCCTCTGACGGTATATGTGATTTCGAGCTGAGACAAGATTCGCTATACCGTCAGCCATACCGTCATTTTGGAGGCTAACCCCGCGATAGACCGCGAAACTTGCAGAGACATTTTTCTAATTAATTCATAGTTTTATGTCGCATCGTGGCGTATTTTTGGATACGCCCGGATGGGCAAAAATCATTCCCACTCGATCGTTCCGGGCGGCTTCGACGTCACGTCGTAGACGACGCGGTTGATGCCTTTCACCTCGTTGATGATGCGGGTGGCGGCGGCGCCGAGGAAGTTCATGTCGTAGTGATAGAAGTCGGCCGTCATGCCGTCGACGGAGGTCACGGCGCGCAGCGCGCAGACGAACTCGTAGGTGCGGCCGTCGCCCATCACGCCGACGGTCTGCACCGGCAGCAGCACAGCGAAGGCCTGCCAGATGGCGTCGTAGAGGCCGGCCTTGCGTATCTCGTCGAGATAGATGGCGTCGGCCTGACGCAATATCTCCAGTTTTTCGCGGGTGATGCCGCCCGGGCAGCGTATGGCAAGGCCCGGCCCCGGGAACGGGTGCCGGCCGATGAAGCTTTCGGGCAGGCCGAGCTCCTTGCCCAGCGCCCGCACCTCGTCCTTGAACAATTCACGCAGCGGCTCGACCAGCTTCATGTTCATGCGCTCGGGCAGGCCACCGACATTGTGGTGCGACTTGATCGTCACCGACGGGCCGCCGGAGAAGGAGACGCTCTCGATGACGTCGGGATAGAGCGTGCCCTGCGCCAGGAAATCGGCGCCGCCAAGCTTCTTCGCCTCCTCCTCGAACACCTCGATGAACAGGCGCCCGATGGTCTTGCGCTTCGTTTCAGGATCGGCCTCGCCTTCCAACGCCGAGATGAACTTGTCGGAGGCGTCGACCAGGATCAGCGGCAGATTGTAGTGTTGGCGGAACATCTCCACCACGCTTTGCGCCTCGTCCTTGCGCATCAGGCCGTGGTCGACGAGGATGCAGGTCAACTGGTCGCCGACCGCCTCGTGGATCAGCAGCGCGGCGACGGAGGAATCGACACCGCCCGACAGCGCGCAGATCACCTTGCCCTTGCCGACCTGCTTGCGGATCGCCTCGACCGCCTGCTCGCGGTAGGCGGCCATGGTCCAGCCGCGCTTGAGGCCGGCGATGTGGTGGACGAAGTTGCCGAGCAGCTTCGCGCCGTCCGGGGTATGGACGACCTCGGGATGGAATTGCACCGCGTAGAACTTGCGCGCCTCGTCCGCAATGGCGGCGAAGGGCGCACCGGTGGAGGTGCCGACGATCTTGAAACCGGCGGGAATGGCGGTGACGCGGTCGCCATGGCTCATCCACACCTGATGGCGCGTGCCCTTGGCCCAGACGCCGTCGAACAGCGCGCAGTCGTCCTCTATCTCCAGGAAAGCGCGGCCGAACTCGCGGTGATGGCCAGCCTCGACCTTGCCGCCGAGTTGGGCGCACATGGTCTGCTCGCCATAGCAGATGCCGAGCACCGGAATGCCGGCGGAAAAGACGTCGTCTGGGGCGCGCGGCGAACCGATGTCGACGGTGGAATGCGGGCTGCCCGAAAGGATGACGGCCTTCGGCCTGATGCGGCGGAAGCCTTCGGCTGCGGACTGGAACGGAACGATCTCGCAGTAGACGCCGGCTTCGCGCACGCGCCGGGCGATCAGCTGCGTGACCTGGCTGCCGAAATCGACGATGAGAACGGTGTCGGGATGATTGGCTGTCGTCATGGCGAGCCTTTAGAGAAAGAAACGAGTCGACGCAATGGGTCGCGCGGTCGCGCCGTTCACTTCGATTCCTTAGCTTCCCGCGACGCGTCGACCCGCCCGGCGTCAAGCATGCGCAAGGCATCCATCAGTGCCGCGAACCGCCGCTGGCCGATGCGGTCGATGTAGCTGCGTTCGATCTGAAGCTTGATATTGTCGCCGTCACGCAAGGCATCCAGGCCCTTGCGCGTATAGCGCACAAGCTTGCCGCGACCGTCCTTCGGGTCGGAAAGCCGCTCCAGCACGCCTTCCGCCTCCAGCCCGTCGAGCAATTGCTGGACCGCCTGCTTGGAGATGGCCGCGCGCTCGATCAGCGCCGACTGGCGCGTGCCGTTGCGGGAGATATGCCCGAGCAGCCCGGCGCGAGCTTCGCTGAACCAGGCATGGCCGGCGGCGCGCATGGCGGTGGCAAATTCCGCCTGCCAGGCGCGACTCGCCTGCCACAGTCGCCAGCCGACGTGATCGGGCAGCGCACCGGTATTTTCGTCAACCTCCTTGACCATTTGCTCCAAGCTCCATATAGTCAAGATACTTGACGATCATCACGCCGTCGAGGCCTTTTTTGAAACGCGAACCCAATGGACAGGGACAATGACGATACTGAACAGGAACACGCTGGCCATTATCATGGTCGGAACGACGCATGTCATCGACATGGGCGGCAAGAACGCCTTCATCCACTACGAAACCGACGATCGGGCGCATATGCTGTTGCCGGACGGCACGCTTTTCCACGGAGTTTGGACGCTGCTCGACGACGGCTACAGGGTCGAATGGAAAGACGGTCCGACAGGCTCCTGGAAACTGGATCACAAGCCGGGGGCGATCGACTATGTCGATGCGACCGGCGCGACCCGTGGACGCATTTCACGCATCGATTTCGGCGATCCGCAGCGCCTGGCGGCATGATCCGATCAGCAGTCAGCCGCCAAGCAAGCCGCCGCCGATGGCCTGTTCGAGCAAGCCGATCGCCGCGGCCAGCTTCTCGTCGATGACGTGCAGGTATTCTGTCCAGTCGCCAACGTGCCTGAGATCGGCGGCACCGTCGGAAATGCCGCGCAGGCCGATCAGCGGCACGCCGAACAATTGGCAGGCGCGCAGGCAGGCAAAGGTCTCCATATCGACCATGTCGGCCGTGATCGCGTCATAGGCAGCGCCGGCGACGATCGCACCGCCGGTCGAGAGCGTGGCGCTTTTAACCCCGGGGATGAGGAAAGGCAGCGGCACCGTCACCGGCAGGTCGAGGAAAGGCGTAGCACCCTTCTCGAAACCTAGGGGCGAAGCGTCCATGTCGCGGTAGTCGACCGACACCGCCTGGTAGATCTCGGCCTGCTCTAGCGTGCGGCTACCCGCGGATCCCAGCGAGACGACGAGGTCGGGCAGAGCGCCCTTGGCCTTGAGGGCCGCAAGCTCGGCGCCGAG